>JAABUN010000380.1_pt1 | contig 116536 bp, 99 predicted proteins | sample 5559311 | NCBI WGS metagenome assembly JAABUN01 (sample SAMN10711877, study PRJNA513370) | rock metagenome | isolation source: Antarctica rocks | place: Antarctica: Victoria Land, Siegfried Peak sud | reverse complement strand
CCTTCAGCACCAGCTTCTCCAGCGTCAGGTCAGCGACGGCCCGCCGAAGACGGCCGTTCTCCTGCTCCAGCACCTTCAAGCGCTTCACCTGGTCCAGCTTCAGACCGCCATACTCGGCACGCCAGCGGTAGTATGTCGCCTCCGTCACCCCGATCGCCCGGACGCCCTCGGCCACCGGCTTGCCCTGTCCAACCAGCACCTCGACCTGCCGCAGCTTGGCGACGATCTCCTCCGGCTTGTGATGCTTGCGTGCCATCCCAGTCCCTTCCGTGTTCACACCGAAGTCTCATCCTCGGCGGAACACTTCTAGGGGGGCAGGTCACCTGCAACTCTGTGTGGCCGTCCCGGTGCGAAACGCTTGACTTCTCCTCGCGCACGACGCCACGGCCGACCGCCTTATGCGCTTCGCGCTGGATCGACAGGTCCTGTCCGGCCGAGGAGACACGGGCGTAGCCGTAGAGGGGCATGGAAGGGTCCGGGATCGCAGGACTGTCTCGTATGAGCCTATTCCGATCCCATACGGGTGGCGTCGCGTCACTTGTGGAAATGGCCTGATTGGCGCGTCTCCGGCGTGCTGATGGTTGCCTGGGTCAGGCGGCGAGGTCAACCGGCATGGGATTGGCCAGCTTCTCGCCGAGCGCCTGTATGCCCGCGTCGGCGTCGCGCTGATCGCCGCCCACGACGACAAGCAAGACGCATTGGGCACCACCATTACGACGGTGACCCCTTGGACGGCTCCGGATGATGCTGGAACGTGCTTCCGGCTGAGCGCGGCTCCCGGATTGCGGCGGGTGTGTTACTCGCGACTTCGGCGAATACCTGCTCGACGCCACCTTCTCGCCAAGAGCGGCAGATGAAGTGATCGACGCGGCGACGGCGTGTGCCGGTCTCGCCGCCAGCGGCGGCAAAACCGGCGGTTGAGCCGAGCTAGGACCGCGAGCGTTAGGATTGCCTCAACCTAGCCTGCATCCTGGCCATAGCTGCCGCCTATGCCAGGCGTCGGGACAGGCTGGCGTGGGGGTCACGAGGCAGGTCCTCAATGGACCGTGGCCGGACGGCGGCTCCCATGTGCCTCGGTGAGCATCTCGGAAGGCATCTTGGAATGAGTCGCCATAGGCCTGCTGTTGCGTGGAGCAGCGGCGGCGGCGGCGGCAGCCGGACTCCCGCCCGCGTTGGCTGCGGCCGGCGCTCGAGGAACCTCGTAACAGAACTCCTTGGTCAGGCTCCAAAACTTCCCACTCTCCTTGGAGGGTTTAAGCCTAATGGAGGGTAGTCCATCCGACCATGTTACTCTCATGTCGCGGAACCAGCCAAAGTACTTCTCGAACGTCTCCACAAAGGGGCCGGGGGTCCCGACGGTGAACTGCTCGGGCAGCTGCGTGAGCCGGCTGCCATTGACGCCATGCTCACGCAGATCAACCATCTGTTCGATGGTCGTGATGCAGCCTTCCTCGGTGCCGTCATCCGTGGCCTTGTGCGATATGAAGATGGTCGCGAGGCGTGCCTCCTCCATAAGGGCGAGCTTCCGGGTCAAGCCGTCGGCATCCCCTACCGCGATGGCCAGAATGATGAGGACGAGCCACCTGGCCGTGACAGGCCGTTCATCTCCTTCGTCGCCCCGCCCGGCCTCTGACCCGGCGAGCATCGCATCCACCAGGCCCGCATACCGCGTCACTGCCCTGAGAGGCACGCCCGTCCGCTGCGCGATGACCCTCAGCGCCTCCGTTTGTGAAACCATCTGCCCATCCCTCTTTGAACCATGCGCCGGGAAACCCCGAGCCACCGGCGGGGCTAGGTGCCGTACCCGACGCGAATCACGGCGGCACCCGAGTTAGTCGATACTGGAAGCGCCGATTTGGCAACCAGCCGCGCGCCGCCCCCAGCACCGGCGTCCGCACCCCCGGCGTACCCCGTATGCGGGGGTGCCAGCGCGTCGGCCGCCCCTCTCCCTGGAGCCGCACCACCTTCCGGCCCGCCGTGAACTGGGCCAGCCCCAATCCCACGCCCATCCACGTGCTTGTCCAGCCCAGCCTGTGCCGCACGCACCGCGACACCAGGCGTCGACGGTACCCTGGGCGGCCTCGCAGCCTGCGCCGCCCGGGCTGGAGCGCTCGTCTAGCGTGCGGTCGCACTGGCGCAGCTATGCTCGAACGACCCGATCTGCGCGTACCATGTCCCGGATTAGGCGCATAGCGACCGGCCCTTGCACGGTGCGGCGTGCTATGGCTGCGTCTTCATCGCCGAGACCAGCTGCGAGCAACGCAACGACCTCCTCGACTGCAGCCTCATCACGGACACGCTGGAGAGTACCGGGGCAGGGTTCTTCGGGGCCGTTGGGGGTGCCGCCTTGACGTGATCCGCAACCTCATAAGCTCGGTAGCCTGACGGACGCAAACACCGTCGCTTCCCGACGCTCAGGTCCTGTCATAGCCATGCCCGGGTGCCTCGTCGCCAACCCCTTCTTACCCAGACGAACGGCCGATGATGCTCTGCAAAGCGGGTGTAAAGTGCTCAAGGAACCGGTCAGGGTTCTCCGACATCGGGAAGTGGCCGAGACCGGGCATCAGATGGAACGTGCTGCCTGGTATGAGGCGCGACAACTCCATCCCGGAATCTGGCGTGGCGGAGTAGTCGTATTCGCCGGTCAAGAGGTGGATGGGCAGCGTGCGCCCATCGATGAGCGGACCGACCAGCGTGCCGTCGAACTCGTCGCTGTAGAAGCCAAGGTCGCCGGCATACACGCCCGGCCCGCCCTGGGCATAAATCCAGGCGCTGCGGCGGCGCAGCGTCTCGGGGCTGGCCGGACTCATCAGCCCCCGCACATAGGCGGCGTTGTGGGCACCGCCAGACACCTGGGCATGGGCCAGGTACGGATTGCGCCGGCCCGGCGAGCGCAGCGGCGGCTCCAGCGCCACCACGCCGCGCAGCAGGTCCGGACGCTCTGCCGCCGTGACCAGCGCGATGGCGGCGCCCATCGAGCAACCCACGAGGACTACGGGTTCGCCTACCACCTGCTCCAGGAAGGCCACAACCCAGCCGAAGTAGCGCGCCTGGTCCATCCGGTAGGCGCCACCGTCCCACCGTTCCGGTGGCAGGGAGCGGCCATGGAACGGCAGGTCGAAGGCGATCAGTCGGTGGCGCGCGGCAAGCGCCGGGTCGGCGAGGACGGCCTGGTATTGCCGGGCATCCGCGCCGGCCGTGTGCAGGAACACCACCGGCGGCCCCTCCCCGGCTTCCTCCACGAACACGTCATACCCGCCATCGGCCAGGGTCAGCCGAGCGTAGCGGCCCCGGATGCCGCTAAGGTCGCGTGCCGGGCGGGGCGGGGCCGCGGGCGGCGGGTCGCGCAGGCACTCCAGCAGCCGCTCCAGCACCGGACGGGCCTGGGCGCCGCGCAGCGGGTCGCCGGTCACCTCGGCATCCCCGTTGGCAAGCTGAAGCGCCGTGAAGGTCTGGTGCCGCGGCGGCGGCACGGCCGCGAGCACGCCCGCCCAGACCGCCGGCCCGGCTGCGAGCGTCACGTCGGCCTCCCCGTCCGGGGGCGCTGCCTGCAGCCCATCGGACGCGGCAACCACGTCCACCGCCGCGTCGCCGCAGCGCAGCCGCAGCCGCGCATCCAAGCCGCGCGAGGCCGCCAGCAGTTCTGGGTCGCGCAGGGCGTCCGGCAACCGCACCCCCACGCGCGCAAACGGATCATCTGGCATGCCTATACTCCCAAGTAGGCGCGGCGCACGCCCTCGTCCCGCGCCAACTCGGCTGCCGAGCCGGACAGCACGATGCGGCCTTTGTCCAGCACATACGCTCGGTCGGCGAAGGCCAGCGCCTTGCCGACGTTCTGCTCCACCAGCAGCACCGCCAGACCCTGCCCGGCGCGTATGGCGCGGAAGGCGGCGTACATCTCCTCGACCACCAGCGGCGCCAGGCCGTGGCTCGGCTCGTCCAGCATCAGCAGCCGCGGCCCCAGCATCAGCGCCCGTCCGATGGCCACCATCTGCTGCTCCCCACCGGACAAGGTGCCGGCGCGCTGAGTCCGCCGCTCGGCCAGGCGCGGGAACAGCGCGAGCACGTCCCTGCGGCGGCGCGCGGCGGCGTCCGGGTCGCGCGCCAGGTAGGCGCCCACGGACAGGTTCTCCTCCACGGTCATGTCGCGGAACACCCGGCGGCCCTCCGGCACGTGGGCGACGCCCAGGGCGGGCACGGCGTGCGCCCGCAGCGGCGCCAGGTCCGTACCATCGAACCGCAGGCCGCCCCGGGTCCAGGGAAGCTGGCGGGAGATCGCGCGCAGCAGGGTGGACTTGCCGGCGGTGTTGGCCCCGACCACCGCGACCGCCTCCCCCACCGCCACCGTCAGCGACACGTCCTGCAGCGCGGGCGGCCCCTCCCCGTAGCCGGCGGACAGGCCGGACACCTCAAGCAGCATGGGCGGGGCTGCCCAGGTAGGCGCGGATGACCTCGGGGTCGCGCGCGACCTCGGACGGGGTGCCTAGCGCAATCGGCACGCCGAAGCACAGCACCAGCACCCGGTCGCACAGCGACATGACGGCGCGCATGTGATGCTCCACCACCAGCACGGTCAGCCCCTCGTCCCGCAGGCTGTGGATCAGGGCGAGCTGCGCGTCCATCTCCACCGGGTTGAGGGAGGCCATGGCCTCGTCCAGCAGCAGGACGCGCGGCTGGGTGGACAGGGCACGCGCGACTTCGATCCGTGCACGCTCGGGGAAGGTCAGGTCCCCGGCGCGGCGGTCCGCCAGGTGCGCCAGCCCGCAGCGTCCCAGCGTGGCGCGGGCCAGGGCGCGGGCGTCGCGCACCCGCGGCGCCCGCAGCAGCGCGGCGACCAGGATGTTGTCGAGCACCGTGGCGTCCGGGAACAGCGCCACGTTCTGGAAGGTCTTGACCATGCCCAGCGCCGCGATGCGGTGCGCGGGCAGCCCGGCGATGTCAGTCCCGTTCAGCCGGATCGACCCGGCGCCGGCGCGCACCAGGCCGGTCAGGACGCTGAACATGGTGGTCTTGCCCGCGCCGTTCGGTCCGATCACGCCCAGGATCTCGCCGGGCGCCACGTCGAACGACACCCCGCCCAGCGCCTGCAAGCCACCGAAGCTCTTGCTGAGGCCCGACACCGATAGGACCGGCATCACGGCAGCGCCCTCCGGCGCGGGGTCAGCAGGCGCAGCAGCCCGCGCGGCTCGGCCAGCACCACCGCGATCAGCACCAGCGCATAGGCCAGCGGCGCCAGCCCGGCGGCACGGTCGCCGAACAAGGTGTTCGCCAGATCCTCGATGGGGATGATGAACAGCGCGCCTAGGATCGGGCCGAAGGGGCTGCCGATTCCGCCGACGATGCAGACCAGCGCGATGCGTATGGAGACCGGCGTCACGCCGAACACCGTGTCGGGATCGAAGAAGTATGAGAACTGGGCATACACCGTCCCCGCCATGGCCGTCAGCGCCCCGGACAGCACCGCCGCCAGCAGCTTGGCCCGGGTGGCGTCCACGCCGACGGCACGGGCCGCCGTCTCGTCCTCCCGCACCGCCATCAAGCGGTAGCCCAGCGCCGAGTGGCGCACCGCGAGGAACACCGCCGTGCACAGCGCCAGGAGCACCAGGGCAGTCCAATACAGCGGCGCCGTGGACTTGAAGCGCAGCATCGCCAGGCTGTCCGGCCCGAACGGGATGGACAGGCCCACGGGCCCGCCGGTCAGCCCGCCCCAGGCATTGGCCGAGACGCGCATGACCTCGCCAAACGCCAGCGTCGCCAGGGCGAAGTAGTGGCCGGACAGCCGCAGCGTCGGCAGCCCGATCAGCAGCGACGCCGCCGCCCCCAGCCCGGCGCCGGCCAGCATCCCGATCCAGGGCGACACGCCGAAACGGACCAGCAGCAGCGTGGAGCAGTAGGCGCCGATGCCGAAGAACGCCGCGTGCCCCAGGGAAAGGCGGTTGGCCAGCCCGCCCACAATGTTCCATGCCTGCGCCGCCGCCGCGATGATGAGCGCCGTCGTCAGCACGCGCAGCGCATAGCCGTCCGTGTCGAGCGCGAACGGCACCAGCGCCGCGAGGACCAGCAGCGCAGCCAGGACGGCACCCGTTTTCATCCCGCGCCTCTCACGCCCGCGCGCCCAGCAGGCCCTGCGGACGCAGCGCCAGGACGGCGATGAACACCACGAACAGCACGAGGTTCTGCAGTTGCAGCGGCAGCAGCATGGCGGAGAACGACTGCACCACCCCCACCGTCAGCCCGCCCACGACGGCGCCGGCGACGCTGCCCAGCCCGCCCAGCACGGCGGCGGTGAACATCAGCACCACGAACTGCCCGCCCACGGCTGGGAACACGGTGTAGTACGGCAGGATCACCGCGCCCCCGAACGCCGTCAGCCCGGTTCCCAGCCCGAAGGCCAGCCGGTGCATCCCGTCGGAATCCACGCCCGAGAGCTGCGCCGCCGCCGGGTCCTGCGCGGTGGCGCGCATCGCCCAACCCGTGCGGGTGCGCGCCAGGAACCACCAGAGCGCCGCGCCCACGACCAGCGACGCCCCGAAGGCGCCGAGCTGCGGCACCCCGATGATGAACGGACCCAGGTGCAGCGCCGCCGTCTGATACGGCGTGCGGACCGAGCGGAAATCCGACCCGAACAGCAGTAGCGCCAGGTTCTCGAGCGCCAGCAGCAGCCCGACGGTCAGGAAGATCTGCGCCACCGCCGGCGCCCGCATCACGCGCCGCAGCAGCAGCCGGTGCAGCACCGTGCCGAGCAGGAACACCCCGGCGAACGCGAACGGCGCACCCAGCCAGGGATCCAGCCCCAGCCACGCCCACAGCGCCCAGGCCGCGAACATGCCGAGCATCAGGAACTCGGCCTGCGCGAAGTTCACGACGCCCATCACGCCGAACACCAGGGTCAACCCGACCGAGATCAGCGCATAGACGCCACCGGCCAGCAGCCCATCGATGAGCGCCTGGACGGCAGCCATGCTACTTCGCGCGGGACCGCCAGGCCGCGGGAGCCTTGGCCAGCGCCTCCGGCCAGACCGTGACCAGCTCGGTGCCGCGCCACTGCACCATCACCGGCACGGCACGGGTGTTCAGCCCGGTGTCGTCGTACTTCACCCCGGCGGCGCCCATCGCCTGCGACCACCCTTCGGTGAAGGACGTGGCGCGCAGCGCGTCGCGTATCGCGGCCGGCGCGGCGGACTTCGCTGCCTCCATCGCACGGGCCAGGTTGTCCATCAGGACCGCGTGCTCCAGGGCCTCATGGACCATGAAGTAGCCGAAGCGCTTGCGGAACCGCTCGGTGTATTCGGGCGCCTGGTCGTAGTTGGCCGGCGCGATGGACAGCACGCCCTCCGCGAACGGCCCGAGGCCGCGCTGGAAGTCGGGGATGACGTAGCCTGCGGCGCCGCCGACGGCCGGCAGGTCCAGCCCCTGCTGGCGCATGGAGCGGATGATGAGCAGGCTGTCGTTCAGGTAGGACACGGGGAACACCATCTGCGCGCCGGACGCCCGCAGCTTCGCCACCAGCGGCGTCGCGTCCGTGATCCCCAGCGGATAGCCCTCATCGAGCGGCACGGCGACGCCGGCCGCCTTGGCGGCATCCCGCAGGCCCTGGGCCTGGGACGTGCCGTAGGCAGTGTCCTCATACAGGATCGCCACACGCTCGATGGTCTCCCCGGCGGCCCGTGCGAGGGCGAGCGTCCCATCGAACTGCGCGCGGCCCAGGGTGCTGGCCTTGGACACGACCTGGAATATATTCTGGAAGCCGCGCCCGGTGACCTGGTCGGAGAACGACATGGTGAGCAGCGGAATGCCGCGCCGCTCCGCCACTTCCGACACAGCGAGGGTCAGCGAGGAGGCGAATGCGCCAAGGATGGCGGCCACGCTGTTCTGCGCGATCAGCCGCTGCGCCACTGTGCCCGCCGTGGTGGGGATCGAGGTGCTGTCGGCGACGACCAAGTTCACCTTGGCGCCGCCCAGCGCCGCGATGCCGCCGGCGGCGTTGATCTCATCGGCCACCAGCTCGATCCCGTTGCGGGAGTTCACGCCGAACTGCGCGTTGGCGCCGGACAACGGCAGGATGACGCCGACGTTCACGGCCCGCGTCTGGGCGCGCAGCACGGTCGGGGCGGCGATCAGCCCGGCGCCGGCCAGCAGCGCCGCGCGGCGGGTCAGGTGTTGGGTCATGGGTATGCCACCGGACAGGCTCCTCGGGACTGGAACAGGGATGTCGGCTCCCCTTGCGCCCGACCTTGGAAGCAGGTGCGCTGCCTGTCAAGCCGCTTGACAGGTTATCGGACAATCGGTCAGCATCCATTCCGATGAACACGTCCATGAGGGTCGAGCGCAGCACGGTCGGGCGGCAGGTCGCGGACCGGCTGCGGGAGGCCGTCTCCGATGGCAGGCTGCCTGCCGGTGAGCGCCTGACCGAGCGCGCCTTGTGCGAGATGACTGGCGCCGGACGCGCCAGCGTGCGCGAGGCGCTGCGCGCGCTGGAGGCCGAGGGCGTGATCGAGAACTCGCCGCACCGCGGCCCCACCGTGCCGCGCGTCAGCGCCGCCCAGGCGCGCGACCTGTATGCCGTGCGCGCCGTGCTGGAGGGGTTTGCTGCCCGCGGCTTCGCTGTGAACGCAGGCGACGCCGACCGCACGTCTCTGGACGCCGCACTGGATGCGCTCGCCAAGGCTGACAGCACTACTGCGCTGCTGACGGCCAAGGCCGCGTTCTACGGCGCGCTGGTGCGCGGCTGCGGCAACGCCGTCGTGGGGGAGCTGCTCGGGCGGCTGCACCAGCGCATCGCCGTGCTGCGCGCCACCAGCATGGCGCGGCCCGAGCGCCTGCCGCAGTCCTTGGCGGAACTGCGCGGCCTCGTGGACGCGCTGGCCCGGCGCGACGCGCCAGCCGCCGAGCGCCTGGCCATCGCCCACATCCGCGCGGCCGAGGCGGCCGCGCTTCCCATGTTGCAGGAGCACACGCCATGACGCCCAAGGGAACCGATACCGCAGGCCTGTTCGAGAAGGGGCTGGCAATCCGGCGCGAGGTGCTGGGGGCCGCCTACGTGGACGGCTCCCTGGCCCGCGCCGACGACTTCATGACGGCGTTCCAGAACATCACGACGGAGATGTGCTGGGGCTATGCCTGGGGGCGCCCGGGCCTCGACCGGCGCACGCGCTCCATCGTGAACCTTGCGATGCTGACGGCGCTCGGCAAGCCGGCGGAGCTGCGGCTGCATGTGAAGGGCGCGCTGACCAATGGCCTGACCGTGGAGGAGATCAAGGAGATCCTGCTGCAAGCGACGGTGTATTGCGGCATCCCGGCGGGGCTGGAGGCGTTCAAGGCCGCGCATGAGGTGCTGGTGGCGGAGGGGGCGGTCCCCGGCCCGGATGACGGCGCAAAGCCGTGACCGCCATGCCGGGCGCCCGCATCGCTTTTGCCGGCCTGGGCGCCATGGGTTGGCCCATGGCAGCCCGGCTCGTGGCCGCCGGGAATGACGTGACCGGCGTGGACGCGCAGCCTGGACGGGCCGCGCAGTTCGCCGCGGAGGTCGGCGCCGCCGCCGCCAGCCCGGCCGAGGCAGCGGGCGGCGCCGCCGTGATCGTGACGATGCTGCCGTCCAGCCGCGAGGTGGAGGCCGTGCTCGCCGCCATGCGCCCGGCGCTTGTGCCCGGAACCCTGGTCTTGGAGATGACCTCCGGCCAGCCGGCGGTCACGCGGCGGCTGGCGGAGGCGCTGGCGGCGGACGGGATCACTCTTGTGGACGCACCGGTGTCGGGCGGCGTGCCGCGCGCCAGGGACGGCACGCTGGCCATCATGGCGGGCGGCGACGGCGCGGCGCTGGACCGGGCCGAGCCGGTGCTGCTGGCGATGGGCACCACGATCCACCGGGTCGGCGGCGTCGGCGCCGGGCAGGCGATGAAGGCGCTGAACAACCTGGCCTCGGCCGGCGGCTTCCTGATCGGGATCGAGGCGCTGCTGATCGGCCAGCGCTTCGGCCTCGACCCGGCTGCCATGGTGGACGTGCTGAACGCCTCCACCGGCATGTCCAACAGCTCGCAGAGGAAGTTCAAGCAGTTCGTGCTGTCGCGCTCGTTCGATGCGGGCTTCGGCCTCGACCTGATGGTGAAGGACCTGTCCATCGCGCTGGAGATCGGGCGGGACGGCGGGGTGCCGACGCCGTTCGCGGCGCTGTGCCGGGAGATGTGGGCGGCGGCTGCCGCGATGCTCGGGCCGGGGCAGGACCACACGGCGCTGGCCAGGCTGAGCGAGCGGCTGGCCGGGCAGGAGCTTGGCGTCTGAAGGGCTGGGAGCGGTGGGATGAATGCGGGCGAGTTCGAGGTCTATGCGGTCAAGTATGCCCACCATCCCCGCCTGGCGCGGGAGAGCCTCATCGGCGGCGACCCGCATGACGACGCGCCGATGCCGCTCGACTACTTCGTATGGCTGGTGCGCGGCCCCGGCGGCACCTTCGTGCTGGACACCGGCTTCGACGCGGACGGCGCGCGCAAGCGGGGCCGCCACCTGATCCGCTCGCCCGGCGAGGGCCTACGCGCCCTGGGCGTGGAGCCTGCGGAGGTGCGGGATGTCGTGCTGTCGCACATGCACTACGACCACGCCGGCAACGACGGCCTATTCCCCGCCGCCGCCTATCACGTGCAGGACCGCGAGATGGCCTACTGCACCGGGCGCTGCATGTGCCACGCCCACCTGCGCCAGCCGTTCGAGGCGGAGGACGTGTCGGCCATGGTCCGCCGCACCTTCGCCGGACGGACGCGGTTCCACGACGGGGAGGCGCAGCTTGCGGACGGCCTGACCCTGCACCTGGTCGGCGGGCACTCCTTGGGCCTGCAGGTGCTGCGGGTGCGGACGCGCCGGGGCTGGGTGGTGCTGGCCAGCGACGCCACGCACTTCTACGCCAACATGGAGCGCGGGCTGCCCTTCCCCATCGTCGCGGACGTGCCGGCGGTGCTGGAGGGCTACGGCACGCTGCGCCGGCTGGCGTCGTCGCCGGCGCACGTCATCCCGGGGCATGACCCGCTGGTGCTGGACCGCTACCCGGCCGCGGCGCAGGGGCTGGAGGGGATCGCGGTGCGGCTGGATGCTGATCCGATCGGATCGCGTTTGATGTGATGCGGGACGTTCGTCATACGCAGAGGACCATAGGCGCTCCATCAGAGTGACAAGGCATGGCAGAGCAGGCCAACCGCACGATCCGGCGCACCTTCGAGGTGCTGGACTACCTGGATGCCCGCAACCAGCCCGTCCGGCTGCGCGACATCACCACTGACCTGGGCTACCCGGCATCCAGCGCCAGCGGGGTGCTGAAAAGCCTAGTGGTGCTCGGCTACCTCAACTACGACCGCGATACCCTCTCCTACACCCTCACGCCCCGCATCACCACGCTCGGCAGCCGGCTCAACGAGCCACTGTGGCGGGACGCGCGGGTGATGAGCGCACTGGAGCGCCTGGGCCATCTAACCGGCAGCATGGTCGGGCTGGGGGTGCAGAGCGATATCTACGCCCAGTACATCACCGTCGTTCCCGCTGTCCGGCCCGTGCCCTACCAGCTCCGCCCCGGCGCGATCCGCCCGGTGACGCGCTGCGGCATCGGCTGGGCGCTGCTGAGCCTGCGCGACGACGCGGAGATCGAACGCCTGCGCCGCCGGGTGAACGCCAAGGAGGACGACCGCAGCCTCCATGTCCCCGCGGGCCGGCTGCACGCGCAGATCGCCCAAGTGCGGCGGACGGGCTACGCCTTCTCCCGCCACACCTGGCAGCCGGGCTTCGGCATCATCGCCATGCCGCTGCCCCGCCCGGTAGGCGGGCGGTGGTGCGCGATCGGCGTCGCGGGCAGCGTGGACGCGCTGGATGCGGCGGAGGCAGTCATCGCACCCGAGCTGCGGGATGCCGTGCTGGGCGTGGACCAGGCGTGATTTCATAATGGCGAAAACGAGTCTCCGGCGACGCAGGCCCTAGGCCGCCCGGCGGCCCTCTGCGTATCGTGCCAGCAACGGCCGCAAAGGCCGGCGTGGGAGGGGGAGCGTCATGGCGTTTGGATTCCGGCGGCTTGGGACCTGGCTAGGCATGGCCGCGTGCGCGTTGGCTTGGGCGTCGGCTTGGGCGCTTCCGGCCCGGGCGGCGGAGGCGCCGGCGGAGATCAAGATCGGGGCGCTGTATGCCGGGTCCGGCCAGCTTGCCAGCGCGTCCGTGCCCCTGCACGCCGCGCTGGAGATGTGGGCTGACGGCGTCAACAAGCAGGGTGGCGTCTTCGTCAAGGGCTTCGGCAAGCACATCCCGGTCCGCCTGGTGTCGTATGACGACCAAAGCTCCCCCTCCCTGGCCGGCAACCTGACCAACCAGCTCATCACCCGCGACAAGGTGGATATCCTGCTGTCCGACAGCACGTCGGTGATGACGGCCGCGGCCGTGCCGGTTGCACGGGATAACAAGATGCTGCTGTGGGACATCACCGGCAGCAGCCCGAACTTCTTCAGCCCGGACAATCCCTACATCGTCCTGCTCGGCCTGGCCTCCACCGACCGCTACCCGCGGTCGCTCGCGGGCTTCGTGCGGCAGATGCCGTCCATGGGGATCAAGACGGTCGCGGTCTTATATGCCACCGCGGACTACACGGCATTCCAGGCCGCCGCCGTCCGCAAGGCGGTGCAGGAGACGCCCGGGCTGCGCCTCGTGTTCGACCGCGGCGTGCCGGCCAACACCTCCGACTACACGCTGCTGGTGAACAACGTCGCCGCGGCCAAGCCGGACGCCGTGCTGGAGTTCGGCTACCCCGTCAACGAGATCGCCTTCCTGCGGGCGCTGCAGGACAATGACAGCAAGTTCAAGTGGCTGTTCACCGGTTACGGCCTGACCGAGTACCCGCTGATGCGGACCAACGGCCTGACGGACCAGTTGGCCTACAGCTACGCCATCGCCGGACCCTCGGCATACGAGTTCAAGGTCAACTACGGCCTCGACCTCGACCACTTCAAGGAGGCGTTCGAGCACTGGGTGGAGCAGCGCCGCCTGACCGGCGTCGAGTTCGGCTACAACGCGCTGGCTGGCTACCACACGGGCCTGGTAATCGAAAGCGCACTGGCGGCGGCCGACAGCTTGGACCAACTGGAACTGCGCCGGGCCGTGTTCACGCTGTCGGGCAAGCTGCAGACCCTGGCCGGCCCGTTCGAGCTGGCGCCGGACGGCTCGCAGAGCGGGATGATCATGCCGCTCGGCCAAATCCTGCCGCCGCCGTCCGGGAGCACGCAACCCGGCCTTGCCGTCGTCTGGCCGCCCGAGCTCGCGAACGCGAAGCCCGTCTATCCCGCGCCCTGACCGATGCTGGCGTATGCCCTCGCCACCGGCGTGATCTTCGGCCTGTACTTCGCGCTGGTCGGCGTCGGCATGAACCTGGTGTTCGGCGTGATGCGGATCGTCAACCTGGCGCATGGCGACTTCATCATGCTGGGCGCCTTCAGCGCGTTCTGGCTGTTCCGCAGCGTGGGCCTGCCAGCGCCCGCAGTCGTCGCCATAAGCTTCGCCGCGTTCTTCCTAATCGGCGTCCCGCTGTACTACCTGCTGGTCCCCCGCCTGTTCCGCGCGCGTGAGCCGGAGATGCTGTCGCTGATCCTGTTCTTTGGCCTGTCCCAGGTCATCGAGGCCGCGGTGGCGATGCTGTTCGGCAATACTGAGCGCTCGATCCCCAGCCGCCTGCTGGGGGGCGGGCCGGTGCCGCTGCTGGGGCAGACCGTGCCGTTCGCCTGGATCTATGCGGCCGGCATCTCCGCAGCCATGCTGGCCCTGGTCTATGTCTATCTCTACCTCACGCGGCTGGGCCGGCAGACCCGGGCCGTGATGGCCCAGCGTGACGAGGCGGTCGCGACCGGCATCGACGTCCACCGCGTCTCGGCTGCGGCCTTCGGGATCGGCTGCGGCCTAGCGGCGGTGGCGGGGGTGTTCGCGCCGTTCATGCTGGGCAGCTTCACGCCGTCGCTCGGCCTGCCGCTCGACCTCACGGCGTTCGCGGTGATCGTCATCGGATCGCTGGGCAACCCGCTCGGCACCTTGCTGGGCGGGATCATCTTCGGCGTGTCGCTCATGCTGATGCGGACCTACTTCAGCTCGTTCGCGGACCTGCTGCCCAACCTGGTGCTGATCGGGGTGCTGCTGGTGCGGCCCACGGGTCTGCTGGGGCGCCGGGTCCGCCATGCGTAGTGCCGCCCTGCGGGAGTACGTCATCGTCGTCGTTCCGGTGCTGGCGGCGCTGGCCGTGCTGCCGTCGCTTTACGACAACAGCATGCTGCTGCTGAACTTCGTGGTGTTCCTGGTGCTGGCGCAGGGCCTGAACCTGACCTACGGCTTCGCGGGCTACCTGCCGTTCGGGTATGTAGGGTTCTTCGGCGCCGGCGCCTACGGCTTTGCCATGCTGGTGCGGCTGGGCGGGGTGCCGCCGCTGCTGGCTGTCGCCGGCGGCGGGGCTGCGGCCGTCCTGGCAGGCCTGCTGCTGACGCCGCTGCTGCGGCTGCAGGGCGCCTACTTCGGCCTGGCGAGCCTCGCGGCATCGGAGGCGATGCTGCACCTGATTTCTAACCCGGCATTCGAAGACCTGACGGGCGGCCCCTACGGCGTCAAGCTGACGCTGCCCTACGAGCCACGCCTGACCTACGGCCTGGCGCTCGGCATCTTTGCGGCGGTGGCGGGGCTGGTCGCATGGCTGCGCCACTCCCGCTTCGGGCTGCAATTGCAGGCGGCGCGGGACAACCCGCTGGCGGCCGCCATGGCGGGCATCGACATCGTGCGCGGGCGCTGGGTGGTATGGCTGGCAAGCGCGGCTGCCGCCGGGCTGGTGGGGGCGGTGTATGCCTGGCGCACCTCCACCTTCTTCCCGGAGGCGGTGTTCGACATCAACTTCAGCATCTTCGCCATCGTGTTCACGCTGTTCGGCGGTGCCGGCACCCTGGCCGGCCCTATCCTGGGCGTGCTGCTGCTATATGGCCTGTACAACGCCATCGGCGTGTCCGCGCCGCAGTACTTCCAGCTCGCCTACGGGCTGCTCATCATGATCCTGGTGCTGTTCTTCCCGCAGGGCCTCGCGGCTCTTCCCCGTGCATGGCACCGCCGTGGCTGAGCCGCTGCTCCGCGCCACCGGCGTCCAGAAGCGCTTCGGCGGCTTCCAGGCCCTGGGCGGCGTGGACCTGTCGGTGGACGCAGGCGAGATCGTCGGGCTGATCGGCCCGAACGGCTCGGGCAAGACCACGCTCATCAACGTCATCAGCGGGTTGCTTCCCTCCGATGGCGGCGAGGTCCGGCTTGGCGGGGAGGCGATGGGCGCCCTGCCGGCCCACCGCCGCGCCGCCCGCGGCATCAACCGCACCTTCCAGGTCCCTAAGCCCTTCGGCACGCTGACGGTGCGGCAGAACCTGGAGGTTGCCGTGCACGGTACGGACGGCCCCGCCGACCTGGACGCGCTGCTGGACAGCGTGGAACTGGGCGCCGCCAGCCGCCGCCGCGCCAGCGAGCTGACCAGCGTCCAGCAGAAGATGCTCGACCTCGCCCGCGCCCTCGCCACCCAGCCGCGGCTGCTGCTGGTTGACGAGCTGGCCTGCGGCCTGAACCCGGCCGAGCTGGAGCGCGTCGCCGCCCGCCTGCGCGCGCTTGCGGCCGAAGGGCTGGGCCTCGTGGTGGTCGAGCACCTGATGCCGTTCATCGACCGCCTGACCCACCGCGTCGTCGTCATGAACGCCGGGCGCGCCATCTTCGGCGGCACCTTGCGGGAGGCCGTGCGCGACCCGCAGGTGGTCGAGGTGTTCCTGGGCGCGCCGGAGCCTGTAGCTTGACGCCTCTCCTGGAGACAACCGGCCTGCAGGGCGGCTACGGCAGCATCCAGGTGCTGTGGGGCGTGGACCTGGACGTCCGGGAAGCCGAGACGGTCGTGCTGCTCGGCCCCAACGGCGCCGGCAAGACCACGCTGCTGCGTTGCCTGATGGGCCTGCTGCCAGCAGCCGCCGGCGCCATCCGGTTCCGCGGGCAGGAGATCGCCGACCTGCCCGCCCGCGCCCGGGTGCGGCTCGGCCTCAGCTACATGTCGGAGCTGGGCGTGTTCCCCGACCTGACCGTGCAGGAGAACCTGGACCTCGGCGCCCTGTTCGTGGACCGGGCCGCCGCACGACGCCGCCGTGCCGACCTGTATGCGCTGTTCCCCATCCTGGCCGAACGCCGCCGCGCCGCTGCGGGCGGATTGTCGGGCGGCCAGCGCAAGATGCTGGGCATCGCCAAGGCGCTGGCGGCGGAGCCACGGCTGCTGGTCATGGACGAACCATCCGCCGGCCTCTCGCCGCTGATGGTGTCCACGGTCATGCGTTCCCTGTCGGCCTGCCGGACCGGCGGCCTGTCCATGCTGATCGCCGAGCAGAACGTGAAGTTCCTGGAGCTGGCCGACCGGGTGTTCACCATGGAGGGCGGGCGCATCGCCCATGGCGGGACGCCGGACGAGATGCGGCGGGACGACGGATTGCGCCGTGCCTACTTCGGGTTGGAGGACTGAGCCATGCTGCCGTTGCACGGGATCAAGGTGGTCGAGGTCGCGCAGAACCTGTCCGGACCCTATGCCGGCGAAATCCTCGCCACCCTGGGCGCCGACGTGCTGAAGGTCGAGCGGCCCGGCGGCGACGACGCCCGCGGCTGGGGGCCGCCCTTCATCGCCGGGTCAGCGACGGCGTTCCAGACCGTCAACCGCAACAAGCGCTCAATCACGCTCGACCTGAAGCAGCCCGGCGATTGCAGCCGCCTGCGGGCGCTGGTCGCGGACGCGGATGTGCTGGTGCAGAACCTGCGTCCCGGGTCGCTCGATGCGCTGGGATTCGGCGCGGACGTGCTCCGCGCCGCCCACCCGCGGCTGGTGTACTGCTCCCTTTGGGCCTTCGGCGCCGTAGGGCCGATGCGGCTTGATCCCGGCTACGAGCCGATGGTGCAGGCGTTCTCCGGCCTGTTCGGCCTCAACGGCTGCGCCGACGGGCCGCCCTCGCGCGTCGGCGTGCAGGTGCTGGACCTCGGCACCGGGCTGTGGGCGGCGCTGGGCTGCGTCGCGGCGCTGCTCCGCCGCGGCACGACCGGGGAGGGCGCGGTGGTCGATGCCTCCCTGCTGGAGACGGCGCTGGGCTGGATGAGCGTGCCGTTCGCCGCCTTCGCCGCCACCGGCACCGTGCCGCCGCGCCACCGCACGGGCAACCCGAAGCTCGTTGTGTTCGAGGCGCTGCCGACCGCGGACGGGGAGCTGGTGGTGGCCGCCGCCAATGACCGCCTGTTCGCCAAGCTGGCCGGCGTGCTGGGCCGCGCGGAGTGGGCCGCCGACCCGCGCTACGCGAGCAACGCGAGCCGCGTGGCGCATAAGGACGTGCTGATCGCGGACATCGGCGCGCTGACGGCGGCCCGGCCCTCGTCGCACTGGGCGCCGCTGTTCACCACCGCCGGGGTGCCGTTCGCGCCGATCAACGACATCTCTAGCCTGATGGCCGATCCGCAGGTGGCGGCGCTCGGCATCCTGCAGGACATGCCGGGCCTGGACCTGACCACGGTCGGCCTGCCGCTCAGCTTCGACGGCCTCCGTCCCGCCATGCGGACCCCCGCCCCAGGATTGGAGCAGGCCGATGTTCGCGCCTGACCTGCTGGCCGGACGCCGCGTCCTCGTCACCGGCGGCGGCACCGGGCTGGGCCGGGCCATCGGCGAACGCTTCCTGTCGCTCGGCGCGTCGCTCGCGATCTGCGGGCGGCGCCTGCCGGTGCTGGAGGCTACCGTGGCCGAGATGCGGGCGACCTACCCCGGTGCCGCAGTGGCCGCCATTCGTTGCGATGTGCGCGACCCCGCGCAGGTCGAGGCCATGCTGGACGCCGCTTGGCAGGACTCGCCGGTGGACATCCTGGTGAACAACGCCGCCGGCAATTTCCTGGCGCAGAGCCACCGGCTGTCCATCCGCGCGGTGGATGCGGTGCTGGGGATCGTGTTGCACGGCTCCGCCTACTGCACGCTGGGCTGCGGGCGGCGCTGGATCGATGCGGGGCGGGGCGGCACGGTGCTGTCCATCCTGACCCTGTCGGCACTGCACGGCGCGGCGTTCACCGTGCCGTCCGCAATGGCGAAGGCCGGCGTGCTGGCCATGACGCGCAGCCTGGCCGTCGAGTGGGGGCCGCACGGCATTCGCCTGGTGGCCGTGGCGCCCGGTGCCTTCCCGACTGCGGGGGCCGACGCCGGGCTGGCACCTGCCGCGCTGCAACGTCCGCCGCCAGCCTGTACGGTGCCGCTGGGCCGCGTGGGCCAGCACCGCGAGCTGACGGATCTCTGCGCCTTCCTGGTATCGGACGCCGCATCGTATGTGACCGGCGAGTGCGTGGTGGCCGATGGCGGCAAGCGCTGGCTATCCGGGTCGGCGCAGAACGACACTGCGGCCCTGCTGGGCTGGACGGACGCGCAATGGGCTGCGCTGCGGCCCGCGCGATGACTGGCCGACGTTCGCCATGCTGAAAATGCCCCTGGCACATTGCGGTGGCCAGCCGGGTTCCCTCATCCGCACGGGAGGAAAGCTCAGATGACTGACCAGCTTGCCGACAGCGCCGAGCGCCTGTTCGCAGCCCATGTGGACAAGTCGGTGATCGCGGCCGCCGAGGACGGGGCATTCCCTCAAGCCCTGTGGGAGGCCATGACCGAGGCCGGCTTCACCGCAGCACTGCTGCCAGAGGAGGCCGGCGGCTTCGGCGCGACGGTGGCCGAGGCCATGTCGTTGCTGCGGGCCGCCGCCGCCCACGCCGCGCCGGTCCCGCTTGCGGAAACCATGCTGGCGGGCTGGCTGCTGGCCGGGGCCGGCCTGGCGGTGCCCGGCGGCGTGCTGAGCGTGGCGCCGGTCCGCCGGTCCGACCTGCTGACGCTGCATCGGACCGAGGGGGGCTGGCGACTGTCCGGCACGGCCAGCCGAGTTCCCTGGGCGCGGGATGCGGCGGCGCTGGCTGTGGTGGCAACGGGTCCGGACGGGCCGATGGTAGCGCTGGCCGCTGCGGGCAGTTTCGCCGTCACGCACGGCAGCAACCTGGCCGGGGAGCCGCGGGACACCATCGTCCTTGACGCCGTGCTGCCGGACGGGTGCGGCGCCCCGGCGCCGTCCGGCTTCGGCGGGCTGCGGGCTGCGGGTGCCGTCATGCGGACCGTGCAGATCGCCGGCGCGCTGTCCCGGGCGCTGGTGGTCAGCGTGGGATACGTGCAGACGCGGGTGCAGTTCGGAAGGCCCATCGGCAAGTTCCAGGCGATTCAGCACAACATGGCGGTCATGGCCGGGCAGTCCGCCGCTGCCATCGCAGCGGCCGACATGGCGGCGGACGCCCTCGCCAACGGGCTGGACCCTCTGATGATCGGCGCGGCGAAGGCGCGGGCCGGGGAGGCCGCGGGGATCGCGGCCGGGCTGGCCCATCAATCGCACGGCGCCATCGGCTTCACCCGCGAGTACGAGCTGCACCCGCTGACGCGCCGGCTGTGGTCCTGGCGGGACGAATTCGGCAACGAGGCCGAGTGGAACGGCGTCGTGGGCCGCGCTGCGCTGGCGGCCGGACCGGACGGGCTGTGGCCCGCGCTGACCCGGGCGTGATGCAGGTGCTGAACACCCTGCTGTCCCCCGCTTCGGTTGCGGTCATCGGCGCCGCGCCGGACCCGCACCGCATCCGCGGGGCGCTGCTGCACCTGCTGCGCAAGAACGGCTTCCCCGGACGCATCGTGCCGGTGAACCCAAGCTACACCGAGATCGACGGCCTGCCCTGCCATCCCACCATCGATGTGCCGGTGGACCTGGCGCTGATCGCCATCCCGGCCGCATCCGTGCTGCAGGCGCTGGAGGACTGCGCCGCCGCCGGGGTGCGGAACGCCGTCGTCATCTCGTCCGGCTTCGCGGAAGACGGGGCGGCGGCGCCCGACCTGCAGGACCAGGTGGCGGCCCTGGCCCGGCGCACCGGCATGCGCGTCTGCGGCCCGAACGCCGAGGGATTCCATAACGAGGTGGACCGTGTCAGCGCCACCTTCAGCCCGGCCGTGGACCGGGAGGCCGACGACAATCCGGTGGCCGTCACCCGCCGCATCGGCATCGTGGCGCAAAGCGGCGGCATGGGCTTCGCGCTTTATAACCGCGGGCGTGCGCTGGGGCTGTCGTTCAGCACCGTAGTCAGCACAGGCAACGAGGCGGACCTGACCGCGGCGGACTTCCTGGCGCACATGGCCGCCGATCCCGCCACAGATGCCGTCCTGCTGTTCATCGAGGCCGTGCGCGACGCCGCGGGCTTCGCCGCCGCGGCCGATGCGGCACACCGGGCTGGCAAGCCCATCGTCGCCATCAAGGTCGGGCGGTCTGCCGCCGGCAAGCTTGCCGCCGCGTCGCATACCGCCAGCATGGCCGGCTGGGACGCGGGGTATGACGCGATGTTCCGCCGGCACGGCGTCGTCGTCGCGACCGAGCTGGACGAGGCGCTGGCCATCGCCGCGGCGCTGGTGTCCAGCCCGCCGGCCCGCGGCGGACGGGTGGCGGTCGTCACGGTGTCAGGGGGCGCCGGCGCCTGGGCCGCCGATGCGCTGGCCGCGGCAGGGCTGGATCTGCCTGAGCTTGGCCCGGACACCCAAGCCGCCATACGCGCCTTCATCCCCAGCTATGGCACGGCCCGCAATCCCATCGACCTCACGGCAGGCGGCGCACAGGGCGGCGGGATGCTTCGGGCGGTCCGCATCCTCTACGAGGACCCGGCGGTGGACCAGGTGGCGGTCATCACGTCGTTGTCCAACCCGGCCCGCGTGTCCATCGACGGCCCCGGCCTGAAGACGCTGCTGGTGGAGGCGCACAAGCCCGTCCTGTTCTACAGCTACACCATGCCCTCCCCGCTCGGCCGGCGGATCCTGGCCGATGCGGGTGCGGCCGTGCTCCCCTCCATGCAGACGCTCGCCGCTGCCGCCCGGGCCTTGCTGGACCGCAGCCGCTTCACTCCAGCAGCCACAGCGGCCCCGGCCCCGCTGCCGGAACGGGTCCGCGCCCTGCTCGCCGGCCCGCCTGGCCCGGTGGCGGAACACGCGGTCAAGGCGCTCCTGGCCGCCTGCGGCGTGCCGATGCCGCCCTCCCGGCTGGTGACGCAGGCCACGGAGCTGGAAGCCGCCGCGGACGCTTTGGGCTTCCCGCTGGCGGTGAAGATCCAGTCCCCTGCCATCCCGCATAAGACCGAGGCCGGCGGCGTGCGCCTGGATGTCGCCACTTTGCCTGCGCTGCGGGACGCCTGCAGCGCCGTCCTGGCCAACGCCGCCCGCCACGCGCCGGGCGCGGCTATCGACGGCGTGCTGCTGGAGACGATGGCCCGGCGCGGGGTCGAGATGATCATCGGCGCCGTGCGCGACCCGACCTTCGGCCCGGTGGTCACGGTGGGTGCCGGCGGCACCGCGACCGAGCTGTTCGGCGACATCGCCCACCGCCTCGCCCCGGTGGACGAAGCCGAAGCGGCGGCCATGGTGGGCGAGCTTCGCAGCGCACCGCTGCTGCGGGGCTTCCGTGGCGCGGTGCCGGCGGACCTGCCGGCTCTGGCGCGGTTGGTCGCCCTGGTGTCCCGCCTTGCCGCCGAGGGCCGCGATGCGGTGTTCGAAATCGAGCTGAACCCGGTGATCGTCCACCCTGCCGGCCAGGGCTGCACGGTCGCCGACGCCCTGCTGGTCTTGCAGCCAGCCGGGTCAACGAAGGGCTGAAGACCATGCAGGCACTCACCTTCACCACCCCGCCCCCGCCCAACCCCGCCGCGGAAGCCCTGCGCCAGGAGGTCCGGGACTTCCTGGCTACGGAGCTGCGGGACCGCCCGGCCAGCGCCCGCGCCGAGTCCTGGAGCGGCAACGACCCGGCATTCAGCCGCAAGATGGGCGCCCGCGGCTGGATCGGCATGACCTGGCCGAAGCAGTACGGCGGCCAGGAAAGGTCCGCGCTGGACCGCTACGTGGTGCTTGAGGAGATGCTCGCCGCCGGCGCCCCGGTCGGATACCACTGGGTGGCCGACCGCCAGAGCGGCCCGAACATCCTGCGCAACGGCACGCAGGCGCAACGCGACCTGATCCTGCCGCGCATCGCCGCCGGGGAGTGCTCGTTCTGCATCGGCATGAGCGAGCCTGACTCCGGGTCGGACCTTGCCGCCGCCCGCACCCGGGCGCAGCCGGTGCAGGGCGGGTGGCTGGTGAACGGCACCAAGGTCTGGACATCCGGCGCGCACAAGGCCGACTACATGATCCTGTTCTGCCGCACCGGCGCCAAGTCGGACGACCGCCACGCCGGCGCCAGCCAGTTCCTGGTGGACATGAAGCAGGCCCGGGCCGGCGGCATGACGGTGCGGCCCATCATCGACATGCGCGGCGCCCACCACTTCAACGAGGTCGCCATCACCGACCTGCTGCTGCCGCAGGATGCCCTGCTGGGCAAGGAGGGCGATGGATGGGCGCAGGTGACGGCGGAGTTGGCGTTCGAACGCAGCGGCCCCGACCGCTTCCTGTCCGCCTTCACCCTGCTGGTGGAGGTGGTGCGCGCCCTGGGACCGGATGCGCCGGACCGCGCCGCGGTGGCCATCGGGCGGCTCACGTCGCACATCCTGGCGCTCCGCCGGCTGTCCCGCTCCGTCGCCGGCATGTTGCAGGAAGGCGAGGACCCGGCGCTGCAAGCCGCCCTGGTGAAGGACCTGGGCAACGTGCTGGAGCAGGAGACCGTGGAGGTCGTGCGCCTGCTGGTGGACGTGGAACCCACGGAGGAGGACGGCAGCCCGCCGCTGACCGCGGTCATGGCCCACCTGATCATGACCGCGCCGTCGTTCTCGCTGCGCGGCGGCACCCGCGAAATCCTGCGCGGCATGATCGCACGGGGGCTGGGACTGCGATGAGCGACGTCCGGATCAGCCGCGACGGGCATGTCGGCATCGCCGAGATCTGCCGTCCGCCGCACAACTACTTCAACAAGCCGATGATCGCCGAGTTGGCCGACGCCTTCGAGGCATTCGACAGGGACTCCGGCTTACGCGCGGTGCTGCTTGCCGCCGATGGGCGCAACTTCTGCGCCGGGGCTGACTTCAGCAGCCCGGCGCGGGACACCGTGGGCGACGCCGGTGGCGGGCACCTGTATCAGCAGGCAGTGCGGCTGTTCCGCACGGCAAAGCCGGTGGTGGCCGCGGTGCAGGGCGCAGCCGTCGGCGGTGGGCTTGGCCTGTCCCTGGTCGCGGATTTCCGGGTGGCGTCGCCGGACTCGCGCTTCACCGCGAACTTCAACCGCCTTGGCTTCCACCCCGGCTTCGGCCTGAGCGTCACCCTGCCGCGCGTGGTGGGGCAGCAGCAGGCGGCGATGCTGTTCTTCACGGGACGGCGGATCGGCGGCGAGGAGGCGCACCGGATCGGGCTGGTGGATGCACTGGCGCCCACGGACGGCCTGCGGGCGGCAGCGCTGGCGCTGGCCGCTGAGATCGCGCAGTCCGCCCCGATTGCAGTGCAGTCCACCCGCCGCACCCTGAGGAGCGGCTTGGCCGATGCCATCGCGGCAGCCACGGACCACGAATTGGCGGAGCAGACGGCCCACTTCGAAACCGACGACTTCAAGGAGGGCGTAGCCGCGATGTCGGAGCGGCGGCTGCCGGCGTTCCGTGGGGCATGATGTCCGGCGAACATGGCAACGCCGCGGTGCGGCACACCCGGGATATAACACCGAGGCTCGAGAGCAGGCTGGGTCACCAGCACGTCACCCAATCGTTGCCTCGCCAGATGACGGTGGCGTGGCCCAACTTGGCCGGCAGACGGCGCCCTATGCTCAGGTCGACCTACCAGCTTCCGGCCCGTAGGCGCTTGCTGCCATACTGCCGGTCATGCCGCCCAGCATCGCTTTCGCAACCATCGGCCAGGCGCCGCGCGACGATATAGTACCCGAGCTGCTGCACCTGCTCGGCGCTGCTCCCGGCGCGATGCTCTGTCAGGAGTTCGGCGCCCTGGACGGGCTGTCCGCAGCCGAGGTTGCGGCACACCCCCGCGGCCCGCGCGAGGGCTGCCTTTACACGCGGCTCGCCGACGGAACGAACGTGATCGTAGGCGCCGGGTTCGTCGCGCGGCGGCTGGGACGGCTGATGCGCCGGCTGGACGGCGCCGGGTTCGATCTCATTGTGCTGATCACCACCGGCGTGTTCCAGCCGATGCGGCTTCGCACGCCCGTCGTGCATGGACAGCGCGTGGTGGACTCTTGGATCGCGGCACTGGTGATGGGTGATTGCGAGCTGGGCCTGATCTATCCCTTGCCAGAGCAGCACCGCGGCTTCGCCCACGGCACCCTGATCCAGAACGCACGCGCCGTGGACGCGACCGGCGAAGCCGAGGGCCTGGGTGGCGCTGCCGCCCGGCTGGGCCGGGCAGAACTGATCCTGATGCACTCGGTCGGCTATACCGAGGCCATGGCGCAGCAGGTCGCGGTGCAAACCGGACGTCCCGTGGTCACGGCCCGGCGCATCATCGCGGGGGCGATGTGGCTGCACTTGGCCGACGCCGCGGCGCTACATAAAGCGGCCCCGGCCCGGCCCGGCGTGACCATCCAGTGCCTGCCGGACGGCCTGGACCGGCTGACCCCGCGGGAGCATGACGTCCTGACCGCAGCCTTGGATGGCCAGAGCAACAAGTCCATCGGGCGCCATCTTGGCATCAGCCATCGCACGGTTGAGATACACCGCGCCCGTGCCCTGGCTAAGCTGGGCGCCGCGTCGCCGGCCGAGCTGATCCGCCGGGCTTTGATCGCCCAGGTAAGTTAAGGCTGCCCGCAACCTAGGCGGCCGCCCTGGTGCCTGCCCAGCAAAGCAGCGGTGCTACGGCCGGGCATACGTGGCAGCCCGTACAGCCCGTTGAGTCCAGGCTGCCCTAAGCTGCGTGCCTACTCAAAGGATGGCCCCAACGTGTCCACGCTCCGCATCGGCTTCGACATCGGCGGCACCTTCACCGACTTCGTGCTGACCGATCCGGCAACTGGCGCCCTGCGCCTGCACAAGCGGCTGACCACGCCGGAGGACCCGGCCATCGGCGCGCTGGACGGCCTGCGCCAGATCATCAGGGACCACGGCGCCACGCTTCCGGACGTGGCCGACATCGTGCACGGCACGACGCTGGTCACCAACGCCGTCATCGAGCGCAAGGGCGCCCGCCTTGGCCTGCTGACCACCGCCGGCTTCCGCGACGTGCTGGAAGCCGGGACCGAGCAGCGCTACGACATCTATGACCTGTTCCTGACCTACCCCGAGCCATTGGTCCCTCGCCGCCTGCGGCTAGAAGTGTCCGAACGCATGGACAGGGACGGCCAGGTGGTAACGCCGCTGGACCCGGACGGCGTGCGCCGCGCAGCCCGTATTATGCGGGATGCCGGCGTGGAAGCGGTGGCCGTCTGCTTCCTGCACGCCTGGCGGGAGCCTCGTCACGAGCAGGAGGCCGCCGCCATCCTGCAAGCGGAGCTGCCCGGCATCCCGGTCTCCCTGTCGTCGGAGGTCGTGGCGGAGATCGGCGAGTACGCCCGCTGCGTCACCACCTGCGCCAACGCCTACGTGCAACCCCTGATGGCGACTTACCTGCGCCGGCTGGAGGGCGCGTTGCGGGCGGAGGGCTTTGCCGGGCAGTTGCGGCTGATGCACTCGGCAGGCGGGCTAGTGTCCCCGGCGGCGGCGCGGAACGTGCCGATCCGCCTGTTGGAGTCCGGCCCGGCCGGCGGTGCGCTGGCGGCCGCGCTGCTGGGCGCACGGGCCGGGCACCAGGACCTGCTGGCCTTCGACATGGGTGGCACCACCGCCAAGGCCTGCCTGATCGAGGCCGGGCGCCCCGGCATCGCCCCGATGCTGGAGGCCGGGCGGGAGCAGCGGTTCAAGAAGGGATCGGGCTTGCCGATCAAGGCGGCGACGGTGGACATGATCGAGATCGGCGCGGGGGGAGGCTCGGTCGCGGCGATAGATGAGGTGGGGCTGCTGCGGGTCGGCCCGCGTTCCGCCGGTGCGGCGCCGGGTCCGGCCTGCTACGGGCGCGGCGGCACCGAGCCGACCGTGACCGACGCTAACCTAGTGCTGGGCTACTACGACCCAGGCTTCTTCCTGGGCGGCGCCATGGCGCTGGACCCCGCGGCGGCCCGGGACGCCATCAGCCGGGTCGCGGCGCCGCTGGGCCTGTCGGTCGAGCAGGCGGCCTGGGGCATCCACAAGGTCGTGGTCGAGGGCATGGCGGATGCCGCCCGCGTCTATCTGGTCGAGCGCGGCAAGGACCCGCGGCGCTACGCCATGGTCGGCTTCGGCGGCGCCGGCCCGGCCCATGCGGCGGAAGTCGCCCGCGCCCTGGGCATGGCGGAGCTGGTGGTGCCCCCGGCCTCCGGCGCTGCGTCGGCGCTGGGCCTCCTGGCCGCGCCGTTGTCGGCCAGCCGGGCGCGCTCCCTGCCGGTGCGGCTGGGACCGGGCTTCGACCCCGCGGCAATCCAGGCCGTTCTGACGGCGCTGGAGGCGGATGCGCGGGCGGAACTCGCGTCCGGCGGCGTCGCAGACGGCGTGCAGGTGGAGCGCAGCGCCGACATGCGCCTGGCCGGGCAGATGCACGAAATCGCGGTGCCGCTGCCAGCGTCGCTGGACTTGGACGGGCTGGCCGCGGCCTTCACCGCCTCCTACACCGCGCGCTACGCCGCCCTGCAGCCTGGCGCATTGATCGAGGCCGTGAACTTCCGCGTAACCGCCACCGGCCCGGCGCCAACCCTCGCCCTGGACGGCGCGGCTGCCTCGGACACGGCAGCCTGCAAGGGCGAGCGGCCCGCCTGGTTCGGCGACGGCTTCCTCCTCACCCCGGTCTATGACCGCTACGCCCTGGCGGAAGGCGCCGTGATCCCCGGCCCCGCCATCATCGAGGAGCGGGAGGCGACGACCGTCGTCGCCCTCGGCGACACGCTACGGGTGGATGTCGCCGGCAACCTCCGCATCGCCATAGGTGCTGCCAGCAGCATGGCGCTGGTGCAGCCCGGAATGACCCCCGCCCAGGCCCGCGCCGCCATCGAAGCCGACCCCATCGCGCTGGAGATCATGTGGAGCCGCCTGACCACCGTCGTGGACGAGATGTGGCTGACCATCATCCGCACCGCCTTCTCGCTCATCATCGCGGAGTCCCAGGACTTCGCGTGCGAGCTGCTGGACCCCCAGGGCGAAACCCTGGCGCACTCGCCGCGCGCCATGCCGGTGTTCAACCTGACCCTGCCTCGGGCGGTGAAGGCGTTGCTGGCGCGCTTCCCCGCCGACACCCTGCAGCCCGGCGACATGCTGGTGACGAACGACCCCTGGCTGTGCGCCGGGCACCTGTTCGACATCGCCGTCGTCTCCCCGGTGTTCCGCGGCGGGCGGGTGGTGGCGCTGGTCGGCACGGTGGGCCACGTCGCCGACATCGGCGGCACGCGGGACAGCCTGCGGGCGCGCGAAGTCTTCGACGAGGGGCTGCAAATCCCGCCGATGAAGCTTGCCCGCGCCGGCAGGGACAACGAGGACCTGTTCACGATTATCCAGGAGAACGTCCGCAACCCCGCGCAGGTCATCGGCGACATCCAGGCCTTCATGTCCGCCAACCGCATCGGCGCGCAGCGGCTGCTGGCCTTCATGGACGAGTATGGGCTGGACGACCTGCAGGCCCTGGCCGCCATCGTCCAGGACCGGGCGGAGGCCGCGATGCGCGCCGCCATCACCGCCCTGCCCGATGGGGAGTACGCGAGCAGCGTCAGCCTCAGCCCGGTGGATGCGGAGCTGACGTTGCCGCTGCGGCTGACAGTGGCGGGGGACCGGATCGAGCTGGACTTTGCCGGGGCGCCGCCGCAATTGGCGCAGGGCGGCGTCAACTCCACCATGAACTACACCGCGGCCCATGCGACCTACCCGCTCAAGTGCATGCTGACGCCGGGGGTGCGCGGCAATGCCGGGTGCTATCGCCCGTTTACGGTGCGTGCGCCGGAGGGCTCCATCCTGAACTGCACCCGCCCGGCGGCGGTCGCCGCGCGCACGCGGACGGGGTGGTACTTGGCACCTGCCGTGTTCCGTGCGCTGGCCGGGGCTGCGCCGGGGCTGGTGCAGTCCCCCACGGGCCTACCGGTCGCGGTCAACGTGTCAGGCCGCACGCAGGATGGCGCCCTGTATGCGGACCACCTGTTCATGGGCGGCGGCCAGGGCGCCAGCCTGCATAGGGACGGCAAGTCCGGCTTGCTCTACCCGACCTCCGCCGCCAACACCGCGGTTGAGGTGTTCGAGGCGCGGGTGCCCGTGCTGGTCATGGAGAAGACCTTCCTGGCCGACAGCGGCGGGGCCGGGCGGCGGCGCGGCGGGTTGGGCCAGCGCGTCCGCTTCCGCAAGCTGCACGACGACGGGCTGCCCACCCTGGCCGCCCTGTTCCCGGAGGGGGCCAAGGCGGTGCTGCCCGGCCTTGCGGGCGGCCACCCTGGCGCCCGTGCCTTTGCCGGGGTGCGCGCGCCGGACGGGAAGCTGCTGCGCGACTGCGGCGCCGGGGAGCTGGTGGCGCTGACCCGCGCAGACGAGATTGCGGAGATCGTGTTCGCTGGCGGCGCCGGCTACGGCGACCCGCAGGCGCGGGACGGCGCCCGCGTGGCCGCGGACTTGCAAGACGGACGGATCACCGAAGCTGCGGCCCAGGACACCTACGGCGCAGCCCAACCCCGCGCGGCGGAGTAGAGCCATGGACACCCTGACCCCCGCGGCTTCGGTCCAAACGGGACGCCACCCCACCATCTTCGAGCCGGCGACGCTGATCCTGCTGGCGGTGCTGTGCGTCGTCGGCGCCATCATCGGGATGCAGCTCCTGGTGACGCTCGGGGTCACGGCCAACACCTCCGTCGTCGGGGCGCTGGTGGCGATGGGGTTGGCGCGGGTGCCGGTGCGGGCATTTGCGCGCTACCGCTCGATCCATGTGCAGAACCTGGCGCAGAGCGCCATCTCGGCGGCCACTTTCGGCGCGGGCAACAGCCTGCTGCTGCCGATCGGCATCCCCTTCCTGCTGGGGCGCGGGGACCTGGTGCTGCCGCTGCTGGGAGGCGTGGCGCTGGCGATGCTGGTGGACGCGACGATGCTCTACCGCCTGTTCGGCACCCGCGCCTTCCCGGCGGAGGGCGCCTGGCCGCCCGGCGTCGCGGCGGCGGAGGCGATCCGGGCGGGGGACGAGGGCGGGCGGCGCATGGCCGTGCTGGGCGGCGGCCTGGCGGCGGGCGTCGTGGGCACGGGATTCCTGGGCATCCCCATGTCGGCGTTCGGCGTCGCGTTCATCGGCAACATCTGGGCGCTGTCCATGTTCGGGGCGGGGCTGCTGATCCGGGGGTATTCGCCGCAACTGTTCTCGGGCGTGCTGCCCGGCGGCGACATCGCCAAGGCCTACATCCCGCACGGGCTGATGATCGGCGCCGGGCTGGTGGCGCTGGTGCAGGTCGGGATGGTGATGTCGGCGCGGCGGACGGCGGCGGACGGGCCGGGAGACGGCCGGGCCGGGCGGGCGCTGGGCCTGGGCGCGCTGGCCTATGTCGGCATCGCCGTGCTGATCGCCACAGGCGGCGGCCTGTCGGCCGAGCTTTCGGCGCCGATGCTGGTGGCCTTCGTGCTGTATGCGGCGTTCGCAGCGCTCGTTCACGAGCTGATCGTCGGGCTGGCGGCGATGCACTCCGGCTGGTTCCCGGCCTTCGCGGTGGCGCTGATCACCCTCATCATCGGGATGCTGGCGGGCTTCCCGCCGGTGTCGCTCGCCTTGCTGGTCGGGTTCTCCGCCGCGACCGGCCCGGCGTTCGCCGACATGGGCTACGACCTCAAGGCGGGCTACATGCTGCGGGGTCTGGGGGCGGACCCGGCGTTCGAGGCCGATGGGCGGTTCCAGCAGTATCTGGCGGCCATGTTCGCGTTTGCCGTCGCGGCGGTCGTGGTGCTGCTGTCCTACCCCGGCTACTTCGCGGCGGGCCTCGTGGCGCCAGTGGCGAAGGTGTATGTCACGACGATCCAGGCCGGCGCAGCGCCGGGGGTCGCGTGGCAGTTGCTGATCTGGGCGGTGCCGGGCGCGCTGCTGCAACTGGCAGGCGGGCCGAAGCGGCAGCTTGGCGTGCTGTTCGCCACCGGGATGCTGATCCTGTTCCCGGCCGCGGGCTGGGCGGTGCTGGCCGGGGTCGCGCTGCGGCTAGCGTATTCGCGGGTGCGCGGTGCTGCGGCCGCGGGCGAGATGGAGGTGTTCGCCGGCGGCGTCATCGCAGGCGACGCGCTGACCGGCTTCGCCAAGGGCGTGGCCGCCAACGTGGGACGGTGACGGTATGGCAGAGGTGTCCAACCGATGACAAAGCCTCAGATGCGGCTGGGCCTGTCCATGCGCTACCTGGGCTACCACGACGCGGCCTGGCGGCATCCTGACGTGCCGGCGGGCGGGTCGTCCGACTACCACCACTTCCTCCGTTGCGCCCGGCGCGCGGAGCAGGGCCTGTTCGACATGGTGTTCTTCGCCGACGGCATCGGCGTGCGCGCCAACGACGACCCGCCGGGGTCGCTCAGCCACTCCAACCGCAACGTCGAGCTGGAGCCGCTGACCCTGCTCTCGGCGTTGGCGCCCATGACGGGGCGCATCGGCCTGGTCTGCACCGCCAGCACCACCTACAACGAACCCTATCACGTCGCGCGCAAGTTCGCCTCGCTCGACCACATCAGCGGCGGCCGGGCCGGGTGGAACATCGTCACCTCCTGGTCCGAGCAGGAAGCCTGGAACTTCAGCCGCGACACGCACCTGGACTACGACACCCGCTATGACCGCGCGCGGGAGTTCGTGGAGGTGGTCACCGGCCTGTGGGACAGTTGGGCGCCGGACGCCTTCGTGCACGACAAGGCCACGGGCCTGTTCTACGACCCGGCCAAACTGCACACGCTGCACCACCGGGGCAAGCACTTCCAAGTCCGCGGCCCGCTCAGCGTCAAGCCCACGCCGCAGGGCCGGCCCATCCTGGTGCAGGCCGGCGCCAACCCGGCGGGGCAGGAGATCGCCGCAGCCAGCGCGGACGTGGTCTATGCCTCGATCAACGGGGTCGAGCAGGCCCGCACCTACTACGCCGGCGTGAAGGAGCGCATGGCCAAGCATGGGCGCAGCCCGGACCACCTGCGGATCATGCCGGCGCTGATCCCCATCGTCGGCGCCACGCGGGCGGAGGCGCAGGCCAAGCTGGACCAGTTGCAGGCTCTGATGGACCCGCTGGTCGGCCTGTCCCGCATCTACGGCCTGATGGGGGACCTGTCGGGCTACGACCTCGACGGGCCGGTTCCGGAACCCGTGGGATCCAAGGTCCGCAGCATCGCCTATGGCTGGTACGAGCGCTCCAAGCGCGAGGGTCTGACCATCCGCCAGATGTACAGCGAGTATGCCATCGGCGAGGGCCACCGCGTGATCGGCACGCCGGCCGACATCGCCGACGCAATGGAGGAGTGGATGGACGGGGGCGCCGCGGACGGCTTCAACATCACGCCGACGCACCTGCCGGGCGGCATAGACGACTTCGTGGAGCTGGTGGTGCCCGAGCTGCAGCGGCGGGGGCGGTTCCGCACGGCATACGAGGGCGCTACGCTACGAGAGAACCTGGGCCTGCCGCCCCATGCCAGCCGGTGGCAGCCGGCGCAGGCGCAGGCGCGTGCCGGGGAGTGAGGCGCGTGATAGCCACTGCGACGACATATATGGGAGCATGGAATGAACACCTTGCCAGCCTGGGCCGCGGCCGTCGCCCTGGCCCTGTCCGGCGCAGCCAGCGCGCAGGAGCACCTGGCCGTCGCCGCCTATGGCGGCAGCTACGAGACGATCATGCGGGAGGTCGTCATCCCGCCGTTCGAGAAGGCGAACGGGGTCGCCATCGACTACGTCGCCGGCAACTCGTCGGACAACATCGCCAAGCTGCAGGCGCAGCGCGGCAACCAGAGCGTGGGCGTCGCCGTGCTGGATGACGGGCCGATGGTGCAGGCGGCAGCGCTCGGCCTGTGCCAGCCGTTCCGGGACGACGCCACGAAGGCCGCGCTGTATCCCATCGCGCTGCTCGCGGACGGGCGGGCCGTGGGCACCGGCTTCGGCTACACCGGCATCGCCTACAACACCAAGCTGTTCGCCGAGCGCGGCCTGCCCGTCCCGGCCTCCTGGGCCGACCTGGCGCGCCCGGAGTTCAAGGGCCGCCTCGCCATCCCCGGCATAGACAACACCTACGGCCTGCACACCTTAGTGATGCAGGCGCGCATCAACGGCGGTGGGGAGGCCAGCATCGACCCGGGCTTCAAGGCGATGCGCGAACGGGTCAACCCGAACGTGCTGGCCTATGAGAGCAGCCCCGGCAAGATGAGCGAGCTGTTCCAGTCCGGCGAAATCTGGCTGGCCGTCTGGGGATCGTCCCGCGTCGCCGCCATGCAGGCGTCGGGCTTCCCGCTCGCCATCGCCCGCCCGCGGGAGGGCGGGGTGGTGCTGATGACCGCCGGCTGCGTCGTGGCGGGCGCGCCGAAGCCGGAGCTGGCGCAACGCTTCCTATCCTTCCTGCTGTCCCCGGATATCCAGGCCGCGTTCGCGCAGCGCTACGGCTCCGGCCCGACTAACCGCGATACCAAGCTGGACCCGGACACCGCGGCCAAGGTCGTGTTCGGGGAGGACCAGGTGAGGCAACTCGTGGGCCTGGACTGGGCCACGATCAACGCCCGCCGGGCCGAGTGGACCCGGCGCTGGCAGCGCGAGGTGGAGCGCTGAGCGGCGCCTTCCTCCAGCTTGATGCCTTGACCAAGCGGTATGGCGCCGCCGCCGCGGTCCAGGGCATGTCGCTGTCCGTGGCTCGTGGCGAGTTCCTGGGCGTGCTCGGCCCGTCCGGCTGCGGCAAGACCACGACGCTGCAGATGATCGCGGGGTTCGTGGCGCCGGACAGCGGCGGCGTCTGGCTGGACGGGGTGGAATTGACGCATGTGCCCCCGGCCCGGCGCAACATAGGCATGGTGTTCCAGTCCTATGCCCTGTTCCCGCACATGACGGCGGCCGAGAACGTCGCCTTCGGGCTGGAGATGCGCCGCGTGCCGCGGGCCGAGCGTGCCCGGCGCGTCGCCGCGGCGCTGGACCAGGTGCGGATGGCGCACCTGGCCGGGCGTTTCCCGCGCCAGATGTCCGGCGGCCAGCAACAGCGCGTGGCGCTGGCCCGCGCCCTGGTGATCGAGCCGAAGCTGCTGCTCCTGGATGAGCCGCTATCCAACCTGGACGCCAACCTGCGGGAGGAGATGCAGGCCGAGCTGCGCGCGATGCAGCGCCGGGTTGGGATCACTACGGTTCTGGTGACGCACGATCAGGCCGAGGCCATGGCACTGTGCGGGCGCATCGCGGTGATGCAGGCGGGAAGGCTGGTGCAGGTGGACGCGCCCTGGCAAGCATACGAGTCGCCGGCGGAAGCCTTCGTCGCGGACTTCCTGGGCCGCAGCAACCGCCTGCCGGCACGGGTGGACGGCGCTTGGGGCGACTTGGACGGCCACCGCTTCCCGCTGCCCTGGGTGCTGCCGCCCGGCGACGCCGTGCTGCTGATCCGTCCGGAGCGCCTGCGCTTCCGGCCCGCCCAAGCGGACGGGATGCCCAGGGGCTTGGCCGGCCGGGTCGCGTCCCGTGCCTTCCTGGGGCACTGCTGGCTCTACCAAGTCGAGACCGCGATCGGACCCTTGGCCGTCATGGCGCAGAACACCGGCGCGCCGCCGTCCGAAGAAGGGGCGCCCGTCCTGCTCGACTGGGACCCCGCCAGCCTGCGCCTGCTGGATGCGCCGGGGCTGGTGTCATCCAGGCCGGCGTCTCCCCTGCTTGCCTCGCCATGACCGGGCGCCCGGCCCTGCTGGCCGCGCCTGCGGCGCTGGCTTACCTGCTCGTGCTCGTGCTGCCGCTCCTGGGCATGGCCGCGCTCAGCCTGCACGGCTTCGACTCCGCCCGTGGCGTGCAGCCGGGCTGGGGCGGGGAGAACTACGCCGACCTGCTGACGGACCCGCTATTCGGGGAGGCGATGGGCCGGACCTTCCGGGTCGCGGCGATCACCACGGCGATCTGCCTGCTGCTCGGCGTGCCGGAGGCCTGGATCATACATCGGATGTCCGCGGCCTGGCGCGGGGTGATGCTGCTGCTGGTGGTCGGGCCGCTGCTGGTCTCGGTCGTGGTGCGGACCTTTGGCTGGATGGTGCTGCTGGGCACGGGCGGGCTGCTGAACCAGGCGCTGCAGGCGCTGGGGGTGCCGGGCGCGCCGTTCCGGATGCTGTTCACCGAGTTCGCGATGGTGCTGGGCCTGGTCCATGTCATGTTGCCGCTGGTCGTGCTTTCGGCCTGGGCCGGCATGGGCCGGCTGGACCCGGCGCTGGCGCTGGCGGCGGAGGGGCTGGGCGCCGGGCCGCTGACGGTGTTCCGCCGGGTCGTGCTGCCCAATGTCATGCCGGGCGTGCTGGGCGGCGGGCTGATGGTGTTCTGCCTGTCGGCCTCCGCCTTCGCGACGCCCGCCATCCTGGGCGGCAAGCGGCTGAAAGTCGCCACCACGATGGCCTACAACGAGTTCCTGAACACGCTGAACTGGCCGCTGGGGGCCGCCATCGCGGTGCTGCTGCTGCTGGCGATCCTGGGAGCCGCGACGCTATGGTCCGGCCTGGCCGGACGCACGGCTCTCCGGCGGCTCGGCGCGCCATGAGGCGCGAGGGGAGTAGTGCGCTATGAGGCGTAACGGCCCCCTCGCGCTGGCCTTCCACGCCGTGCTGCTCGCCTTCCTGCTGGCGCCGTTGGTTGTGGTCGTGCTGGTCTCGTTCACCGACCGGGGCTACCTGGCGCTGCCGTTCAGCGGGGCGTCGCTGCGCTGGTGGCGCGCCATCCCGGCCAACCCGCAATTCGTGGACGGCCTGCTGACCACGCTGGCGCTGGCGACGGCGGCCGCCACCCTGTCCGCGGCCATCGCCGTCCCGGCCGCACTCGCCATCACCCGGCACCGCTTCCCCGGCCGGGCCGCGCTGGCGGCGCTGCTGGCGTCGCCGCTGATGATGCCGCATGTCGTGCTCGGCGTGGCGCTGCTGCAGTTCTTCAGCGCCTACGGACTGGCCGGGTCGTTCCCGGTGCTGGTGGCGGCGCACCTGGTCGTGGTGACGCCCTACATGGTGCGCCTGGCCTGCGCCGGGCTGGCGGGCATGGACCTGCAGCTGGAGCGTGCGGCGGAGGGCCTGGGCGCGTCCCGCTGGACGGCCTTCTGCCGCATCACCCTGCCGTTGCTGGCGCCGGGCCTAGCCGGCGGCTGGGTGCTGGCCTTCATCACCAGCTTCGACGAGTTGACGGTCAGCCTGTTCCTGTCCTCCCCGGCCAACACGCCGCTGGCGGTGCGGCTGTTCACCCACATCGACCAGATGACGGACCCGCTGGTGGCCTCCGTCTCGGCGGCGCTGATCGTGCTGACGGTGCTGGTGCTGGCCGCGCTCAACCGGTTCTATCCCCTGGACCGGCTGCTGACCGGGGAGCGGCGGACGGCAGGATGAGGCAGGAGCACGCATGACGCGCGGTGCTGACGACGCACCTGGGGAGGGCCCATCCGCAAGCGCCGGGATGGCCGCCGGCCTGGCGGCTGGGATCGTGCCGAGGAGCGATGCGCCAATGGGCGGCATGCAAGGGACCGCCACCGGCACGGTCATCGTTGGCGGCGGTCCGGCAGGCCGGGCGGCGCTGGCCAGCCTGCCCGGCGCGCGGCTGGTGACGCGCCCCGCCCTGGCTTGGCACGCCGAGCCGGGCCGGCTGTGGGTTGAGGACGCAGGCGGCGTCCGGGCCGAGCCGTTCACGGCGCTCCTGCTCTGCGCCGACGAGCCGCTGCTGCTGGCGGCGCTGGGCTGCGGCTTTGACGGTCTGCGCCCGGTGGTGGACGGCGCCGGCGCGACGACGGTGCCCGGCGTGTTCGCGGCCGGTCGCATCCTGGGCGCGGACACCCCTGAGCTGGCCAAGGCACAGGCCGAGCGCGCCGCCGCTGCCGTCCAGGCTGGGACCGCCTCAGCGGGGGCCATCACTGCGGGACCCACCGCTTCCCCGGCCGCCGCGGGCGCTGCTGTCACGCAGTACGCCGTTGAAGCTGCGGAGCGCCTCGATCCCGTTGACCTCGCCGGGTTGCTGGAGCAGCCGCCAGGCCCGGCGCGCAACGCCGCGGTCCTGGCGCAATGCACGCTGCTCGGCCCCGTGCTGCCGGCGCGCCCGGTCAGCCTCGCGGCGCTCGCCGCCTTGACGCCGGACCGCCCGGCGTCCCGCCCGGTGCAGCAGGACGGGGGTACGCTGTGAGCGCCCGCTACGACGCCATCGTCGTCGGGGGCGGGCTGCACGGCCTGTCCGCGGCTCTGCACCTGGCCCGGCGGGGCGCGGCGGTGTTGGTGTTGGAGGCGCAGCGCGTCGCTGCCCATGCCTCCGGCTTCTCGGCCGGCGGCGTCCGCACCCTGGGACGCCACCCCGCCGAGGTGCCGCTCGCGCTGGAGGCATTGGAGATCTGGCACGGCATCGCCGCCCTAGTCGGCGACGATTGCGGCTTCCGCGCCGCCGGCCAGGTGAAGGTGGCCGAGACGGCGGAGGAGCTGGCCGGCCTGGAGGCCCGTGTCGCCGCGATGCGCCGCACGGGCTGGACCCACGAGGAGGTGGTGGACGCTGCCGGGCTGCGCGCGTTGCTGCCCCGGGTGCGCGGGGATGCGGCGGGCGGCATGGTGTGCCGCCGCGATGGGTTCGCCTCGCCCCTCCGCACAGCCCGCGCCTTTGCCCGCGCAGCCCGGGCCGCAGGCGTGCAGGTGCTGGAGGGCATGCGCGTGACCGGGGCGGAGCGCCGGGGCGGCGCCTGGCAGGTCCGCACCGCGGACGGCGCCGTCCGCGCCGGCACCGCCCTGGTGAACACGGCCGGAGCCTGGGGCGGGCGGCTGGCGCGGCATCTGGGGGAGGACGTGCCGCTCGGCTTCAATGCGTTCCTGATGATGCTGACGGACCGGCAGCCGTCGGTCGCAGGACCCGTGGTCGGCGCGGTCGGGCGCCCGATCTCGTTCAAGCAGACGGAGGCTGGGCACGTGATGATCGGCGGGGGGCACAAGGGTGTCGGCAGCCTGGACACCGGGCGGCTGTCCATCGACGTGGAGCGCCTGGGCTACTCCGCCCGCACCGCGCTGGAGCTGTTCCCGGTGCTGACAGGCGCGCGGGTCGTCCATGCCTGGGGCGGGATCGAGGGGGTGACACCCGACGACCTCCCGGTCATCGGACGCTCCGCGGTGCAGGAGGGGGTGGTCCATGCCTTCGGCTTCTGTGGCCACGGCTTCGAACTGGCGCCGCTGGTCGGCGACATCGTCGCGCAACTCGTGCTTCAGGGGCGCACCAACCGGCCCATCTCGGCATTCGCGCCGGACCGGTTCGGCGCCGCGGCCCAGTCCGGCGCCGACGCGTTGTCACAGCCCGCTGGTTAGCAGGTCAGAGGCCGAACCAGGCTTCGACGCTGGACGTCCTGCGCAAAGCGGCCACGCGCCTTGAACGCCCCTTGACGACAGCGGCAACTCCTGGGTGAATCGTAAAGCGGTTTACCATGGAGCCAGGCTTGCGCAAGCCAACCTCGGCGGCACGGCTGAGCGACGTTGCGGCGGCTACCGGCCTGTCGGCCACCGCAGTCTCGCGGCATCTCAACGGCAAGCTGGCGCTGCCCCCCGATACCGCCGCCCGCATCGCCGACGCCGTTGCATGCCTCGCCTACGAGCCGAACCAGCAGGCGCGCCGCCTGAGCCTTGGACGGTCGGAGACTGTGGGGCTGATCGTCCCCGACATCGCCAATCCGTTCTTTGCCCTGCTCGCCGACGCCGTGGAGCGCGCGGCGGACGCGCGCGGCCTGGACCTGCTGCTGTGCGCCACGCGCAACGAGGTCGGCCGCGAGTTGCGCGCCCTGGCCCGGCTGCGGCACGACCACGTGGATGGCCTGCTGTTCGTCACCAATCACGCCGACGACGGCTCCCTGGCCCAAGCCATCGGGTCAGGGCCTGCCATCGTCTTGCTGGACGAGGACGTGGCCGGCGTCGAGGCGCCCAAGGTTTTCGCCGACAACGCGGCAGGCGGACGGCTCGCAGCCCGGCGCCTGTTGGCCGCCGGGCACCGCCGCCTCGCATTCATCGGTGGCCCGCGCGACCTGCTGAGCGGCATGGAACGGCACGCCGGCTTCCTGGACGAGGCCGCGCAGGCCGGGGCGGCCGTCGTGTTCGAGCATCGCGGTCCCTACAACGCGGAGGCTGGTCGGTGCGCGGCGGCACGCCTCCTTGCCGTGGACGACCCGGCAACGGCCGTGTTCGCCGGCAGCGACGAGTTGGCGCTGGGCGTCCTGCACGCCGCACGGGCGCACGGCGCGGCCGTCCCCGAAGACCTGTCCATCATCGCCTTCGACGACGCCGGGCCGCTCCATCTGCTCGACCCGCCGCTGACCGCGGTGCGGCAGCCCATCGCCGAGATGGGCCGCTGCGGCCTGGAGGCCCTGGCGGCGCGGATCGCGGGCGCGTCTCTGCCGCAACAGCCCATGCGCCTGCCGGTCGAGCTGATCGAGCGCGCATCCGTCACGGCGCCGCGTGCGCCACGCCGCCGGAGCGTCGTCCGGGCATCAGCAGCATAGGGGTTCACGATTATGGGCAACTTCAGCAGGCGTGCCGTCCTGGCCGCATCGGGGGGGCTGGCCTTCGCCGCCGCATCGGGCCGGCGGGCCGCGGCGGCCGAGCCGACCTTCGCCCTGGTGCAGATCAACCAGCAGGCGATCTTCTTCAACCAGATCAACGACGGTGCCCTGGAGGCCGCCAAGCGGGCCGGGGCGAAGCTCGTGATCTTCAACAGCAACGACCGGCCGGCGGAGCAGAACAACGCCATCGAGACCTACATCCAGCAGAAGGTCCACGGCCTGGTCGTGGTCGCAATCGACGTGAACGGCATCATGCCCGCCGTGCAGGCCGCCGCCGCCGCGGGCATCCCGGTGGTCGCGGTGGACGCCATCTTGCCGCCTGGCCCGCAGAAGTCCCAGGTAGGCGTGGACAACGCCGCCGCCGGCAAGATGATGGGCGAGTTCTTCCTGGACGCCATCCGCCGGGATTCCGGCGGCAAGGCCAAGCTGGGCATCGTCGGCGCGCTGAACTCCTTCATCCAGAATGTCCGGCAGAAGGGGTTCGAGGATGCCGTCAAGGCCGACGCGAACGTCCGGATGGCCGGCGTGGTGGACGGGCGCAACGTGCAGGATAGCGCTCTCTCGGTGGCGGAGACGCTGCTGACCGGCAACCCCGACCTGACCGTGATCTATGCGACGGGGGAGCCGGCGCTGCTGGGCGCCTGCGCCGCGGTGGAGAGCCAGGGGCGGCAGGGAAGCGTCAAGGTGTTCGGCTGGGACCTGACGGCGCAGGCCATCCGTGGCATCGATGCCGGCTACGTCGCCGCGGTCGTGCAACAGGACCCCGCCGGCATGGGCCGTGCCGCAGTGGAGGCTCTGGCCCGGCTGCAGGCTGGCCAGACCGTGGAGCGCAATATCGCCGTGCCGGTGACCATCGTCACCAAGGCCAACGTCGCTCCCTACCGGGCCGTCTTCCGGTGAGCCCGGCGCCGCCGTTGATGTCGCTGCGCGGCATTGGCAAGTCCTTCGGCTCCCGCAGCGTATTGCGCGGCGTGGACCTGGACCTGAGCGGCGGCGAGTGCCTGGGGCTGGTCGGCGACAACGGCGCCGGCAAGTCCACGATGACGAAGGTGATGTCCGGCGCCTACCTGCCCGACGAGGGCAGCATCCTGCTGGACGGCCAGCCGGTCCTGCTGGACGGCCCGGCGGATGCGCGCACCCGCCGGATCGAGATGGTCTATCAGGAGCTGAGCCTGTGCGACACGGTGGACGTCGCGGGCAACCTGTTCCTGGGGCGGGAGATCACCCGCGCCGGGTTCCTGGACCGGCGGCGCATGGCGGCGGAAGGGCGCGGGATGCTGGACGCCCTGGGCATCCGCATCCCCAGCATGACCGCGAAGGTCGCGCAGCTCTCGGGTGGCCAGCGTCAGTCCATCGCCATCGCCCGCGCCGCCTCCTTCGACCCGCGGGTGCTGCTGCTGGACGAGCCGACCTCCGCCCTCGCCGTCGCGGAGGTGGAGGCCGTGCTGGCCCTCATCAACCGCGTGAAGGCGACGGGGGTGGCGGTGGTGCTGATCACGCACCGGTTGCAGGACCTGTTCCGCGTCTGCGACCGGATCGCCTTCATGTACGAAGGCACCAAGGTCGCCGAGCGGCGGATCGGCGACACCAACCTGGAGGAGATCGTAAGCCTGATCGTCGGCGGTGCCGGAGCCGCGCATTGAGCGCCGCCGCGCCCCCCCGCCCCGCCCGCACGGATTTCGTGATCGAGCACGCGCAGGTGCTCTCGATCGCGGCGTTCTTCCTGGCCTGCTGCCTCGCCTTCGCGATCGGGACCGATGTGTTCCTGTCGCCGGGCAACCTGCTCAACCTGCTGCGCCAGTCCGCGCCGATGCTGGTCGTGGCGGTCGCAATGACGTTCGTCATCACCACCGGCGGCATCGACCTGTCGGTCGGCTCCATCGTGGCGCTGGCCAATGCGGCGGCGGCCATCGTGCTGGCGGCGGGCGTGCCCTGGCCGGTCGCGGCCTTTGGGATCGTGCTGCTCGGTGCCGCCGTCGGGGCCGCGCAGGGATGGTTCGTGGCCTACCAGCGCATCCCGTCCTTCATCGTGACGCTCGCCGGGCTGTCGGTGCTGCGTGGGGCCGCGCTGCTGCTGACCGGCGGCTACTCCGTGCCGATCACCGGGGCGCCGGGCTTCGTGGCCATCGGGCGTGGCTGGTTCCTGGGCTTCCCCATGCCGGCCGCCATCGCGCTGGCCGTCGTGGCCCTGGGCTTCGTCGTGCTGCGGGAGACCCGTTATGGCCGCCAAGTGGTCGCCGTCGGCGCCAATGCGGAAGCGGCGCGCCGGGTCGGGATGCCGGCGCTGCGCGTGGCGGCGTCGGTGTTCGTGTTGACCGGCGCAGCGGCGGCGCTGGCCGGGCTGATCCTGGCGGCGCGGCTGGGGTCCGGGTCGGCCAACGCGGCGACGGGGTTCGAGCTGGATGTGATCGCCGCCGTCGTGCTGGGCGGCACCTCGCTGCTGGGGGGCACCGGCACCATCCTCGGCACGGTGCTGGGCGCGTTGACCATCGCGGTGATCGGCAACGGGCTGATCCTGCTGCACACCTCTCCGTTCCTGGTGCAGATCGTGACCGGCGCCATCATCCTCGTTGCCATCTGGCTCAACACGCGCATCTTCGCGCGGCTGACCGCCAGCCGGCGGAAAGGCTAGCACGCGTGTCCGGCGCCGCACCCGCCCTCCGCAAGCCCGGCACCGTCATGACCGTGCTCGGGCCCATCCAAGCCGCCGACATGGGCACCACGCTCATGCACGAGCACCTGCTGAACGACTGCCGCTGCTGGTGGCACAAGCCGAAGGAGTCATCGCGTCAACGACTGGCATGCGAGCCGGTCCACGCCGGCATCCTGGGCGAGCTGCGGATGGACCCCTTCGTCAACCTCGACAACTGCACCCTGGACGACGAGCGGCTTGCGATGGCGGAACTGCTGCCGGTGGCCACGCTGGGCGGACGGACCGTGGTGGACCCTACCTGCTCCGGCATCGGGCGCGACCCCTTGGCGCTGGCGCGGATCTCGCGGGAGACCGGCATCAACGTCGTCATGGGCGGCGGCTTCTACCTGCAGGCGTCGCATCCGCCTCGGCTGGCCGGCATGTCCATCGACGCCATCGCCGACGAGATCGTGCGGGAGGCCGAGCACGGCGTAGGGGACACCGGCATCCGCATCGGCCTGATCGGGGAGATCGGCGTGTCCGGCGACTTCACCGCCGATGAGAGGCGCTCCCTGCGCGGCGCGGCGCGCGCCCATTGCCGCACCGGGCTGCCGCTGATGGTCCACCTGCCGGGCTGGTACCGGCACGGCCATGCCGTCCTGGACATCGTGGAGGAGGAGGGCGGCACCCTCGCCCACACCGTGCTGTGCCACATGAACCCGTCCGGGCACGACGTCCCCTACCAGGCCGCGCTGGCGGAGCGCGGGGCGTTCCTGGAATTCGATATGATCGGCATGGACTTCTTCTATGCGGACCAGGGGGTCCATTGCCCGTCCGACGAGGACAACGTGCGGGCCATCACCGGCCTGATCGGGCGCGGGTTCGCCGGGCGGCTGCTGCTGTCCCAGGACGTGTTCCTCAAGATGATGCTCACCCGCTACGGCGGGTTTGGCTATGCCTACCTGCAGCGTCACTTCCTGCCGCGGCTGCAGCGCAACGGCGTGGATCCCAGCCTGATCCAGCAGTTGATGGTCGATAACCCCCGCAGCGTGTTCTGTGCGGGCTGACCAACACGCGCCGCCATATCAACGAAGGGATCCCTCGTGCCATCTACCGAAGTCCTGCTCGTCGGCGAAAGCTGGGCGAGCGCCGCGACGCACTACAAGGGCTTTGACCAGTTCAGCAGCGTCACCTTCCACAAGGGGGCGGAGCCGCTGGTCGCAGTTCTCCGGGACAGCCCGTTCAAGCTGACCTACATGCTGGCGCATGAGGCCGCGGAGGACTTCCCCTTCAAGCTGGAGGAACTGCGCCGCTACCGCGCCATAATCCTGTCCGACATCGGCGCGAACACGCTGCTGCTGCCGCCCTCGGTCTGGCTGCACGGCAAGCCCACGCCCAACCGCCTGCGGCTGATCGCCGATTGGACGGCGGAGGGCGGCGGCCTGGTGATGGCCGGCGGCTACCTGTCGTTCCAGGGCATCGACGGACGCGCCCGCTGGCGCCGCACGCCGGTCGAGGACGCGCTGCCCGTGACCTGCCTGCCCTATGACGACCGGCTGGAAGTCCCGGAAGGCTTCCGCCCCGCCATCACTGGCAACCCCGCCCACCCGGTCCTGCGCGGCCTGGATGGCGAGTGGCCGCTGCTGCTCGGCGCCAACGAGGTCATGGCGCGCACTGGTGGGGAGACCGAGGTGCTGGCATCCCTGCCGCCGGAGGCCGGGGGCCACCCCCTGCTGGTGACCGGGCGGCACGGCGCCGGGCGCACGCTGGCTTGGATGTCGGATATCGGCCCGCACTGGGCACCGGACGACTTCGTGCGCTGGCCTGGGTATGCCACGTTGTGGCGCAACGTGCTCACCTGGGTCACGGGACAGTCGTAATGCCGGCGCAACCCGTCTTCCGCCCCAAGCCGCATGCGGTTGAGGCCCTGTTCGGGCGCCGTAAGGCCGTGATCGGCGTCGTCCACCTGCTCCCGCTGCCGGGCAGTCCCGGCTATGACGGCCAGCCCATGGAGGAGCTGACGGCGTTCGCCGTCGCGGAGGCGCTGCGCTACCGCAACGGCGGCGTGGACGGCCTGATCGTCGAGAACCACGGCGACATCCCGTTCAGCAAGCCCGAGCACCTGGGGCCGGAGACTGCAGCCTGCATGGCGGTGATGACGGATGCGGTGCGCCGTGCCGCCAGGCTGCCGGTCGGGGTGAACGTGCTGGCGAACGGTGCGCTTCAGGCCATGGCGGTCGCCAAGGCGTCCGGCGCCGGGTTCATCCGCGTCAACCAGTGGGCCAACGCCTATGTCGCCAACGAGGGGCTGATCGAAGGCCCGGCGGCGCTCGCGACCCGCTACCGTGCCCACCTGCATGGCCGGGGGATCAAGGTGTTCGCCGATGTCCACGTGAAGCACGGGGCGCACGCCATCACCGCCGACCGCTCCATCCCGGAGCTGGCGCGCGACGCCGAGTTCTTTGACGCCGACGTGGCCATCGCGACGGGGCAGCGCACCGGGGACGCCGCCACGATGGAGGAGATCACCCCCATCGCCGGCGGCACCGCCCTGCCCGTCGTGATTGGATCGGGCGTGACGCCCGACAACGTCGGCAGCATCCTGGCTGCGGCGGACGGCGTGATCGTCGTAAGCTACCTGAAGCGCGACGGTGTCTGGTGGAACCCGGTGGGCCCGGACCGCCTGCGCACCTTCATGCGTGAGGCCGACCGCGCACGTGCATGAGCCGCCTGCTGGTCCTCGGCAACGCCGGCATGGATGTGGCCTTGCCGGTGCCACGCTTGCCGCTGCCGGGGGAGACGCTGATCGGCGGCGCGGCAACCCGTGCCCCCGGCGGCAAGGGCCTGAACCAGGCGGTGACCGCCGCACGCACCGGGCTGCTGCCGGTCCACCTGTGCGCGCCAGTCGGGGACGACGTGGATGGACGCGAAGTTCGGGCCGCGTTGCTGCGGGAACCGTTCGCCAGCCTGTCCCTGACCTCCGCCGGCCAGCCGACCGACCTCTCGGTGCTGCTGGTCTTGGTGGACGGGGAGAATAGCATCGTGACATCGGGTCCGTCGGCAGCGGCGTTGTCCGCATCGGCGGCGGCGGCCTTCGCGTCGGGTGCGCGGCCGGGGGACTGGCTGCTGATGCAGGGTAACTTGAGCGAGGCTGCCACGCGCGCGGCACTGGGCGCCTCCCACTTGCACGGTGCGGCGGTGCTGCTGAACACCGCGCCGCTAGCTTGGGACTTACGGCCGCTGCTGCCGCGCTGCCGGGTGGTCGTGGCGAATGCCGGGGAGGCGCTTGCCCTGACGGGCGGGCATGGCGCCGCGGCTGCGGCCGGCATCACGGCCCTTGGAGCCGGGGCCGCAGTCGTGACGCTTGGCGGCGAGGGATGCCTCGTGGCCGACGGCGGCGACGTTCGGCACCTGCCGGCGCCGCGCGTGGCGCTGGTGGACAGCACGGGCGCGGGCGATGCGTTCTGCGGCTGCCTCGCAGCCTTGCTGGCGACGGACGTCCCGCTGGAGGCTGCGGCGGCGCTGTCGCAGCAGGCGGCGGCGCTTGCCGTCACGCGGCATGGCGCGTTTCTTTCCCTGCCGGATGCGGCCGAACTGCGGAGCATCCTTGCGTGGTGACGGGACCAACGGGATGGCCGGCATGAGACAAACGGCTCTAAGGCTGACCTGTCATGTCAAGCCGTCATTGCGAGCCAGGTGGGACTTGGTGACCGAGGGGGAACCGGGATCAACGGCCAGCGCTGGCGGCCCTGGTTTGCTACGGCGCCGTGGACCTCGCAATGACAGGTCAGCGGCGGCCGGTATGACGGCACTCCGCCCGTGATGCGCGCCTTCGCTGAGCGGCTGGCCGCGCTGGTGCCGGTGCTGTTCGGGCTGTCGGCGCTCACATACGGGCTGCTCGCCCTCGTGCCCGGCGATCCCATCGTGACGCTGCTGGGGCTGGAGGCCACGCCGGAGGCCATCGCCACGCTGCGGGCACGCTACGCGCTGGACCAGCCGCTGCCGCTGCGTTTCCTGTCCTGGCTGGGCCACGCAGTGACGGGCGACCTCGGCCGCTCCATCCAGACCGGGCGGCCCGTGCTGGGGATGGTCGGGGCTGCGCTGGTGCCGACGCTGCAACTGGCCGCCGCAGCGCTGCTGGTATCGCTGGCGATCGCGCTGCCCGCCGGGGTGACGGCGGCGACGCGCCGGGGCCGGATGCCGGATGCGGCGGCGTCCCTGGCCGCGCTGGCCGGGCTGTCGCTGCCCAGCTTCTGGCTCGGCATCCTGCTGATCCTGACGTTCTCCATCCGGCTGCCCTGGCTGCCCAGCTCGGGCTGCGTCCCGTTCTCCGAGGCGCCACTGGAGGCGTTCCGGCACTTGCTGCTTCCGGCGCTGACCTTGGGTGCGGCGCTGGCTGCGGCCACCATGCGTATGACGCGCAGCGCGATGCTGGACGTGCTGCCGTCCGAGTTCATCCGCACCCAGGCGTTTGTACGAGCTGTTCGGCCGCCCAACGCGGACGCGACCGGGTTCACATGCCGCGCCTTCGCGGGCTCGTGTATGGCGCCAGCCCATGGCTAGGGCCTCGCGCGCAGGTCAGCACTGCTAAGAGGAGGGCTACTTGAAACTCAAAACTCTCAGTTTAAGTAATCAGAGGTATTTGAGGGAGGTGGCATTGCATGTTCAACCCACATAAGCCGGGAGACGACGCGACGGGTTTGGAGCGTGCGCTCGCGGCTGTGATCCGTGAGGCTTCCCGTGTGGGAGCCACCGTCACGGTCACCGTCAACCCCCTTCCGCCCGATCTCGATCTGCCCATGGCGAGCTCCGGGGCGGATCAGGCGGAGGTGCTGGACCCACCCGAGGTCGAGGCGGCCCTGGTACTTGCCCTTTGTGATGCTCCAGGCGAGCAACTCACACTCGTCCAGTTCGCCGAGATAGAGGGTCGGACTGTTGAGGAGACTCGCGGCCTCCTTCGTGGCGCTGGGCGGACATCCATTTCCGTCAAGGACTGGCTCTACACTAGATTCGATACAAAAACGGATGACGGCCGCAAGATTCGGACTTACCGGCTGACGGACGCGGGGCGTAAGGCCGCCCTCGACTGGGAGTGGGTGACGGACACGGTGGATACGACCGCCATCGACAAGGGTTGAGGGTGGTGAAGACTAGTGGCTATGTCCCTGAATCTTGGGTTCTTCCGCACAAAGCGTGCTGCCTAGTTCGGCATATATCCAGCAACCCGTTGAGTTTGGTCCGGGTTCACCACGTCTCGGTCGGTAGACATAATGGAAAAACAATGACGGGGCTCAGGCTCACAATAGCTGAGATATTTCAATAGAATGCACTTCACGCGAGCTGCTAAATAGCACGCTTTGTGCGGAAGAATCCACATATTGCCCGCGTTCGGCAGCACTATGTCTGACAGGGCTCGGCGGGGTGCCGACGTCCTTCGCGATTTCCCAACATGATCTATCCGCATGTGATGATGGGAAGCCGCGACTTGGTGTCATGCCAGGGCGAGCGCGTGCAGATCTACCTGGCATTCGCCTGAGAGTGCCTGCCCGGGGGCCGGGGCCTCTGAGGAACCCCCCAACCTGCGGCCCGCGAACGACTAGTAGCGCCTGCCTTCGCGAGGAGCCCAGGATGCCTGGGGTGCCACTCCCAATCGCAAGCACCGGCTGAGCCGCGCCAGGACCCGGTCGGACCGGAGGCCCCGGTGATGCGCATTTTTCTCGTGCTTGTCGCCGACCCGCCCGGCTGTATGACCGACGGCTTGCGCCGGACCGATCATGCGATAGGTCGCCCCCTCCCTCTCCGCGCCGGTGCTGCCTTCAGGACCAGGCCTTCGACCGGGCGGAACAACTCGAAGGCCTCAGTCGCGAGGACGCCGGCGATGCGCTCGACCACGTCGATCGTCGCGCCGTACACGCACCGCTCGAGCGAGCTGACGTAGGTCCGGTCCAAGTCCGCGCGGTGGGCAAGCTCCTCCTGAGAGACGCCCATCGCGCGCCGCCGTCGCCGCATGTTCTCCGCCAGCGCCTCGCGCACGCCCATGACGGCGAGGACGCAACCTTGCAGAGGATTAACCACGGAGTAATCTGTACAAAATTCATAGCGGGGTCGCGTTGGGCAGAGTCGATCGACCATCGGGTCCCCGCGCCGCCCGTGTCCGGACGTGGGCCGTCCCGTGCAGCTAGCCCTCCTGCCCGGCAAGAACGTGGCCGTGCCCGTCCGCTTCGGCGGCAGCGCGTCGCCGCACCACAGCCTGGTGCCGCGCTTCGGGCCGGCGGAGCACGACGGCGCCGTGCCCGGGCACCTGATCGCGAGGGTGGGGCAGGAGCACTTGGCCGCCCGGCGGGCGGTCGTCTGGGATCCCGTGCTCCACTCGTTCGCGTGGGGCAACCAGTACGACGCCGAGCGGATCGCCGAGCGGCTCGACCCCGTCGCGGCGCTCGCGGGCCTGGCTGCCCGAGGAGTAGCGGGCACGTGCAAGGCCGCCGTGGACTTCGTGGAGGACATGCTCCGTCCGCAGTTCATCCTCATCGGCGGGATCGGCACGATCGTGGCCGGATACCTGCTCTACTACTGGCTGTGGGTAGTCCTGGCCAAGACGTTGCTCCTGTGGCTGATCCTGCCGGGCGTGGCCGTGGTCGTCGCGTGCTCGTACGTCCACTTCAAGCGCATGGAGCGCCTGCACACGGCCCTGTTCCAGGCCGCCTGGCACGCCCTCGATCCGGCGATCTACTATGCGCCCCGGTAGCGCCCCCTTCAGGATGGCGGGGCAGAGCCTCCCCAGCGCCGTGCCGCTGGCCGCCTCGGCTCTGCTCCTGTCGGCCTGCGCGGTCGTGGTAGGGCCAACCGTCCCGGTGCAGCCGTCCGCGAGCAAGTCGCCGTTCGCGTTTCAGGGCGACCACGCCGCCTGCATGGCGTCCACGACCACGCGGGTGCAGCCGGTCGCGGACCGGGGAACGAACGGCACGGCCGCCATCCAGGGCATGTCCAACGCGGCCTACAGCGCGTGCATGGCCGTCCGCGGCACGTCGTGCTCGCCACGGCCCCGGCGATGGCGCCCGCGACGGCGCCGGCCGGGGGCGGCATGGGAGCAGTTGGCCTGTCCGATCCGGATTCCCTTGCCACCCGGCAAAGCCTGGCTGCGGTAGTCAGCAAGGCCCGGCGCAACTGCGACGGCGAGCGGATCGCCGTCACCGTGACTGAAGCGGCGTTGTCGCCGGCCGTCGAGGCCCGGATGGTCGAGCCGACCACGCCGGGCAGCGGCAACTGCTTCGGCCAGCCAGGGCGCAACGCCTACCGCCTCGCCAAGGCCGGCGGCGGCTGGCGCCGGCTGCTCAGCGCGGAGCGCGGATCAATCGCGGCGCTCAGGCGCGACCCGGGCTCGCCGCCCAGCGCGAAGCCGATGTGGCGCTGGAGATCGCCAAGGCGGGCCGTCCGGCGCGCCCATGACTGCGCCACCCCGGGCAGGCGTTCGGCGAATACCTGGCGAAGGCAGCCGGCGGTTGCACAGCGGAATCGCCGTGCCCGCACCTGGACGGTGACGACGCGCCCCTGCCAAGGCAGATCGGCCAGGGTGCGGGTATAGTGGCTGTGCATCCAGCTGGAGACCACGCCGCAGAGCGGGCAGGCGCTGCTGGACGGCTTGGGAGCGGTGAAGATGGTGATGCGGTCAGGTGCGGGCAAGATCCGCCTGGAGTTCTGAGGTTGCTGCAGATTGGACTGATCGGCGCCGATGCCGGCGGCAGCTGGCCCATCGTCGGACAAGAACGCGCCTGGAAACGGGAAGGATGCCACCACCGGCATCCTTCCCCCATGCCCTACCAGGTGACGCCACACCGTGACCGACCCCGACTTACCTAAGCAAGCCAAGCCACGATAAAAGAAGCTAGCGTCAGCCGCCGTTGGACACCAGAGGGTCGAGCGCAAAACATGAGGGAGTGGACGGCCGGGTGAGCAGGTGAGCGGAGTCCTGTCTCGGCCCGGCCTGGCTATCATGGGCGTCGGCGCCTTGAAGGTTCGGAGAGGTCGGTCACTGAAAAACGCCCGAACCTCGGGCGCCAGTCGCCGATGCCTATCTGCTCTCCCGCGGTCGTGAGGAAGCCATGCACGTCCGACGGGTTCAGCAGGGTGGGTAGGAAATCCAACGCGAGCTCGGCCATCCACGCCTGGAACATCGGTCGGGTGCGCATGACCCTCGCCGCGCCGACCCTCGCCGGGGACCGCAGCCGGAACGCCTCGTCCTTCCACAACGCGTGCGGATCCTGGGGACCCTCATACTCGAGGCGCAGGTTATCCTTCACTATCAGCCCCGCCTTCGCTTTTGCCCCGCGTCGCTCCTGTCCCGCCGCCTTGACCAGGGCAGCCTCCATCATTTCGGCGGGAATGCAGGGGACGCCGCCACTCAGGTACAAGCTGCCCAGGAACTCCAGCTCGGCCAGGCGCAGGTGGTCAGCCTCCGTCTTGCGGCGCTTGGAGGCGACCTGGGCGATGCTCTTCGAGTGGGGGTTCAGGGGATCGGCGAGCAGGCCGTTGTGCATCAGCAGGGGTGAGACGCCGATGATCCTGAAGCGCAATGTCTCGTAACCGCCCACTCCGGCCTCCCTGTGTGATTATTGGCGTCAAGCGCACCACGTCGTTCACCACGGGCCGGGTCTGGGCCACGTAGCGGCGGCTCCTCAGATCGGACGTGGTACGTTGGTGGCAGAGGTTGCACAGCGTCGTCAGGGCATCGAGGCAGTCGAGGTTCCAGCGCCCCAGGGGAGGGTAGCGGCGGTGATGCACCTCGAGGTCGTCGCAGCCGTCGCAGAGGCGGCAACGATGGCTGTCGCGCGCCAGGGCGTTGCGCCGGAGCGCCTTCCAGCCAGGGCTCGCGATGTATTCCACATAAGTCACCTGGACGGCCGGAGCAGGGATGCAGCACCCGCAGGGCGGCAAACGCGGCGATGACCAGGCAAGCGCCCAAGGGCGGTCAGCTGAACCACCCGACGACCGTCGGCACGTCTTCTTCGAACATGAGCGCCTTCCCACCAGCCAGGATCGCGACGGTTCCGCCGTCGTCGGTCGCGGCTGCAACCAGGAGGGCAGTGGGCGCCACGGCGACGAGGCGGCCTTCCGCATCGTGCAGAAGCAGGAAGCGGCCCAACCTTTCTACGCCTGAGTATGCGGTCGAGGGATTTTGTGCCATCTCGAAGCTCCAGGGTTCAGGCGCGGATCGCACGTCCGTTCTTTTATCGTTCTGAGCGGAAAATAAGGCCGGGGCAGCCGACCAGCGCGACCGCCAGGGCGACGTGGGTCCTCGCCATGGGCGTCCCGCTCGCTCCGTCATCCGGCTACGCCGCGCCCGGACGGCGACAGAAGGCGCCGTTCGTCATCCCGAAGGTCATGATGCTGCCGCCGTTGATCGTGCACACGAAGCGGCCGTTGGCGCGGGTATCGACGACGAGGTTGGTGTTGGTCGGCCCGTCCGCACGGCGCTCGACGATGGTCACGTCCGCGGCGGGCAACCCCAACGAGTCGGAGATGGAGTCCCGGGCGCGGTCGTTGCCGAGCATCTGGTCGGCGCAGCCGGCCGCCAGCGGGAGCATGGCGAGCATCGCGATAGCCGGTCTGTATGCCTTCGTCATGTCATGCTCCTCGGACGGGTTGATGGCTCTGGACGGGTGCGCTCGGGCCGCGCCTCCGACCGCGCGTGCGTCGTCGTCAACGGACGTGCAACGTCTTGGTGCAGGCCCGCTCCGGCCTCCCCTGCTGCAGCGTCACCAGCTCGATCGCGCCGGCCGCGGCGGCGGCATACCGCGCCCGCGTCCCCCACAGCCCCGGGTCCTGCCATCCGGGCGCCCCGGGCCCGACCCCTCCCTCGTTGATCACCTCGGCGCAGATCCGGCCCACGGAGCGGGTGGCGACCGGCCGGCCATCCCGCAGCAGCGCCAGCTTCCCCGGGCAGACCGCGTAGTCGCGCTTGCTATCGGCGTCGTTCGGCCCGTTGTCGCAGACCGACCCACCCTGCCCCGCGATGGACAGGAGCACGGTCGCGTTCCCGTCCGGGAAGCTCACCTCGTAGATCGGGAGCTGCCCGCCGAGGCCCGCGGGCAGGTTCGCGATCTCGCGCCGCCACAGCTCGTCGTTGACGTCCTTGGGCCTTCCCGTGCCGTGGTAGCTCATGCGGAGCAGCCGCCATCCGCCGGGCAGGGTTCCGGCGGCGTCGGACGTGGCGGGACCGGCCCGCGGCGCCGGAGCAGGGAACGCGGCGGAACGCACGGGCGTCCAGTCGGGCAGGTTCCCCCGGGCGGCCATGCAGCCCATGAACCCTCCATCGTAATCCGCCTGCAGGCCCGCGATATTGGCGGCGATGGCCGAGGGTGGCGTCCCGGGCGCGTTGATCCGGTCCGCCACGGGCTGCAACCGCCGGTCCACCTCGGCCATGCACCCCCGGCGGTCGGACGCGAACGCGTCGGGTGACTTTCCCGGCCCGGGCGCGACCCGTGCGGTGGGACCGATCACCGTGCAGGCGGACGGGAGTACGGCGAGCAGGACGAGGGCCGCTCGATACGCCCCATGGCTTGCTCCCGTGCGCCTCCGCGCCGTCCGGGGCGGGATGGCCCCGGACGGCGCCGGGGCCGGTGGCGTCCCGTTCGGGTGGCGGTCATCCCCGGACGGCGGCGATCCCCTCATCTGGCCGCCTGCCCGAGGAACGCCGACTTGGCGGCCTCGCACCGGTCCAACGCGGCCGTCAGCCGGAACGAGTCGGCGACGGCGCGCCCGCCGTCCTCGGGATAGCCCCCGAGCATGGCGGCGCCGACGCCGCCGATCTGCTTCGCCTTCGCCTCCGCTCGGGCCTGCTCCAAGGGGGTCGCCAGGCAGGAGATCGTCTCCTCGGGGCTCCTCAGCCCGGGCAGGTTCTCCAATGGGGCGACCACCAGCGTCGTGGTGCCGTCCGCGTTCGCGACCTTGCCGAGCTTCCCCGTCAGACTGGGCGAACCGCGCCCGAACGGGGTGACGCCCATGGCCGCGCCCAAGGACCCGCCCGACCGGTACGTGACCTGGATGCCGTCGGTCGCGGCGGCCTCGACCAGGCCGGCGGGATCGACGGCCACCAGCCGGCCGTCGGCGTGGGACGGCACCGCGAGTTCGTCGTCCGCCCCGAACGTGCGCTGCACCCCCACCGCCTCGGTCGCGAGCGCGACCCGGGTGGCGACCGTGTCGTCGTGCAGGGTCCGGCACGTCCCGTTGACCAAGGCCGCGGCCTCGCTTGGACTGACCGCCGGCTTGGCCCTGATGGCGTCCAGCCTCCGGCGCTCGGCCACCGGGTCCGGCGTTCCACCGAACAGGGAATTGAGCAAACCATCGGCCGGGTTCCGCTTGCGGTGGGCGCACAGGAAGGAGGCTGCGGCGGGTTCGACGCCGGTCTTGACGGCGAACGTGGCGGAGATCGCGGCGGCGAAGCCCCGCGCCGCCGCCGCGCGCTTGGGCCCGATCCCGGCCTCGTACGCCTGCCGGTAGGCTGCGGTCACCTGGCGCCATAGCAGCGGGTCGCGGCGGTCGATCCAGTCCGGGTCGGCCTCGATCCCCGGGGACCATCGCGCCTGCTCCCATTCGTCGAGCGTCCCCGGCTCGGTGGCGAGCGCGTCGGCGACGTGCCTCGCCACCGCGGCGTCGTCAGGACGGCTGGCTTCGACCAGCGCGGCGGCGTTCCGGGGGTTGGGTGGATCGGCGGCGGACGCCGAGCCCGCGGACACCACGATCGTGATCCCCGCGAGGGCGGCACCGAGCAGCCGGGCGCCGCCCCGGATACCGGTCCCGGGTTCACCCGCGGCGTGGGCCGCCCGGAGGGGTCCCCTTCCGCGCCCGGCGGGAGCCGTTCCAGGCACCCCGCCGGCCGGGAACGCGAGGGAGGCGATCCGAGGAAGGCGTGTCCGCCTCGTGCCTGCACCCGATCCGGCGAGCCGGTGCGGCCCTGGTCCCATGGTCGTCGAAGTCCCCTCCATCACGCCGCCCATCGTTCTGGTTTCTTGTCGGTTATATCCGATGTTTGCGGTGCCGCCAACGGGGTTCCCTGGCGGTCATGGACCTATGTGCGCTGGTGGGGGGGAACGTGCGCCGGTACCGGAAGGCGGCACGCCTGAGCCAAGAGGACGTCGCGCACAGGGCCGGCTTGGACAGGACCTACCTGAGCGACATCGAGCGGGGCGTCGCCAACCCGAGCGTCAACGTGCTGCTCGGGGTCGCGATGGTCTGCGGCGTGCATCCCGCGCTGCTGCTGCTCGACGAGCGCGAGGCGGCTTTGGTCGCGCAGATCCTCGGCCCGGCCGGCGAGGGGCCGCCGCCGCCGTAGCTGCCCATCCCGCACAGTCCCTGGGACCGGTCCGGGCTGATGCTGGGTGTTTGGGTCGAGAGGCCCGCACGTCCGAACAGTGCGGAGAGGTCCTCCAAGCACAAGAGGCCGAGATGGCAGACGCCCGGCTGGCCGGGGACAAGCCCCGTCGTGGAAGGGATCGGGGACAGGCTGAAGTCGCGCGCGGCCGAGCCGGGCCGGAGCGGTGCGGAGACCGCCCGGCGCGCCGGGCTGATGGCCACCCACTACGGCCACTACCTGCAGGATTTCCGGGAGCCGGACCTCGCCACCCTGGTCCGCATCTGCCGCGTGCTGGGGATCAAGCCGGACGTGCTGCTGGCCTACGACCAGGCCGCGCCCGGCCCCGACGCGCTCCTGGCGAAGCGCGCGGCGGTCGCCGCCTACGTGGACGTGCTGGACGCGGGCAGCCTGGACCTCGCTCTGCCAGTCGTGCGGGCCATCACCGCGACCATCGGCCTCAGAGGCCCCGCACCAGCGCCCGCGGAGGGCTTCGGGGCGGGCAAGCCGGCCAAGTGGCCCCGCGACGGCGCACCGGCCTTGCCGAAGGTGGCGCCCCCACCAGGCCGGTGATCCCGGCCCGCGACCGCGTCCCATGGGGGCCGTGGGCTGGGGACCCCCGCGGCAGGTCTGCGATGCACCGCCGCGTTCACTGCCGCAACCGCTATCAGACATAATGGAACGAGTAGTAGGGCTGCGATCCCGGAGAGAAAAAACGGAGTCTTCAACGATCCATTGTAGAACTCAATCAATCACGTTGGAGTCAACCGTCATGTCCACGTTGGCGGCTCCGGGCTGGGATCAAGCTCGAAGAAGGCCGGCACTGAATGCCTCAAGCACGAGGAGGTCGATGCCAGTCGGCTCACGCTTACCGCTGCTGCGCAACAACGCAGGGTTCCAAAGTAGCCGAGCTGTCCGTGATTTGCTGTCCCACCGAAAGAGTTCAGTCCATTCCACGGTAAGGCGGACACGCTGATTGCCGGATGGGATAACGGACACCACCGACCGTGGTATGTGCGGTCTGTACCGTCAATGGCGGCTGTGACAGAGGTATTGGGTCGGAGGCTGGTAGAAGAGGCCAAAAGCTACATCGAACGTCTGTTCGCCGAGGGGACCCGTAAGATCTGGTGTTCCACGCTCGCATGCTCGATCCCTGCCACCCCGGCAAGTTGGTCCGCCAGCAGCCGCGCCTGGTGCGGGCGCAGCCCGGTTATCCTGAACCGGTGCTCCAGCTTTCCGGCGACCCGGGTCAGGCGCAGCGAGTCCAGCCCGCCGCCAAGCTCGCTCACGGCCGATAGTACACCGATGGTGACGCTGAGCTGATCGCGGCTCACGACGGCGAGCAGGTGGGTGAACGAGCAGCCAGGGAACACCCGGTCGAGCTCGTCGTCAGCCTCCCCGTCGCTACGAGATTGCGACAAGGACCGTGCTCCTGTCATGCGCAGTTCGCCGGCGTCCACCAGGCATGGGGCGCTCACGATGCCGCCGACCAGTCCAGCACGACCTTGCCGGAGTTCCCGCTCTGCATGGCCTCGAAGCCGAGCCGGTAGTCGCGGACCGGCAGGCGGTGCGTGATGACCTTGCGCACGTCGAGGCCGCTCTGCAGCATGGCCAGCATCTTGTGCCAGGTCTCGAACATCTCGCGCCCGTAGATGCCCTTGATGGTCAGCATCCGGAACACGATCTCGCTCCAATCGACTGCGAAGGGCCTGGCCGGGATGCCGAGCATGGCGATCTTGCCGCCCATGACGAGATGCTCGACCATCTGCTCGAAGGCGGCGGGCGCCCCGCTCATCTCAAGCCCGACGTCGAAGCCCTCCTTCATGCCGAGCCGCGCCTTGACGGAGGCAAGGTCTTCCCTTGACACGTCGACGGGCACGACATCGGCCACCTCGGCCGCCAACGCCAGGCGCGCGGCGTTGACGTCCGTGATGACGACATGGCGGGCGCCCACATGACGGGCCACGGCCGCGCTCATGATGCCGATCGGCCCTGCACCGGTGACGAGCACGTCCTCGCCGACCAAGTCGAATGCGAGCGCGGTGTGGACCGCATTCCCCAGCGGGTCGAGGATGGCGCCGAGCTCGTCGTCGATGTCGTCGGGCAACGGCACCACGTTGAAGGCAGGGATCTTCACGAACTCGGCGAACGCGCCTGGGATTTGGACGCCGATGCCCCGGGTCTGCGGATCGAGGTGGAAGCGGCCGCCTCGCGCCGCGCGGCTATCCATGCCGACGACATGGCCCTCCCCCGATACGCGCTGCCCGCGGGAGAGGCCGCGCACGGCGGAGCCGACCTCGACGATCTCGCCGGCATACTCGTGCCCGACCACCATCGGCACTGGCACGGTCTTCCTGGCCCAGTCGTCCCAGCCGTAGATGTGGATGTCGGTGCCGCAGATGCCCGTCTTGTTGACCCGGATCAGCACCTCGTCCGGGCCGATCAGCGGCACGGGCTCGTCGGTCAGCCACAGGCCGGGTTCGTCCTTGGTCTTCGCGAGCGCCCTCATGCCGAAGTCCTTCCGCAACCAGGTCAGACGATGCCGAGCGCGCGGCCGGCATCCTTGAAGGCGTCGATGGCGAAATCGACGTCGGCTTCGCTCAGCGCCGCCGACATCTGCGTGCGGATGCGGGCCTTGCCGTCCGGCACCACCGGAAAAAAGAACCCAGCGACGAAAACGCCGCGCTCGTCGAGCGCCCGCGCCATCTCCTGCGACCGGCGTGCGTCGTGCAGCATGACGGGGATGATCGGCGTCGCGCCGGGAAGGAGCTCGAAGCCGGCTTCGGTCAGGCCGCCCCGGAAGCGGGTGGTGTGGGCAGCGAGCCGCGCCCGGCGGTCGTCGGCCGCTTCGGCGATGTCGATCGCCTTCAGCGACCCGGCCGCGACCACGGGGGCGAGGCTGTTGGAAAACAGGTAGGGCCGGGCGCGCTGGCGCAACAGGTCGATGATCGGCTGGGCAGCGGCGACGAAGCCCCCCATCGCGCCGCCGAGGCTCTTGCCCAGGGTGCCGGTGACGATGTCGACGCGCCCACCCGTCCCGGTCAGCGCAGGCGTGCCACGGCCCTTGTCGCCGAGGTGGCCGGTCGCATGGCAGTCATCGACCATGACGAGGGCACCATGGCGCTCGGCCAAGTCGCAGATTGATCGGAGGTCGGCCACGTGCCCGTCCATGGAGAAGACGCCGTCGGTGACGATCAGCTTGAAGCGGGCACCGTCCTGGCCGGCCTGCTTCAGCCGGTCCTCCAGTTCGTTCATGTCGCCGTTGGCGAAGCGGTAACGCCTCGCTTTGCTCAGGCGCACGCCGTCGATGATCGAGGCATGGTTCAGCGCGTCCGAGATGATGGCGTCCTCAGGACCAAGCAGGGGCTCGAAGATGCCGCCATTCGCATCGAAGCACGCCGGGAAGAGGATGGCGTCGTCCTTGCCGAGGTAGCGCGCGATCCTCTGCTCCAGATCACGATGCAAGGTCTGGGTGCCGCAGATGAAGCGCACCGAGGCCATGCCGAAGCCGAACTCGTCGAGGGCCGCCTTCGCGGCTGCGATGATCTCGGGATGGCACGCAAGGCCGAGGTAGTTGTTGGCGCAGAGATTGACGACCCGGCGCTTCGCGCCGCCCGTGACGACCTCGATCTGGCCACCCTGCGAGCCGGCAATCAGCCGTTCGCGCTTGTAGAGGCCGTCAGCCTCGATGTCGGCGAGCACGCCTCGGAGGTGATCCAGGAAGCCCATCGCCACGCGCCTCTCCTAATTCCGCTATGATGCATATTCCATCATAGCGGAACTAGGTCAAGCAGGATATTGGAAGCCGGTCAGCCGTAGACGACGACCAGTAGCCCCTTGGCCGACTCCACCGCGGTGTTGGCGATGCGGTGCGGCACGTCCGCCGGGTAGCGTGCGGTCTCGCCAGCCAGGAGCGTGCGGGTCGAGCTGCCGCTCGTGACCTCAAGGCCAGGGGTGGAAGCCGTGAAGCTTTCAGATGTGCCTGGCGCATGCGCGGCGCTGTCGAGGATGCCGGACGGGGCAATCTCGAGGTCGTACCACTCCATTCTGCCCGCAAGGCGCGGCGGGCTCAGGATGCGCAGCCGGCACGACCCGTCGGCGCTACTGATCTCGGGCGTGTGCGCCGCGGTGACAACCTCTATGACGTCGTGATCGACCGGAACCGCCTCTCCGTCGAGAAGGTCAGCAATACCGATCTTCAGCGCCCGCGTCAGGCTCCACAGGACTGCGAAGGTCGGGTTGGCTTGGCCGCGTTCGATTTGTGACAGCATCGACTTGGACACGCCGGATAAGGCGGCGAGTTGCTCTAGCGTCAGGCGGCGGCCCTTCCGCTCCCGCTGGATCAGCGGACCGATCGGCGGAGCTTTGGTTTCTTCCACTTTGACGGACATGCGCTCCTGGATTCCGAAGCCGAAGACCGGGCCGACTGCAATCCATCGACGGGGGTGGTGGCATTCACGATGGCTAAGGCTTGCCGAGGAGGATGGCAACCACGCCTTTGGGCGCGCAAGCGCTGCTGGGCGCATGCTGGGGCAGCACGCGGACCTCGCACGCTGGGTTTAGCCACCCAGCGTGCCTGCCTGCACTTTGGATCGGTAATCAGCACCACACAGCGCCCCCTACGCCAGCATACGCACCGCTGCCATCGCCAGCGTCGCCGCGAGAGCCCCGCGTAGCACCCGCGTCGGCACGCGCGTGGCCAGGAGGCTGCCCAGCAGGATGCCCGGCACCGACCCGGACAACAGCGACCCCAGCAGCTGCGCGTCCACAGCACCCATCATCCAGTATCCCGTCCCCGCCAGCAGCGTCAGCGGGATGGCGTGCGCGATGTCGGTGCCGACAACTCTGGCCGGTGGCAAGCGCGGGTACAGAATGCTCAGGACCGTGACCCCCAACGCGCCCGCACCGACCGAGGACAGGCTGACCAATGCGCCCAGCCCTGCCCCGGCCGCGACGGTCAGCCCACGCGCCCGGCCCGACGGAAGCGGCGTCCCAGACGCGACAGCCAGCCGCACCCTGTTCTGGAACAGCAGCAGCACCGCGGTCAGCAGCAGCGCCACGCCGAGCATGGGCGTGATGGCCTTGGCGATGGCGTCGGGCCGGGACCCCAATAGGCTAAGGGCCAGGATCACCGCTGCGACCGCCGGCAGGCTGCCCAGCGCCAGCCGCCCGGCCACGCGCCAGTCTATGGTCCTGGCCTGGGCATGTATGACGGCGCCCACGGATTTGGTGCATGCCGCGAACAGCAGATCGGTCCCAACCGCCGACACCGGGTGGACGCCGAACAGCAGGATCAGCAGCGGCGTCATCAGGGACCCGCCGCCCACGCCGGTCAGGCCGACCAAAAATCCGACCCCCAAGCCGCATGCCGCATACGACGGGTCGATCACGGCACGCTCAGCCGATACGCCCGTGCGTGCGGAGCAACGCGACCACCTGGTCCGCCAGTTCGTCCGCCGCGGCCTCGGCCGTCCGCAGGTGCAGCTCAGGCGCGTCCGGCGCCTCATATGGCGCATCGATCCCCGTGAACCCCGGGATCATCCCGGCATCGGCCTTCCGATACAGCCCCTTGGGATCGCGGCGGCGGCACTCGGTCAACGGCGCGTCCACGAACACCTCCAGGAAGGCGCCGCCCGCTGCCCGGCGGGCCTCCTCCCGCCCGGCGCGGTAGGGGCTTATGGCGCTGACGAGCACGATCAGCCCGGCGTCGGCGAACAGCGCGGCAGCCTCCCCGATGCGGCGCACGTTCTCCGCCCGGTCCGCGGCGCCGAAGCCCAGGTCGCGGTTCAGACCGTGCCGCAGCCGGTCGCCGTCCAGCACGTAGGTGTGCCGGCCCAGGGCATGCAGCCGGCGCTCGACCAGGTTGGCGATGGTCGACTTGCCGGAGCCGGACAGGCCGGTCAGCCACAGGACCGCCGGCGCCTGGCCCTTCGTCTGCGCCCGCGCCGCCACGTCCACGTCCAGGTCCTGCCAGGCCACATCCCGCCCCCGCGGCAGTGCCGCGTCCACCATGCCGACGCCCACGGTCGCATAGGTCTGCCGGTCCAGCAGGATGAAGCCGCCCAGGTCGCGGCTGGCGGCATAGGGTTCGCACACCACGGGCGCATGAAGCCGCAGCTCGACGGCACCCACGTCGTTCAGGGCCAGGGCATCCGCGGGGACGGGCGCCCTCGTGTCCATGTCCAGGCGGTGCCGCACCGCGCCCACCGCCGCGCCGGCCGTGCGGGTCCCGATCTTCAGCAAGTAGTCCCGCCCCGGCGCAAGCGGCGCATCTGCCAGCCAGACCACGTGCGCGGCCAGGCTGTCCGCCACGCCCGGCATGTCAGACGGGTCCGCCAGCACGTCGCCGCGGGAGATGTCCACCTGCCGGTCCAGCACGAGCGTCACCGCCTGGCCGGCCTGCGCCGCGTCCAGGTCGCCGTCCATGGTGACGATGCGCCGGACCGTGGCGGTGCGCCCGGACGGCTGGACCGCGATGCCGTCGCCGGGCTGCACCTGCCCGGACGCGACCGTGCCGGCGTAGCCCCGGGTGTCCGCGTCCAGGCGGGCCACCAACTGCACCGGCATCCGGAAGGGCCGGGAGCACGCGCGGTCCGTGACCACGACGCCTTCCAGGTGCTCCAGCAGGCTCGGGCCGCAGTACCAGGGTGTGCGGACACTGCGGGCGGTGACGCCGTCGCCGTGCCGGGCCGACAGCGGTATGGCCTGCGCGGACTGGAAGCCCAGGCCCGCGCTGGCCTCCGTGAACGCCGCCACGATCTCGTTGAAGCGGGCCTCGCTGAAGTCCACCAGGTCGATCTTGTTCACCGCCAGGACGAGGTGGCGTATGCCCATCAGCCCCGCAATGAAGGCGTGGCGCCGGGTCTGGGTCAGCACGCCGCGGCGCGCGTCCACCAGCACCACCGCCAAATCGGCCGTCGAGGCGCCGGTGGCCATGTTGCGGGTGTACTGCTCGTGTCCCGGCGTGTCTGCCACGATGAAGCGGCGGCGCTGCGTGGCGAAGTAGCGGTAGGCGACGTCGATGGTGATGCCCTGCTGCCGCTCCGCCTCCAGCCCATCGACCAGCAGAGAGTAGTCCAGGGCGCCGCCGGAGGTTCCATGCCGTTGGCTGTCCCGGCGCAGCTGGGCAAGCTGGTCGTCGGGGACGGCCCCGGTATCGTGCAGCAGCCGACCGATCAGGGTGCTCTTGCCGTCATCCACGCTGCCGCACGTCAGGAACCTGAGCTGCGGCATGGCTGCGGCCGGCGGCGCAGCCAGGATGCCGGCTGGGCGGGCGCCCGGCCGCGCGTCCGGCGGCCCGGGCGCATCCGTCCCAGCCGGCGCGCCCGCCAGGTCCAGGGTCTGGCCCATCAGAAATACCCTTCCCGCTTCTTCTGCTCCATCGAGTCCAGGCCCTCGCCGTCGATCATCCGGGTGCTCCGCTCCGAACTGTGGGCGGCGCGCATCTCGGCCATGATCTCCGGCAGCGTGCGGGCGGTCGATTCTACCGCTCCGCTCAGCGGGTAGCAGCCCAGCGAGCGGAAGCGGACGCTGCGGACCTCCGGCAACTCCCCGGGATGCAGCTCCATCCGGGCGTCATCCACCATGATCAGCGCACCCTGACGCGCCACCACCGGGCGGGGTGCCGCGAAGTACAGCGGCACGACCGGGATGCCCTGCACCGCGATGTACTCCCACACGTCCTGTTCGGTCCAATTCGACAGCGGGAACACCCGGACGGACTCGCCAGGCGCGGTCCGGCTGTTGTGCAGCCGCCAGAACTCGGCGCGCTGGTTGTGCGGGTCCCAGCCCTGGGCGGCGGTGCGGACGGAGACCATGCGCTCCTTGGCGCGGGAGCGCTCCTCGTCGCGCCGGGCGCCCCCGAACACGGCATCGAAGCCATGCTGGGTAAGGGCGGCCTTCAGCGCCTCGGTCTTCATCACGTGTGTGTAGTAGGACGCGCCATGGCTGAACGGGGTGACGCCCCGCGCCTGCCCGTCCCGGTTGGTGTGGACGATCAGGTCCAGGCCCAGCCGCGAAGCCGTCGCATCCCGGAAGGCGATCATGTCGCGGAACTTCCAGCCGGTGTCCACGTGCAGCAGCCGCAGCGGCGGCGGGGCCGGATGGAACGCCTTGCGGATGAGGTGCAGCAGGACCGAGGAGTCCTTGCCAATCGAGTACAGGAACGCCGGGTTGCGGCTTTCCGCCACGACCTCCCGGATCATATGGATGCTTTCGCTCTCCAGCGCGGCCAGCTGCGGAGGCAGGACGGCCCGGCGGGAGGCCGCGGCGGCGGACGGGTCCGCCTGCTGCGCCGCCGGGCTTGCTTCCGGGGCGGAGGTTGGCGCCGCGGCTGCAGGCATGGTCAACGGGGAGATGGCGTTCATGGCTAGGTCCCTGCCCCGGCAGGCCGTCCGAGGCCGGACGCCGTCGGGATTTGCGGCTGGTGTGACGATGCGGAGCGCGGCAGGTGGATGCCGCATTCGGTCTTGGCCCGCCCGGCCCAGCGCCCAGCGCGCGGCGCCTCGCCCAGCGCAACGGGCCGGGTGCAGGGGGTGCAGCCGATGGAACGGTAGCCCAGCGGCTCCAGCGGGTGCGCGGGCAACGCATGGGCGGTGCGGTAGGCAGCGATGTCGGCTGGTGTCCAGTCAGCCAGGGGATTCACCTTGGTGCGGGCACCGTCCTGCTCGGTGATGGGCAGGGCGCCGCGCATCCCGCCCTGGAAGCGCTTGCGCCCGGTGATCCAGGCATCGAAGCCTTGCAGGGCCTCGTCCAGCGGCCCGACCTTACGATGCCAGCAGCACTCGTCCGGGGCGGACTGCCACAGGCTGCCGGACGGGTCCACTTGGGCCGCCAGGCCCGCGCTGGGACCGGTGGAGCGTAGGTCCGTCAGGCCGAGGCGGACGCACAGCGCATCACGGTAGGCCAGGGTCTCCGGGAACAGGCGCCCGGTGTCCACGAAGATGACGGGCACCGCCGGGTCCACGGCTGCAACTAGGTGCAGCAGCACGGCGCTGTCCGCGCCGAATGACGACACGAGCGCGATGCGGCCGGGGAATGTCCGGTGCAGCAAGGTTTGAATGAGCGTGGCGGCGTCCCGCTCAAGGAGCCCTGCCGGGCCGGCGCCGGCCGGCATCGCATCCGGCGGGCTGATGTCAGCGCAGTCTGTTGCCCTCACGTCCATGCCTTTCACGCTAGGAGTCCGAGGAGTCCGTATCCCCTTGGGGAAAAAGAAGGACTTTCCTTTACAAGTCAATTAATCATTGCTTATCAGAAGATCTATCTCCCTAACGGCAATAATTCAATCTCATAATTCTATTCTGCTACTTAATTGCGGGCGTACAATCCGTACGCATCCTGCGCCTGCGCGCGATGGGCCGCCTGCACGGCCGCGGACGGGCCGGCATTGCGGGCATGGCCGGAGGCGGCTCGAAACGCTTCCTGAATGCCGCACCTACCACTGCAAGGTTGCGCGGAGCACCGCACGTAGCGTGAGCGCCGCCAGGATGGCGAGCGGCGAATATAGGGACTGCCCACCGCGGATCGTGCGCGGATCGGCCGCCCATCCCGAAATCGCATCGTCGGTGAACCAGACCGTCAGGCTGCCACGCTGGCGCAGGCTGGCGTCGTAGGCTGGCCAGTTCGTCACCCGACGCCGCACCCGCGGGATGTGACGGCGGCGGTTCTGGTTCAGCTTGAGCGGCAGAAGGGAAAATCCAGAGGTCAGAAGAGGAGCACTCCCCCTATGGCATCCAGCCTCTCAGCACCAACCAGCCGATCCATGTACCACGCTGCCAAGTGGGACAGACACAGTGCCTGTTTGAGAAGTCTGCCATGCCACAAGATGTGGTGGCAGGTGATAGACGTCAGCTACTATCAGCAGGGGTTAGGGCTCATTCTCAAACGGGCACTCAGAGGCTCAACCTGGACAAGTAAGCTTCCAGACCCAGGCTAATTCCGTCAATGAATTTCCTCGCCACACGCGACGGCTCCCGGTTGTGAGCCATCACAAGGCCCGCTCCAACGTCGATTGCCGGATCAAACCGCCGTGCAACAACCCCGTGTCCGACAAAATTGACTGCCGAGAACGGATCTATAATGGTGACGCCGAGGCCCTCCGAGACGAATGCGCAGGCAATCCCCGACAATGGGGTCTCGATTCTCTGATTATTTGCGGCGGAGCCCAACGCAACCTCGACGGTGTGGCGGAAATAGCTTCCCCGGCCGAGCAGTATGATCCTCTCGCCTGCAAGATCGTCGGCCGATATCAGCTTCTTTGCAGATAGGCGATGGTCCTCGCGCAGGACGACGACGGCAGCCGCCGGGATAGGCGTGATCTTGAGCGATGGGCGCTCTGCCGGTAACGATGCGAATCCGATATCGAACTGGCCGCCAGCAACGCGTTCAAGCACGAGGTGGGACGGTATCCCATCGAGAACGATCGCGAGGTCGGGGTGGGAACCCACGAATGAGGCAACGTAGTAAGGCAGAAACCCGAGTGCCATCGCAGGATGGGCGGCGATGCGTAGCGAGCCGCGCCTCATGTCTCGAAGATCGCGCGCGTGCTCCTCAAGGAATTCGAGCCCCAGGTATGAGCGCTCGACTTCAGCAAAGAGCTCTACGGCTTCCGCAGTGGGGGTGATCTGGTTTCCACGCCGATGGAAGAGCTTCAGGCCGAAGGCGGCTTCAAGGTCCATGATTAGTCGGCTGATCGCAGGTTGTGTGACGTAAAGCGTCTCGGCGGCAGCCGTCATGCCGCCGGTGAGCATCACCGCACGGAAAGCCTCGATCTGTCGCTGCTGCAGTCGCACCCTTCCATCATATATTCACATGCTTGGCCGTCAACTATGCATTTGTCCTGATCCGCCAACCGAGATAGCAGAGCCGATCAACAAGGGGGAGGACTCGATGACTGCCAAGACGCGCATCATTGCCGGGCTCGCGCTGGGCGCCTGGTCGAGCCTCACTCCTGCCATGGCGCAGTCCACGCTGGTCGTGGCCGGCTACGGCGGGTCTACAGAGACCGTCATCCGTGAGAAGGTCCTACCAGCCTTTGAGAAGGCTAACGATCTGAAGGTCACTTACGTCGCCGGCAACTCGACGGACACCCTGGCCAAACTCCAGGCGCAACGGGACAATCAAGAGATCGACGTCGCAATGATCGACGACGGTCCCATGAGCCGAGCGGTTTCCCTGGGTCTGTGTGCGACGGCGCAAGGGATAGACAGGACCAGGTTCCACAGCGTGGCCAATGCCTTCGGAGACAAGGCTTCGGGCCTCGGCATCACTGCCACCGGCTTGATGTACAATACCAAGGTCTTCCAAGAGAATGGCTGGGCGGCCCCGACGTCCTGGAATGATCTCAGGGATCCCAAGTTCCGTGGTAAAGCGGTGATGCCGCCGCTTAACAATGGCTACGGACTCCTCACCGTCGTCATGCTGGCGCGAATGAATGGTGGAGGAGAGAGCCGGATCGATCCGGGCTTCACGGCGATGAAGGACGTGGCGCCCAACATGATCGCGTTCGAGCCGTCGCCCGCCAAGATGACCGAGCTGTTCCAGACTGGGCAGGCGGTCATTGCGGTCTGGGGCTCTTCGCGTGTCCAATCCTTCGCCGAGACGGGCTTTCCCGTCGCGTTCGTCTATCCGCGCGAAGGGGCGCCGGCCGTGATGACGGCGATCTGCACCGTGGCGAAGAAGGCCGTCTCGCCCAAGGCTGAGTCCTTCATGCGCATGATGCTGTCGCCCGAGGTCCAGTCTATCCTGGCCGACAGCGCCGGCTTCGCTCCGGTCAACAAGGACGCGGTGGTCTTGCGCCCTGGATTGATGCCGGTGGGTGACAAGGCCGACAAGCTCGTCGCGGCGGACTGGACGGTGATCAATCAGCTGCGCGACGCCTGGAACAAGCGCTGGACCCGCGAAATCGAGCGCTGACCTCAAGTCCTCTGCTCGCTTGCCTCGAAAGACATAATAGAACCGTTCGTCCCGCTCTGGGCCAGAGGAACAATGTCCTATCTCGTGTTGACTGGCCTCGAGAAAGCATATGGGTTGGCGCAGGTCGTCCAAGGACTCGACATCTCCGTCGTCAAGGGTGAATTTCTATCCCTGCTCGGCCCATCCGGCTGCGGCAAGACGACGACGTTGCAGATGATCGCCGGCTTCGTCGAACCGACGGGCGGCGCCATCCAGTTGGATGGCGCCGACCTGCTGCGTCTTCCCCCGAGCCGACGCGGCCTCGGCATCGTGTTCCAGAGCTACGCCCTGTTCCCGCATATGACGGTGTCGCAGAACGTCGCCTTCGGGCTGGAGATGCGCAAAATCGCCCGCGGCGAGGTGCGCAAGCGGGTTGCCGAGGCCCTGGCGCTTGTTGGCCTTGCGGACAAAGGCGAACGCTTTCCGCGCCAGATGTCGGGCGGCCAGCAGCAGCGCGTCGCCCTGGCGCGGGCGCTGGTGATCCGCCCCTCGATCCTCCTGCTCGACGAACCGCTATCGAACCTCGACGCCAAAATGCGTGAGGAGATGCAGGTCGAGTTGCGCCAGATCCAGCGGGAGCTCGGCACCACGACGATCCTGGTGACGCACGACCAGCAGGAGGCACTGGCGCTGTCGGACAGGATCGTCGTCATGAATGCCGGCCGGGTCGAGCAAGTCGGCACCCCCCTCGACGTCTACGAGCGCCCAGCCACGCCCTTCGTGGCCTCCTTTCTCGGGACCACCAACGTGTTCCGGGGCGAGGGGCACGGAATGCAGGTCTGTTTTGCGGGCCATCACGTCCCGGTCGCGCGTCCCGTCGCCGGGCCAGTCGAGTTCACGGTCCGGCCGGAGAAGCTCGTTCTGTTACAGCCAGGGGCAGGCGGGCTGCCGGGCATGGTGAAGACGCGGGTCTTTCAGGGCGGCCACTGGCTGTTCCATGTCGAAACACCCGCGGGCCGCACGGTCGTGGTCCGCCAGAACGACGGCACGGCTGTCCCAGGCGAAGGCGAGGCCGTCGTGCTCGGCTTTGATGCCGCACACGCGCAGATTCGAACCGGGGAGGCCACGTCGTGAGGCCGTCCCGTCCGGCGTCCCCCTACGGCGCCGTCGCGCCCGCAGCGCTCCTGTTTTTGGGCACTCTCGCCGTGCCGCTTGCGATGACGGTTCTGATGTCCTTCAACGCTTGGGACCCGAGCCAGGGCATCGTCGGCACGTATAGCCCCCAAAACTACGCCGAGATCGTCGGGGACAGTTACTACGCCGAGATTTTCTGGCGCACGCTGCGGATCTCGCTCTGGGTGACCGCAGTCTGCATCCTCATCGGAACGCCCGAGGCCTATATCCTGAAGCGGATGCGCGAGCCCTGGCGCTCGGCGTTCATCCTGGTCGTGATCGGCCCGCTGCTCGTGTCCGTGGTGGCGCGCACCCTGGGTTGGGCAATCCTCCTGAATGGCAATGGATTGGTGTCGCAGGCGCTCCAGTCCGCCGGCCTGACCGCGGGACCGGTCTCGCTGATGTTCACCGAGGTCGGCGTCGTGATCGGCCTCGTCCACGTTCTCGTCCCTTTCATGGTGCTGTCGGTCTGGGCCTCTCTCTCACGGATGGACGCGGCGACCGAGCGTGCTGCTGAGTCCCTCGGTGCCTCGCAGGCGACGATCTTCCGCCGCGTCGTGCTGCCGCAAGCGGTGCCCGGCATCCTCTCCGGCGGCATCGTGGTGTTCTCCCTCGCGGCGAGCGCGTTCGCGACGCCCGCCATCATCGGCGGGCGCCGCCTGAAGGTGGCGGCGACGCTGGCCTACGACGAATTCCTGAACACCCTCAACTGGCCCTTAGGTGCAGCCGTCGCGGTCCTGCTCCTTTGCGGCATCGTCGTCATCGTGGTCGGCTGGAACCGCCTCGTGGAGCGCCGCTACCAGCAGGTGTTCTCATGAGGAACGGCAAGCTCGCCATAGCCTTCCATGCGCTGTTCATGACGTTCCTCGTGGCGCCGATGCTTGTCGTCTGCCTCGTGGCCTTCACGCCGGAAGGCTACCTCGCGCTTCCCATCCGGGGCTTCTCCGTGCGCTGGTTTAGGCGCCTTGCCGAGTACCCGGAGTTCCTGGACGCCTTCCGCATCAGCCTGGTGATCGCGGCAGCCTCCTCGGTCACGGCCATCGCCTTCGCGACGCCCGCGGCGCTCGCCATCGCCCGCCACCGCTTTCCGGGGCGCGACGCCCTCAGCGCCCTCTTCCTGGCGCCGCTGATGATCCCCCACGTGGTTCTCGGCATCGCGTTCCTGCGGTTCTTCTCCGCGCTCGGATTGTCGGGCACCACGGTCGGCCTGATCGTCAGCCATGTCGTCGTGGTCTTCCCCTTCGCCCTGCGCATGGTGCTGGCCGGCGCCACCGGCATGGACCGGCGTATCGAGGACGCGGCGCTCTCCCTCGGGGCCCCGCGCCGGACGGTCGTGCGGCGGGTGATGCTACCTCTTGTCCTGCCCGGCATCGCCAGCGGCTTTGCCCTCTCGTTCATCCAGAGCTTCGACGAGGTCACGATGACCGTCTTCATCTCGTCGCCGTCGACGGTGACGCTGCCCGTGCGGATGTTCAACTACATCCAGGACTCGATCGACCCGTTGATCTGCGCCGTCTCGACCCTTCTGATCCTGTTAACTGTTTTTGTGATGATCGTTCTCGACCGTCTCTACGGACTAGAGCGCCTCTTCGTCGGAGAGACCCGGCCATGACTGACGCATTGCATGATCTCGGAAGCGGCCACGACGTCGTCGTGGTCGGCGGCGGCCTGGTGGGGATGGCGCTGGCGCACGGACTGGTGCGCTGCGGACGGGGCGTCACCGTCCTCGATGAGGGCGACGTGGCGCACCGGGCCTCCCGTGGAAACTTCGCCCTGGTCTGGGTCCAGGGGAAGGGCTTCACCATGCCAGCCTATGCCGAGTGGACGCTCCGTTCCGCGAACCTCTGGGGCGACTTCGCCGCCGATCTCGCCGCGTCGACGGACATCGACGTCGCTTACACGCAGCGCGGCGGGTTCAATGTCTGCCTCGATGGGGCCGAACTCGAAGAGCGCGCGTCGCGCCACGCGCGGCTGCACAACCAGCTTCCCATCGCGCCTGGGTTCGAGGTACTCGACCGGTCGGCCCTGTTGGACAGGTTGCCGGCGATCGGGCCGGATGTCGTGGGCGGCACCTACTGCCGGGCTGATGGTCATGTGAACGTGCTGCGCCTGTTCGGGGCCCTGCACCATGCGGCGGCGGTGCAGGGCATCCGCTACCAACCGAACATGGCCGTGGAGGCCATAGGTCCGCACCCGATCGGCGTGTCGATCCGGACGAGTCGCGGCGAGATACGCGCGCGCACGGTCGTCCTCGCCGCTGGCCTCGACAACGCACGCCTCGCCCCGATGGTCGGGCTGGAGGCAGCGGTGCGGCCCCAGCGGGGCCAAGTCATGGTGACCGAGAAGGTGGCCCCCTTCCTCGATTACCCGCTCGGCACGGTTCGCCAGACTGACGAGGGCAGCGTCATGATCGGCGACTCCAAGGAGGAGGTCGGCTTCGACAACGGGAGCGACAGCCGCGTGCTCGGCGCGATCGCCGACCGGGCTGTCCGGACCTTCCCGCTGCTCGCCCGGGCGCGGGTGGTCCGGAGCTGGGGGGCTCTGCGGGTCATGAGCCCGGATGGGAACCCGATCTACGACCGTTCGGCGAGCCTTCCCGCCGCCTACCTCGTGACCTGCCACAGCGGCGTGACCCTCGCGGCCGTGCATGCGGCCGTCCTCGCTCCGCACATCGCCGACGGGACCTGGCCCGAGGAACTCGCCCCATTCAGCGCACGGAGGTTCAGCGATGTTTCGCAGGCTGCATGAGGTGTCCGAGCCGCACCACCTCGTCATCGACGGGCGCCTGGCGACGGCGGCACCCGGCGACACGGTGGCCACCGCGCTGCTGCTTGCCGGCGTCGGGCCTTTCCGCCGCACGATCAAGAGCGCGGCGCCGCGGGCGGCTTATTGCGGCATGGGAGTCTGCTTCGAGTGCCTCGTGACCATCGATGGGATTGGCAACCGGCAGGCGTGCCTGGAGCCCGTCCGTGACGGAATGGTGATCGAGACGGGCGGGAGCGCCCGCCGCCTCGGTGACGAGGGCCAAGCATGACCATGGATCGCTCGGGCGATCTCCTGATCGTCGGCGCCGGACCCGCCGGCATGGCTGCGGCCATCACTGCCCGAAAGGCCGGATTGACGGTGTTCGTGGCTGACGAGGCCGCTGCCCCAGGCGGTCAGATCTTCCGGTCGGTCCTCCAGCCGTTCCCGCAGAGCTCCGCCTTGGGTCCAGATTACCGTGCGGGTGGAACGCTGGCGCAGGCGTTCATCGAGTCCGGCGCGCACCGGCTGGCTGGCGCAGCTGTCTTCATGATCGAGCCGGGACTGGAGGGCGGCTTCGAAACCGGCCTCCTGATCGATGGCCGCGCGCACCGCATCCTGACCCGGGCGGTTCTGATCGCCACGGGCGCCCTTGAACGCCCCTTCCCGATCCCGGGGTGGACCCTGCCGGGCGTGATGACGGCTGGGGCAGCGCAAACGATGCTGAAGGCCAGTGGCGTCGTTCCATCCGGAACGCTCCATCTCGTCGGCACCGGACCACTCCTCTACCTGCTGGCGGCGCAGTACGCCCGCCTCGGCGTACCTGTCGCGGCGCTGCTCGATACGACCCCGCGAGGCAACTGGGCGGCTGCACTCCCGCACCTTCCGGCCTTCCTCGCCGGCTCTTACGCCTGGAAGGGAATCGGCCTCCTGCGCGAGGTCCTGGCCTCGACGCGAGTCATCCGCAACGTCCGTGACCTCTCCATCCGCGGGGAGGAGCGCGCCGAGGAGATCCGTTGCATCGCGGGCGGCCGAGCGCTGACCCTGGCTACAGAGACGGTGCTGATGCACCAGGGCGTCGTCCCCCAGGTCAACCTGACAATGGCAAGCGGCATCCCGCACCGCTGGAACAAGGAGCGACTCGCCTTCGAGCCCGAACTCGGAGCGGACGGCGAAACCAACCGCCCGGGCCTCTACGTGGCCGGCGACACCGGCGGCATCGCCGGCGGCCAGGCTGCGCAGCACCGCGGCATCCTCGTCGCCCTTGCCATCCTCCGCGAACTCGGTTGCGACCTCTCCGGCTTAGAGCTGCCAAAGGCTGCAACGGCGCAGCGTGCGGTCCGAAAAGCCTTGCGGGGCCGCCGCTTCCTCGACGCCCTTTACCGTCCAGCCGATGAAGCCCGCGTGCCGTCCGGGGACGACGTCATCGTTTGCCGGTGTGAGGAGGTGCGAGCGGGTGAGATCCGGTCACTCGTGCGTCGCGGCGCACAAGGCCCGAACCAGGCGAAGTTCTTCTGCCGGGCCGGCATGGGACCGTGCCAAGGACGACTATGTGGCTTGACTGTCTGCGAGACCATGGCCGCCGAGACGGGGCTCAGCCCGGACGAGATCGGCTACATGCGCGTCCGCACGCCGGTGAAGCCGGTCACGGTTGGAGCCATGGCCACGCTGCTTCAGGACGTGACGTGATGCGTCGCGGCAGCTTGAAAGGAGGAAGCGGTCAGTGACAGACAGCATCGTCCGCCATCATACGAACGCCCGCATGAGCAAGATCGTGCAAGCCCAGGGCGTCGTCCACCTCTGTGGGCAGACAGCCGTCGGAACCGACATCGGCGACATCGCCGGGCAGACGCGCGAGGTTCTTTCCCGCATCGACGGATTGCTCACGGAAGCGGGCTCGTCGAGGGCGCGCATCCTCACTGCGACCATCTATCTACGCGACGTCAGCGACTTCGATATGATGAATGCTGAATGGGAGAGCTGGATGCCTAGTGGTGCGGCCCCGGCCCGCACGACTGTGGAAGCCAAGCTCGCATCCGCCAATCTCCTCGTCGAGATCACGGTCACGGCGCTTCAAGCGTCGATAATGACCAGCCCCGATTAAGTGGTCTGGGCAAAGTGTCGGTTTGACGCCGCAGCGTGCGGGAGACAATTCTTGAACGGACAGCGCCAGGGCCATCCAGAGGGCGGCCCGGCTCCGAGTTGCCCGCATGACGCCTGACGGTATGCCCTCAATCAAACACGCAGGACGGACCATTCCCATGCCGACCGAAGCTCCCCCGTGGACCGGCCTCTTCGACCTGTTCCGGATCGGGATCGGCCCGTCGAGCTCCCACACGGTCGGCCCCATGATCGCAGCCGCCCGCTTCGTCTCCGATCTGCCCGCAGGCATGCCCGTTGAAGCAATCCGGGTCCAGCTGTTCGGGTCGCTGGCGCTGACCGGCAAGGGGCATGGGACCGACACTGCCGTAGTCCTCGGCCTCCTGGGCGAGCGGCCCGACCAGGTTGATCCCGATCAGGTGCCCGCTCTCGTGGGAGCCGTCGCCGCCGCAAGGATGCTCCACCTTCCGAGCCTGCGCCGCGCCGCCTTCGACCCTGCCACGGACATCCACTTCATCCGCGAGATGCTGCCGCGCCACCCGAATGCGCTGCGCCTGACCGCCACGAACCCGGTGCAAACCTTCGAGCGGACCTACTACTCGGTCGGCGGCGGGTTCATCGTGACGGACGAGGACGGACAATCCGGCGCATCGGACCTCCCCGACGTTCCCTATCCATTCGCGACGTCGCGCCAGATGCTGGACATGGCCGCCTCTGCCGCGCTTTCCATCGCAGAGCTGCAGCGTGCGAACGAGCGCACCCGGCGCACCGACGCCGAAGTGTCGGGCGGCGTCAGCCGCATCTGGGCCGCCATGCAGGCCTGCGTTGAACGTGGCCTGCGCCAAGGTGGCGAGTTGCCCGGCGGGCTGCGCGTCCGCCGCAGGGCACCAGGACTGCACGCGCGCCTGGTGCAGCGGCAAGGAGGCAACGCGCAGGATGTCCTGCACGGGATGGACTGGCTCAACCTGCACGCGCTTGCGGTGAACGAGGAGAACGCGGCGGGCGGCCGCGTCGTGACAGCGCCCACCAACGGCGCGGCAGGGATCGTGCCGGCCGTCCTGCACTACTACGACCGCTTCGTCGAGGGCGCAGGGGCGGAGGGCATCGAGACGTTCTTCCTCGCCGCCTCCGCCATCGGGTCGCTCATCAAGCGCAACGCGTCCATCTCGGGGGCGGAGGTGGGCTGCCAGGGCGAGGTGGGGTCCGCCTGCGCCATGGCCGCCGCTGGGCTTGCAGCGGCCATGGGCGGCACGAACGCCCAGGTGGAGAACGCGGCCGAGATCGGCTTGGAGCACAACCTGGGCCTGACCTGCGATCCCATTGGTGGCCTGGTGCAAATCCCCTGCATCGAGCGGAACGCCCTGGCGTCGGTGAAGGCCGTCAACGCGGCGCGCCTGGCTCTGCACGGGGACGGGTCGCACTTCGTCAGCCTCGACCAGGTCATCCGCACCATGCGCGACACCGGGCGGGACATGCTCTCGAAGTACAAGGAAACCTCCGAGGGCGGCCTGGCCGTCAACGCCATCGAGTGCTGAGCCGTCGAATGGGAGGCTCCGGGCGGCGGGCATTCTGAGGCTGTCTCCGGGAAAAGCTGAGACCTCGTTTGAGAAGTCATGGTGCGGGCAGCCGCTTGCGGTTTGGGTGGACGGCGCGGTGGAGCATAAGGTGGATCATGGCGACCGTGACAATGGCTTCGGACACGTCGGGCAGGTATTCGTAGTCCCGGGACAGACGGCGCCAGCGGCCGAGCCAGCCTAGCATCCGCTCAACGATCCAGCAGCGGGGCAACACGGCGAAGCCCTTTGTTCCCGGCGGGCGGCTGACGACGATCAGCGCGAGGCCGAGCAGGAAGCAGGCGAGCAGGGCTGTCACGCGGTTGTAGGCGCCATCGGCAAACACGGCGCGCAGCCAGCAATACAGCGGCTTAATGCGCCGATATTGGCCATCGCCGCGGATGGTCAGCAGCGTGCTCGGCCAATGCTGTCGGATGCGGCGCACCAGGCGCCTGGCATGGCTGCGGACCTCATGCCCGGACGGGGCCTTGCCCGGCCGGAGCAGGATCGCGACCGGGCGCGAGGTGGCGGTGTCATAGACATGGATCGGCATGAAGCAGCGCTCGTCATGGTGCGCGTTGAACAAGGACAGCTGCTGATGCCCGTGCGCGACGTCGACCGTGTCGTCAATATCGAGCGTCACCGCCTGGCCGGCCTGAGATAGCTGGCGCAATGCGCATCCACCTTGGCGTGGCTCAGGCGCATGACCTCGCGCAGGGTCGGCGCGTTCTCCCAGCGCGACACGGTCGACTGCGAGCACAGGTCTCGGCCGCTGTCGGGCAGGCGTCCGCAGGCGAGCTTGAAGCCGGGGTCGATGCGCAGATGGTCGAGGTCGTCGGCGTCCTTGTAGCCGCAGGCGGTGGCGAGCATGCGGGCGCGCAGGATGCCGGCGACGCTGTGCGTCACGAACAGGGGATTGAGCGGATCAGCAATCAACCCCGTCAGCCGATCGGCGATCCCCAGGCGGCGCTCGGCAGCCGCCAGCAGCATGACGCCGCCGTCGAAGGTGATCCGGCCGCCGTCGAAGCCAGCGATGACTTTCTTGCGGCCTACGGCTGGAGACAGGAACGGCGCGTCGGTATCGTCGGACATGGGGGATGTAGCTCGGCGTGATCGGGAGAAGGGATGGCTTCGACACCCAATCTGTAAATGCGATTAGCAGCTTACGCCATACCCGTTGCTGAGTCCCTATCATGCCGTGAACAAGATGGGCTAGATCAAGGCTGCTGAACGGCAGGAGTAATCCTTTGCAGTTGAATCCAAGGCAAATTGAGGCATTCCGGGCAGTGATGCTGACCGGAAGCATGACAAATGCAGCCGAGTTGCTGAGGATCACGCAGCCGGCAGTCAGCCGCCTCATCCGGGACTTCGAAATCCAGCTGCAACTCAAGCTATTCCGACGCGACGGCAACCGCCTGACTCCGAGCCAAGAGGGCACAATCCTCTTTGCCGAAATCGATCGGTTCTATAACGGCATCGACCGTATCGCAAAGATCGCAGCCGAGCTGCGCCATACGAAGGTCGGCTCCCTGCGGATCGCGTCCATGGGCGCGTTGTCGCTGAGCTGCATCACCGAGGCGATCAGGCGTTTCCAGGCCGACAAACCGGCCGTGAACGTTCTGCTTGAGAACCTCGACTCCCTCTCGATCCTCAACCTTGTCGCGGGCCGCCACTTCGACCTCGGCTTTGCGCAAGCAAAGGGGGACTTCCCCGGTGTGGCTCTGACCCCCCTGGTACCGGTCGAAGCCGTTTGTGTCCTGCCGCCCGACATCCCAATCGCTTCGAAGACTTGGATCGCTCCTGAAGATCTCCGGGGCTTGCCGTTCGTTTCCCTGGGCCGGAACAGCCCGCTGCGCCTGAAGATCGACCAGCTCTTCGAGAACATGGCCATCCCGCGCCAGATGGTCATCGAGTCGTCCCTCGCCGCCAGTGTCGTGGGACTTGTCGCAGCCGGGCTTGGGGTGTCCATCGTCGATCCCTTCACAGCGACCACCCTTAGCGGCGGCCAGTATGTCATCCGGCGGTTCAAGCCCCGGCTGACGTTTGACGTGATGATCGTCACGCCCAGTCATCAACAGAATTCGAAGCTGTGCGGCGAATTCTCGGCCATCATGAGGACGTTGTTCAAAGCCATGCGCCCAGTCACGACACAGCCCACCTGAGACACCCAGGTCTGGCGCGATGCGTCGCGTTGCCGTTGCGGCAGGCACAGGATGGGCCGAAGTTCTAGCGTGGCCTCGGCCCTGCCAACAACCGCAACCTGCACGATTGAGCTGCGATGCCAGCATAACATCACGTCATACAGACATGCCTTGCCATGTCGTTGAGTTATAAGGGCGTACCAGGATAGGTTTCAGTTCCAAGTCATCAACGAGTAGACGGAGCGCATCCAGGACAATGGCGAGCTACATCCTCCGTCGGCTCGTGATGCTCGTCCCGATGCTCCTCGGCGTATCGGTCGCGGTGTTCCTGGTCCTCCACCTCATTCCCGGCGACCCCGCTCGCATGGCAGCCGGGCCGGATGCGACGGAAAGCGACATCGAGCAGATCCGCACCAACTACGGCCTCGATAGGCCTCTGGTGGCGCAATACGGTATCTACCTGTCGAAGCTTCTGCAGGGCGACCTTGGAGAGTCCTTTCAGACGCTCGGGCCGGTGACTGAGGGCATCGTGCGGACGTTCCCGGCGACGCTGGAGCTTGCCGTTGCCGGTATGCTCATTGCCGTGCTGCTCGGCGTTCCCCTTGGCATCTACTCGGCTTTGCATCCTCGGGGAACGGCGGACCGGCTGGTCACGAGCTTTGCGGTGTTGGGGATCTCGATGCCGGGCTTCTTTCTCGGTTTGCTGCTGATGCTGCTGTTCGCGTCGGTGCTCAACTGGCTGCCGCCGACCGGGCGCGGCACTTGGGCGCATCTCGTCCTTCCCAGCGTAACGCTCGGCCTTCCCTATGTCGCCACGTTCGCCCGGCTCACTCGGTCGAGCATGCTTGACGTGTTTTCGGAGGACTTCATTCGTACGGCCCGCGCCAAAGGCTTGTCCTGGCGCAAGATCACCTACCGGCACGCTCTTCGGAACGCGGCGATCCCGCTTGTGACCATCCTCGGCCTCGATTTCGGGCGGCTGCTTGGCGGGGCAGTGATCGTCGAGACCGTGTTCGCCTGGCCCGGCATGGGACGGTACATGGTCGACGCGATCATGACCCGGGATGTGTTCGTGGTGCAGGGGACGATCCTCGTCTTCGCCGCCGCGGTCGTCGTCGTCAACATCCTAGTGGACGTGGTCTATGGCCTCCTCGACCCTCGCATCGCCTATTCTTGAGGTAAGCCGCAGTGAGACGTTCTGGGGTTTCCTCGTCCGGCGGAGGAACCTCAGCGCGATCGGCGCGGCCGTCGTCATCATTGCCTTCGTCGCGGCAGCCGTCGCGGCACCATTGCTGTACGACTGGGAGGCCACGACCCGTGTCGCGCTAGGCACCGCGCTGCTGCCGTCGTCCGCCGGGCATCTCCTGGGAACGGATGAACTCGGCCGCGACCTGTTGGCCCGTTTGGTTTGGGGTGCGCGGATCACGCTCGTCGTGGGCGTTGTCAGCGTCGCGATCGCCATGGCGTTCGGCGTCCTGATCGGCGCGCTGTGCGGCTATTACGAGAATTGGGCCAGCAATGCCGTCATGCGCCTGACCGACTTCATGATCGCGTTCCCGCGCACGCTGCTTGCGATTATCGTCGTGACCATCTTCGGCTCCGGCGTGCTCAGCCTCATCCTGGCCATCGGGATCTCGACGGTGCCGGCCAACGTCAGGCTATTCCGTGGTCCGGTGCTGGCGTTGAAGCGTCGCCAGTTCACGACGGCAGCGAAGGCCCTCGGAGCCAAGGACCATAGCATCCTATTCTCGCACATCCTGCCCAACACGATGTCCCTCATTCAGGGCACGCTGTCGCTGGCCGAGGCCATCCTGATCGGGGCTGGACTGAGCTTCCTGGGATTGGGGCCGCAACCGCCGACGCCGGAATGGGGCGCGATGATTGCCGCATCCCGCGCGCACATTACCAGCCACCCGCATGTGATCCTCGCACCCGGGCTCGCACTGTTCCTGGTGATCCTGAGCTTCAACCTTGTCGGCGATGCGCTTCGCGACTTCATCGACCCGCGCACGAACAAGGCCCTTTGACGGCGGCAGTGCCGACGCAACTCGGATGGAGGAACCCATGTCACCCTCACGGATGCTACTGACGCGACGGTCCAGCCTCGGCCTCGGGGCTGCGCTGCTCGCATCGTCATCGCTTTCAGCTTCGGCGCAGGCTGCGTTCGAGCTGCGGATCGTCCAGGGTGCAGACATCGACACGCTCGACCCGGCGGTGTCGCGCAGCACGCCCTCGCAGATCGTGTTCAGCAACATCTTCAACACCCTCGTCCGGTGGAAGGACACGAAGCTTTCCGCGCTCGAGCCGGACCTGGCGGAGTCCTGGTCGAAAAGCGAGGATGGCTTGAGGTGGAACTTCAAACTTCGTCATGGCGTCAAATTCCATGACGCCACGCCGTTCGACGCCGAAGCGGTGAAGTTCAACCTCGACCGCATCGCCGACCCGGCACTCGGATCCCCGAACCGCTCGCTGTTCGCCGGCATCACCAAAGTGACCGTTGTAGACTCCATGACGGTCGAGATCGAAACTCGGGAGCAGTCGCCGATCCTGCTCGACATCCTTGCCGAGAAGTGCTCGTCGATGAACAGCCCGACCGCGGTGAAGAAGCTCGGACGGACATATTCGCGCCGGCCTGTCGGCACCGGACCCTACGTTCTGTCCGAATGGATCCCGGGCCAGCAGGTCACCATTAAGCGGAATGCCGATTACTTCGGCGTGGCGGGCGGACCGGCCAGCATGGTGTTCCGACCCGTGCCGGAAGCGGGCGCCCGCCTGATCGAGCTGCAGGCCGGCAATGCCGACATCGCCTTGAACATCTCGCCGGAGTCGGCCAGCCAGGTGAGAGGAAACAGGAGCACGAGGCTGATCGAGGAGCCGAGTTCGTTCCAGATCTTCTTTGAGCTCAACACGGTCAGGCCGCCGTTCAACGATCCACGCGTGCGGCGTGCTGTGAACTACGCCGTCGATCGCAAGGCGATCATCGAGCAGATCCTCGATGGATACGGCAGGATGCCGGAGGGGGTGTTTCCCGAAGGCGTGCAGGGCCGCGTCAAGCAGTTTGCCTATCCCTACGACCCCGACCGGGCTCGCAAGATGCTCGGTGAGGTGTTCCCGGGTGGATACAAAGACAAGGTGGTCATCTGGACGAGCGCCGGCCGTTACATGAAGGACGGATCGGTCGCCGAGGCCGTGCAGAGCTACCTGAACGCAATCGGACTCGCGACCGAGTTCAAGGTCTGGGAATGGGCAACCTACCAGAAGACGCTTTATGCGCCTCAGCAGGGCGGCACGGGGCGGGGCAGCAACGCTGCCAACATGTGGCTGCTGGGCACGGGGGTGACGAATGCGGAGTGGCGCCTGCGCCGCAAGTTCTTCAGCACCGACCCATCCAACCTGACCGGCTACAGCAACCCCAGGATCGACGTGCTGCTCAACGCAGCGTCCACCGACATGGACGATGCCAGCCGCATGAAGGCCTACGGCGAGGTGCAGAGGATCGTCTGGAACGAGTTCCCCAACGCACTGGTGCTGTTCGACCAAGTGCAGTTGATCGGGACCGGCGCAGGGATCGCGGGGCTGGAGGTGTTCGGAGATGAGATCGTGAAGCTGGACCGGGTGACGAGATCGTAGGCGTGCCCGCGGACGCGGCGGCAGCCCGCCATGTCCATCAACCAGCGACAGGAGCCGTGAGCATCATGACCAAAGCGCTGCGCGAACGCGACATCCTGCTGGCCGAGGCGCGCCTGAGCACGCCGCCGGCGGAGGCTCTCGTCAAGTACCACGATCTGCCCGGCCTGGTGCGCGAGAGGCGGCAGTTCCAGGAATTCAACGAAGTTGATCGGGCCCACACGGTGATGCTGGCCGAACGTGGCATCCTATCCCGGGACGTCGCCGCCAGCATCCTTGATGGCCTTCTCGAACTGCGCCGCATGGACCCGGCGGCCTTCCCGATCGACCCGATGAAGGGTAGCCTCCTGCTTCAGGTCGAGGCTTACCTGTTCTCGCGTATGGGCGAGGACATAGGCGGCCAGATGCATACGGGACGCAGCCGCATCGATCAGGGCGCGACGGTTCGGCGGCTCTACAAGCGGAACCGTCTCCTTGGCGTGCTCGACCGCCTCGACGCGTTCCGGGCAGCCCTGATCGACAAGGCAGAGGTCCATACCAAGGCGATCATGCCGGGCTACACCCACATGCAGCAGGCACAGCCCTGGGTATTCGGCCACTACCTGCTCAGCATCGACAGCCGGCTGAACGACGATTACGACCGGCTCGTCCAGGCTTACGCGCGCGTCAACCTGAACCCGCTCGGGGCGGTCGGACTGTCGGGAACGTCATGGCCGCTCGACCGGCAGCGCACGACTGAACTGCTCGGCTTCGGCGGCCTGGTCGAGAACTCGAAGCTGGGCCGAGAGGCTGTCTATGCCGCTGAGGCTATCGGGGCGTTGTCGTTCGTGATGACGACGCTGAACGACCTCGCTACCGACCTGCATGTCTGGTCGAGCACCGAGTTCGGCTTCGTCGAGTCGCACGACGCGTATTGTGGCACCAGCAGCATCTTTCCGCAGAAGAAGAACCCGACGGGCCTCGAAACCATCAAGAAAGCGGCGGGCGGGGCGGTGACTTGGTTGGCGACGGCGTTCGCCACTTTTCGAGCCGAAGGCACTGGCGACCAGGCGATGCGTGAGCTGCCCTTGCTCGACGAGGCGTTCGACACCACCGAAGGCATGGTCGACCTATTCACCGGCATCATATCGACGCTGACCGTGCATGAAGCACGCATGCGGGCCGCACTCGACGGAAGCTGGTGCACCGCAAGCAACCTGGCCGACATCGTCGTTCGGGACACCGGTCTGTCGTTCCGGCAGGTCCATCATGCCGTTGCCCGCCTCGTGCGGATCTGCATCGACGAGCGCATCACTCCTGCAACAGTCACCCCGGACATCCTGGACCGCGCCGCGCACGAAACTCTGGGCAAAGGCCTGGTCGTCAGCGAGGCGGTGCTGAGGGGCGCGCTTGATCCCGAGGTCTTCGTGAAAACCCGCGCAACCACGGGCAGCGTGGCGCCTCGGGAAGTCGACCGCATGCTTGCAGGCGCTCGATCCGAGCTTGCGGAAAAACGTGGCTGGCTTGCTTCGGAGCGGCAACGCCTCGCGTGGGCTTCTGCGAAGCTCGACGAGGCGACGAGGGCCATCATCGGCGGTGGCTGTTGACCATGGCAATCGAAGGATTTTCGATGATGTCAGCCGAAGCGCCTGCCGACTGTCTGCTCGAGATCAAGGAGCTTGGCGTTGACTTCCTCACCTCGGACAAGCGGGTGTCGGCGGTCAGAGACGTTTCACTGCATCTGCATAAGGGCGAAACACTGGCCCTCGTCGGGGAGTCCGGCTCCGGCAAGTCGATCACGGCTCTGTCGATCCTGCAGCTCCTACCCTACGCCGTAACGACCCAGCTCGCCGGCAGCATCCACTTTGCCGGCCGGGAGATGATCGCGGCGCCTGAGGCCGAGATGCAGAGGCTTCGCGGCAACAAGATCGCGATGGTGTTCCAGGAGCCGATGACCTCGCTCAACCCGCTGCAAACCCTGGAGAAGCAGATCGGGGAGGTCTTGTGCTTGCACAAGGGATTGCGCGGCGACGCTGCCCGAAGGCGGATACTCGAACTCATGACCCTTGTTGGCCTGCCAATGCCCGAGCAGCGGCTGAGGGCGTATCCGCATGAGCTGTCTGGGGGCCAGCGGCAGCGCGTGATGATCGCGATCGCGATCGCCAACGAGCCAGACCTGCTCATCGCCGACGAACCCACCACGGCGCTCGATGTGACGATCCAGGCGCAGATCCTGACCCTGCTCAAGGAACTACAGAAACGCTTCGGCATGGCACTGCTGCTGATCACTCACGACCTGTCCGTAGTCAGGACGATGGCGGACAGGGTCTGCGTGATGAGCAGGGGCATCGTGGTCGAGACCGGGCCCACAGCGCAGATCTTCGAGGCACCCCGGCATGCCTATACGAAGCACCTGCTCGACTCCGAGCCGAAAGGCGAGCCGATCGTCCCCGATGTGGACGCACCGATCGTCCTGGAAGCGAAGGGCATCAGGGTGCGATTCGACATCAAGGGCGGGCTCCTCCGCCGCACAGTTAGCTCCATCAAAGCGGTCGACGGCATCGACCTGATGGTCAAGCAGGGGCAGACCGTGGGCGTCGTGGGTGAGAGCGGGTCCGGAAAATCGACCCTCGGCAACGCAATCCTGCGCCTGATCCCATCGGAAGGCCTGATCCGCTTCGGAGAGCGGGACGTGCAGAGGTTGTCCCGAACCGAGCTGCGAACGCTCCGCAAGGACATGCAGATCGTGTTCCAAGACCCTTACGGCTCGCTCAGCCCTCGCAAGTCGGTGGCGAACATTATCGGCGAGGGTCTGCACATCCATGGCATCGGCACATCGCGAGCCGAACGCGACAAGCTGATTGCGGCAATCCTGGAGGAGGTGGGACTGGACCCGGCAGTTCGGCATCGCCACCCGCACGAGTTCTCCGGTGGCCAGCGCCAACGCATCGCCATCGCGCGTGCTATGATCCTGAAGCCGCGCTTCGTCGTGCTGGATGAGCCAACCTCGGCACTGGACATGTCTATCCAGGCCCAGATCATAGACCTGTTGCGGGATCTCCAGCGCAGGTATGCGCTCGCCTATCTCTTCATCAGCCACGACCTGAAGGTCGTGAAGGCAATCTGCAACGAGATCATCGTCATCAAGGCCGGCAGAGTCGTCGAGCACGGCCCGGCAGCCGACATATTCGCCAGACCTCAGCAGCCCTATACGCAAGCCCTGCTGAAAGCCGCTTTCGACGTCGTCGCGGATGCGCTCCCCGAGCCATCGATCGACTTGGCCGAACTGAAGGCGAGCAGGAGTACATTGGACGTGACAGCATGAACGGGGCCGTTCCGGTGTGAGTGACCAGCCACCTGGCCACGCACGGCTGGCCGTGCGGCAGAAGCACATCGCACCACTGGTCGGAGAGCTTGAGACCTGGATGCGGGCTGCCCGTGCCAAGATGTCCCGCCACGCCGATGTCGCCAAGGCCATGGACTACATGCTCAAGCACTGGGACACGTTCAGCCGGTTCAACACCGACGGCCGCATCTGCCTGACCAACAATGCCGCCGAGCGTGCCCTGCGTGGCGTGGCACTCGGAAGGAAGTCTTGGTTGTTCTGCGGATCAGATCGCGGCGGCGACCGCGCCGCGGCCATGTACTCGCTCATCGTCACCGCCAAGCTGAACGACACCCGATCGGGACTCCGCACCCCGCGTGAGCAAGGCAGAAAGCCAACGCCAGCATTCCGACGAGGACGACCTGCGGCCTGCGTCGCAAGCAGCGGGCTGGTCGGCCGCTCCTCGATCCTGTCGGGGCAAGCCAAGTCAGCCGACGATCAGATGCCTCAGCTTGCCCTTGCGTAGCAGGAGAGGCATCCACGGCCTGCCTTGGACGAGCCCTGGGCACCACAGTGCGGTGACGGTCGACGTCGGGACGTTGTCATCGGTGGTCAGCAAGGCACCGAAGTTGCCGTAGCCGAAGGAACGGCCGTTGCAATCTTCGAGCTCGGAAGGGGTCAGGTCCTCGGGGATCTTGCCATACGTCGTCCACGCCATCAGGCGCAGGCCGACCTCGGTCAGGAACGACCTGAGCTCGGGCGGCCAGGCACGGGCAGCCTCGAGTTCCTGGACAACGCGCAAGCCGCCAAAGCGCCGCATCCCGTGCTTGTTCAAAAGCTCGGCCAGCTCGGGGCCTGCGGCCTTCCTCCCGACGTAGGACAGAAGGTGAACCGGACGGCTCCGGAACCTCTCCCCCTCGTCCCCCTGAAGCGGGGTTTCAATGATCTTCCTCTCGTTCCGCAGTGCTTCCGGCCAATCATGCCGGGGTATGCCGAGCCAGGCCAGGAACTGAGCCCGGGCCTGCGTGCCGGACGAGAGATTGTCGTCGACGAGCACGAGCGGCCTGTCCTCAGAGCGGCGCAATGCCGTGCTCACGTCGTTGTGGACGCGGAGCAAGGCATCCAGACCGAGCTCCTCGACTTTCTGCGCAACCATGCGCCGCACGTCGTTGCCGCTGTTCGGGGTAAGCCCGGCTACATCGCAATCAGGGCCGATGTCGGAGATCGCACCTACGAGGCCCTGCTCCATCGTCGGGCTGTCGAGGACCGTAACCTCCGCAAGCGCCTTGAGCATGCCGTCCCGCAAGCCGGGGGGGAACTGATCCACGAACGCTGCCGTGGTCACGGGCGTCACGCGCCAGGACTGTTGTCCCCGGAAGCGGCCCAGCCGGCGGGCGATGGCCACCAAGGCGGAGTTGCCCGGGTCCGTCGTCGGCGCGAGGTGGGGCTTGTCGTCGAAGTAGCCCTGTAGCTCCAGCACGGAGCAGAGGTCCAGGACCCTATCGATGCTCAAGCCGGCACGTCGGGTCGTGCCTCTCAGGTCAAGGATCATCCGAGGCAGCAGCCTCACCTCAACGTTAGGTTCGCCGGTGCCCCGACCGTCCTCGAGGGAGGCAGGCCGGACCTTGCCGACCGGACGGCCGAGGATCGTCCTGGAGGCGACGAGCACGATGGCCCGCCACCCCGGGTCGCACATGACGTAGCCAACGGCCTTAAAGATGTCGAAGGCGTCCTGCTGCTCGCGCACGTTGGTGAACGCGGAGGTCCTGAGCAGCTCGCCGTTCTGCAGCACCAACCCGTCCGGGCGCGACCTGTCCATGTAGGCGCTGCCTATAATGACCAGCGATCCCAAGACGGTGGCCGGGATCAAGTCGGCCCGGCCGGCGGTTCTGAGACATCTTGCTATGAGCGACGCCTCCTCACGGATCTCGTCCTCAATGAGCCGTCCAGCATTGGTCAGCATGTCTTCGCGCCGGAGGTGCTCCAGTTTGGATTGGGACACGAGCCGCCGGATGGTAGTGAGCCGGGACGTGCTGGGCGGCTTCTGGAAGAGCTCGTCCAGCGGCATGTGGGACATGGCAAGGGAGGAACTGAAGACGCATGCCTTCTTCGGCATGCGCCGGAGCCTGAGGCAGTCGGCTAACGTCGCCGCTTCCGGCACGGCGGATCGGCGGAGCTGCTCGAGCAACGCCTCGTCCCCTAGGGACCATATCTGGAACGCGTCGCAAACGTCCGGGTTCGGTCGGATGCTTGCGTTCAGGGTAGCTTCCAGGGCCCGGGCAAGAACCGATTCCGCGGTGCGCGTGACGGCGTGCAGGTAGACGCGCTGGTAGAGTGCGGCCCGGGCAAGGGTGATCTCGTCGACAGTGTCCATCCCTGACGCGCTCACGATGAAGACGAGTTCCTCGGGGGCGGGATCGTCCTTAAGCTGATACTTTGTCAGGATGTCGCGGCTGACGCGGACGAAGCCGCACCTCAGCAGGGTGCGGGACGTGTCCAGGCCCACTGGGATGCCGCATGCCTCCGCGTCCCGCCGTATGTAGTCAATGCGGTCGGCATCGACCGTCGCGGAGGAGATGACCTCCGCAACGCCCGAGAGCCTGGGATCCGGCGGCATCCCCCCGATAAGGCAGGCAATACGGACTATGCTGGCCGGGTCGGACCCGGGCACGACGTAACTCAGGTAGAACCGCTCGAAGCGCTTTGAAAGCACGAAGGCGAGAGACAGTAGCTCGGCAAGCTTCAACGTCTTGCTCAGCACCAGACCGGCTTCATCGAGCAGGTCCGAAACCGTGCCGGGGCCGCACATGAAGTCGTCCGGGCGGCTGGAGAGCACGGTCTCGGTCGCATGCGAGAACGGCATGTGGCCGACGTCGTGGAGGATCGCCGCGATCACCACCTCGTTCACGGTGAGCGGGTGGAACGCCTCCGCCGTCACGTAACGGGCATCGTCCGTGTCGTCGCCGTCCTGGATCCGCTTCGCCGCCTCGTCGAGGAGTTGCGAGACCACGTGGGCCATGCCCACGCTATGGACGAAGCGGGAGTGCTCGGCGGACGGGTACACCAGGTAGGAGAGGCCAAGCTGCTTCACCGTGCGGAGCCGCTGCACGAGCGGGCTGTCCACGAGGCGGACGGCTTCCCTCCCGAGGCGGATCATGCCCCAAACGTTATCCTTGATGTACTTGACCTTGGATCGCTCGCCGGGCTCATTGAGGGAAGCGATAGACTCCTCGACGTAGGCGGAAGTGAAGCCCACCCTATCGAGGGCTGAGTTCACGGCGTCTTGGAAACCGGGCGTCTCGAGCCAACGACGGCGAAGGTCGGCGACCCTTTCCCGGTTCATCCAGTGGCCGACTTGGACTCCAGGAAGGAGTCGACCGCCGCTCGGACGACCATCCTTTGCTTGGGCGGGAGCTCTTCGACGGCGGCCTTGGCGAAGTTGGTCGGAATAGGAAACTCGATGCTGTCGTAGTCAGGGTTGGGGCATCGTGCGAAGGTAAGCTGCTGCGCGCGGAGGGCTGTCTCGAAGCCCTCGAACGAGCCACTGTTACCTGGCCGGAGCCCGTTCACGATCCTCACCAGATCCTTTGTGAAGACCCGGTCGCCGGCCCTCTCCGTCTCGAGCAGCAGGTTGTCGAGCGTGCGTACGACGCTGGAGAAGCCCCTCCGGTCACCGGGGTGGTGGGGCATGACCGCGATCGAGCCACGCGAGACCATCTCGGCGATGAATGCCTTCATGAATGCCGTGATCGAGAAGCGCTCGTCGGCATCCTGGCCTGCCGTACCCAGACCCCGGGTGATGGAAGCTTGCATGTGTCGAGACCTTTCCCACTGCCCACGGACCGAAAACCTTATAGCTCCAGCAGTTCCCAGTCCCTCTGAATAGCCTCTCGAGACCAGACTTACCAGCCAGGGAGACGAGACTTGATAAGGCACCCTGCCATACGCTTGCCTGAACGCGTTCCGATTCGGCAAGGCTGGAGCCCATCGACCGTCCCCGGCTAGGCCCGCACCGTCCAGGTCGGACACCTCCAAGGCTGTGATCTTGTAGCACCGCAGGCAGGACACCATGCCGAAAGACAGCAGCGCCCGGTCGCGCACCGCCTTAAGGCTGTTGCCCTTGATCTCGCGCAGCATGGCCCAGACCACGGCGCCGTCGGCCGCCACCTTGCGGTCTGAAGGCCTGCCCCACTTCCGGTGGGCGCCGGCCAGGACGTCGAGCACCACCGTGCCGCCACGGACTTTGTGCGGGATCGCCTCGCCCGCTTGGCGGTGCGCGTGGCGGCTTCCGGCGCTGGTGACCAGGCGACGCTCATCTCTAGACGACCGCAACAAAGACAGCGTGGCGTGGGCATGGTAGATTTCGGCGATGGACTTTGACGATCCGGAACCGCCCCACAAGCAGACAGCTGTCGAACGTGCCTTCGCGGAGGTATCTGTCGATACCGCAATCGGCACGGAAGGGCAGCGACCCTCACGCCGGCGCGGCTCGCCATCTCCACTGACTTGGTCGAGCCTGCTCCAGTCGGCCCGGGTTTTAGTAATTTCGCAGGCAGGCTCGGGCAAGACCTATGAGTGCCAGCGCTGCCAGCGCCTGCTTTGGGATGAAGGCGAACCAGCCTTCCTCGTCGAGCTGGCCGAGCTTGCGACCGACAAGCTCGAGGACCTGCTGTCCCCTGAAGAGGAGCAGCGGCTGGAGCAGTGGCGCGTGTCGCAGTCCGGCGTCGCCACGTTCTTCCTGGACTCGGTTGACGAACTCAAGCTGACACAAGGCAGCTTCAAGACGGCACTCACCAGGCTGGCAAGGGCGATCAACGGCCAGTTCGCCCGCGTCCGCGTCGTGATCACGAGCCGGCCAGTCCCGTTCGACCGCGACCAGGTGGCGGCCATCCTGCCCGTCCCGCCCCCCGCAGAGCCGAAACTCACTGCTACCAACTTCGCTGATGTCGCGATGGGCACGGCGAAGGCGGACAACGCGGACGAGCAGGCGAAGCCTTGGCAGGTCGTGGAACTGCTCCCGCTGTCGGACGAGCAGATCATGCTGTTCGCGTCCGGCCAAGGCGTTGGCGATCCGGAGGCTTTCCTGGCCGACATCCATCGCCGGAACGCCATCGAGTTCGCTGAACGGCCGCAGGACCTCATCGAACTCTGTGCGGAGTGGCGCAACCACCAGCGGATCGGCAGCCACCGGGCGCAAGTTGCCGCCGCCATCGCCATCAAGCTCAGGCCTCGTATGGATCGCCGCGAGCGAGCCGAGCTGTCTCCCGGCCGGGCCAACGAGGGAGCGAGCCGACTCGCCCTCGCTGCCATGCTCATGCGCCGGCTCACCTTCCGGCACAGTCCGGAGGCGGATGTCGGAGGCCCTTCGGGCACGGCAATAGACCCATCGGAGATCCTCCCGGATTGGACGCCTGGCGAGCGCGCGACGCTTCTTGAGCGCGCACTGTTCGGCTTCGCCAGCTATGGGCGGGTCCGTTTCCACCACCGCTCCGTCCTGGAACACCTCGCGGCCAAGCAGCTCGGTCGGCACCTCGCCTCCGGTAAACCCACGGCGGCGGTGAAAAGGCTACTGTTCGCCGAGACGCCGCAAGGCGACAGGATTGTCAGGCCCACGATGCGGCCGGTCGCGGCCTGGCTCGCCCTCGAAAGCGAGAGCGTGTTCGCGGACGTCGTCGAGCGTGACCCTACGGTCATGCTGAACTTCGGCGATCCCGACGCGCTGTCAGATGCCCAGAAAGCCCGCGCGCTGTCGGCCTACGTCGCACGCTATGGCCGCGGCGGTTGGCGCGGCTTGCACGTCCCTGCCATCCAGGTCCATCGCTTCGCGTCGCCTGGGCTTGCACCGCTGATCCACGAACTGTGGCCGACTGTGGAGAACGTAGAGGTGCGGGAGTTGCTGCTCGACCTCGTTGGAGCGGCAAGTATGGAGACATGCGCTGGTTTGGCGGTTGATGCCGCGCTTTCAGCGGCGGAGCCGGTCCAGTTGCGGATCGGCGCAGTGGACGCACTGATTCAGCTTGACGGCCCGCAGCTGACGGAGGTGGCGAGGTCACTCGAGGCTGAGCCGGCCACATGGCCTATGGAGATCGCGCGGCCCGTGGTCGTCAGGCTCTTTCCCGACCACATCGCCCCGGAAAGCTTGCTCAATGTGCTGGCGCGTCTGACAGATCAGCGCCACTCAGCCGGGTACTTGACCTATCACCTGCCGCAACGGATCGCAGATGTAAGTGACAGGCCAACCCTGGACACCCTCGTGCAGGGCCTTGGCAATCTGGTCGGCGAGGGGATGACCCGAGGCCAGGAATGGCCGCCCTACAAGAGCCTCAGGCCGTTCCTGCTCCCGGCATTCGCTGCGGCCTGCGAACGTCGCATGATGATTGGACCGCTGACGCCTTGCCTCGCCCAGTCGGTCGCACTCGCGTTGCGCCTTGCCGGGCACAGGGACGAGTCCGATCGGCACCTGAAGACGTTGCGCGAGCTGGTCGCCATGCTTGGACCTGGCGACCGCGAAATGTTGTTCTGGATCGAGGACGGCTTCCGCCAGTCAACGCATCCTCTGACGGACCCTGGGAGGCGCTTCTGGGCAGCAGCGCGCGAGGGTCCGATACGGCTGGACGCGAAGCGCGACGCAGCTTGGATCCACGCAGCCGTTGCAGACACGACGCGGCCGGCATCCGAGCGTGAGATGATGCTTGATGGAGCGTTGTGCCACGTTTGGAACAGGAAAGGGACGTGGGAGGACCATGCGCGACGCCTGCGTGCCGACGTGGCCGACCAAGCCGATCTCGTCGCGATGATCGACAGACAGCTTGAGCCGATGCCAATCAACCCCGAGCTGCTCGCGCAGGAGGCAGGCTGGAGGAGGCGGGAGAAGAAGGAGGCGAGGCAGCAGGCGGAGAACCACGCGAGCTGGCTGCATTTCTGGGGTGAGCTTGCGAACTCGCCGGATGAGGCGTTCGGACCCGGCCGATCCACCAACACGGCATGGAACCTTTGGCGGGCGATGAGCCAGTCAGGCCCGGAAAGCCGCTCATCGGGTTGGAACCGCCGCTTCCTGGAAAGGCATTTCGGCGCGGCCGTCGCCGATAGGATGCGTGTCGCTCTGCGTCCCGTGTGGCGCGAAGACAGGCCGACACTGTGGAGCGAGCGCGAACCTGGGAAGCGGAACACCTACCTGACGAGGTGGCAATTGGGCTTGGCCGCAATTGCCGCAGAGGCGGAGGACCGGGCCTGGGCGACAAAGTTGACATCAGAAGAGGCAAAGCTCGCCTGCCGCTACGCGCCGATTCAGCTGAATGGCCTGCCGAGTTGGTTGGATGACTTGGCGGTAGCTTACCCGACCGAGGTTCAGGAAGTGTTCAGGGGCGAACTCGAGGCCGAGCTTCGGGAGCCGGCTGGTATCGAGGCGAGTGGGTTGCTCACCACCATCGGCCTCTCGTCCCCAGGTTTGAGAGTCTTGTTCCGGTCCTGCTTGCTCACCTGGCTCGCTGATTGCGGAGACCCAGCCGGGTCGGAGCAGAATGAACCTGCGGCCATCACCAGGCTGGAGTCCGTTCTCGAAATCCTGAAGCAGGACGCAGACGAGACGGTCGAGCACCAACTCCGTCAGCGTGCGCTCGCTCGTCTGGAAGAAGGTGTCATCGGTCCGGCTGCAAGTACCTGGCTGTCAACATTGATGAAGCTCGATCCTGCGGCCGGCACTGCCGCTCTGGAGCGTGCGTTGGACGGCTTGGCTCCAGCGAAGAACGGACCCGCCACGGGGCTGTTCGCAGTGCTTTTCGGCGACCGTCATTCGGTGCAACCAATCCTGGCAAGCGGACCCGGCTTCACGCCACCTCTGCTCATGCGACTTCTCACCCTGGCTTATCGGCACGTCCGGGTCGCCGATGATGACCGTCATGAGGGCGCGTACACGCCCGACACCCGGGACCATGCACAGCACGCACGCAATGCCCTGCTCGACGCCATGTTGCGGACCAAGGGCCCGGATGGCTGGGCGGCCAAGCTCGAACTTGCCGCAAGTCCCTGGTTTGCGCACATGCGTGACCGCGTGCTGCTGACTGCCCGCGAGCTGGCTGCCGAAGAAGTTGACGGCCAGCCGGCAACCGCGGCGGCCGTGATCAGCCTTGAGCGTTATGGAGAAACTCCTCCTGCCACGCGCGACGATATGTTCCAGCTTCTCAGCGACCGGCTCGATGACCTCGACGACCTGCTGTTACAGGACATTTCGCCTCGTGAGCTGTGGTCTGGCACACAGGAGGAACGCCTTCTGCGACGCGCGATCGCGCAGCAGCTGAAGGCGGCGGCGAACGGCGCCTACACCGTCGATCAGGAAGCTGTGACCGCCGACGAGAAGGAGACTGACATCCGCCTCCGGTCAACACTGCCCGGGCAGGAAGGCGTCATTGAGCTCAAGGTGGGTGAGAAAGGCCGCTCGGCCGGCGACCTCCGGCAGGCGCTGTCGGAGCAGCTCGTCCGCAAATACATGGCGGCGGAGCACTGCCGGGCAGGATGCTTGCTGATCAGTATTGGGACGGATCGCCGCTGGAAGCATCCAGACAGCGGCGACGTGCTCGACCTCGCTGGCCTGATCAGGATGCTCAACCAGGAAGCGCAGAGGATCATGGATGAGCTTGGAGGCGCACTGCGCGTTTCAGCCCGCGGCCTCGACCTGAGGCCCCGAATTGTATCGGAGCGGGACGAGTGCGCGGCGAAGCGATAGCGTCCGCGGACGCTACGTCGTGGAGCTACAGGGCACAGCATGATCAGCGTTAGACGCATCAGTGTGGCCGCACATGGGGCGGCACTGGCCCAGCGTGCCGGTTCAGCCGAACGGCATGATAAGGATGCCACGCGTCTTTGCCCTGTGGTCCAAAAGGTCGTTGCCAAGCGCCATCGTTCGCCGCATCATAACAACCGTGCAATGAGCGGGTGTCCGATGTCGAGCTGGGTGTGTGAGTTCAAGAACTCAGGTGGCGAGGCGACCATGGTAGAACTTCACGACACCATCGGACCGTTGAACAGTTGGACGGCACGCGACACGCGTGCCTTCGTGCCGAAGTCCGGGACGTTCACGAACCAAACACAGCACGCTGTTGACACCGGGGGCATGTGGACCCTGAACAACATCGACATCGACGACCTCAAGCCAGGCATCTCACATGGCACTGGCTCCGTCGTCACGAACACTGGCGACTTCGGCGATGGTGATATCACGTGGCGGATCGTATCCGCCCTCTGATGCTGCAGGCTGTCAGCCACCTCCGTTGACCATACTGCCCCGCGCCGAAGGCGTCGCGAGTCGATGCGCTTGCGGCGAAGCGGCGGCTTCAAGACTGGTGCAATAATGCGCGTCACCCGTCGTGACCTGATAATCTCGTCGAGCTCGCTGCTCATGGCCCGCCCGGGCCTGGCGAACGCGGTCCCGGGATTGCGCCTGCTCAAGCAGGGGGACGCGGTGTTCGTCCTCCTGGACGGGGCGCCACCGTGGATGCTGGCGCCGGGACACTTCCAAACGGGCGCGACCGTGACGACCGACGGGCAGGAGACGATCTGGGTCACGGTGCCGTTGAGCGCTGGGCATAGCGCAGACATTACGCTGCGGTTCAGCAACACAGGCGGCGAAGTCCAACTCTGGGCAGACGTGAGGAGGTGGCCGGCAACGGGCACGTGCCAAGGCGTTTCGCTCGCCGCGTTCCTCCAAGGCCGCGCATCCCTGGAGATGGCGGTCCCCGGCAGCGCGCACCGCGCGATGGTGGCGGATGTGGTCGGCGAGAGCGTCACCGTGCCGGGAAGCGTGCGGCTGCGGCTGCACCGGGCCGCACCGCAGGGGTTGGGCGTTGCGCTGCGGGCCTCCGCCGGGCCGTTCCGGTTGCCGGGTGGGTTCGAGTGCCGGCTGCTAGAGGTTTGCCCCGCGCCAAGTGCGGTGCCGGGCTGGCGTGCGACGGCGCTGGACATCGGTTTCCCCCGCACGATGACGCTCGGGTCGAGCGGCAGGCAGGTGGTCACGCTGGATCTGCCGGCATCTTCGAAAGTCGTCATGGCGGGGACGCCGGCCGTGACGCATGTCATGGGGCGGCTCGCGCTGCACGTGGCGACCGGCGCACTGCGGGAGGGCCCGGTCGTCGCGTCAGAGGCCCGGTTCAGCGACGCCGGGACCGAGGCGCGGACGGACCTGCAGCTGTTCGACGGCCACTGGACGCTGCGGACCCGGCACGCGGCGTTCGGCGCCTCCGGCACGCACTTGGTGGCCCGGGTCGTGCGTTCTGGCACCCGGTTGCACACGGTGGACCTGCCCGTGCGCCTGCACGATGCCGGCCTCGGCGTTGCGGGGGCCGAATACAGCCGCCTCGACTTCCAGGGGGCGGAGGCGTGCCTGCACCTGCCTGGGCTGGCCGGCCGGTCAGGCGCGATCCCGATCCCGCTGGGGGGCGCCACGACGCTGTCCCTGCCGCTTGACAAGGCACGCTTGCGGCTGGCGCGGTCGGCGGACCTGATGAGCCTGGCGCTGAGATTCCATCTGGTGACGCTTGAGCTCGGGGCCGCCAGGCCGGCGCTGAGACTGATGCCTGCCCCCAAGCCGGAGGGGAACCAGGAGGCCGAGACGCCGCTGCTGGTCGCGGACTTCCCGCCGCAGCACGTGATGGAGGAGGCGTTCCTTCGGCAGGACGTGGCCCTGCCGGACCACGGGGAGCCGTTGACAGCGTTGGACCTGCAAGTCCTGCAGGGTCCGGACAGGAAGCTGGCCCAGCTTCGCAGGGCCGAGGTCAGCAACCGCAAGCTGCCCGTGCAGGACGCATGCGACTGCAAGCCTGCCCCCGTTGGCGCCGCGGAACCCGGCCAGGAGGAGTTCAAGAGGTTCGCCGATGCCTGGCGCGTCCTGTTCGAGGGTGGCGGGGACGTTCTCAAAGGGCTGGACAAGGCCGACCACGTGCCGTGGATCGGCCCGGCAGGGCTGACCGGTCCGCGCGTGCGGCAGGCTGCGCGCGACCTGGCATGGGGACGGCGGAGGGATCGTATCGATAGGGCAAAAGCCAGCTTGGCACTGGCGCCCAGGGCACCCGGGGGTGCGGCCGACACCTTGCCGCCAGCTGCCGTCGTGGAGGCGATGCAGCTCCTGGGCGTCCCTGACCTGGGGGTCGAGAAGCTCGTTCTGCAGGACATCAGGACCCGTCTTGGCAGATCGGACGATGCGGGATCCTGGGGCCGCGCGGCCTCGGCCATGCTGCGGCTCGCGGCAAACCGCAGCGGTGACCATGCGCGGCTGCAGGCCGCATGGACCAATTTTCGTGAACGTGAACACTTGGCCGGGGCGCCCGAGACCTTCTTCACCGCCGCCTGGCCGCCGGAGTTCACGCAGGCGGCACCGGACCCGCTGTTCTCAAGCGCGCAGATATCGCCCGTGACGGAGCAGCTGGCTCTCACCTTCCTCCGGGATGAGTTGGGTAGCCTTGCGGAGGATCATGGGACGGGGGTGCCCCGGAAAGAGGATGGCTTCACCGTCCCGGCGCAGGCGCGGCTGTCCGGGCCGTCCCGCCTGGCCTTCGAGCTGAAGCTGCCGCCGCCCTGGACCCTGGAGGGCCTGACCGACTGGAGCGCCATGGAGCTGCGCGTCATCCGCCGCGCCCAGCGATACGATGGCAAGGACCCGAAGAAGCCGGCGGATGTCGTGCGGCTGGCGGATATCCTGTATTTCCAGAGGTTGACCAAGTCGGACGGCATGGCGGGTTCGGAGACGGAGAACGCGCTGTCCCGGATGAAAGAGATCGCCGACGCGGCAAGGGCGCCGGGCGCCAACGACACGGCGATCGAGATTCCGTCGCGGCTGCTGCTGTCGCCGGACCAGCACGCGCGCTGGCGGGCGCCCCGTGGCCGGGCCGGGCTGACGAGGGCGCTGGGGCCGTGGCAGCGGACGCTGTGGCAAGTGGACCTGGTGGAGGCCGATCCCGACGCGGCGTCGCTGCGGGCGGTGTGGTCCCCGGACTTCCGTGCCGGCGCGTTCGACGGGACGGGTAAGGTAGTGTCGCCGCAGCCGGGCGTGGCGGGCCGGCCGGATGGGCTGCACTTCCGCACCAGCATGGACGCGCTGGACCGGCACGAACTGGTGGGGCTGTCGTCGCTGCACGGGCTGCCGGTGCTGGCGCGGCGCGGCAACGACGGCGTGCTGCACAGCAGCCAGTCGGCGGCGGACCCGGATTACACGCTCAAGACGGAGGTCTTCGACCCGGATACAAAAAAGCTGGTCCGGGCGGACGCCATCTACCTTCCGCAAGCCTTGACGGCGAAGCGGCTGGCGCTGTCGGCGCTGGGCGGATGGATGGACCTGGAGGCGCGGTTCACGCCGCCGGCCGCCAGCCGGGTCCACGGGAACGGCGGCGACCGGGACCTGTTCGAGGCGCTCAGCCTGGAGCGGTGGGCCGCGCGCATCGTGATGGGGCGCGAGGAGCTGGTGGAGGTGGTCCGCAAGGGCTTCCTCTACCCGCTTGGGCACCGCGCCTCGCTGGTGCGGACGACGCAGCGGGAGATCACCTACCGGCACGGGGACAACGGCGTGGCCTCCGGGCCTTATGCGGCCTCGGTCCAGCGGCTGGCGATCGAGCCGGTCACCGAGCCGAAGCACTACCCGGCGCCGGGCCAGCCCTACGCGGCACAGGACTGCATCGCGCGGGCGGCCGCAATCATCACCACCCGGACGCCGGACCTGCTGGACCCGGTGGACGAGATCAAGCCGGCCGGCAGCAAGGCGCCGTCGGCGGAGCGGCTGCGCGACACGCCGCTGGGCAACGTGCGGGTGCCGGAGGGCGAGATGCCGCTGGCCGGGCTGGTCTTCTGGCCGCGGACCGAGCCGGGGATGGCTGGGACGGTGACCTTCCGGGTGACGCTCGATGGCCGGCCGCAGCCGGTCGGGATGAAGCTGCTGTTCGTCGACAACCGGGCCGCGCACGACCAGGCGACGATGCAGGCGGTCGCGGAACGCTATTGGGAGCCGGAGCCGCTGCCGCCGGCAGCGACGCAGGCGCAGGTGGACGTGACGGGAGTGCTGGCCGAGCCGGTGCTGAGCCGCTTCGACATCGTGCGGCACGACGGGGTGCCGCGGACGTATGCCTTGGAGGAGCGGGAGGGCGACTGCACCTTCGTCACCGACTGGCAGCAGGTGGGCGTGCATGGGCACGAGGGGCCGGACCGCTACCTGGTGTCGCCGCAGATGGAGGCGGCGGACCAGCCGCCGTTCTACCCAGTGCTGCGCCAGGCCGCGATCCGGCCGCAGCAGGTGGCGGCCCTAACCGGCCGGCCGGCGGACGCGATGCGGATCAGGTTCAACCCGTCCTACGTGAGGAATGGGTTTCGGGAGCCTGCCGCCGAACCGCTCGGGCAGCAGTTCATCGGCGTGTGCGGGCCGCGGTTCCCGCTGGACATGGGCCGCAAGGGGGAACAGGCCGGCGGCGTCGGACGGCCCGCGCTGATCATACGCGCGTTCGACCGCAAGCTGGGGCCGGACAGCCGCGAGCGGCGGGTCGGCGATGGGCAGCCCAGCGGCGAGGTGACACTGCTCACACAAGGCTCGTCCGCCGGCTTTTTCAGTGACGATGCGAAGCTGCTCGGGCTGTTCACGTTCAACCAACTCATTGATGCCATGGGCCAGGCCACGGGCGATGGTGCGACCTCAACACTGAGGGAGGTACTGGACTACGGCGGCGAGGCAGCGGACGCAGCATTGGCAACGGCCGTGCCGGCGCTCGCCGGTCCCGTGGCGAAGCTGAGAACTGCCTTGCACAACCTGGTTTTCGAGGCGGCCTATGTGGGCCTGGTTCGAGCCGTGGATGCGCTGGACGCAGCGGTGACACCCAAAACCCTTGATAAGACAGATAAAGACTTCAAGCCGCCTCCGGCCGCATCCGAGCGGCTTGCGAGCATGTGGGCAGCGGGGCAGCAGGTCGTCGCCGAGTTGCGCCAGCTGGCCAAGGCGCCGCTGGCGCCGGTAGCCGACTTCCTGTTCAAGGCGGTGCAGGAGCTTGAGGCGGCGCTGCAATCCGCGCTGAAGGACGGAGCCATCTGGACGCCGCTGCGGACGGCGGTGGCTGGGACGATTGCCGGGCTGCTGGAGGACGGGGCCTGGTCGGAGGCGGTGGTGACCACGGCCGGCATCGCCGGGCTGACCGACGACGAGGCAAAGGTGCTGGAGAGCGCGGTCCGGCGTGCCGTGGCCGACCCGGCAACATGGCTCAGCCCAGACCCGGTCGGGTCGGTCGCGGCAGCGGCGCTGCAGGACGCGGCCATCAAGGCGTGGGTGAAGGACAAGAAGGACCTGGTCACGGCGCGTGCGCTGTCAGGGCCACTGGCGCAGGAGGTGCTGGGCGTGGCGCACAGCCTGCAGGCGGCCGCGGGCGGGGCGCTGAAGGACATCGGCATCGCAGTCAACGGCGTGTTGACGGAGTACGACCGCCTCACTGGCCTGCTGGCGGGCGCGGCGGCGCAATGCGTGGCGGGGGCCGAGATACTTCGGGACTGGGCGGTGGCCGCCATCCCAGAGGCGGCGGACACCCGTCCGTTGGTGCAGGCGATCCGCGACGGCGCGGATGCGGTGGGGCAAATCCCGGCCGAGCTTGAGAAGCTGACCTCGCTCGACCCCATCGCGCGGGCTGCCTACGTGAATTGGGCCACGCAGCTCCACAAGCAGCTCGACCTTGCCGTGACGCTTGTCGAGCAGCGCGTCGCGAAGGTGCTGGTGTTGCGGCAGCAGGTTGTGGCCGGGCTTCCGTCAGGGGCGGAGGCGTGTGCGGCGCTGGCCGGCAGCGTGGTGGCCGCGGTCAACGGCCTGATCGCAGGCCGGGCCGGTGTGGTCGCTGCGGCGTTGCAGATCGTGGACTGGTTGCCCAAGGCGGCGGAGGACGGCAAGCCGGCGGTGGTGCCGCTCCCGCCGGTGCCGGTTGGCGCCGAGGCTGTCGCCAGCCTAGTGCAGGGCAAGCTGGCCGCCGCTGCCGCCGCCGCTATCGAGTTGGTGCTGGACGCGACGGTGGCCGCCGCCGATCCGGGCATCATCGCCAGGGGGGCCGGCACGCCGGCAGCCCTTCGGAAGGCGGCGCGCGACGCCGTCTTTGCGGCGTCGCCCGCCAAGGAGCAGGTCGCCGCCATCGTGGCAGAGGCGGCGCTGCTTCGCGCCCGCGCCGCTGCGTTGAGGACAGCCGCGGACCAGTTGCCGGCGGCAGCGGCTGCGCTTCGGGCCGAGGTCACGGCCAAGGTGGAGGCGGCGTTGCGGGACGTCCAGGACGCAGCGCTGCGGGAGGCCATGCGCCGGATGCTGGCGGCGGTGCCAGCGCTGGCGGCGGCGGTGCAGGCGATTGGCTCCGCCTTGGCTGGTGTCCGCACCGCGGCCGGGGTGGCATACCGGTCGCTGACGGATGCGCGCGGGAGGGCGTATGTCACACTGACCAATGCGGCAGGCGACCCGGCGACGGGGTTGGCCGCCCAGTTGCTGGGGCCGGTGCCCGCCGCCGCCGGGCCTTGCCAGACCGGTGGCTGGCCCTCGGCGATCCTGCTGCTGCCAGGCGCCCGCGGCGCGTGCGCGCCGGACAAGGATGCGCTGACGGACGAGATGGCGCTGACCACCGAGGCGAGCGATCCGGGATTGAAGGATCTGCGGACGTTGCTGGGCCTGTGGGCGTCCAACATTTCGGCGGTGCAACGCATCGTCGCGAACGCCGGGCAGGTCCTGCAGGCGGGCGTGCGCTCGGCGGTCACACGCCTGCTGGACGTCGCCGAACTGCGGCAGAAGATTACCGAGGCATTGCAGGACATCGTGCCATCAAGCCGGACGGTGAAGTTCTCATACGACTTGCCGTTGGGAGAGCAGTTTCCCGAGAACGGGGAGGGCATCTTCGTTTTCAAGGCACTCCCTCTTGCAGAGGGCGTCGTGCCCGCATTGACGTTGCGGTCGGACACGAAAGTTTCCGCCAACCTATCCGGGACCGGCCAGGCAGTGCAGGTTGCCGAAACATTTAAAGGCGAGCTGCCCGCTTTCGACTTGACAGTGTTTAAGTCACTTACGATCCGTTTTGACCCTATCACCTACGCTGGGGGGACAGGGCAATCGGGTAAGCTGACGGCGCGCGTGAACACGGTGACCTTTGGCGAAAACCTGCAATTCCTGCAGAAGCTGCAGGCCTGGCTCAGCCCGGGCGGGACTGGACCCTACGTGCGGCTGACGCTGGACCGGCCGGCGATCGAGGCTGGCTACGTGCTCAGCATCGGCACGATCATGCTCGGCACGCTGAGCATCAGCAACATTAACTTCGCCGCCGCGTGCCTCCTGCCGTTCGACGGCAAGGACGCCCGCTTCTCGTTCTCGCTGGGCACGCTGGACCAGCCGTTCCTGCTGTCGGCGGCGCCCTATGGCGGCGGGGGCTTCTTCGGCCTGGAGGCAGGCGCCGGCGGCATCGTCGCCGCCCACGCCAGCTTCGAGTACGGGGCGGTGGCAGCCGTAAGCTTCGGCCCGCTGACAGGGTTCGGGCGCGTGACCACCGGCATATACATGCACAGCGAGGACCACAAAACACAGTTGACCGGGCTGTTCTTCGCGGGGTTCGCCGGGCACATCGCCTGCTTCGGCGTGGTCGTGACGTTCACGTTGCGCCTGGCGATCATCGACGGCGGCGCGATCGGCACGGCTGTCCTGTTCTTCTCGTTTTCGCTCGGGTTCCTCAAGGCCACGTTCAAGGTGACCGCAAAACGGACGATCGGCCAGAACTTCGACGCGGGTGAGAAGAAGAAACCCAAGGACGCCGCATCCCTGGAGCAGCCCGGGCTGGTGATGGCCGTCAGCGACGGCCAGCGAAGCCATGCCGGCCAGGCGAAAACTCGGCCCGGCATCGTGACGACGGATGTCCGCAACGCCCACTCCGACTGGGACGCGCATGCCAGGTATTTCGACAACGCCCTTGTGCCGGGGGTGCTGCCATGAGCGTGGAGGCACCGCCCGGCTTGGGCGTGCAGATGGTCGCCAGGGCGATTGCCGCCGGGTTCGACACGGAGACAGGCCAGGCGCGGGTCACGGTCTCGCTGATGCCCGACTGCCGCGACGGACCCTACCGCCTGCCGGATTGGCCGGGCCACCTGCACAGCCGCTTGCCCGCGCACCTGCCGGGCCGCCCGGACGGACGCACGGCGCGGGATGGCCAGGGGCCGGTGCTGCAGGTGGTGCTGATGGAACTCGGCCCAGGCCAAGGCACGGGAACCCCCGTGACGACGGTGCTGAAGGTGGCGCCGGCGCAGGACACGCAGTCCCATGTCCTGGACCTGTGGCGGCGGGTGATGGCGCCGGACGGACCCGGTTCGGACGTGCCGTGGCAGGACCTCCGGCGGTTCATGGGCGGCGCCGGGCAGTCGTGCCCCTCGCCATCGGCCAGCTTCCTGGAGACGCCGGCGCCGCACGTCGCGCTGGCGCTGTCGCTGGAACGCGGGCGCGCGGTGCTGGAGGCGGTCGCGGGCCGCGCGGCCGGGCGCCCGGCGGCGTTGGCCGGGCTGGACGGGATCACGGGTGATGCCGTGCTGGCGCAGGCCGCGCCGCAACGGTGGCTGACACCCATCGAAGCCGCACACGCGGCGCTGCACGGTGCCGGGGCGCACAAGGCGGTGCAGCGGCGGCTTCACGATGCCCACGCGCTGACCACGCCTCATGATGCGGACGAAGGGGAACAGCCGCAGCTTACCCCGGAGGAGAAAGCGGCCCGCAATGCAGGCCGCCGGATGGCGGCGGTGCTGGCCGACCCGGTGCTGCAACGGCTGTTCGGGCTGGCGGTGGACGTGCTCGTCCCGTTGCCGGACCTGGGCGGGGACCGGGTGTTCAGGCTCGGTGTGCGCGGGTTTGAGGGGCGGGCCGTCTGGACGCTGGCGAAGCTACGCAACCCCCCTCTGGGCGGCGACCGCTACTTCGGGCCGGCCACTCGGCAGGAGGCGGAGGGCGGCGCCAATGCCGGGAGCGCCGAGGGCGTGGTGCTGCTGAGCCAGGCGTCGGGCGACGCGCCGCGCTACGAGCTTTGCACGCTGGACCCGGAGCTTGCCGCCGAGAGCAACCAGCTGCGGGAACGGATGAGGGTGAACGGCCAGGTGCGGCCGGACCAGGTCACGACCCTGCGCAGCGGCGGCTTGCGGCTGCTGGACCGCCTTGCCGCACACCATGCGGCCAAGAAGTGCCAGGCCTCGGCGCCGGAGGACCCTGCGGCGCTGGACCAGGCGGCAGACGACCAGGCGGTGAAAGACCAGGCAGCGGAGGACCTGGAGACGCACGAGCGGCTGGACATCGGGGTGGACACCGCGACTGGGACGGTGTGGCGGTCGGTGATGCACCGGATCGTGCGCTACACCGACCCGGGCCGGGGCGGCGGCTGGATGGAGCGGGAGCTGGAGCGGCTGTGCGGCCCCGCAGACGGCGTGCGGCGCATCGAGCTGGCCGCGGCGCCGGTGGTCCGCATCCTGCGGGACATCATGGTTGATCGGACGCCTTCCTCCGATCCCGCGGGCGACGGCGCGGTCGTGCTGGCCCAGGCGACCGTGGCGGCGTGGAGCGGCGAGCCGATGGGCGCAGCCCTGACCGCAGGGCCGGAGCGGACGCCGGGGGCGTTGGGGATCAACCAGGTCATTACGCTGTCGGATACACGCCAGCACCACGAGCTCAGATCGATCAGCCTGCGCTTCGGCTGGCCGTACCGGGCCGGGCTGCGGCAGGTGTTCGTCGGCGGCGTGACACGTCCGCTGGCGGACATGCAACATGCCTATGCGTCCCTGCAGGATGCGATGCTGCCCGCCGCCGGCGGTGGCCGGCGGATGCTGCGGCACGAGCGGGTCGGGCCGCCGTCGCTGGGCATGACGCGCATGGAATGGCAGGCGCGGGGGGGCCTCGCCATGCGGCAGGCCACCAACCATGCCGTGGTGCGCTCGGGCGGAGGGGTCGCCGGGGTCCCGGCGCGCACCGTCCGGCTGCTGCTGGCGCCCGGGGTGCCGCTGGAGTTCGCGGCCATGCACGACGTGCTGCGGCGGCACGCAGGTGGCCGTCCGCCGGGCGCGCGCGGCGGCGCGCTGCATCCGGCCGAGAACACGCCTGACGATGCACACAAGGACGGCACGGCGGTCCTGGACCCGGCGGACCCGCGCGGGCCGTTTTACCCCGACCCGGCGGCCACCATGATGGTGCTGCGCCTGCGTGTGCCGGGCGACCCGCAGGGATGGCTGGGCGAACCCGTCGTGCTGGACATCGCAGACCCGGACCACTGGCCGAGCGCCGTGCCGGTGCATGTCGAGGTGCGGCGGACGATGCAGCGCGGCAGCCTGGACGAACGGTTGCAGGCGCTGCCCGGGCCACGCTGGCTTGCCAGCAGCGGCGCGTTGGCCGAGGCGGGCCAGCCCGGCGCGTTGCGGGTCGCCGCCGTGCAGGCCCACCTGCTGCCCGGGGAGGACCTGGTGCTGGGCGCCTGGTGCGTGCCGACGATCGGGCAGCTTGCCGCCTGGTTCGACCCTGTCGAGGCAGCCGGGGTCCTGGCAGCCGCGGCGGGCACGGGGCCGACGGCTGCCCTGCGCTGCATCAGCGGGCTTGGCCTGCTAACCGCTGCCGCCATGGCGCCGTCCGGCCCGCCGGTCATGGCGTGCACGGGGGCCGGCGGCCTGCCTGCACCGGGCGCGGCGACGTTGCGGCAGGTGGCGGCGATGCTGCACCAGGCCATGCTGCGTCATCCCGTGCTGGCGGTCGCGGCGGTGCAGGAGTGCCGGTTGACTCACGCGACGGCCCTGCCCGCCTCGGCGCCGGCGTTCTCGGACCGGGAGGGCGACCGGCTGGTGGTTGTGCGGCGCCGTCCCCCTGCCTCCGCGCCGCCGCCTGAGGCGAAGGTGGACGCGAAGGACAACAGGACGGACGCCAGCGCGAAGGAGCAGCTTGAGGCGCTCCAGCAAGCCGCGCAGGCTTTCGTCACATCGACATCCTCGGGGGATTGGACGCTGTCGAGCAGCGACGAGGGGGCGACGGCCGCGATCTTCGGTGGCGAGGTCAGCGTGGACCCGGCAACGACATCTGGCGTGGAGTTGCACGCGCTTGCAGCGGGCGCCGGCGGACGGCCGTTGGACGACGGTCGTGGCGCCTCGTTGACCGAGAAGGACGGGTGGGCGAAGCCAGGCGCCGCCGCGCTGGACTTCCGCAAGCTGTTCGGTTTCGACATCCATGCCGGCGGGCATGTCGAGTTGGTGCGGACCAGCCAGAAGGTGTTCCGGATCGACGGGCTTCCGCCGCCTGCGGACGGCACGCCAGCGGTGCGCGCCTTCCGGCTGGAGATGCTGCAGGAGGCCGCCTGGGGTAAGGCGCACCCGTTCGGGAAGGCCTTGACCGTGGCCCTGGCCAGCGCGTTCAGCGACCCGGGCGCACGCCGGCTCACGATGACAGCCGTCGCCATCAACCGGCATGGCGAGCTGATGCCGCCGAAGACCGGGTTGGCGCGCAAGGGCAAGGGCGTGGACCTCTGGCTGCCGGCGACAAAGCGGCCCGCGCCGCCCGAGGTTTACGACGTGGTGCCGCTTCCCGAGCCGGTGCCGATCCCTGCCGCCACGGGCGCGGGCGGCTGGCGGACCATCGGCGTGGAACGGGGCACACGGGTGCGGGTGCGTCTGCGGCGGCCATGGTTCTCGTCTGGTGAGGGCGAGATGCTGGGGGTCGTCCTTTGGCCGCCGGCGTTGTTCGCCCAGGGGCCCGACGTGGACGAGTTGGGCCAGGACCTCCCGGAAGCCTTGACGCTGATGGACGCCGACCTGGGACCCGGTGGCACCTACGCGACGCGGTGGGCTGCCGACCCAATCCGCGAGACGGCGACGCCGCCCGGACTCCGGCTGCTGCCCTGGGGCGCGATCACGAGCACCCCCGGCCAAACCTGGTCCAAGGTGCCCAGCACATTCATGCCGCTTCCCGCGGACGCGACGCAGGGAAGCGGGCTGGCCGGAGGCGCGGCGACGCTGCTGGTCAGCCTGCTTGCGGTCACGCCGCGATTCGACCCTGTGGACGAGCTGTGGTTCGTGGACCTGGATCTGGACCTGAACACCGGCAGCGGGCCGGTCGCGGCGCCGTTCATCCGGCTGGGCCTCGTGCGCCACCAGCCTCACGCGCGGGAGGACCGGGACGCGCCGGGCATAGGGGACTCGGTTTGCCTGAGGACGTCCACGCCGGTCTCGACGTGGTTCCAGCCGTTGCCGGGCCGCCGGGCCGAGGCGACCTGGCGCGTCCACGACGGCCTGCTGCAAGCGTATGTCACGGTGCGGGGCAGCAGCGCCCCTGGCGACGGCCAGACGCCGGCGCCAGGCGTGCGGATCGAGTTGTTGACCCGCGCGCCGCTTGGGCAGGAGGGGTGGCTGGCCGCGCGGGACGACCAGGGGGAGGCCGTGCGGTGGGAGAGCTGGGCGGACGGCGCTGGGGCGCTGAGCCAGGCATTCGGCGGCGGCTGGGCCTGGACGTGCATGCTCACCGCGCCGACCGCCGGCCGCCACGCCGTGTTCATCGAGGAGGTCGAACGGATGAAGCCGGCGACGCCCGCGGGGAACGAGCTGGATGGCCTGGTCGAGACAGGCCCAAGTTTCGTTGCGATGATCGAACTCCATGGCTGAGCGGGCCTGCGAGGCACCTCGATCATGGACGTTCCTGGCCCATGACGGGTCAGGCAGCTTTCTATCGGTGGCGTTCCGGGGCCGCATGGGGCGGCGCTGCACGGCTGTCGAAACACATAACGTAATTGGAAGAACGCTCGGATGCATTCCGGTCATCATATAAGCAACTCGGCGCTGCTGGCTGTTGCCGCCTTTGGCTTGGCCTGCACCGTGCCGCAACCGGCGTCGTCCAAAGACATCGACCTCCGCACGATGAGCGAGGCGTCCGGCGTGTATGACGTGGCGTTCTGCTCCCGGCCATCGCCGGATTCGTCCGGCAAGCCCGGCCACGCTTTCGTCGCATTCAGCCACAAGCCCCCGGACGGGGATCGGGATTTCCTTGCAATCGGCCTTACGGTGACCGCCGGGGTCACACCCACAGGTGCGATCCTATCCTGGTTCTACTGGGGTAATCCGGTTTCCGGCCGGCTGAAGGAGGAACGATATACAGATATTCGGCAGAATTGCCTTAACGTTGGAGTGGACAAGCAGGACTATGACAGGGCGCGGGCGTTGACCGACGATCCACTGCAAAAGCTCGGCATGACCCAGGCACCGGGGATCGTCTTTGAGAACTACAAGCTTGGCGCGGAGGACTGCATGACGTTCCTGACCGCCGTCGCGCGCAAGCTTGAAAGCAAGGGACTGAAGGTCCCGCTGCGTGGAGGCACCGAGCTGCCCATGCATTTCGTGCAGCGCTTCATCGACGCAAACTAAGCAGGGCCCGGACGCATCCAGTCGCGTGGTAAACAATAGTTATTCGCTGTTCACCATGCTGCTTCCCACCCCAAGCCCTCACGCGAAGTCCTTCCCGGCGTGGTCCTCGAACAGCCGGGCCGAGCGGACGTAGCCGGACAGGACGTCGAGGCTCTTGTGACGGCTCTGCTCCTGCATCTTCCAGATCGACGCGCCGGCCCGGGCGGCGCTGGTCAGGAACCCCGCCCGCAGCGAGTGCCCTGCGAAGGCCGTGGGATCCAGCCCCGCCCGCTTCGCCCGCGCCTTCACCACCTCGGCCACGGAGCGGTCGGACATGCGCTGATCCAGCACCCGGGTGCCGCACTGCGACAGCCGCCGGAACAGCGGGCCGTCGGCGATTGCGGCCCGCGCCAGCCAGGCGTCGAGGTGCCCCACCGGCTTGAGCCGGCGCCCGGCGGGGACGGTGATGGTGGCGCCTGCGCCCTCCTGGTCGGTTTTGGAGCGGCGGATGGTGACGCGCAGGCCCTCGGGCGCACGGACCAGGTCGGAGACGTCGAGCGCGGCGATCTCGGAGCGGCGCAGGCAGGAGACCATGCCGAAGAACAGCAGCGCCCGGTCGGGCACGTCGCGCAGGCTGTCGGTGCAGCCCGGGGAAACGGTCGCTGTCGTCGGCGAGTCTGGGTCGGGGAAGTCCGTGACCAGCCTGTCTGTCATGGGACTTCTGCCGCGCACGGCGGCGCGGATCACGCAGGGCACGATCTTGCTGCGCCGCCGGGAAGGCACCTTGCTCGACATGGCAAACACCCGCCCGCAGGCGCTCCGTTCGGCCCAGGGCAACGATATCGCGATGATCTTCCAGGAGCCGATGGCGAGCCTGAACCCGGTGTATCGGATCGGCCACCAGATCGCCGAGGCGATCCTGGCGCATCGCCGCTGCTCCCGGAAGGAGGCGCTGGCCACGGCGCTCGACATGGTGCGCATGGTCGGGATCAACCAGCCCGAGCGCCGCCTCAGGCAGTATCCTCATGAGCTGTCGGGTGGCATGCGTCAGCGGGTGGTGATCGCCATGGCGCTCGCCTGCGACCCGGGCATGCTCATTGCCGACGAGCCGACGACCGCCCTCGACGTCACCATCCAGGCCGAGATCCTCGCGCTCATCAAGCAGCTCCAGGCCGACAGGCACGGCGGCATGGGCGTGCTGTTCGTCACCCACAACATGGGCGTCGTTGCCGAAGTCGCTGATCGGGTTGTGGTCATGTACGCGGGCCGGGTTGTCGAGCAGGCGGCCACCGAAGACCTGTTCGCGCATCCGCGGCACCCCTATACGCGGAGCCTGATGCGTTGCATTCCGCGGCCTGACCGCTCGCTCCCGGCGGACGGCCGAAGGCCGCGGCTGGACACCATTCCAGGCTCCGTCCCGAGCCCCGCCGCGATGCCGCCGGGATGCAAGTTTTCGGATCGCTGCGAACTCGTGACCGACGCCTGCCGCCTTGCCGAGCCGATTCTCCACGCGGTCGACGGAACTTTGCATCAAAGCCGCTGCAATCGTTGGAGTGAATTGTGAGTTCGCTTCTCACCGTCCAGGACCTCTGCAAGGAGTACCATCTCCGGCAAGGCCTGTTTCGCAAGCCGAGCACGATCCGCGCCGTCGACGGCGTGAGCTTCGAGCTGAACCGCGGCGAGGTCGTTGGGCTCGTCGGCGAGTCGGGGTCGGGCAAGACCACGGTCGGCCGCACGATCCTCCGCCTCGTCGAGCCCACGTCGGGGACGGTGGTGTTCGACGGCACGGACGTGACGAAGGCGAGCGGCGCCTCTCTGCGCGAACTGCGCCGGAAGATGCAGATCATTTTCCAGGATCCGTTCGGCAGCCTCGATCCACGCCGCACCGTCGACGCCCAGATCGAGGTAGCCTTCCGGATCCACGGGCTCCATTCACCGGACGAACAGCGCCGGCGCGTAGACAGTCTGCTGGACCGGGTCGGGCTGCCGCGAGCGGCCTTCGACCGCTACCCCCATAAGTTCTCCGGCGGACAGCGGCAACGCATCGGCATCGCCCGGGCGCTTGCACTCGAACCTAAGCTGATCGTTGCCGATGAAGCCGTGTCTGCACTCGACGTCTCGGTCCAAGCGCAGGTTGTGAACCTGCTCCTCGACCTGCGCGACGAACTGGATCTCACACTGCTCTTCATCTCGCACGACCTCGGCCTCGTGGAATATATCTGCGATCGCGTCATGGTCATGTATCGCGGTTCCATCGTCGAGGCTGGCACAGCGCGGGAGATCTACCGCAACCCTAAGCACTCCTACACGCAGGCCCTTCTCGCGGCGATCCCGTTGCCGGATCCTTCGCGCAGACGTCAGGTTTCGATCTGAACGTCGTTCGTCTCGCGACCGCTTTTAGGTTTTGAGTGCCTGCTTGAGTAGGTGCGTTGCTACGGTCGCCCCTTGATGCAGGCGTAGGTGCGAGGCGAGGCTCATGAGCTCCACTTCATGGCCTCTACCGTTGCCAACGCGACCCGGCCGCAGACGTTAGGTGCGAAGCCCCGTAGATGCTGCGGGCGCTACCGGTAATACAGCTCCCAAATACCGTCCACGACGGAATCCGAATTCCAACCAACCGTCATCGCTGCCGCGTCACTGACAGTTGAGGAGGTGCGCTTCTGCCCCCACGGATTTACTGCAAGTATGGGTTTTCCGTGAACTCCGGCGCCGTCGATCTCCTTGCCGATCCACTTGCTGTAGTTCGAGTACATGCCCGTCGGGATGACGAGGACGTGGCTCCGGCTGATCTGAGTGTAGATGGCATCCCGCAGCTGCCGGTCGTTGCTGGCGTTCAAGATCGGGTCCGTCTTTGGAACCGAGTAGTTGTGGAGGTAGAGAGACGCCTGTCCTATTCGCCAGGACTGCCCGAAAATCCAATCAGCCAGCGTCAGGTAATGGCCCGAGTAAGACCAAGAATGGCTGATGAAAACGTGGATTTGGTGCGTGCTCATGTCGCGTGCTTCAGGCCCTGGGTTAAAGGTTGTTGTTGGCAGCGTCGCCGTTAGGTCAGATCTGATCGGATATCGCGAGTTCCCAGTACAGACGCCCCAGCGGGGTCAGTGAGACGACCTCGGAGGCGAGCGCCGTGAAGTACATGTCCTGGCCTGTTTCGCAGCAGAGTAGCCTAGCAGTTTGCATGCTCTTGAGCGCCTGGTAGATCTCCACGTGTGCATGGACGGCGTCTGCGTGCGTCTTCTCGTAACTCGGCGTCAATCGGAAGGCCGACGAGGGCTTAGGGAACAGCTTGGGTAGTCGCCGGAGCGTCGCGTCCGGCACGGCGGGCGTGCAGAGACGGACCGGTTCCAGCGATGCCGCGTGCGACCTATATATCGGCCGCTGGTCGAGTGCGCCCAGTACTGCCTCGGCGTACGCGTAGACAGAGGCAGCGGAGACCTGCCCCCGGACGTCGGCGGCGCCCCCGTTGAGGGCTGCAAGTACCAGCCGTGTGAAAATCCCGTGGCCGCCAACCTCGCGAGCCGTTTGGCGAGGCCGCGCCGCCGCGAGGATCGTGACACCCTCCCGCAGCTTGGCCTCATTCTCAAGCTCGCCAACGACTTCCTCATTACTCCCCGCCGCTCCCGCGTAGCAGCAGTCGAGAAGAATAAAAACGTTCTTTGCCCTGCTGCGGTTCGCCAGCCGGACGAGTTCGTTCATCGGAAATCCAGGCTGATACCTTGATCCCTCATAGGTGAGAAGGTGCCCGCCCAGGCTGGTGGCGAGACCATGTCCGGAGAAGTAGAAGAGTACGTCGCCTGTGAAGTTCGTATCCAGGTGCTCGTGCAGCTTGCGGCGCAGCAACTCGCATGTCACGAGCTCCGGCCCAGTGCTGGTCAGTTTCTCACACTTGAAGTTGGGCCGGTCATCGTCGTGACGGGCGAGCAGCGGCTCGAGGCGATCGACGTCTGTCACGCAGGCGGCTAGTGGCGATGCCGAAGCATAGTCGTCAATGCCGACGAGTAAGGCCTTACGCATATCCTGCCCGACCTACTGCGGCGCCATAACGAGGCCCTGGCCGATGTCGGTCTCATTAGCGAGAATGCCGAACACGTCGGTGCGCGCCGTCGCGAGGAGACGGGCGCTGACGTTCCTAGAATTGGCGCGTGTGCCGCCGCGTGCCAGCGCCTCCCACCAAAGCGCCGCCACGCCGGCGACGTGCGGGCAAGCCATGCTGGTTCCGCTTAGCGACGCAAGTCCACCGCCGAGGCAGGCGGAGATCACATCGACACCTGGAGCCGACACCAAGGCGGCACTGTTGGAGAAAGGGGCCACAGCCAACTCCGAAATGCCACGCCCGACTGCCGCAACCGACACGACGCCGTCGGCGGCGGCGGGTAGGGAGGCGCCTATTCTGTAATCGGCGTTGACGTTGCGGCGACTCTCGTTGCCGGCTGCGGCGACAACGAGGGGTTGGACGCCGAACGCCGCCTGCGCCTTCAGCACGCCCATGACCGCGTCGAACATGCGGAGGTTGCCGCGGTAGGCCTCCAGCGCGGTCGAGGTAGCTAGATCAGCCGGCCACCCGTCGGCGATGAGCTTGGCCACCATGCCAGGAAAGTCGAAGCCGAGAGACATCGAGATGACGTCGGCGCCCTCACGCATCGCCCAGGTAAGGGCGTGAAAAATCCAGTCGGACTTCCCCGCGCCGTCATTGCCTAACACCTTGCCGATCAGGGCGCGTTGTATTCCCCGGGCGACCCCGATCCGCAACCCGACGTCGCGTCCCAAGATCGTCCCGGCGCAATGGGTACCGTGTCCCTGCCGGTCACCATTGCCACTCCCGCTAAAGTCGCGCTCGACTAGATCAACGCCGGCGAACGCTGGGTGGTCGCGGTCGATGCCTGTGTCCAGCACGGCGACTGTCACGCCCGCGCCAGTGAAGCGACTTGCATCGGCTCCGACCGCGGCTATGCCCCAGCCGTCCTCCACGTTTCCGGAATCGCCCGCTTTCGGTGCTATGAGACGTGTAGGCATCACGGGAGTGATGGCGCGCGTCGCGGGGTCGCGCGCCGCGTCGGCCGCTGCCGCGTCGGATAGAAGTTCGTCGATGACCACTAAGGCCCCGCGCGCGCGTGATCCAAATGGTCCCGAAGCAATGCCACGAACCCGGGAGGCGCTCTCCTCCCGACGCAGGATCGCGTAGTGCCTCATTGCGTCACACACCCCGGCAGCTCGCCTGCCATATTCACAGGCGACGCATCTCGGCAAGCTTGCGGTAGTGGGCGCCGAGCGCGGTCAGTTTGCATCCTTTTGACTTCATGGCGGCGTAATACATGTGGTCCGCATCGACTGGCACGACGAGCCCGTGCCGGTTGCACCGCTGAAGCTCTTTGAAAATGCGAACGTGTCCCAGGTCGACGGCGATGTGGTCGAGTTCCGGGGCGTTGCGCCGGTCCTCCTCGTACGAGGGGTCGAGGCCGAACAAGCTGGCGCGGTTGGGAAAATAGCTAGGTAGGCGGCGCAAGACTTCGAGCGGGATTTTCGGCGCGACCTGCCTCAGGGTGACGAAGGTCTGAACATTGGCCTTGTAGATTGGCCGCTGCTCCCATGGTCCGAGCGTCTGGTCCACATGAGAGTACAACGACGCAGGCGTGATGTTGCCGCAGATGTCCGAGCAGCCGCCGGCGAGCCCGTCGATGAGGATGTCGGTGAACACGCCATGGCGCTGACCGTCTGCAGCCTTCCCGTCGCGATGGCTCGCTGTCAGTATCGTAACGCCGGCGCCGATCGGCGACGGGCTGCCGGCGGGGAGCCCCGCCACCTCGCCGGCATAGCCCGAATGGCAGCTGTCCAGGATGATTACGCTCGACTTGACTCTGGGGTGCGCGCCGTTCGCTAGCCCGAGAATTTCGGACAAAGGCATGCCCCAGGCACCCCTCCTGCCGTCTTGACTGACGATATACCCCGCGTTGGTGTCGGGATGAAGGATTCCATGCCCGGCGAAATATAGGAGGGCGGTCTCGGCCTCGCCCCTGAACAGCTCCGCCACAGCCTCCTGCAGCACGTCGCCGTTCACGTCGGTATTGTTGCTGGTCAATGTGCGTACGGCGAAGTTGGGGGAGCCGTTGCCGTTCGACTCTAGCAGTTGCGAGATCGCGGTCGCGTCGTTCACGCAGCCCTGGAGCGGGTCTGCAGAGTAGTCGTCAATGCCGATGACCAGCGCTTTCTTCATCGTCAGCGGCTCCCGCCGACGAGCGACTTTAGGTTCTCCCACGTCCACTTGTAGAGCTTGTCGGTGGCCAGCGCCGCCTCAGGCCTCTTGCAGGTCTTCTCCGCATAGCCTTTGAGCAAGAAATAGGACACCTTCTCCTCCTGCGCGATTTTCAGCTCGGCGCTGACGCCCGCCGCAGCGTCGGTGTGTTCACCGCAGACCACGCAGACGACGTCAACCGCCTTGATCCTGGCGCGCGCCTTCTTCTTCCAATTCCCGTCGATGTGCTCCTTGATCGACCAGTCTGCCAGACTGAACGGGCTATCCTCGTTCTTGGCCTGCCCAACGAGCAGGATTTTGAGAGACTCGTCGTAATCGTAATCGAAGCTGATGAAAACGCGCGTCTTGGCCATCACTGGGGTCCTTGGGCGAGGTTGGAGGAAAGGCGGCGCACCACCTGATGAGTCGTGTCGATGTGAATGACGTAGCGGCCCTGCTCGAGGCAGTATGCAACGACGTCCGCAGTGCCCCCGAGGCCCACGGCCGGCTGGCCGTCCCAGACCGCGACCATAATGTCACATGTGTCGGCCACGTAGCGGCCGGCCGCCAGGAACGCCTCCTCGTCAGAGCCGCCACCGGGCAATTCCACGCGGTCGCATCGCAGCAGCAGCTCCTGGTAAGCTGGCAAGTTGGTCGGGGTGAAGCAGCGCTCGTAATACGCCATCGGGATCACCGCGGTCACGAGTAGTCCGAGCGAGAGCGCCTCGCGGGCGAACACTTGGTCACTGCCAGCGGCAAGCGAGGTGAGCGCGCGCGAGCCAGGCTCTAGCCTGCTGAGCACGTCGTGCATGTGTTTGGCCACCCAGTCCCAGTCGATGCCGGGTCGGGCCTGATGGCCGGTAACGCCTACGCGCGAGACCATTGGCTCACACTCGTGCAATGGATGCGGAAAAGCTCCTTCATGGACAGCTCCTGTGCGACGCTCTCGTTCAGGTAAGTGGATCTGGTGCTGAGGCTGCCCGGAAGTCCCTTCCATAGGGCAAGAAAGGAGTGCGGATGCGTGTGTGCGCCGCCCACACGTCACTCCGCCCGAAGATGCGAGTCGGCCGGATACGATCTGGTTTACTCAACCGGATTAAGAGTTTGGTAGGAGGCTCAGTAGATTCGACTGTAGACAAACTCCACTCCCCCTGTCTCGGCGGCACTCTCCTGGCGGAGAAGAAAACCCTTCTCCCATAGCTGCTTGAATTTGCTGCTGGCGTTAGCGATCGACATGGCCGGTGTCGCTTCAGCGAACGTGGCCGCCCGGACTGTGGGCAAGGCGAGGGCGAAAGCAAAGGCATCACGAGTGCCCTGGCTGGGCTTCGCGCCCAGCACAGTTCCTTCGCCGTTCACCCATCTCATAATAGGCTGGGCCTTTCTTGCTGCTGCGGCATCCCAGTTCTCCTCCATATCTGCATCCAGAAGATCAGTAAAACAAAAGCCTTTCAATCCTCTGTAGCGTCGAGCAAGCTCAACGACCGTCTCGGAGGCAAAGGAGATGTCCACTCTTGTCACCCCCCTCACAGAAACCCGGAACACTGTATTGCCGGGATTGTCCTCGACGAAACCAAGGAGCCGCGGGTAGACGGACCGGCCTTCTGACCGTCCCCATCCTTCCTCACGGTCCATGAGGTCCCGCAGCTTCAGATTCACTGTGCCTCTCATTAATCCGGTTCAATTAACCAGATTGAACACCGTCTGTCAAGCGGCCAGCATGAGGTCGAGGCCGATATGAGTACCCCACATCAGCGGGATGCGGTCGTAGCAATGGGCGACGTTCGGCGAGTAGGCACCGCGGGCTGGCGTGAGCAGGACCCTCTGGGTCGGGAGGCGGACATCGAGGTTTGCGCGATACTTCATCGCCTTCGCTGCGCTTCCTCTGAGGCCGCAACCCCGGTCAGCACCGTGCCTGGACAGTCCCTCGCGGAACACCTCAGTCAGGATCTGAAGGTCAGTCATAGTCGTGAAGCGGGGCGACTCGGCATGGAGCGCAGGCCGCAGGGTGGTCATGATCCCCAAGCCGCTGTCTGAGACGGCAAGCGTAACCCGGTTTCCGCCCTTATAGACCTGAAGTGCCGCATACCCGTCTAGTGGCGTTTCGCTATGGGAGAACACGTTGTCGATCAGTTCCGCAAAGATGGTCCAGACGGCACCCGTCACTTCTCCTACGTCGGAGCGCTCTCTACAGGACTCCCTTACCGCCTCGCTGAGACGGGTCGGCAGTGACGTGTCTCGGAAGTCCTTGTTGATGCGCGCTATCTCGACCACGCCTGGGTTCCCTCCTCGGAAAGACTCAGCGGCGGAGTATTTCGGCCGAGATGGAAACACCTGAACTAGGTGTGACAGGTGGTCGAAGAAGCCCATCCTGTTCAAGTAGCCCATCGTTCCCGGCTCGCCTTCCACGAAATTGAGCTTGACTCGCCGCGAGGTCAGTGCAAGCTGATTGCAAAGCGTCAGCAGCCTGATCGCCGGGACGATCATGACTTTGCAGTCGACCGGGATCGTAAACTCAACGTCGTATATGTCGGCTCCATGGGGTCCGTTTCCCGACCGGAGCGCAGTTTCGAGCCGGGACGAGTCGATCCACATTCGGGGGAAGGCTATCTCGCAGCGCACACAGTTGCCTTACATCCGGCAGCGTCGGGGGACCATTAGGGAATATAACATCCTCCATCGCAACGAGCAATTTCAGGCCATCAGATCGGTCCGGACCCACCAACTGGGGTATCGGCGATTATACCCGATTGCCTATCCCCCCAAGGTGATAGCCGTGACCTGTCCCCTTACGTGGACGGTCCGGTGGTGGGCAAGTGGTCTCGCGGCGGGATGGCGACTTCGGCATCTACAACTCTGACCTTTTGGCACGTGCCGTTGGGAGGCACGGGATGACGATACCCAGCAGATGGCATGCTGTTTGGTAATGATTGAGGGTCCGATCAGGTGTGCCTTTATGTCCGGTCTTATTTCACAGCGCCTGTTGCCGCTACTGGCCATCATGGGTTTGCGCTTGCGTGTCGGGCACCAATCTAGAAGGCGTGCTCATGGCACGTAGGTGCATCGGCATGGCCCAATCTGCCTCGACGACAGGCATCCCCGTCACGCGGAGCTGATCCTTCCGCCGGATCAGCGGCTGCGGCCGCAACAACGCGACCATACGAGCAGTAATCTTCCTTGAGCGTCATCAGCACCCATGCGACGCGCGCCATCTTGTTGGCTAGCGTCACGGTGGCCAGCCATGCCGGCCGGCGCCCATGCACACCGCGCAGCCAGACTCTGACCGCGCTGCCCCACTCCCGGCCCGGAGGACCATCGATGTCGCCCTGAGGACGAGCGAAGTGCGGATTGCGCCGTTGCCTGCCTTGGTGATGCGGCCCAACTGTGCCTTGCCGCCCGTGAACGCTGGCACGGCACCAAGCCGAGCCAGGCTGCGAAGTGCCGCGCGCTCTTGAACAAGCCGATGTTGGTCACAATGGCTGCGATCAAGGAGCCGGTGATCGGCCCCATGCCAGGGATGGTAGCGAAGCTGCATGCTGTTTCGTCCTTCCGTGCGTGCGCGACGATTGCGGACGTCGCGGGAGCTAGTCGAGCGGCTGCAGGCGGAGAAGCCCGGCGTGTATCCGGACGGGCAGCTGCGGACGCTGCAGTAGCACCTGAAGGGCTGGCGTCGCTGTGTGGCGTACACGCTGGTGTTTGGGGCTGCCGCTGCTGACGGTGCGGCTCAGGCTGGTGCGGCAACGGGTGAGGAGGCATGGTGCAACGGGAGCAGTCTGGTGAGGCAACCGTCAGGTTGTGCTGTCCTGGGTGAGGCAATACGTGCACGACGATGTAAAGCGGTGGTCCGATCTGACCTCGTCCAAGGGAGGTGTAAACCGCAGATGACGTCCCTCCAAGCCGGCAGCCTGATCCGTATCTTCCTGTCTTCCACCTTCGTGGACTTCCAGCAGGAGCGGGCGCGACTACAGACCATCGTGCTACCCCTTTTGCGCGAACGAGCGCGCACCAAGGGATGCGACGTTGCCTTCATCGATTTGCGATGGGGCTTGTCGGATGCCGTTGCCTCTAAGGGCGGATACATCCATGTCTGCCTGTCCGCCGCGCGCGAGGCTGACTTGGTGCTAGGCTTACTGGGCGGACGCTACGGCGCCTGCCCCGCCCAAAGGGGCAACCTCGATCTCGACAGGTTTCAGATCAAGGGACAGCTGCGCGAGGCTGTCGAACGCGGCGTCGCCGATGGGCTGAGCCTCACCCACATGGAGCTGGCCTATGCCCCTCCAGATAATCGCCTTGTTCTTCGTCGCGACGACGCCCTCAGTCGGCACCTTGAGGCCACAGACACAATGTCCAAATCAGCAGAGGGGGTGCCTCCCGGCTGGTGGGTAGATGCTAAAGGCAGCCCGGGGACTGAGTACGCGGCGGCGCTTCTCCAGGCGCTCCAAGACGAGGGTACGCCCGCGCTGCCCTACGCCAGGTTGGACGAGTTCACCACGCTTGCATGCGACCAGCTGCTGAGATGGCTGGACGGGTACTTCGCCTCGGGTCGTGCGCCGACCGGGTCCGCAATCCCCCTGGTCCGGCATACGGACTATGCCCGGTGTGCAGCACGAAAGGTCTTGGAGGCGGGACGCCTGCTTGTGACTGACGTTCCGCGCTCGGGTAAGACCGTCTTTCTCGGCGAAGTCACACAAGCCCTAACGGAGCTACGTATAGGACCGGGCAATGAGCCGCAGGTGACATTTCACCGGCTCACGCTCGCCAAAGGCGATCCACCCTATCGCGCGCTCGAGGAACTCATCGACGGGATACTAGGACGCGAGACCCGGCTCGGCCTCGCCGATCCCCTCGCTCTGGAACCGCAAGGTCTCCTGGCACTCCGAGGCCTTTCTTCCGCCCCGGTCCCGGTGATCGTGGTGGACGGGCTGGACGACGCGGACCAGTCGGAGCCCCCGCCATGGCTCTCCCGGTTGACAGGGCACGTGCCGTTGGTCCTAGCCGGGCGTATGGGGCTGCAAATGCTGCAACTGCACAAAGCGGGCTGGGAGATCGTACCTCCTCCCACCTTCACGCGTCGGGAGGACGCGAAGGTGTATCTGCAGGCGCGGCTCTCGCGGGAATCCAAGCATCTCACGCCAGAGCAGATCGACCGGCTCCTCAACGCCGAAGGGGGCACGCGGCTGGGTTCGCTCGACCGCTTCCTGGAGGTCTTACTGGGTTTTGGTGATCTCGTGCAGGGAAAGAACGTAGACGCGCACGTCACGGCGAACATCGACGGCCTCCTGGCGGAGCACCAGGCGCATAGGGGCTGGGAGTATGCCCTACTAATGCTGATGAACTGCCAGCCTCACGGGTATCCCGCAGTTCTCGCAGCAATCGCCGGGTTCGTGGTGGCCCGGCGGGGCCTCACCATGGAGGAGGTCGAGACGGCCTTGGGGCAGAACGCCGGGTCTGCGGGCGAGGTAATGGTCCTACTTGCGGGCCTGCTGGAGTGGTCGAACGGCCGCGCCTACCTCCGTGACGCCGCAACAGTGTCAAAGACAATCCCGAGAATGGATTTCCTCCGGCGTCTGCGGGATGGACCGAGTCCCCTAAGCAGCCTTATTCAGCTTGTCGCACGGATGCGGCGTTTGGCGCTCCTTGTTGAGCTGTTTGACCGCGGCATGGATGGCGCAGGTGAGATGGGCGGCGTCCTTGAACGTGTGGTGGGCCAGG
>JAABUN010000379.1_pt1 | contig 116835 bp, 84 predicted proteins | sample 5559311 | NCBI WGS metagenome assembly JAABUN01 (sample SAMN10711877, study PRJNA513370) | rock metagenome | isolation source: Antarctica rocks | place: Antarctica: Victoria Land, Siegfried Peak sud | reverse complement strand
ATCTTGTCTCTTGGGTCAGTTGTGTGTAGCCTTGCATTGTGTTCCTTTGACTGGGTAGGTCTGGCAGCACAAAGACTACCGCAACTGACCTACTCCTGCAAAGTTGCACTTACTAATTGAATCTGCGAGCCAGTTGAAGCGACTTCTATCTCCCGATGCGTAGTTACTTCTCCCTCCGGGAGAGTGGTCGCCTGGCGGAGCCAAGGCAGTGGTGAGGAAAAAATCTAACCCTCTCCAAAAGGTGAATCGCTCCCAAGCCCCCTCGCCGAAAAACACTACCGGCTCTCACGCGGCGGCAACGCCGCGCCGTCCGGCTGCAAATCCAAGTGCCAGTGCGCCTCACGCGTCCCCGGCGGGAGCGGCGCGACCAACGCCTGCACATAACCGTTGCGCGTGGCGACGCGCGGCGCCTCCAGCGTCGGGCGCAAACCGGCGGGCGCCAGGGCACGCCAGATCAAGGTGCCGCCCACGCGATGAATGGTGACCTTGGCGCCATCAATTTTCACATCGGTATCGCGCGCGCCATCGGAAACCAGGGCGGGAAACAGTAGCCGCATCTGCGCGGGCGCGGCGGGGCTTTGCAATTGCGTCGTCACGTCCACGCCCGACGCGTCCACGATGTAACTCTCTTCGAGCGGATGCAAACCGGCACCTTTGAGTCCGTAGCGCACGCTGAACGCGACGCGCGTGGGCGTCACGCTGGCAATCGTCAGGTCGTCGGTTTCGACGATGGGCGGATTGTTCTTAATCGAAGTGCGATTGCGCGCCTCGGCCAGCGAATGCCATTTTTCTTCGTCGCCCACGTTTTTCCATTGCAAGCCCGGCGTCAGGCCGATTTTGACCGGATCGTTGCTCGGCCCCTGATAGCGCAGGGGCGCCGAGTTGCTCGAATAGGGCGAGAGCGCCACGCCCGCTTTGTGGACGCGCATCAGGCCGCTGGCGTCGTAGGTCAATTCGGCGCCGGTCTCAATTTCGACGTAGGTGCCGCCCGCCGCCGCGACGACTTTGTGGAAATCTTCGCGCAAATCGAAGACGTAAGAGCCGGTTTCGGCGGGCAGAGGCCGCTCGGCGATGGCGTCGTCGGCGCGCTCGTAGGCGATGCACAGCATGGCGACCGCCAGCAAATTATATTGCGAGTGAAAAGAGTAGCCCTCGAAACCGTGACGCGTGGCGGGGTCGGCGTAGTTTTTGACGATCCACAGTTCGCCCGAAGGCCGCTGCCAACGCTTCATCGAAGTCAGCGCCAAATGCGCGGCGCGCTTGAACGCTCCGGCGATGTCGGGTCGCCCCATGTCGCGCCAACGCTGCGCGTTGACTTCGCAGATCACGGCGACTTCGGCCTCGTTCCACTGATGGTGCGCCGAACGACCGCCCGCCGCCCACTCGCCCGAAGGCGACATCAGCAAAAGCGTGGACAAACCGCCCTGCGTCAGAAATTTGAGAATCGCGGTTTTATGTGCGCCATCATAGGCGCCGTCAGCCATCATGTTTTCCAGCCACAAACGTGGAAACGCGTCGTAGGCCAACGGCTGCCCGTGATCCAGGTAAAGTCCGGCTTTAGTGAACGCTTCCTGTTGAAGTTGCAGCGAACGCTCGATGTAAGCCATCTGCGCCTCGGCCTGATCGGGCGCGACCAGGCCGTCTTTGCGCCGCATCAGATCGCCGGTCACGTTGACGATGTTCCAGTTGCCGCGCCCGCCGGTATCGCGGTAAGTTTTTTCCGGCACCAGAGCGCGAAATTGGGCCTCCCATTTCGCGCGCAGTTCGGGCGCAACGCGCGGCGCCAGAATGCGGTGCGCGTGCATCATCATCGGGATGTAAAAGTCGGCGTGACCATCGGCGGTCGTCTTGTTTTGCAGCGCCGACAGCGCGAACGAAAACGCGCGCGTCGCCGGTTCGAGCAGGTCGTCGCGTCCGGCATAGGCCACCAGAGTCGCCGCAGCCTGGGCAAAAGCGGGCGTCGAATACTGGATTTCTCGTTTCTCGTAAGGATCGATGATGGCGCCCTCAGCGTTTTGGTGGGCCTTGAAGAAGTCCACGTTGCCCGCCACGAGAGGCAGATAATCGGCGCGCGTCAAACCCGTGCTGGCCCAATCTTGCGGCAACTTCGGCGCCGCTTGAGCGGCGGCGGCGGGAAACAAGCGTTGCAGCGTCGGCGCGGCGACGTGTTCGCGCAACAGGGCGTTGGTTTGCGAGGTGTCGGTCATGGCAGTTAAAGGCGCGTCCGCTCGCACCCAAACCGTTGTCGCGGCGCCGGTGACCGCCAACACGCACAGCAACGGCCCTAACACTTTGCGAGACAACGCGCGGCGCAAGCGGCGCGGCGTGGGCGATGGAATGGGAGAATGGGACATGAGATTGGTTGCTGAAATTGTTGAAAGTTGGTTAGAATGCGGCGGGTTTTTCGAACCACGAGCGTTAGCGAACGGCAAAGTCGAATTGCAGCAGATTGCAACATGGCCGTTCGCTAACGCTCGCGGTTCGCAAGTCAGTAGAAAACGCTCTAACCCGCAATCAGACCGCAGTTGGAGGCGTTTAGTTTACCGGTGCAGTAATCAGTGTTACGAGAAATTCCAACCGTTGTCAACTCTTTTTACGCGTGACGAAAAGGCGTCACCAAAATTTTTTTGCGATTTAGGTTTACCGGTGCAGTAATTTGGGTATAATAATATTGGCATTCAATAATTGCCGCTCTCATGGAAACTTCGACACGCTCGCAAAACGGAATTAAAGATCGTAAGGTGACGCGCGCCATGCCGACGGTCACGGTGCAGGATGTCGCCTTGAAAGTCGGGGTTTCCAAGACGACCGCCGCCTCTATTTTGCGCAACGCGCCTAACTTTGGGGCGAGTGAGGCGACGCGAACGCGCGTTTTGGAAGCCGCCGAATCTTTGGGCTACCGCCGCCACTCGATTGCCGCCGCGCTCTCTTCGGGCCGCACGGGAACTGTCGGTTTGTTGCTGCCTTTGGTCAGCATTGATTCACAGATGCCGACTTCGCGCATTTATGGACAGGACATTTTCGTCGCAGTGTTTCAGGCGGCCTGCCGCGTCAAGCTCAAAGTGACCGCCATCCCGATCACTGCGGGCACCGATCCGCGCGTGCGCTTGCAGGACATCACCGACCGCTCGGTCGACGGCATCGTGATGGCTTCGATGCCCAGCGCCGAGTTCGTCGGGGAAATCTACCAGACCGGCATTCCCTGCGTCGAGCTGGGTTCGGGCTATGGCTCCAACCTGATTCACCCCGACAACGAAGGCGGCGTCGAGTCCGCCGTCAAGCATTTGGTGGAGTTGGGCCATCGCCGCATCATTCACTGGCGCGGCGCGGGCGAAAACTACGCTTCGCAGCATCGCCGACGGGGATTTGCCAACGCCCTGGCGAACCACCAACTCGATGGCGCGCAGTGTCAGGTGCTGCTCAGGCAAGACGAAATCGCCGCGCAACTGCGTCTGCCCGCCGCGCAGCGTCCGACCGCCGTTTGCGCCTACAACGATTACCAGGCGTCGCTGGTTTTGGACATGGCGCGCGAACTTGGTTTGCGCGTGCCCGCCGATTTATCGGTCGTCGGTTTCGACAACAACATCCTGGCCGAGGCCGCGCGCCCGCAACTCACGACGGTCAAAAATCCTCTGGGCAAACAGGCCGAACTCGCCATCGAACTGCTGCAACGATTGTGGGACGGAGAAGAACAGATCACGCCCCAATGCGTGCCCACCGAACTCATCGTGCGCCAATCCACCGGCGCACTCCAATCCCCAGGTGAGAAATAATCACCTCCACAAATCTCATGAAAACCACCCATTCCCCCTCACGGAAAACTGCATTCACTTTGATCGAGCTGCTCGTGGTGATAGCGATCATCGCCATCCTCGCGGCGATCTTGTTCCCCGTTTTCGCCCGCGCGCGCGAAAACGCGCGTCGTTCGAGCTGCGCCAGCAACTTGAAGAACGTGGGTATCGCCTGGCTGCAATACTCTCAGGATTACGATGAGAAGACCATCGCTATGGCCGGAGAATTCACCGGCGGTTACGTTCTCAGACCGGTTGCGGGCACCGGCATCCATTGGCCGACCGCCATCGATCCCTACCTGAAAAGCCGCGAGATTCTGGTGTGTCCCAGTTCTCGCAGCGGCGTTCTCAACAGCTACACCTGCAACTTCGCCTCGATGATCGCCTTCGACACTTACCCGGCGTTGGGCAGTGCCAACAACGGCTACGGCACCGGGGCGTCTTCGGGCGGCCAAGGGCGCTCTCTTTCTTCGATTGAAGAACCCTCAAGGATGCCAGTTTACTTGGATAGCCTGGGCGTGAGCGGTGGCCCGGCGTTGGGATTGATCGCCTTCATTACCTTTGGCAACAATACGGCGGGCGGGCGGCAAAACACGGCGGCTAACACGAATTATGGTGGCACCATCGCCGTTCCGCACGGAGCGCGGCACCTGGAAGGCTCCAACTATTCGTTCGCCGACGGTCACGTCAAATGGTATAAAAGCGGTCGCGCGCTCACCTCTTTCGTGGTAAGCGGTGAACCCGGCCCGCAAACCATGGTCGCCATTAACGGCATTGACTGGGATGGCGACGGCATCGCCGGCACGCCGACGCAAGCCGACTAACCAATATTTCGATTGGTATGCCTCGCCCCAATCGAAACGGGGCGCTAAACCAAAGGGAACTGCCAAATGGAGGCGGTTCCCTTTGCATCGTCTGCGCCGTTTCGCGCGCGCGAACGGAGCCGAAATGACGTAGCGAAAATGGCGATACTTTGAGCCTATGCAAAATGCAGTAGAATGGCGCGCCGCCTGGATTTGGACGGACGCCGCGTTGCCCGCGCGCAACGCCTTCGTCGGCTTTCGGCGCGATTTTGATTACAACGGCGGGCGGGCGTTGCTCCACTTGACCGCCGATTCGCGCTATACCCTGTTTCTCAACGGCAAACGGTTGGGTCAAGGCCCGGTGCGCGCCTGGCCCAATCACTGGCGCTACGATTCCTATGATTTAGCGCCCGATTTATCTACGGGCCGCAACACTCTGGCGGTCTTGGTCAATCACTGGGGCGAAGGCAATTTTCAGTATCTTGCGGCTCCGCCCGGCTTGCTGGCGCAGTTGGAATTGGACGGCGAGACTTTGCTCAGCGATGCTTCGTGGCGCGCGCGCGTCGAACCGGCGCGAGTCAGCAACGTGCCGCGCATCAGCGTGCAGCAGGGCTTTGAAGAACAGTTCGACGCGCGCCAAAGCGACGATTGGACGGGCGCCGATTACGACGATTCCGTCTGGCCGCGCGCCACGATTTTGCGCGGCGCGTTGGACGGGCCGCACCAGAATTTGGAGCCGCGCGGCATTCCGTTTTTGACGCAGCAAACCGTTTCGCCGCAGCGATATTTGGGCGTCGAGCGCGTGAGTTCGCTGCCGCACCGCTTCACGGTTTACGCGAAGCCGTATCTGGCGCCCGCAGATTTGAGTTCCAATTTCATGCTGTTCCACGCATATCTGGCGACGCAGATTTGGTCGCCGCGCGCGTGCGAGGTTCGCTTTGTTTTTCCGCACAAACAACCCGGCGCGCTCAAGGTCAACGGCCAATTGGCCGCGACGGACGCGCCCGCAAAAGCGGCGCTCGATTGGGCGAGTTTGGTCGGCGAAGAACGCGTGGCGTTCGCGCCACTCCGCGCTGGTTGGAACGACGTTTTGATTTCGTTGCGCCAAAACTTACATCTGCCGGAGTTCGTGGTTTGCCTTGATGGGCCAGGCGAACTGCGTTTTCGCGCGCGCGGCGCAACCGATGGCGATGACGCGGCCTGGGCGATTGTCGGCCCGTTCGCGCTGGGCGCGGCGGAGTTGGAGCGCGCCGCCGCCGACCGCGACGAAAGTCTGGTTATAGCGCAACCGTTACATCCGAGCGCGACTTGCGCGCGCGGCGAAGCGATTTGGGAAAGCGGCGACATTGCAGTTTTGGTGGATGAACCGTTCTTTCAAATGGTGGCGCCCGAACATCTGCCCGCCGTTGACGTGTTCGCGCAGGCTTACACCGACCGCGTCGTCGAAGGCGCGGTTCAAATCGAGAACTCCGGGGAATTGTTGGGCGGCGCCGATTGGACGACGATTCATCGGCCGTCCGACGGCTCCGATGTTCGCGTGTTGCTCGATTGGGGCACTCAAATTTTGGGTTTTCACCGCTTCGAGATTTCCGCGCCGCAGGGCACGATTTTGGATTGCCACAACTTCGAGTTCGTTCAGCCCGATGGCCGCCGCAACTTCGCCGAGGGCATGAACAACTCGTTTCGCTATGTCTGCCGCGAAGGAACGCAGAGTTATCAAACCTTGGTGCGGCGCGGCTTCGGTTATTCACATCTGATTTTGCGCGCGATGAGCGGGCCGGTGCGTTTGCGCGGCGTGGCGGCGGTTTTCAATTCCTACCCACAAACGCGGCGCGGACGCTTCGCCTGTTCCGATGCCAAACTCGACCGCATCTGGGAAGTCGGCGCGCACACTTTGCGGATGTGCGCCGAGGACACTTACACCGATTGTCCGACTTACGAGCAGACGCACTGGGTCGGCGACGCGCGCAACGAGGCGCTCGTTGACTGGGCGATCAACGGTGACGCGCGCCTGTGGTTTCGCTGTTTGGAGCAGACCGGACAAAGCCTGGAACGCTCGCCCATCACCGAATCGCAGGTGCCGAGCGCGTGGCAGAATTTGCTGCCCGCGTGGAGCTTTTTGTGGATGCGCTCATGCCGCGAATTTCTGCTTTACACCGGCGATTTCGAGCGCAGCCGAGCATTATTGGATTACGTCGCGCGCAACGTCGAGGGCATCTGCGCGCATTTGGACGCGCGCGGATTGTTCGAGATTCGAGCGTGGAATATGTTCGACTGGGCGGCGATGGACACGCCCGCATTGGGCGTGGTGACGCACAACAATTGCTTCGCCGTTCACGCCCTGCGCGACGCCGCTGATTTGGCGAGCGAGTTGGGCGAGGCCGAAACCGCCGCGCGCTTTCGCGGGATTGCCGATAATCTGAGCCGCGCCATCAACGTGCATTTGTGGAACGAGGGACAGGGCGCCTACACCGATTGTTTGCGCGGTGCCAATCAGAGCGCGGTTTTCTCGCAGCAGACGCAAACTGTGGCGGTGATGTCGGGCGTGGCGGGCGACCATTCGCCCAATCGTGCGGCGCGTTGCCGCGAACTGATGCACCATCCGCCCGCCGATTTCGTGGCGGCGGGCAGTCCGTTTTTCGAGTTCTTTTTGCTCGAAGCCTACGCCGACGAAGCGCGCGACTCCGATTTTCTCGACACGATTCGGCGCGATTGGGGCTTTATGATTAATATGGGCGCGACCACGTTTTGGGAGATGTGGTCGGGCCGCAGCGGGCGCCTGACGCGCTCGCATTGTCACGGATGGTCAGCGGCGCCGACGTTTTTCCTTTCGACCCACGTTCTGGGAGTGCGCCCCGGCGGGCCAGGTTTTTCGCCAATTACAATCGAGCCGCACGCGGGCGATTTAGGATGGTGTCGCGGCGTCGTGCCCACGCCGCGCGGCGATGTCGAAGTGCAATGGGAAAACAGCGCGGATGGCTTTGACCTGCGCGTAACCGCGCCGCCTGGCGCTGACGTGCGCGTGAAATTGCCGCGCGCGGGCACGGCGCGAGTAAACGGCGAGTTGGTTTAGATTTTGTGTTTCTTTGCGGCGTGCGAGAGGTTTTTCCCTCACCACTGCCTTGGCTCCGCCAGGCGACCACTCTCCCGGAGGGAGAAGGAACTACGTCCCGGAAGATGTCACCGTTCGGAACTTGCTTGAACGCAGAAGAAAGTTGCGGAGAATGGTAACTTCTGGAGCGTAGTTCCTTCTCCCTCCGGGAGAGTGGTCGCCTGGCGGAGCCAAGGCAGTGGTGAGGGAAAAACCTCCCACCCGTCTGAACTCCATGCCAATGAACATAAGCCCCGATGACTTTGCCTCGACGGAGACTTTTACAAATAGCCAATTCGACGTAATGAAAACGCTCGCCCATTTCGCCCTGCTGCTGCTTGCCCTGACTTTCGCCACCGCCGCCGCGCGCGCCGCGACGCCCATTATCGCGCTTGACAAAGCCGCTTCGCCGCTCGAAACCCTGGCCGCGCGCGAAGTGATGCGCTACGTTTATCAGCGCACCGGCCAAAGACTTTCGATTCGCAATGCCGCCAAGCCGCCGCGCGATAGCATCGTCGTGGCGCGCAAAGATCGCGCTTTGCTCGCGGGCGTTGACGCCGCAACGCGGGCGCAAATCGCGGCGCTTTTGCCGCAGCAGTATCTGCTGCAAACGCGCGAGGCGGCGGGCGTGCGCACGGTGTGGATCGTGGGCGGCGATGATGTTGGCACGCTTTATGGCGCCTACCGTTTCGCCGAAGCGTTGGGCGTGCGCTTCTACCTTCACGGCGACACCCTGCCCGACCGTCGCCTCGCTTTTCCCCTCCCCAGCGTCAACGAAACTGGGCGCCCGCTTTTCGCGGTGCGCGGCATTCAACCCTTCCACGATTTTCCCGAAGGCCCAGATTGGTGGAGCCGCGACGATTATCTCGCCATCGTTGCGCAGTTGCCCAAGCTGCGCATGAATTTCATCGGCCTGCACTCCTATCCCGAAGGCAGCGCCGGGCCGGAACCCGCCGTTTGGATCGGAGCGCCCAGCGATATGGACGCAAATGGGAAAGTCAATTTTAGTTCGGTCAGCCGCTGGGCTAACACCGCAATTCCAGTGCGCTGGGGCTATCAAGCCGCCACCACCGACAGCTTCGCGGGCGGCGCGTCGCTGCTCTTTCCCGGCGAACATTACGGCCCCGAAGCGATGGCGGGACTGCTGCCCAATCCCACGACGCCCGCAGAAAATAACCGCGTTTTCAACAACGCGGCAGATTTGCTGGGCGCGGCGTTTGGGCAGGCGCGCGCGTTGGGCGTCAAGACGGCCATCGGCACCGAAACGCCGATGATCATCCCCCGCGTCGTGCGCGAGCGTTTGCAGCAGCAGGGCCAAGACCCCGACGATCCGGCGACGGTGCGCGCGGTTTATCGCGGCATCTTCGAGCGCCTCAAGCGCACCGCGCCCGTCGATTATTACTGGCTGTGGACGCCCGAAAGCTGGATTTGGGGCGGCAACAAACCCGGCCAATTCGAGGCGACAACCGCCGACATCGAGGCGGCGCTGGACGCGCTGGGGGCGAGCGGCAATCCGTTTACGCTCGCCACCAGCGGCTGGGTTTTGGGGCCGCAACAAGACCGCGCGGCTTTAGACAAAGTGCTGCCCAAGACCTCGCCGATGAGCAGCATCAACCAGTTTCATAGCTACGCCGCCGTTGACCCGGCACTTGGCAACATCACGGGCCGACCGAAATGGGCGATTCCCTGGCTGGAAAACGACCGCAGCCTGACCTCGCCGCAGTTTTGGGTGGGCCGCCTGCGCTACGACGCCGCCGACACCCGGCGCCTGGGCGGAACCGGACTTTTGGGCATTCACTGGCGCACCAAAGTCATTGCGCCCAACGTCGCGGCGTTGAGTCAAGCCGCCTGGGATCAATCTTATGTGCCCCACAACTTCGACCAAACGCCGATTCAGCCGCATTCGATTCCGGTCATCGGCTCGGTCGGCGGCGAAAACATTCTGGGCACCGAGCCTGTGAAGGGCGCGCCGCTCAGCCTCATCTACCAATCGGTGCGCGCCAAAATGGACGGCTACAACCTGCGCGTGCCCGACGGCACTTACACGGTCACGCTGCAACTGAGTGAGCCGACCTACGATGCGCCCGGCCAACGCGTTTTTGGCGTCAAAGTGCAGGGCCAACAGGTCGCGCGGGATTTGGATATTTTCGCGCGCGCTGGAAAGCTGACCGCGTTGGATTTAAGTTTCCCCGATGTGCGCGTGGACGACGGATTTTTGCGCATCGAGTTCACGCGACAAATCGGAGAGCCGGTCGTGGGCGGCATCATCATCGAAGGCACCGCCGATGCGCCCGCGAGCGCGCCCGCCGCGCCTTACCTTCGCAAAATCAATTCGGCGGGCGGCGCCTACGCGGGCTACGAAGCCGAGCGCCCGCGCGAGGCGCCCGCCAACGAACAAACTCGCGCGATGCCGGTCGCCGATTTCTATCTGGATTTTGCGCGCGCCAATTTCGGCGACTCGGTGGCCGCGCGCGCGGGCGCAATTTTCGCGGGCGTAGACGGCCTGAAGATGCCGACGCCTTCCGAGTGGATCAAAGGGCCGGGCGGCGTGCAAATCGAGACCGCGCCCTGGCCCGAAATCGCGCGGCGCTATCAATTCGTGGACGAGTTGAGCGCTTTGCGCCCGCAAATCAAAGGCGCGGGCAATCGGGAGCGTTTCGATTATTGGCTGCACACCTTCGAGGCGGCGCGCGCGATGGCGCGCGTAGGCTCTCGGCGCGGGTTGTTGGACGCGGCGATGAAAGCCGTCGAAGCCGCAGATGGCGCCGCGCGAAAACGCGAATTGGCCGCGCAAGCGTTGGCGTTGCGGATCGAGTTGGCCCAGGATTGGGCGCGCCTGATGTCACTGCAAGTCGCGGCGACCGACACGTCGGGCGAACTGGGCACGCTGGCAAATCTGGAACAGCACTCGCGCGGCTGGCTTCAGTTGTTGAGCGCGCACGACGACGCATTGCAAAAAGCGTTGGGCGCGCCGTTGCCGCCCGAAACCCAGCCCAACCAAAACTACGACGGCCCCGCGCGCATCATCGTGCCGACGGCGCGCGGTTTGGCCGCGCCCGGCGAAAGTCTGACGCTCAAAGTCATCCTGCTTTCGGCGGGCCAAACACTGCCGCGCGGCACCTTGTTCTGGCGACCGTTGGGCGCGGGTAAGTTCCGCGCGATTCCCTTAACTCACGTCGCGCGCCGCGTCTTTCGCGTCGCTTTGCCGCCGCTCTCAGCTCAGCAAAACGCCATCGAATATTACGTTCGCGCCGATTACGGAGGCGGAATTCAACTGGTTTATCCGGCGACGGCTCCGACGTTGAACCAGAGCGTCGTCGTGTTCTGACGAGATAAATTTTATTGGCCAAAGTTTGAGCCGCTCTTCAGGAATGTGCAAAAATCAACCTATAAGGTTCGCTTCTCCATCTGTCATTCTGAGCGGAGAGAGGCACGAACGGAGTCGAAGAATCCATGACGTGAACGGTTTCGCAAACGTGCGCAGAACCTCAAACGTCATGGATTCTTCGACTCCGTTCGTGCCTCTCTCCGCTCAGAATGACAGGTCAAGGGCGCAATACATTCGTTCTTTTCCAAACCTTTATAACTTGTTTTTTGCACATTCTTTGGGGGGCAGTCGCCAACAACGAACGTAAACAGTGAAAAAGCGCTTCATAAATTCCAAAACAACTAGCTCAGCGATTCGCCAGAAACCGATCCGCCGTCCTTAAACTCAACGCCATAATCGTCAGCGCCGGATTCACATCGAGCGCCGTCGGGAACGTCGAATTATCCGAAATATACAGGTTCGGAATCTCGTGCGAGCGCCCGTCGGGATTGACCACGCTTTTGCTGGCATCGGTTCCCATCATCGCGGTGCCGATAACATGGGCGTGACGCTGAAAATGCCACATATCCTTCGCGCCCGCCGCCTCAAAGATTTCGGTCATCGTCTTTAAGGCGTGCGCCTCCATCTTCTTCTCGTTTTCGCCGATGGTAAAGGTCAGACGGGGCTTGCGCACGCCGCGCTCGTCCAACTCATCCGAAAGTTCGAGATGATTGTGCTCGTAAGGCAGGCAATCGCCCAGAATGTTGATGCCCGCGACGTGATTATATTGGCTCAGATGAGCGCGCAGTTCGGCGCCAAACTTCTGCTCGCCGCGCGCGTATTGGCTGGCGTAAGTCACCGGCATCACGCCGATGGATTGCAGCAGATAACCGCCCGCGAAATCCACGCCCTTCATGCGGTGAGTATCCTGCGAAATTAAGGCGCCAGGTATTCCCTTATACGGACGAATTTCATCATCGAAAGTCGCCCATAACTGCATTCCAGGATGCGCCATGAAGTTCTTGCCGATTTGTCCGCTACTATTGCCTAAATCGTCCAGCAATAATAAACGCGGCGTCTCGATGGCACCGGCGCACAAGAACAGGTTCTTGCATTTCTGGCGCTTCTCTTCGCCGTTTTCTTGGTAGACGACGCCGATAACTATGCCGTTTTTTTTCTCGATGGCGGTGACGTAACAGTTGGGCCGAATCTCGGCGCCGTGCCCAAGCGCGAGCGGAATGTAAGTCACGTCGACCGACGATTTGGCGCCAGTCGAGCAACCGGCCTGACAGAAGCCGCGATTGGAACAGGCCGCGCGCCAACCGACGCCCTCGACATAATAAGGCGCCGACAGCGCCGCGTTGGGCGCCGGACTGCTCTTCAGGCCGATGGCGTCGCAACCCTTCGCCATGATTTGTCCGGCGGCGTTGACCGGAAGCGGCGGCATCGGATAACCTTTGGCGCGCGGCGGGCCCCAGGGATAGGGACTCGGCCCCGAAACGCCGATAAACCATTCGACTTCGCTGAGGTAGGGTTCGAGCTCGCTATATTTGACCGGCCAATCGTTGCCGACGCCGAAGTCGGTGCGGAGCCGAAAATCTTCGGGAAATGGGCGCGGCGTGTAGGCGGTATAATGCAGCGTCGAGCCGCCGACGCCGATGCCGGAATTGTTGGCGCCAAAGGCGACAGCGTTTTTGCCCGCCGACAGGCGTTCGTCGAGCCAGAACAGAAAGTTCTGCGCGCGCTCGTCGGTCGCGAAATCGCGCGGATCGTGCCACTCGCCCGCTTCCAACGCCACACACTTCAGACCCGCTTTAGCCAGGCGCGCCAAAAGCGGCCCGCCACCCGCGCCCAATCCGATGACCAGAACGTCCACTTCTTCATCGCCCGAAAAGCGCTGCATCGGCGTATTCACCACACCGGCGGGCGCGAAGTTTTCCCATTCGGTCTTGCCGAAATCGAGCGGCTTGAGTTCGAGCGAAATCACGCCATTTGCGTCCGGTTCGCGCGGCTGTTTTTCGTTCAATTTGATCTCCGACCAGCCGGGCTTATCGGCGAAACCGGCATACTTGGCGCCTTCTTGCGTCGCGGGCTGCGACATATAAATTTCGGCGACTTCGGCCATCAGGTCGCCGAAAAAGCGTTGGGCGGCCCAGCCGTCGGGCAGCGTTTGCAGTTCGCCCGCGCGCGCCTTTTTCAGCAGTTCGTCGCGCGCCTCGTCATCCAAATTTTCCCATTCAGCGTCGCGCAATGCGCCGATAAAGATGCACATCGCCGCGCCGTCTTCGGGCAGTTCGGCAAAACGCCAGCCGTTGCCTTTGCCCTTCGCCAGGCGTTCATCAAATTCGGCGGCGATAACCGCGCCCAAATCAGGCGCGCCCAATCGCGCGCAGATTTGCGAGAACAACTCGAATTCGTCAGCGCTAAAAAACTTCGGCGACGCAGGCACCGCCATCGGGCGTTTTTCTATGGCGTCGCGCGTCGGTTGCGTCGTGGCGGGCGATTGCAGCAGTTGGTCGAAATAAGAGGACATTGCCCGAAAGTTTAAGCTATTGGCGCGCCAGCAAAGCCTACTTCTGTGCGGTATTTCGATAAAATTAAGCGGAGTTCGACGGTGAATTTACTGCGTTTTCGTCCGCGCGCAACCGCTCGCGGTGGCGCACCGGAGCGTAATTATAGTGCGCCACGAACGCGCGGTGGAACTGGGCATAGGAGCCGAAACCCGCTTCAATGGCGGCTTGCGTGATGGAGAGTGAGCGTCCGTCGTAGATTCGGGCGAAGCGTTCGAGCGCCATTTTGGTGCGAAACTCGGTTATGCTGGCGCCAATTTGCGCGCGAAACAAACGCGACAGCCGGTTGGCCGACAAGCCGACGCGATGCGATATTGTAGGCAAATCGAGCGCTTCGTCGCGCAAAATGCGGGCGGCGCTCTCGACGCACGGATGAACCGCGCGGCCCGCAATCGCTTGCTCGGCGCGCGCGTGACAGGCGCGCGATTCCATCAGCGCATAACTCAGGCCAGCGTTGAAATGATCGTCGGTCGCGGCTCCATGAACCGCTTGAAAAAGCGATTCCAACTGCGCGGCGTCTTCGCCGCGCAGTTGGGCGAACCAGGTTTGAGCGGGCATCGGTTGGGCCAATTCGCGCGAGTTGGGTTGGCGGCAGGTCGCTTCGATAAGTTGGGGTTTCCACACCACGATCCACATCGCGAAATCGGGCGAGGCGTCGAGCAACAGGTGATTCTGCGCGGGAAACAGCCACAACAAACTGCGTCGCGACAGATGAAAGCGTCGCTCGCCGACCAAATAATGCGCGTGGCCAGCGATGCACAAGTTCACTTCCAACTCGGCGTGACGATGATAAATGCCTCCACCGCCGCGACGTAGCCATATTCCGCCGTCATGTTGCGTTTCTAATCGCAGATTTTCAAATTTTGGGCTATGCGACACCAAATGAGAAGTTTCGGGCATAATCTGCCAAGACAAGCGCCTCAAAGTATAGGAAAATGAAGAGCAGCCAACGGCGATGCGAAACTCTTCTCCGCCGAAGCATTCTCATGTCACCCACTCAAACTCTCCACGAGACGACATCGTTCGTCACGCAGGCTCATCTTGACGCGTTCGAAAAAGACGGTTTCTTCGTGCTCGAAGGCGTCGTGCCTGCCCCTCATTTGCAATTGCTCCGCGATAAAGTCGAAGAACGCATCGCGCACGTTGATGCCGAGATGGAAGCCAGAGGCGTGGACAAATTGGGCATCAACCACAAAGGCAGCCGCTACTTCGTCGGCGGCTATAGCGCCGACGATCAAGAAATCGGCGAATTCACCTTCTCCGATTTGATGGCCGAAATTACGCGCGCCACTCTGGGCGACAACGTTTATCTGTTCCACGAACAATACGTCGTCAAGGCCGCCGAAAAGGGCGACAAGTTTAGTTGGCATCAGGATTCGGGTTATGTCAGCCACGACCACGAACCATATTTAACCTGTTGGGTAACTCTGGACGACGTGACCGAGGCTAACGGCACGGTTTACCTGTTGCCCTACGACCGCGCGGGCACCAAACATCGTATCGAACATCGCGTTGACGAGGAGAGCAACGATAAAGTCGGCTACTTCGGTGACGACGCAGGCGATCCCATCGTTTGTCCGGCGGGCAGCGTGGCCTGTTTTTCTTCGACGGTTTTTCACCGCAGCGGCCCCAACACGACCGATAAAATGCGCCGAATTTACCTGCCGCAGTATTCGGCGGAACCGATCATGAAAGCCGACGGTAGCGCGCTGTGGAATCTGGCCGAACCGTTTATTGTGGACGGCGAGCGCGTGAGATCGGGCGCGTAATGTGAAGCAAGCGGGGCAGAAAGCGCCGACGTTTTCCCTCACCCGCCTTCGTTCCTCAGGCACCCTCTCCCGAAGGGAGAAGGTTGTTCGCAAGTCTCGTTTTGAAGAGCTTTCTTGCAGGTTGCGCCGCCTGACAACCTTCTCCCTTCGGGAGAGGGTGCCTGAGGAACGAAGGCGGGTGAGGGAAAACGTCGGCGCTTTCTGCACAGGTTCATGGCTGCGATTCAGGATCGCTCGCGCCATTCGAGTTCTTCATCCGAAGGGGTTTCCATGTGCCCAATTCAAGCAACGATTTAACCGTCGCTCGACATTTTACCGCCGGTTACGTCCACCAACGCGCCCGTCATAAAACTGCCGTCGCTCGAAGCCAGCAACACGAACGCGGGCGCCAACTCTTCGGGTTGACCAGGGCGCGCCAACGCCACTTCGTGACCGAATTTCGCGACTTCGTCTTTGGGCATCGTGCCAGGAATGTTGGGCGTCCACACCGGGCCAGGCACGACGGAATTAACGCGGATATTCTTGGGGCCAAGCTGCAACGCCAGAGCGCGCGTGAAGGCGTGAATGCCGCCTTTGGTGGCGCAGTAATCCACCAGCAATTCGTTACCGGTTTTGCCGACAATCGAGCCGGTATTAATGATGCAATCGCCGTCGCTCAGATGCGCAAGGGCGCCCTGCGTCATCCAGAACATGCCGAAGATATTGGTCTCGACCGTCCGCCGCAAATCTTCTTCGGGCGCGTTGGCGAAATCTTCGTGCGTCGCCTGAAACGCCGCGTTGTTGACCAGGATGTTCAGGCCACCAAACGCATCAACGGTGTGCTGAATGGCGTTACGGCAATCGCGCGGCACGCGGATGTCGGCTTTGATGACCAGGCACTGCCCACCTTTGGCTTCGCACATCTGCCTGGTCTTTTCGGCGTCACCATCGTTCTCGTTGTAGACGATGGCGACCTTCGCACCTTCCATACAAAACGCGATGGCGACGGCGCGCCCAATGCCCGAATCGGCGCCAGTAATCAGCGCGACTTTGCCTTCGAGTTTGCCCGCCGCGCGGTAATTGGACAAATCGGAATCGGGCTGTAATTTCATGTCGGCCTGCGAAGCCGGATAGGGCAGCTGCTCGCCCGTCATGTCTTTGGATGTGGGATAATCGCTCATGGTGCGCAGGGCAGAGGCAACGCGCGTGCCATGCTTTAAGGGGGCGGTTTCCGCGTAACTCCTGCTAACCGTCACCTGAAGTCTCGGTGCGGCACCACAATTCCAACTGCGCGCTGGCGTCGCCTCTGAACGAGCCGACGTGCGGCGCTAAATCATAAAAGTCGCGGCCCACGCCGACAGCGACGCAACCCGCTGTCGGCGCGCGTCCGTGCGTTGGGTCGAAGGCGTGCCACTGTTTATCGCTCAACACTTCGGCCCAGGCGTGCAATTGTCCTTCGGCGGGATTGTAACCGGCGACATAGCGCGCGGCCAATCCGCTCGCGCGGCACAGCGACAGGAAAATATGGGCGAAATCGGCGCACGAACCGACGCGACGCCCCCACGCCTCGCTCGCGACGGGCGGGCGCGCATCGGCGCGGGCGCGATAGTGCAGTTCGTCGTGGCAAAACGCGCAAAAGTAGGCCGCGCGCTGCAATGGTGCAAGAGTGCGTTGCGCACGTCCCAGCGTTTGCAGTTCGGCGCCGAAATCAACCGCGCGCGAGGGAAATTTGTATTGGCCCAACCGCTCATCGGCGCGCAGGGGAATCGGCGTGGGATCGGTTTGCGTTTCGAGATTTAACTCGAACTGAAATTCGCGTTCGATGCGAAGATGGCGTAGCATCAGGCGGCGATTGTGCCATTGGTCGGCGTCTTCGACGCACAGTTCGGCGCGCGGCGAAACTTCCCAATTTTCGCTGACGATGCGCTGTCCGGCGCGCGCCAAAGGCAAGATGCGCAAAATCCGGCGCGCGTTACGCACGGGCGCGTCGTAGCACACGCGGATGCGGAGTTGAGTGCGCGAAAGCATGGTTGGCAATAACAGGATGGCAGATGCGAGATGGTTTGAGAACAATGCAAAGTGCAACGCGGCGCAAATAACAGGCTTATCTTACGCGTTTTGTCGTGTTCGGCGCCACTGCGCGGGCTGCACGCCCAGCCGTTCGCGAAAGCGGCGACCGAAGTATTGCGGCGTGCCAAAGCCGCAACCGCGCGCAATTTCGGCCACCGAATAAGTGGTCTCGCGCAGCAACCGGCAGGCGCGCTCCAACCGCAACCACTCTTTATAATAACTGGGCGTTTCGCCGTAAGTGCCCTAAAAATGCCGTAGCAGCGTGGCGAGCGAATCGAAAGTTCTTTGTGGCTCTCGTCATCCAAAATCGCGCGGGAGCGAAGGCGCGACCATCGAGCCTGGCCGCTTGATCTCGCGCGACGACTTGATGCGCGCGACGGGATCGCGCTAAAACGCGTGCGGTTGTTGGCAAGGAATATCGGCGCGTGAATTGCAGTTATGTGAGGGGATACACCCTGACCGCCGAGTCAAAACCCTCGCGGCAGAACCAAAAAACAAGGAGAAACACACAAATATGGCTACAGATGACAACATTCAACACGGAATAGACGACGATCCCAACAACGACGCGACCAAAGGTGGCGTCGGCGGTGCCATTGGTGGCGCGGTCGTGGGCGGATTGGCCGGTGGGCCGGTCGGCGCGGTTGTGGGCGCGGTTGCGGGCGGCGTCGCTTCGGCGGCGGGCGTGGCGGCGGTTGACCAGGTGGACAACGACAACACCGTGACTGGCATCGGCGGCAACGATGACGCGACGCGCGACGTAAATGATCGCGTCGCCGTTGCCAGGGGCGGCGACGTTACGCCCGGCAACGACGTGCCCGGCGTGCAGACCGGCGGCGTCACGACGCGTGGCGCCGATACGCGCGGTGTTTCGGAGAAAACCGCCGATGCCCTCACCGGCGATAAGACCGATGACAAAACCGGCGGACGCGTGGTTTAACTGGCAAGGCGAATTCAAGTAGTAAGTGCAACGTTTTTCAAGCGTGTGAAGAGGAAGTCAGATGAGACCATTTCTCTGAGATTCAGGCGTGAACCTGAAGATTGAGCAAGGTATGACGGTTTTCACCTTAAAAAGAGATGTTGCACTTACTACTTGAATTCGCACACGCCCAAAACAGAAAGCGGGATACCTTCGGGTGTCCCGCTTTTTTGTGGTTTATGAACGCCTCAGAACCCCGTGGAGACGACGATTTATCGCGTCTAAAAACGTAAGTGAACTCGTTGACCTTACGGCAAATCCAACGTTTTAGACGCGATAAATCGTCGTCTCTACGGGGTTCTGAGGCGTTCATAACTCACGCCGCGCGCGCCTGCGCCAATTTCACGATGTGGGCCACGACTTCGTCGCTGTTCATGTCGTCGGTCGAGACGTGAACGGCATCATCCGCCGCCTTGAGCGGCGAAGTTTCGCGGCTCGAATCGCGTTCGTCGCGTTCGCGCACATCGCGCATGGCGGCTTCGAGCGAAGCGCCGTCAGCGCCCTTTTGCTGCCACTGATTCAGGCGACGTTGCGCGCGCGCCCGGTCGGAGGCGGTCAGGAATATCTTGAGTTGCGCATCAGGAAAAACGACGGTTTGAATGTCGCGGCCTTCCAAAACCGCGCCGCCGGTTTCGGTCTGCGCCTGGCGTCCCAACTCGCGTTGGCGCGCCGCGACGCGCTCGCGGAGCGGCCCGCACGCCGCGACCTTCGAGGCCAAATTGCCGACGGCGGGCGCGCCGATTTCGGCGGATAAATCGCGGTCGCCGCTCCAGATTTGCGCGCCAGCCGCGCCAAAGCGCAACGGCAGTTCGGCGCCCAACGCGACAATGGCGGCTTCGTCGGCGGGTAATTGTAAATTCCGCTCGCGCGCGACAAAAGCGATGGCGCGATACATCGCGCCGGTATTGATATAGGCGAACTTCAATTCGCGTGCGACGCGTTGCGCGACGGTGGACTTCCCGGCTCCGGCGGGGCCGTCAATGGCGATAATCATGATTTGCGCAGCAAAGTGTAGAAGGATGGCGGATTTCGGATTTCAGATGGCGGATTGTCAGATAAGCGGAGGGCGGATAGTTTAAGGGAAGCTCTTACGTTTGCTTCTCTTCAAACCTATCCGCCATCTGACAATCCGAAATCCGAAATTTACGCTAAAATTAAACATCCATGAGTTCATCCAAGGCGCCTTTGCGCGTGCTACAAATCGGTTGCGGCGGCATCACCAGCGCCTGGCTGCCGCCCGCGCTCGAAAACCCCGACATCGAATTCGTCGGCCTGTGCGATTTATTCCCCGAAGCCGCCGTCAAACTGCGCGACAAATACGAATTGCCCGCCACGCTTCCCATTTTTGGCGACGCCCAAACCGCGATTCAAGAACTGAAACCCGACGCGGTTTTCGATTGCACCATCCCCGCCGCCCACACGCCCAACGCGCTGCTCGCCTTCAAGAATGGCGCCCACGTTTTGAGCGAGAAACCTCTGGCCGAAACGCTCGAAGACGCGCGCCGCGCTATTGATGCCGCCCAAAGTCACGGCAAGGTCTATGCGATTACCCAGAATTATCGTTACTCGCCCGGCCCGCGTCGCCTGAAGGCATTCTTGCAAAGCGGCGCGATTGGCGACGTCACAACCGTGAACGCCGACATGTATCTGGGCGCGCACTTCGGCGGATTTCGCGACGAAATGAAACACGTTTTGCTGCTCGACATGGCGATTCACACCTTCGATATGACGCGCTTTCTGAGCGGCGCCAACGCGCAATCGGTGTTCTGCCACGAGTGGAATCCCCGCGGCAGTTGGTATGCCCACGATGCTTCGGCGAGCGCGATTTTCGAAATGAGCGAAGGCATCGTCGCCAACTTTCGAGGCAGTTGGTGTGCGACCGGTTTGCCGTCGGGCTTCCAATCCAACTGGCGCATCATCGGCGAAAAGGGCACGGTTATCTGGGACGGCGACCAGGGTTTCCAATGCGAAGTCGAGGACGGCGACACCGGGTTTATGCGTCCGGTGAAGTCGGTCGAAGTGCCCGCAGGCGACTGGGGCGCCAAAGCGCAGGGACACGGCGGCATCATGCGCGAATTTGTCGCTGCCATTCGTGGCGGCGCGGCGCCCGAAACCAACGCGACGGATAATTTCAATTCGCTGCAAATGGTGTTGGGAGCCGTCGAAAGTTCGGATGCGGGAATGCGCGTGGCGTTCTAAGAGCGCCTAAAATTAAGAACCGAGGTTTTCGTTTGGAGCTCATTTGTTTAGGCGTTCTAAGAGTGCCTATCCAAACAGAAAGATTTGGAACGCGATTCCGATCAAACCGAGAATGTGTGGAGCCGCGAAGTGGAACTCCGCGCCGAAGTGTTGCTCCAACTTGCAGCAACATCGGATGACGGACCAAGGGCACGCGCCTTCGCGCCGCTCGTTCGGTTGAAGCAGTTTTGGAAAAGAGAGCTTGCACGACAATTCTTTTTGCAGCTTCGCGACTTTTTGATGTTTAAAATCTCTTTGCGCGCCCTGACGGTGGGCGCGAGTTTGTTGGCCTTAACGCTCGCCGGTTGCGGCGGCGGCGGCAGTGGCGCAAGCAGCGGCGGGGTTGGCGCAAGCGCTGGCAACGGTGGCGCAAATCCTGGCGCATCCAACGGCACGGCGGCGCCCGCGTTGCCAGCGATTCCGCGCGTCGTCAACGATAAATTCGCGTTAAGTCCGCTCTTTGCCGATCACGCGGTTTTACAGCGCGACCGCCCGCTCCAAGTCTGGGGACAGGCCGCGCCCGGCGAAAGCGTGGCCGTCACTCTGGCCGGACGCAGCGCGACGGCAATCGCTGGCAGTGACGGACGTTGGATGGTAAAAATGGCGGCGTTGGGCGCGGGTGGGCCATTTGTTTTGACCGCGAAAACCGCCGATGGACAAACCCTGACGCGCGGCGATATTATGCTGGGCGATGTCTGGCTGTGCAGCGGTCAGTCGAACATGGAAATGAGCTTCGAGTGGAACGTCAAAGATAAGTTCGCCGAAGTCGCCGCCGCCAATTATCCCAACATTCGCTTGCTTCATTTGCCGCGACAAACGGCGTGGTCGCCGCTCGGTTCGTTCGATTTCAACGACAGTTGGCAACCGTGCCGTCCCGACAGCGTGCGTTCGTTTTCGGCGGCGGCCTACTTTTTCGGGCGCGAAGTTCATCGGGAAACCGGCGTGCCCATCGGTTTAGTGGAGGCGACGTGGTCTTCGACGCCCGCGCAATCGTGGGTTTCGGCGGCGGGACTGCAAGGGTTGGGCGAGTTTCGTGGCGTGTTAGGGCAAAATCCCGAAAGCGGTTTTTTGGAGCGGCTCAACCGTTGGTGGCGCGACAACGACGCGGGCACGCGCGCCGACTGGAGCCGACTTTCGTATGACGATAGTTCGTGGAAAACCGCAGTTCTGCCCAATCGTTGGGGCGCGGCGGGCATTAATGAACCGGTCGGCGTGGTGTGGCTGCGTTTGCAGGTCAACGTTCCGGCGAATGGGGCCGGGCGCGACCTGAAGTGGAACGCGGGCAATATCGGCGGCGCCGACACCGCGTTTTGGAACGGCGCCTTCGTCGGGCAAAACGTCGAGCGGGATAAGGCGCGGACGTATCTCGTGCCGGGCGCCCTCGTGAAAGCCGGGCCAAACATGCTGGCGTTGCGCGTTGCGGATAACGGAAGTGGCGGCATCGCGGGCGAGATGAGTTTGCAAAGCGCTGGCACGAGCGAGGCCCCCATCGCGCTGAGTGGCGTGTGGAAGTATCGCGTGAGTCTGGCGCCCGACAGAGCGGCGCAGATGCCGCAGTTGGGCGCGCTTGCCAGTCCCGAAAGCAACGTCGTCACCGTCGCCTATAACGGACAAATCGCGCCGCTTCAACCCCTCGGTTTGAAGGGCGTGATCTGGTATCAGGGCGAGAGCAACATCGCTAACGCCGACGGTTACGAGCGCCTGTTAAGCGCATTGATTGGCGATTGGCGCGGCGGCTTCCAAAACCCGAATCTGCCGTTTTACATCGCGCAGTTGGCGAGTTATGGCGCGCCCGACGAAACGCCGTCTGACGAAGCAAGGCCCAACTTGCAATGGGCGCAAAACCGCGTCTCCGCGCGCGTGCCCAATACCGGATTGGCGGTTCTCAACGATATCGGCGAAGAAGCTCAACTGCATCCGGCCAACAAACAGGATGTCGGCAAACGATTGGCGCTTTTGGCGTTGCGCGATCTTTACGGGAAAAGCGTCGCGGCGAGCGGCCCGACGCTGCAACGCTTCGCGACGCAGGGTAACGAAATCCGCCTGACTTTCGCCAACGCCGAGGGCGGCTTACGATTGCAAGGCGACGCCAACCGCGTCTTCGCGATTGCGGGCGGCAACGGTCGTTTCGCGTGGGCGATGCCGCGTATCGAGGGCAACGAAATCGTGTTGAGCGCGGCGGGCGTGAGTGATCCCCGCGCGGCGCGCTTCGCGTGGTCGGGCACGCCGCGCGCGACGCTTACTAACGGCGCGGGTTTGCCAGCATCGTTGTTCGCGACGGATAAATGAGGAGATGGGCTCTGGGATTGCGGAACTTGCGCCAACGTTTTTCCCTCACCCACCTTCGCGGAGCCAAGGCAGTTCTGAGCTCCGCGAAGGTGGGTGAGGGAAAAACGTTGGCGCTTTCTTCAAACCGATCCGACATCTGAAATCCGAAATCCGATATCTGAAATCCGATATCTGACACCCTAAAAAACAATTTTTCCCAATTGGAGCAGCACGCCGCACGCGCCACCGTTTAGACTGGCAAAGCCCTGTGGAGAATAAAATGTTAATTGGTGGCAAACGAGAGGCGCGCCGCGCCTATGGACTCGACGAACTGGCTCTGGCGCCCGGCGTCGTCAACATTGATCCCGAAGATATTTCAATCGGCCTTTGCATCGGCGGTTTGGATTTTCAGATTCCCTTTCTGGCCAGCGCCATGGATGGCGCCGTTGACCCGCGCGTCGCCATCGAAATGACGCGCTTGGGCGGATTGGCCGTGCTCAACGGCGAAGGTCTGCAAACGCGCTACGACTCTCCCGAAGAAATTATCGCGCAGATTATCGCCGAACCGGTCGAGACAGTTGTGCCGCTCATTCAGAAGCTCTATCGCGAACCGGTCAAACCCGAATTAATCGCCAAACGCGTCGAAGCGATTAAAGCGGGCGGCGGCACGGCGGTGCTTTCGTTTACGCCCTTTGGCGCGCGCAACGCCAATGTCGCTATCGAAGCCGGTGTGGACGCGGTCTGCATCGCGACGACGGTCACCACGACCGAATTTCGTTCGAGCAAAGGCACCTCGATTGACCTCGAACGCTTCTGCGCCGAGGCCAGCGTGCCGGTCATCGTCGGCAACGCCGTCACTTATCAGGGCGTGAAAAACCTGATGGAAGCGGGCGCCGCCTGTGTGCTTGTGGGAGTCGGGCCGGGCGCGGCCTGCACCACGCGCCGAGTTTTGGGATTGGGCGTGCCCCAAGCGACGGCAGTCGCCGATTCAGCTCACGCGCGCGACGATTATTTCGAGGAAACCGGTCGCTACGTCCCGATCATCGCCGATGGCGGACTGCGCACGGGCGGCGACGTTTGCAAGGCGATTGCCTGTGGCGCCGACGGCGTGATGATGGGCCAGCCCATCGCCAGTTCACACGAGGCGCCCGGTCACGGCCATCACTGGGGCATGGCGACGAGTTCGGCCAGTTTGCCGCGTGGCACGCGCGTTAAAGTCGGGCAGAAAGCGAGTCTGGAACAGATTTTGTTTGGCCCGGCGACGACCGACAACGGCACGCTCAACTTTGTCGGCGCGCTGAAGTTGGGCATGGGCAGCGTGGGCGCCGAAGATATTCGGGCGATGCAGCAAATCGAAATTATGATCGCGCCGACGCTTTCGACCGAGGGGAAAAAGGATCAATTCGCGCAACACGTCGGACAGGGTTCGTAAGTCGTCGAATCAGTTTTGCAATGGCAGATAACGCGCGCGCGTTGTCTGCCATTTTCGTTAGAATCGGGCAAACTGTCCCCATGCTGACGATTTCTCCCACACCAGAAGCCGAACGTTGGATTCATTCGCAGGCCGAGCGATTGGGCATTGCCGCCGAAGAATTGGCCGCCACAATGTTCAACGAAATGGTGGCCGCCAATGCCGCGAAAGACGAAGCCGGGGCCAAACGTTTGGCGGCGATTGACAAAGCCTTTGGTTTTGCTTCGGATGTCAGCCTGTCATCCGAAGATTTGCATCGCGACCGGCGCGAAGATGCGGCGCGTGACGAAGCTCAATATCAACGTCAATTTGGCGATGCGGAGCGCAAATCAGCGACAATGCTTTGAGTTAAGACGAGCAAAGAGGAAATCGGGCAAACTGTTGGAATGTTGACGATTTCTCCGCCGCCCGAATTGGAAGAACAGTTGCGCACCGAAGCACAAAAACGCGGCGTTGCCGCCGAAGAATTGACTGTTGAGGCATTACGCGCATTTCTGCACTTGAACGGCGCGCCCGACGATGCCGAAGCCAAGCGCCTGGCGGCCATTGACGAACTGATGGGAATGGGCGCCGATGTCAACTTCTCCACCGAAGACCTGCACCGCGAACGCCGTGAAGATGCGGCGCGCGACGAAGCTCAACATCAACGTCAATTCGGCAAGGACGCCAACTGATGTTCGCTCTCGATTCAGGCGCTTTGTTGGCCATGATTAACTTCGAGCAAGGTGCCTCGTTGGTTCGCCAACTCTTGAGAGATAACAGAGGCCAATGCGTCATTCACGCGGTTAACCTGATGGAAATTTACTACGGTTGTCTGCGCGAAGGTGGCTCCAATTACGCGGACAAAGTGCTGGACACAATTGATAGAGCAGGCGTCGACATTCGCAACGATTTGGACATTGACTTCCTGCGCGACACCAGCTTCCTCAAGGTCAATCACAAAATGTCATTGGGCGATACCTTCGGCGTTGCACTGGCGCGTCGTCTGGACTGCGAGTTCGTTTCGACCGATCATCACGAACTCGACGCCGTTGCTGCGGCGGGCGTTTGCAAACTGCTTTTTATTCGGTGAATTATGGATAAAGCTCAATTTTGGCAACTTATCGAAGAAACTTACGATGACGACGCGGAATTTCACAATGAAAATCTCCAAGCGAAGTTAGTCGAACTCGGTGCGGAGCAAGTCGCGGCTTTCGGCGAGATTTATTACGAATATCTGACGCCAACTTACAGTTGGGAGTTGTGGGCCGTGGCTTATATCATCAACGGGGGTTGTTCCGACGACAGCTTTGAAGATTTCCGTTCGATGCTGATTCGGCGCGGGCGCGAATTCTATACGGCGATGATGGCCGATCCCGAAACGGCGGCTTTGCGCTATGAAATTCAAGGCGAAGACTTCGATGGAATGTTCTCTTCTTGCATTCCCTACGCCTATGAAGAGTTGACCCAAGCAGAGTTGCCCGAATCAAAGGTTGACTTTCCCGCCGAACCTACTGGATACGATTGGAGGGAAGAAGATTTATCCGAACTTTATCCGCGCCTGTGCGCGAAATTCGGGTAAACCTTATCCCACCATTTGAATGCAAGCTATTTCCAACGAAACCATCATCGTCCTCGACTTCGGGGCACAATACGCACAGCTCATCGCGCGCAAAGTGCGCGCGTGTCGCGTCTACTGCGAAATCATGCCGCACGACGCCACGCTCGAAGAGATTCTGGCGCGCAATCCCAAAGGCATCATCTTTTCCGGCGGCCCGTCTTCGGTCTACGAAGTCGAGGCGCCCCAATGTGCCGAAGGTCTGTTCCACTGCGGCGTGCCGATTCTGGGCATCTGCTATGGCCATCAAGTGATGGCGCACATGATGGGCGGCAAAGTCACGCCCTCCGACAAACGCGAGTTCGGCAAAACCGAGCTGCAAGTCGCGCCCGATGCTCTGCTCTATGACGGACTCAACCGCAAACTGCAATGCTGGATGAGTCACGGCGACCTGGTCCTCGAACCGCCGCCGGGCTTTGTTTCGACGGCGAAAACCGTCTCGACGCCGGTCGCTTCGATGGCCAATCACGAGCGCAAACTCTACGGCGTGCAGTATCATCCCGAAGTGACGCATACGCCCTGGGGCATCGAGATCATCCGCAATTTTTTGTATAGCGCCTGCGGCTGTTCGGGCAACTGGACGATGGAAAACTTCGTCGAAACCGAAGCCAAACGCATCCGCGAAATCGTCGGCGATGGCCGCGTTTTGTGTGCGCTGAGTGGTGGCGTGGATTCGGCGGTCGCGGCGGTTTTGCTGCATTACGCGATTGGCTCGCAGCTCACCTGTCTGTTCGTCAATCACGGCTTTCTGCGCAAGAACGAAGCGGAAGAAGTGTGCGAGGCGTTCACCACGAGATACGTCGATATTCAGTTTGAATATGTGGACGCTTCGACGCGTTTTATCGCGATGATGGAAGGCGTGACGGCGCCCGAAGAGAAGCGCGTGAAGATCGGCAACGAGTTCGTGGCGACTTTCGAGCGCGAACTCAAGCGCATCGGCCATCACGATTTTCTGGCGCAGGGCACGCTTTATCCCGACGTTATCGAGAGCGGTTCGGGCAAGGCGGCGAAAATTAAAACGCATCACAACGTCGGCGGCCTGCCCGAAGATATGGAGTTCAAGCTGATCGAACCGTTTCGGACATTGTTCAAAGACGAAGTGCGCGCTTTGGGCGAAGAGTTGGGTTTGCCCGCCGAAATGGTGTGGCGCCAACCGTTCCCTGGGCCTGGATTGGCGATTCGTATTATCGGCGAAGTGACGCGCGAACGGTTGGAAGTGTTGCGCGAGGCCGACGCGATTTTGATCGAGGAGATCAAGAAAGCCGGTCTGTATCGCCAGATTTGGCAATGTTTCGCGGCGCTGTTGCCGACGGTGAACTCGGTCGGCGTGATGGGCGATCAGCGCACTTATGCGCATCCGGTCGTGGTGCGCGCGGTGACCTCAGAAGACGGCATGACAAGCGATTGGGCGCGCATGCCGTATGAGGTTTTGGAGACGATCAGCAATCGCATCGTCAACGAAGTGAGCGGCGTCAACCGCGTGGTTTATGATGTGACGAGCAAGCCTCCGGCGACGATTGAGTGGGAATAGAATTTTTGTTTTTCGGAAAGCGTGTAGGTTTTCCCTCACCCGCCTTCGCGGAGCTCAGAACTGCCTTGGCCCCGCGAAGGCGGGTGAGGGAAGAACGTCCGCTACCCAAAATTCCGTAAACTCAATTCTCATGTCCGCTCTCATCACCGGCTTCGCGCTGCTTTCGCTCGGCCCCATCTTCTACCTGCTCGGCGATCCGGCGCAACGCCATCTGACCGCGTTTATTCCGTCGCTGTTTGGCTTTCTCGTTTTGGTTTGCGGCGTTGTCGCGGCCAATCCCGCGCGCACCAAAGCGGCGATGCACGCCGCCATCGGTTTCGCGATGGTCGGCGCTTTGGGCGCCTTGTTCATGGGCGGCCCCAAATGGCCCGCGTTGCTCAGTGGCAGCCTCACCTATCGTCCGCTCGCGGCGACTGCGATGCTGGTAATGTTCGTCATCTGCGCCATTTTTATCGCGCTCTCGATTGGCCGCTTCATCAAAATGCGCCGCGTCTAATTTGGAAAGGAGAAAGGCTGAAGGATAAAGGATAAAATTTCCCTGGCCCAATTTCATCCTTTATCCTTCAGCCTTTCTCCTTTCCCCATGACCATCAACTACGCCGCTTTCAGCGACAAACGCGCGCTCGACCGTAAGGGCGAACCGCACCGCGTTTACGGAGTGTGGGGCGATTCGTATCTGTCCACTCGCGTCATCCAATCGTTGCTCGGTTGGTCATTGACCGACGACGCGCGCGACTTTAATCTCGATACTTTCGACGGCGAAAGCACCTCAATCAGCGATATTTTGGCGGCGACGGGTAGTCTGCCTTTTCTGTCCGACCGCCGCGCCATCGTGGTGCGGCGCGCTGAGAAACTCGAAGGCGTTTCAACCACCGGCGGCGGCGCGCGCAAGAAAAAATCTGACGGCTCGCCCGCCACGCGTCTGGCCGAGGGCATCGAGAAACTGGCACCCTCAACCGTTTTAATTCTGGCGCGCTCGCCCGAAACGCCCGAACCTGGCGACAAACCTGGTGAACGATGTCTCAACGCCGCGCTCGATAAAGTCGTGGACTCGTGCGGCTTGCTGGTCAATTGCATGGTGCCGCCCAAGGCGACGCCGGTCGCCATCGGCATCGTCGAGGCCGAAGCCGCCGCTCACGACATCGCTCTGGCGCGTGGCGCGGCGGCGCATCTGGTCAATCGGTGCGGGACGGACATCGCGTCGTTGCTCTCGGAACTGGAAAAGTGCGCTCTGCGCGCGGGCATCGGGCAGAGCGTGACGGCGGCGGTCATTGACGAAATGACCAAAGCGACGTTGAGCGAAACCGTCTTCGACCTGACCGATTCTATCGGTGCGCGTCAGGGCGCCAAAGCCTTGAAGTCGCTGCAAGATTTGCTGGGCGCGGGCGAGCCGCCCGAACTGATTATGTCGCTCATCGTGCGCCATCTGCGGCAACTTTTACAGGCGCGCTCGCTGCTCGATGCCGGATTGTCTCTGGATGGCAGCGCGGCGCGGCGCATTTCGCCGCAACTGATGGCGCAGTTGCCCGCAGGCCGCGACAATCTGGCGACGGCGCTACAATCGCAGCACTGGCTGGGCGGACGCCTGGGCAATCAGGCGCGCCATTTCTCGGTCGGGCAGTTGACGCGAGCTTTGGAATTGGCGTTCGAGGCCGATCTGTCGGCCAAGGGCATCGAGGGCAACGGCGGCTTCGAGTCCAAAGACGAATCGCGCGCCTCGCTGGAGATTCTGGTGGCGAAGCTGTGCGCGCTGTGACGCGTGCCCGTCTCGCTCATGCGCGGGTTTCAGCGAATTAACCCGACTTGCCGCTTACGAGTCGAACCGCGTTGCACTATTCATTGATGCGTTTTTGATAAGCTGTGCGCAGTGCTTCCACTCGCCCTGATTTTCCTGCGCCTCGGCGCGACTTCGTTTGGCGGGCCGCTCGCGCATATCGCTTTGATGCGGGGGGAGTTCGTCGAGCGGCGCGGCTGGCTTTCCGATGCCGAATTCTTGGATTTGAACGGCGCCGTCAATCTGATTCCTGGCCCCAACTCGACCGAGTTGGCGATGCACATCGGTCACAAACGCGGCGGCTTCGTCGGAGCCCTGGTCGCTGGCTTCTGCTTCATTTTGCCAGCGATGCTGATGGTGATTGTCCTGGCCGCGCTCTACGCGAAATATGGGACTTTGCCCGCCGCGCGCGCGATTTTGTGGGGCGTGCAACCGGTCGTCGTGGTAATCGTGATGGGGGCGCTACTCAAGTTCGTGCCCGCCGCGCTCAAGAACCCATTCACGCGCGCTCTGGCGGCGCTGGCGATTGTCGGGGCCGTCGCCGGTTTGAGCGAAGTCACGTTGATATTTATCGCGGCGGCCATCGGCCTGGCGTTGGCGTTTATGCAGCCAAGAACGCCCCATGAGCCGAAAGTTGTGGCGCCCTCCGCCGCGTTTTTGTTGGTCGGCTTGCAGGGCATCAGCTTGACCGGCATTTTCTGGACGTTCGCCAAAATGGGCGCGCTGGTTTATGGTTCGGGCTACGTTTTGCTGGCCTATCTGCGCGCGGAACTGGTCGAGAATTTGGGTTGGATCACCGACCGCCAACTGCTCGATGCGGTTGCGGTTGGGCAGGTCACGCCGGGGCCGGTGTTCACGACGGCGACGTTTCTGGGCTATCAAATCGGTGGTTTGGGCGGCGCGTTGTTGGCGACGGCGGGCATCTTCGGGCCATCTTTCGCGTTCGTCGGTTTGCTGGCGTTGTGGATGGAGCGCACCAAAGATTCGCCGCGCGCGCGTTTGTTTCTGGATTGCGTCAACGCCGCGAGTTTCGCTTTGATGGGCGTGGTGACGTGGCAGTTGGCGCGCGCGACGTTATGGGCGGAGGCGAGCTTCGATTGGCGCGCGCTATTGTTGGGTTTAGTGGCGGTGGGGTTGGTGGGAAAGACGAGGATTAATCCGGCGTGGATTCTGGTGGGTGCGGCGTTGGTTGGGCTGGTGGTTTATTGATCGAGCTTAGGCAGCAAAGCGTTTTCTGCGTCAGTCCTCTCCATTAAGTCGCGTTTGACCGCGCAATTTGCGGGTCAACTCTTGTAAATCGTGGGCGCGCGTGCCCAACATCGAAACCATCACGCCGCCGCCCGCCAAAACGCTCGCGCCCGCGTAAAGCGCGCCCGAGTCGCTTTCGATAATTTCCCAGAACGCCTCACACAAACGCGCATCGAAGTCGGCGCCCGCCGCACACATCGCCCAGAAATTGCCGCTATGCGTCCAAGCGTCCCACGCCGCGCTCTGGCGAATATCGAACTTCGCGGGCTCGACATCGAGCGCGCTGGCATAAAGCGGAACGCCCGCGCGTTCGATATTCCAACGATTGCGATGGCGCGAAAACTCCCAGACCTCGCCGCGTCCGACTCGCCCCGCGCACCAAATATCGTGCGCCACAAACGTCGCCCCAGCCGCCAGTTTCGCCGTTGTTTGCGCGCGCAAATCAGCGTCCGCGTAAAGCATCAACGGTTCGGGAAACCATTCTAACGTTGCGCCCTGCCCAACTTCCAAACGCGTCTGCAATTCGCACGCGTTCGCGCCTGACGGATGCACGCGCGTAAAGCCTTGCGTGCCGATTTCGGCGCGCGCGTTGGCTTCGACGCTCACGTCGAAGGCGTAACAATCGCCCGCCAAAAGTCCGGGCGAGGCATCCATAATCGTCGCGCCCAACGCGCCGTTTTTCAGCGCGAAAGTTTTGGCGATTTTTAGCGGCGCACTCGCCGACAAATGCGCCAGACGCGTGCGCCCGTTCTGAGCCGTAAAGCGGGCTTGCAAATGCGAATTCACGAATTAACTGCGGCTTTACCGGGCGCGCCGTCGTGCAACGCGTGTTCGAGCCAGTGCGCGACTTCGTTAACGCCTGCGCCGGTTTTCATGTTGGTCAGAAAGAACGGATTGTCGCCGCGCATCCGGCGCGAATCGTCGGCCATGACTTGCAGACTGGCGCCGACGTGGGGTGCCAGATCGGTTTTGTTAATCAGCAACAGATCCGATTGGCGAATGCCTGGCCCGCCTTTGCGCGGAATTTTCTCGCCCTGCGCCACGTCAATGACGTAGATAAAAACGTCAGCCAATTCGGGCGAAAACGCCGCCGCCAGATTGTCGCCGCCGCTTTCGATGAAGACGATTTGCAAATCGGGAAACTGTGCATTCAGTTCGTCCAAAGCCTCGAAGTTCATCGAGGCGTCTTCGCGAATCGCGGTGTGCGGACAACCGCCGGTTTCGACGCCGATGATGCGCTCGGCGGGGAGGGCTCCGGCGCGCGTGAGAATCAGCGCGTCTTCGCGGGTGTAAATGTCGTTGGTGACGACGGCCAAAGAGTATTTATCGCGCATGAATTTGCACAACTGCTCGACCAGAGCGGTTTTGCCCGACCCGACCGGGCCGCCGACGCCCACGCGAAGCGGGCCGGTGTGAGTGCGCAGGGCGGGCCGTTGCCAGCCGCCGTGTCCTTCGGTTGAGATGTGCATTATTTTATTTCGGATATCGGATAGCGGATTTCAGATATCGGATAGGTTTAAAGCGGGCGTTCGATTTTGGCTCTCATCAAAGCTATCCGAAATCTGAAATCCGCTATCCGCTATCCGCTATCCGAAATTCACGACATAAACAATCGCGAATATAGCCGCGCGTGGCGCATCTGCGCGATTTCGAGTTGTGGCGCGTTCGACGCCCAATCTTCGGGCGCTTTATGCGCGTTGGCGTTCCACGCAGCCTCGATTTGCGGCAACAGCGCGGCGATGATTTGCTGGCCTTCGGTTTGGCCCAGCCGCATCGAGCGAATCGCGTTGTTGACGCAACCGCTTAAGGTCGCGAACAAAAATCCGGTCGCGGCCTCATCTAAACTTACGTTTAATTCGCGGCAAATCCAGCCGTAAATCGTCGGGAAGGCGCCGACGCATTCGCCGTTCTCGATGGCATCGGCGGGCGTTTGCCAGTCTAAATCGGGATAAAGCGCGCCCCCCAGTTGCAGCAAGCGTTTGCCAATTTTGCGTTGTCCATCGCGCGACTCGAACGCGGCGCGCGCAACGTGAAGTTCACGGTCTAACCGCCAAATTCGCGCGGCTTCGCATTCGTAATTCGCTTTGACGAGCATCGCATCGCTGGGCGCCCATACGCCAAACAGTGCGCACTGGCAAAATGCGCGTAAATCGTCGGCGCTGGTAATTCGCTTTTCCTGCACCAGCGTTTCTAAACCGAACGAATGCGAGAACGCGCCGATGGGCAAGGCGCTGTCAAGCAGTTGAGCGTGTTGGAGATTCATGATTTACCCGAACAAACTGGGCAATTCGATTCCCATCATCAGGCAAATTCCGATGCCGCAGGTCGCGATGCTCGTCACCCAACGCGCGCGGCGTAGCCAGATGGCGCCGCGTTGTTCGCCCCAGGTCAAAACGCCGCCCAATAGTCCGGCGTAGAAGCTCATGGCGATCAGAACGCCGACCGAAAACAGCAGCGTGTAAACCAGCACGACGGTATAACTTTGCGACAGCGAAACCGCCGCCTGTCCGACGAACGCGCCGGTTCCCGCCGCGCCGTGCAACATTCCCATCCACAACGAACCGTTGCCCTTTTCGCCTTTGGGCGCCGCAACTCGCGTCACGATTTGCGCGCTTTGCCCTGGAATTTGAGCGCGCGTCGCGTGCGCACCGGGCGCGCCGAACAGTGGCAAATCGTCATTGTCGGTCGCGGTGGCGCGCCGCGCCGAGGTTTGCTGTTCGACCAACTGTTCTTCGAGAGTGCGGCCTCGGCGTTCGCGATGACGGCCAAATACGTCTTTCCAGCCCCGCAATGTCGAGGGCATCGCCACGCCGGTGCGCAGTTGAATCACCATCCACACGCCCAAAGCCAGCAACACGAAGCCGACGAAACGGTCGAGCGCGCCCGATGCAAACAACGCCGGTTGGTTAACCGCGCTTTTGAGCAAATATAAAGCGGTGCCGAAAACCAGCAAGCTCAGGCTGTGGCCGATGGCCCACTTGAAGCCAAATAACGCCGCCGCGCGCGGCGACGGGCGTCCGGCCACAAAGGTGCTGACCGCCGCCATGTGATCCGGCTCGAAAGCGTGCGCCAGGCCGAGGCCGATGGCGCCAATCCAAAATAATGTTGATTCGATGGGGGAAACTCCTGCGCGCACTGACACGGTAAAGCGGGGCGCCCTTTCATTTTCCCTGTTTGGCGGGCGGCTGAAAAGAGCCCCTTTTTATTATCGTGCGAGAAGACGCAATAACTTTACTTTGGCGAAACGCGCCCGAAATACAAGGCACCCATAATATTTTGCGACGCCCTCGAAAGAGCGCGTTGTTTGCTCAGAACACGAACGGAAGACAAGTTTCGGATCGCGGCTTCGCCCCTTTTCCTCATTTTTTTGAGACGCGAGCGATTTGCCCATCACCCTCCGACTTGACCCACGACGCTGGAATCTGACCTTTTGCTCCGCTGATGCGACGCAACGAAAGTCCGAAAGCGCGCGTTGGAGTTAGTCCAATTCGTAACCCCATTTTAAGTAGGTTCAACCGACTTCGTTGCTTCGCATCAGCGGCTATTTCTCAGGAGAAATGCCAATGCCGATGACAAATCCCCGCTTCACCCCTCTTGCGCGCCACTGCGCCGCACCCTCCCTCCGCCGTTCGCTGACCCGCGTCCTGCCCTTTGCTGGCCTTGCCGCCGTCGCGCTTTCCGTCGCCACTCCCGCCCACGCCACGCCGTCGCTGCTCGGCTTCTACCCCAGCTCCGATATTTTCGCCGACCAGATCTATCACCTCAACGTAACGACTTACGGCGCCGCTTTCAAAACCAATATCGCTAATTCGGTCGGTCTGTCCTACGGTCTGGGCGACCGCGATAAACCTCTGGGCCGCACCGAGTTCGGCTTCGATTACCTGACTAACGGTTCGGGCCTTGGTCTCTCGACGCAACAGAGTGTGTTTGGCAACGTCAAGACGCAGCTTTACAACAATAGCGATAGCGGCACGCGCCTGGTCGCGGGCGGCTGGCTGTTGGGCGATTCGAGCGCCAACGCCAACGTCGTTTATTTGCTGGGCGCCAAAGCGTTCGATTTCGGACGCGTTCATGTCGGCTATGCGCGCGCCCTGACCAAAGGGATTTACGGACAGGCCAACTACCTTCAGTTGGGCTACGACCGCGCCATCACCGACCGCATCCTGTTCGCCGCCGATTTCTATTCGGGCGGTTCGGCCATTTCGGGCGTGCAACCCTCGGTTTACTATGCCATCAACGACAAAGCCTCGTTCGGCATCGGCATCTTCCGCGCCAACAGTAGCGCTTCCAGCCCGCGCTACCAGACCTACATCGGCTTCGACTACAACTTCGGCGGCCCCGTCAACTCGCCACCGAGTCAAGGATCTCCAGGCGCGCCTGGCGAAGGCGGCCTGACTGGTGCCGCCGGCGACACTAACCCGACGCCGAACATGAACTAAAACTATCGGCCCGCGAACCCGACTGTTTCGCGGGCCAATAATTTTACTTCGCCGAAACGCGCCCGAAATCTACGGCGGTCATAATTTACGATGAGCGTTTTTAACGGAGCGCTCGTTTTGCCGGTTCAGAACACGAACGGAAGACAAGTCACGCAACCATCTCTGGTTTTGACTTGGCCCACGACGCTGCATTCTGGCCACGACCTGAAAAAGGTGTGGACTATGACAACAGTCTCCAATCGGTCTGCTATCCGCATTCCATTTCCATTTTCAGGCGCGACCTGCCGCTTGTCTCAAGCGATGCCATTGCAAGGAGTGGAAAATCAACACCTCACCCCCAAAAGACGAACTTGCCGAAGCGAAAAGCGTGGCTTTCTCCGAAATCCCCCTGGTTGACTTCGCGCCGTTTCTGCACGGCGATGACGCTCAGAAGCGCGCCATCGCCAGGCAAATCGGCGACGCCTGTCGCAACTCCGGCTTCTTTTACCTGAAGAATCACGGCATCGAAGCCGATCGGTTCGCGCGCATTTACGCCGCCGGAGAAGCGTTTTACAATCTGCCGCTCGACGCGAAAATGGATGTCGCCGCCGCCAAGTCGGAGCGGCTACGCGGCTACACGCCGATGTTGGGCGAGAAATTGTCCAAGAAGGGCGACCTGAAAGAGTGCTTCGACATCGCGCTCGAAATCCCCGCCGACGATCTCGATACTGCGCGCGGCGCCCAACTTTACGGCCCCAATCAATGGCCCGATAATCTGGACGGCTTTCGTGACGCGGTTTACCAAAATTATTATTTGCACGTTCTGGAGTTGGGCCGCCACGTTTTGGAAGCGTTCGCGCTTGCGCTCGATTTGCCCGCCGATCACTTCGCGGCTTTGACGCGTAAGCCGATGTGCAATTTGCGCATTTTGCATTATCCGCCCCAGGACGGCTTGATTGACGCCGATATGTTGGGCTGCGGCGCGCACACCGATTACGAGTGTTTCACGCTTTTGGCGCAGAGCGATACCGGCGGTTTGCAGGTGCAAAATTCGGCGGGCGATTGGATTGAAGCGCCGCCCATCGAAGGCACTTTCGTCGTCAATATCGGCGACATGATGGCGCGCTGGAGCAACGATGAATTCGCCTCGACGCCGCACCGCGTTATCAATCGCAGCGGACGCGAGCGGTATTCGTTGCCGTTCTTTTTCGGCGCCGATTACTTCGCCGAATTGGAGTGTTTGCCGACCTGCCAGAGCGCCGATAATCCGCCGCGTTACCCACCAATAATGGCCGGAGATTATCTGCGCTCGCGCTACGATTCGACCTTTACCTATCGCGAACGCGCCGAACCAGAATTGGCGGAAGCCGCGTGAAACTGGCGCTCTTTAAAACTCTGTGGGGTCACAAAGGCACGTTGCAAGAGGCCATCGCGCAGGCAAAACGAAATGGCTTCGACGGAATAGAAACCGTTGCGCCCGCCGCCGATTTGCTCGATGACTGGCGCGCGCAATTGGACGAAAGCGGGTTACTGTTCATTGCCGAAATCCCGACGACGGGCGATTATGTGCCCAGGCGCGAAGCGAGTTTGGGCGAGCATCTGCGAAGTCTGCGCGACGGATTGGAAGCGGCGCGAAGTTTGGGCGCGATCAAAGTCAATTGCGTGGGCGGTTGCGACGCGTGGAGCATCGGGCAAAGCGTGGCGTTTTTCGGCGAAGCGATGGAGTTGGCGCAGCGTTACGAAGTGCCGATTTGCTTTGAAACGCACCGCAGTCGCTCCTTGTTCGTGCCGTGGCAAACGCGTGAGATTCTGTTGCAACTGCCGCCCATGCGGCTGACCTGCGATTTCTCGCACTGGTGCGTGGTGTTGGAACGTTTGCCCGATAGCGAACCCGCCGCGATGCAGCTTTGTTTCGAGCGCGCCGATCACGTTCACGCCCGCGTCGGCTGGGCGCAGGGCGCGCAAATCGGCGATCCGCGCGATCCGCAGTGGGCGAAGCAGTTGAAATCGCATCAACGTTGGTGGAGCCAAATCTGGGACTGCCAACGCGATAATGGTTGCGAATTCTCGACGATGACGCCCGAATTCGGGCCGGACGGTTACGCGCAAACGCTGCCTTATACGCAAATGCCGGTTGCGGATATAGGCGAGATTAACGCGTGGATGGCCAGTCAACAACGCGCGCGTTTTGAAATTAGATAGAGCGGCAGAAATTCGTGTAGTGCGAATTTGTTGCGAACCGCGAGCGTAAGCGACCGGCTAAAGTTCAGGTGCGAGGCAGGTCAAAGTTTAGCCGGTCGCTTACGCTCGCGGTTCGCAAGTCTGTCGCTCATTCTCCTATCTCCCATTCCCACCAACTCCCCCAAACTCTCATGTTCACCAAATTCTTACCTCTACTGGCGCTCTCCGCCTGTGCCGGAGCCTTGCTGACGGGTTGTAGCTCCACCAAAACCGAACCCGCGACCGGCACCACGTCCGCTTCGACCACGACTTCCGATGCCAAACCGATTACCGTCGGCATCTCCGATTGGCCTGGCTATCTGGTGTGGGACATCGCCAAAGAACAGGGTTTTTTCGAGAAAGAGGGTGTCAACGTTGATCTGAAATGGTTTCCGGTTTACACCGATTCGCTCAATGCCTTTGCCGCCGGACAGCTCGACGCCAACTCGCAGACCTGGAACGATTTCATGGCGCCGCTCTCACAGGGCGTGGATGCCAAGGCCGTGCTAATGTTCGACAACTCCTTCGGCAACGACGCGCTGTTGGCGCAGCCTGGCATCAATTCGGTCAAAGATTTAAAGGGAAAAAGGGTCGCCACCGAACTGGGCACCTGCGACCATTTTCTGATGCTCAAAGCGCTCGAATCGGCGGGCATGAAAGAGGGCGACGTGAAATTTACGCCCATCGCCGTGCAGGATTGTCCGGCGGCGATGCTCTCCAAACGCGTGGACGCCGCCGTCGTATGGGAGCCGTCGCGCACCAAGATTCTCAACGAAATCAAAGGCTCTAAAACGCTCTTCGATTCGAGCGACATTCCTGGCGTTATTCCCGATTTGCTGGTGGTGAAAACCGATGTCGTCAACTCGCGCGACGCCGACATCCAAAAGATGGTCAACGCGTTTTATAAGTCGGTGGATTGGTGGCGCGAAAACCCCGACAAAGCCGTCGCGATCATGGCCAAACGCACCGGCACTCTGGTCGCCGATTATCAGGGTTTCATCAAAGGCACCCGCATTCTGTCGGCGCCCGAAGCGATGAAGGCGATGACCAAAAGCGACAAACCGACTTCGCTTTACACATCGGGCGAGAGCATTTCCAAGTTCTTGATTGACGCCAAACAGATGACCAAAATGCCCGATTACGCCGGTGCCATCGAGCCGAAATATACCAAAGCCGCGATGGAAGCGGGCCTGGGCAAGTTGCCGCCCTACGATTACAAGATGAAATTCGAGTAGGTTTCAACACCTTGTGTCCGGCGAATTAATTCGCTGATGAACCATCAACAGCCCCCAATTTTCTCATGGCCGAACTCACTTCCCTGCACGACGTTCCCGCGTCCGCCGATGCCCCGCCGGTTCACACCGGCGATCCCATCCTGACCGAACAACAAGCGACGGCGCCTCCAACGTCCAAAGCGCGGCGCAAGTCGAACCTGTTCCGCGTCGGCGGCGAAATCTCTTCGACGACTTACTGGATTCTGGCGGCCAGCACCTTCGCGTTCGTCTTCGGATTGTGGTGCTTTTTGTCCTATACGCAGCGCGTCTCGCCGCTGATTCTGCCGACGCCGACCGCCGTTTTGAGCGCGACCGCGCGCCTGTGGAGTTCGGGCGATTTGTGGCCCGACATCAAAATTAGCGTGTTTCGCATCGCCATCGGCTTTCTGGCTTCAGCGGTCTTGGCGATTCCACTTGGCATTCTCATCGGCGCCTATAAAAGCGTCGAGGCCGCGCAAGAACCGATCATCGGATTCATCCGCTACATTCCGGTTCCGGCGCTGATTCCCCTCGTGATGGTGGCGGCGGGCATCGGCGAAAGCGCCAAAATCCTGCTGATTTTTCTGGGCACCTACTTCCAGATGGTCATGATCGTGGCCGACGTAACGCGACAAGTTCCGCGCGATCTATTGTCCGCCGGACGCACGTTGGGCGCCAATCGCTGGCAGGTTTTGTTTAGCGTTTTGCTGCCCGCGACCGTGCCTGGTCTGCTCGAAACCTGTCGCACTATGATCGGTTGGGCGTGGACATATTTGGTCATCGCCGAAGTCGTGGCGACCGATTCGGGTCTGGGCTATCGCATTATGAAGGCACAACGCTTTCTGCGCACCGACGAAATTTTCGTCGGCCTGCTGATCTTGGGCCTGCTCGGTTTGATCACCGACATGGCGTTCAAATGGGCCACGCCCCGCCTGCTGCCCTGGGCCGAAGAGGGGCGCAATTGAAATGAGAGTTCACACAAAGAACACCAAGAGCGCCTGAATAAATGAGCTTGAAATTTCGTTTGGAGTGCGCCCGTGAGGGCGATTAGAGCGTAAATCGCCCTCACGGGCGCACTCCAAACAAGAACTTCGGCTCTTTGTGAGAACCCCTTTTTCATCCTTCATCCTTTCCCCATGTCTCTCCCTATTTTGCGCGTCGAAGGCGTGTCCAAAACTTACAAATCTCGCAAGGGCGAAACCGTCGCTTTGGAGCCGACGAGTTTTTCCATCGAAGAAGGCGAAATGGTCGCCATCGTCGGGCCGTCGGGCTGTGGCAAGTCTACATTATTGCACATCGTCGGCGGTTTGATCGAGCCAACGCAGGGCGTGATGTTTCTCGATGGCGCCGAGTTTTCCGAGCCTGGCCCCGAACGCGGCATGGTCTTTCAGGCCTACACGCTATTCCCCTGGTTGAGCGTGCGCGAAAACGTCAAGTTCGGGCCGCGAATGCGCCGTCTTTCGCGCGACGACCAAGAGCGTTTGGCCAGTCACTTTCTCAATGAAGTCAATTTGCACGGCTTCCATCATCACTATCCCAAACAGCTTTCGGGCGGCATGCGGCAACGCGTGGCCATCGCGCGCGCGCTGGCCAACGAACCGCGCATTTTGCTGTTGGACGAACCTTTTGGCGCGCTCGATGCGCAGACGCGCGAAGTGATGCAGGATTTGGTTTTGAGCATCCGCGCCAAACAAGCGATGACCGGACTTTTCATCACCCACGACATTGACGAGGCGGTTTATCTGGCCGACCGCATCTTCGTGATGACGGCGCATCCTGGCCATTTCAAAGCCGAAATCGCCGTCCCGTTTGGCAAAAGCCGCACTTCTAAAGTGCGCGATTCGCCCGAGTTTTTCGAGCTACGCAAAGAGGTCTCGCACCTGTTGCACGAAGAAGGTCTGCGCGTCGTCGAGGCGGAATTGGCAAGCGGTAACATTACCGAAGGTTAAAAGATGAGCATTCTAATTTCCGCGACCCCGCACCCTTTCGAGTTGGATTTAGCGCACGCCGCCGTGATCGTGATTGACGCTCAAAACGATTTCTGCCATCGCGACGGTTATTGCCAAAGCGAGTTGAGTTTGGACGGTGCGCCGGTTCGCCCGATATTCGAGCCGATTCGCCGTTTGACGAGTTGGGCGCGAACGCAGAATGTGCCGGTTATCTGGACGGTTGAGGCGCATCAGAGCGACTTGTCCGATTTGCCCGCGTGCAAAGCGCGGCGCTATCAAAACGCCGGTTATCCGGTTGGCAGCGAAGGCGAAATGGGCCGCTTTCTGGTGCGCGGCGAGTGGGGCGCGCAAGTGCTGGACGAATTGGCGCCGCTCGAAAGCGAATTGGTCTTGCCCAAACCGGCGCAGTCCATTTGGACGAACACCGATTTGGAAGCGACGCTGAACGAGCGCGGTATCACGCATCTTTTGCTGTGCGGCGTGACCACGCAATGCTGCGTTTTGGCGAGCTATCGCGCGGCCAACGACCTGGGATTCTGGAGCTTGTTAGTCGAAGATTGCTGCGCCGCGTTCGATGCGCGCGAACATCAGGCGGCAATCGAAGTAATAGTTTCGGAGGGCGGCGCTGTGGGCTGGGTTTGCCACAGCACGGATGTGATCAACAACAAATCAACATGAAATTTCAACTTAAATTCGCGGCCTCAGCCATCGCCGTTTTACTTTTCGCCGGTTGCGCCTCCAAAACCGAGACCGCGACAACTGCCGCGCCCGCCGCAAATGCGATGATGACCGTTTCGGACAAGCCGTTTCGCGTGGCGTTCAATCAATGGATCGGTTTTACCGGCGTGATGTTGGCGCGCGAAAAGGGCTACTTCAAAGACGCCGGTTTGAACGTGGACTGGAAAGAATTTTCTGGCCCCGCCGATGGCATGGCGCCATTGATTTCGGGACAACTCGACGCTGCGCTGACAACCGTTGATACGCCGATTTTGCTGTCGCGCGACGCCAATTCCAATCCGTTGATTAACGTTTATGCCATAGACAACAGCCGAGGCGCCGACGGCATCGTGGCGCAAAAGGGCATCGCCACAGTCGCCGATTTGAAGGGCAAAACCGTCGCAGCGACCAAAGGCCAAATCAACGAATTTATGCTGCTCAAAGCTCTCGAAAAGAACGGCCTCAAACCGAGCGACGTGACGATCACCAACATGGACGCCGACGCTGGCGGCGCGGCGGTATTGGCGGGCAAAGTGCCCGCTGCCGTGACCTGGGAGCCGTGGCTTTCCAAGGCGACGGCTTCGGGCGGCAACATTATTTTCTCCAGCAAAGAGGTGCCCGACCTGATTTTGGATGTGGCAACCATCGGCAAAAGCGTCGCCGACGAACGGCCCGCCGATGTGAAAGCGTTCGTCGCGACCATCGCTAAAGGCAACGCCGAGGCTTTGGCCAATCCCGCCGAGGCCGCGAAAATCGCCAAAAAGTATTTTGGCGTGGACGAGAAAGAAGCGACCGCGATGCTGGGCAAAGTCAAGCTGTATAGCGCCGCCGAAAACGCGACGCTGATGGGAAGCGCCGACAAACCTGGCGTGGCCGCCAAAACTTCGCAGGAAATCGCCGACTTTTTCGTCGCCCAGAAAGTCATGGAGCAACCGCCCGTCAAAGCCGATTTGTTCACGCCGGAGTTTTTGCCGACGCCGTAGTTTTAGTTAGGCGAATAAATTCACCTAACTAAAACACCTGCACAACTATGAATTGGTTTACTCGCCGCGAAGTCGCGCCCCACATCTGGCACATCGAAGAGCCGTTTTACAACGCCGATTACCGTTGCAATATCTTTTTGATTCAGGGACGCGACTTCAATTTAGTGATTGATTCGGGCCTGGGCGTGGCGCCGTTGCGTCCATTTATCGCCGACATCAGCGCCAACCCGATTTTGGTTGCCAGTCATGGGCATTACGATCATCTGGGCGGCAACTGGGAATTCGAGAACCGCTGGGCGCACGCCAATGAAGCCGATATTCTGGCGCATCCGACGCGCGGGAACACGTTGGGCGCGCGCTTTCTGGATAACGCCGATTTCGCGCGATTGCCGTTCGACGGTTTTGACGTTAGCGACTGGCAACCGCAGTCGGCGCCCGCGACGCGAATTTTGCGAGACGGCGAAATTTTGGATTTGGGCGACCGGAAATTAGAAGTGATTCACGCGCCCGGTCACAGTCCAGGCTTGATCTGTTTATGGGACGCTACCAACCAAATTTTATTCTCGACCGACGCGGTTTACGACGGCGAAATCTTCGATTTTCTGCCGTGCAGCGACGTGCCGTCTTATCTTGAAACCATGAAAAAACTCCGCGAACTGCCGGTTGAAATCGCCTGTCCGTGCCACAATCAAATTATGGACGGCGCGCGTTTTGGCGCCGTCGTTGACGCTTATTTGTCGTCGAAGGAGACCAATTGAAACCGTTACTGTGGGCCGAACTGACGTGGGAACAGATGCGCGACGTGCGCGCCGACGGCGTGGACATGGCGATTTTTCCCGTCGGCTCGACCGAACAACACGGGCCGCATTTGCCGCTAAACGTGGATACGTTAAGCGCCGAAATCGTGGCGCACGCGGTTTCGGCGCGCACCGGCATCCCCGTTTTGCCGACGCTGCCGTTTGGATGCGCCCTCGGTCACACGCATCATTGGCCAGGCACGTTATCGCTCAAGCCGGAAACTCTGGCGCGCGTCGTCGAGGAGCTGCTCGAAGATGTCATAGCCTACGGTTTCACGCGTATTCTGGTGTTGAGCGGCCACGTCACCAACGCGGCGCCGTTGCGGTGCGCTCTGGAGAACCTGCGCGTTCGATTTCCCGATTTGCAGATCGCCTGCAAGCACGTTTGCGAAGCGTCGCCGCGTGTGCAGAGTGCCTACGAAATGGACGCCGCCGACTGGCACGGAAACGCCGCCGAAACCGCGCTGATGATGCACCTCGCGCCCCAATTGGTGCATACCGAGCGCATCTTCGACGACCCCGACCGCACGCGTGATTTAGTCTTTTCCTACACCGTGCCGCAGACGAGTCTGGAAGGTCACACCGGCGATCCGTCGCAGGCCACGCCCGAACGTGGCGCCGAACTGTTCGAGACGCTCGTCACCGACTGGACGCGCTGGGTCAAACGCGCGCTCATCGAACGCGCGCCAATTGATCCGCACAATCGCGTCGAACGTGAACCGACGCCCGCGCCAAGCGAAGACGAAGCGTTGCCCAATACGCTGTTTGGCCGACCGAGTTAGCAATACAAATGTTGTAGGGACATGGCATGCCATGTCCTCTGCGCAAAAGTTTCTGACGATAAAGCAAACCCACACTTCGGACATGCCATGTCCCTACAATCGTTTTTACAAACCCCCAATGTCCCAATTTACCGAACTCCAAGACCAACTCCGCGCTCAGGGCGTGCGTTACGCGCTGGGCGCCTACGTTGATATTCACGGCGTGCCCAAAGCCAAATGCGTCCCGATTGACCATCTGCCGCACATGATGGAAGGCTCCGAACTCTTCACCGGCTACGCGCTCGACGGTCTGGGGCAAGGCCCAAACGACGACGAAATCGGCGCCGTGCCCGATCCGAAATCGTTGATGATTTTGCCGTGGAACTCGGAGATCGCCTGGTTCGCCGCCGACAATCATTTTCATGGCCAGCCCTACCCGCTTTCGACGCGCGTCGCCTTGCAAACCCAAATCGAGCGCGCGCGCAAGATGGGCTATACCTTTAATCTGGGCATCGAAGGCGAGATTTACGTTTTGGGGCAGGACGAAAACGGCAAATTGTTCGTGCCCAATCCCAAAGATAATCTGCCCAAAGCCTGCTACGATATAGACGCGTTTATGGCGAATTTCCCGTTTCTGGATAAGATGGTGACCTACATGAACGAGTTGGGCTGGGACGTTTACTCGTTCGATCACGAGGACGGGCACGGCCAATACGAATTCGATTTCGCCTATGCCGACGCCCTGACGATGGCCGACCGCTATATTTTCTGGCGCTTCATGGCCAAGAAAGTCGCGGCAGATTTGGGCCTGGTCGCCACGTTCATGGCCAAACCGTTCGCGGATCAGGCCGGAACCGGCGCGCATTTCAACATGAGTCTGGCCGACGCTAAAACCGGCGAAAATCTATTTAAGTCCGATGACGATCCGCGCGGATTGGGTTTGTCGGAAATCGGCTATCACTTTATCGGTGGCCTCAAAGCGCACGGACGTGGCCTGATGGCGCTGGCGGCGCCGACGATTAACTCGTATAAACGTCTGGTCAAGCGCGGCGAGATGGGCTATTATTCGTGGGCGCCGGTTTTTAATAATCTGGGGCAGAACAATCGTTCCAACAATTATCGAGTGCCGATGGGCGGTGGGCGCGTCGAGTGTCGCGGCGTGGATTCGAGTTGCAATCCCTACTTGGTCGCCGCCGCGATGCTGGCGGCGGGCTTGGATGGCATCGAAGCCAAGCTCGATGCGGGCGAGGCAATTGCTGATAACATCTACGAACTCACGCCCACGCAGATGCAAGCGCGCGGCATCGAAGAGTTGCCCAAATCGTTGGACGAGGCGCTCGATGCGCTGGAAGAGGACGCGTGGTTCGCCGAACATCTGGGCGCCGAGTTGGTCGAGCAGTTTCTAACGCTCAAGCGCGCCGAAGCGCAGGAGTATCACCAGACGATTTCGCAGTGGGAGGTGGATCGCTACGCGCGCTTTTATTGAATCGCGTTATATTTGGCCCCCACCCCAGCCCTCCCCCGATTACGGGAGAGGGGGCACGTTTCGGAAAGTTTTGCCGTTCGGAACCAGTTTTTACGCAAGTTCTTGCGAGCATAATTTCCCGAAACGTGCCCCCTCTCCCGTAATCGGGGGAGGGCTGGGGTGGGGGCCAAATATAACGCTCTCAACCAACCTTAAAAAACTCCAAACAACCCAACATCTCATGCCCCGCTTTCTCCTGGGACGCCTCATCTGCGGCCCACCATAACCCACATCCATTCCGCACAACAACCGACAGACACAACACAAACATCATGGGCATTTTTCACGACGACGGTTTTCATCCCGACGACCCCTCGCAATTTCACGGACTCGAAGGCGCCGCTGCCGAAGCGCGCATTCCCAACAAAAAATATCTCGAAGAGATCAAACGCGGTCTCGAACTCGGCCTCGAAGCCGCGCCTTCGATTGGCGACCGCACCATCTCGACGTTCTCGCGCGGCGAACTGCCGCATTGGGCGGGCATCAACACCTTCCTCAAGTTTCCCTATCTCGAAGACGTGAACAAGGTGGACGAATACGAATGCGCCATTCTGGGCATTCCCTTCGACATCGGCACGACTTACCGTTCGGGCACGCGTTTCGGCCCGCAGGCCGTCCGCCGCATCTCGGCGCTTTACACGACTTACAACTACGAAATGGCGCTCGATATGCGCGAATCGCTCGACGTTTGCGATTTGGGCGACGTGTTTACCATCGCCAATATCGAGAAATCGTTCGACCAAATCGCCAAGGCGGTTTCGTTCGTCAAGGGCAAAGGCGTCTTTCCGATTATGATCGGCGGCGACCACTCCATCGGCTATCCGTGCGTCAAGGGCATCGCCGAACACGTTGATGGCAACGTCGGCATCATCCACATTGACCGCCACGTTGATATGCAGGAAAAGGACATGGACGAGCGCATGCACACCACGCCCTGGTTTCACGCGACCAACATTCCCAACGCGCCCGCGACTAACTTGGTGCAGATCGGACTGGGCGGCTGGCAGTGCCCGCGCCCCGGCGTCAAGGAATCGCTCAAGCGCGGCTCCAACATCCTCACCATCGGCGATGTCGAAGAGTTGGGCATCGAAAAGGTCGCCGAAATCGCGCTCGAAACCGCGTGGAAAGGCGCCAAAGCGGTTTACCTTTCGTTCGATATTGACAGCGTAGATTGCGGCTTCGTGCCTGGCACCGGCTGGCCCGAACCCGGCGGTTTTCTGCCGCGCGAAGTGTTGAAACTGTTGCGCTTGGTTTCGGCGCCTGGTCTGGCAGGCATGGAAGTCGTCGAAGTTTCGCCGCCCTACGATTGCTCGGACATCACCGCGCTGTTGGCGCTACGCGCGACCGTCGAAGTGATGGGCACGTTGGTGGTGAACGGCCATATCGGTCACGGACGCTTCGCCGAAAACGAGGGCAAAGGCTCGCCGGGGCATAGCGCGCGAATGCCGTAAATTAGCGCCGAAACAGCGCCCCACGACGAAAATCGTGGGGCGCTGTTTTGTGCGTGCGGGCGTTTAGCGGCGCGGAAATCGCTTGAATCTCAATCCATCCTTAATATGGAAAATATCATGGAACAAAACAAGCAAATTCACCTCGTCAGCCGCCCGCAGGGCACGCCGACTTCCGACAACTTTAAGATCGTGGACGCGCCGATGCCGCAACCGCAAGACGGCGAAGTGTTGGTGCGCGCGCTTTATCTGTCGGTTGACCCGTATATGCGGGGCCGCATGAGCGACCGCAAATCGTATACGCCGCCGTTCAAATTAAACGAAACGATGGGCGGCGCCAACGTCGGCCAAGTCGTCGAATCGAAGTTCGACGGCTTGAAAAAAGGCGACATCGTGATGGGCCATTTGCTGTGGCAACTTTACACGGTCGCGCCTGGCAAAGAGCTACTGAAAGTTGACCCCGACCGCGCGCCGATTTCGACGGCGTTGGGCGTTTTGGGCATGACCGGATTAACCGCATATTTCGGTTTGCTCAAGCTGGCCGAGCCAAAAGAGGGCGAAACCGTCGTAGTTTCGGGCGCGGCGGGCGCGGTCGGCAGCGTCGTTGGGCAGATCGCGAAGATCAAAGGTTGTCGCGTCGTCGGCATCGCGGGCACCGACGAAAAGAACGCTTATCTGCGCGACGAATTGGGCTTCGATGCGACGATCAACTACAAAACCGACGACGTGCCAAGCGCGCTCAGAGACGCCTGTCCCGATGGCGTTGACGTTTATTTCGACAACGTCGGCGGCGAAATCTCGGACGCGGTTTTGCGTCTCATTAATCACGGCGCGCGCATTTCGATTTGCGGCCAAATCTCGCTTTACAATCTGGAAAAGCCCGACGAAGGCCCGCGCCCGCAACCGCTTTTGCTGACCAACAGCGCGCGCATGCAAGGCTTCATCGTCAGCGATTTCGCCGCCGATTTCGCCGAGGGACGCGAGCAACTGACGCAATGGTTTGGCGGGGGCAAGCTGAAATACGCCGAAAATATCGTCGAAGGTTTCGAGAACACGCCGAGTGCGTTTCTGGGTTTGTTCGAGGGCGATAATACGGGCAAACAGTTGGTGAAAGTTAGCGATCCGTCGTAATAATTCGGCTTACAGAGAAGCGCCTCGCGATATTATATCGCGGGGCGCCTTCATTTTATGCTGGCGCTTTGAGCCAACCTTACCATTGAGAGACATCCACGAAAACTTCGCTTACACGGTGTCGTAGCGGGTGCTGTCCCAATCCCAGAGTCTCTCTGGTTAAGCGGTTGGCGCCTTTCCACTGCTCTTGTGTTGCGGGTTCTGGCACGTCGGGTGCGCCTACAAAATCAACGAAAACCAAATAAGCGTCGATGTCATTGCGGGCCGTTAGCCAGTAGAGGTGTGCCAAACGATTGGCGTATTGATAAAATGGCCCGTCCCAACTCACACTCGGCTCAACCTTGCAGTAGGCTTTGGTTTCGTCCAGCGCGCCGAGAATTTTGATTTTGGAGGCGGCGCCCGCCTTGGAGCCTGAGCCAACACTCTCGGCGATATGAGCTTTGGCTTCAATCAAAATAATTTTGCCGTTTTGCGTCACGCCTAATCCATCCCAACGCGGCCCACTGGAAGGCCAAAAATCCTTTAACGATTCGCGCGGAGAAACTCCCAGAAGATGCAAAAAAGATTCGTCGTAATACTCAGCATAATCATCCTTGGCCAACGGAGATTTCCAATCTATTTTTTCGTTGTCCCAGCCAAAGTTTCCGTTGAGTTGTTGGTTGATGACATTGGGTTTTTGGTTGATAAGCACGCGCAACCAATGTTCACTGCGGGTCGTAATGGGCGGACGGGAGCGACGTGGCATGACTCAATTCTATCTCAAAACAAGAAATAACGCTGAGTCATCGGCAATTCTTTCGCCGGTTCGCAGGTCAACAATTCGCCGTCGGCGCGCACTTCGTAGGTTTCGGGATTCACGGTCAGTTCGGGTGTCGCGTCGTTGTGAATCATGTCGGCTTTGCCAACGTTGCGGCAGTTCTTTACCGCTTCGACGCGGCGCTCTAATCCCAATTTTTCCGGCACGCCTTCGTCAATTGACGCTTGACTGACGAATGTCAAACTGGTCTGGCGGCGCGCGAGGCCGTAATTGGCGAACATCGGGCGGCCCCATTGCGGTTGCGGCGTGGGAATCGAGGCGTTCGGGTCGCCCATCTGGGCGTAGGCGATGGAGCCGCCTTTGAGAACCATTTCGGGTTTGACGCCGAAAAATGCCGGATTCCAGATCACCAAATCGGCGAATTTGCCCTTTTCAACTGAGCCGACCAAATGCGCGATGCCGTGCGCGCGCGCCGGATTGATGCCGACTTTGGCGACGTAACGTTTGATGCGCGCGTTGTCGGAGTTGGCGTCGTCGCCGCTCAGGGCGCCGCGTTGCGATTTCATTTTGTGCGCGGTTTGCCAGGTGCGCGTAATCACTTCGCCGATGCGGCCCATCGCCTGCGAATCGGAACTGATCATCGAGAAGACGCCCAAATCGTGCAAAATATCTTCGGCGGCGATGGTTTCGGGGCGAATGCGACTGTCGGCAAACGCTACGTCTTCGGGAATCGAAGGATCAAGATGATGGCAAACCATCAGCATATCCAAATGTTCTTCGACGGTGTTGACGGTGAAAGGCCGCGTCGGATTAGTCGAAGACGGCAAAACGTTGGGCAGCGCCGCGATGCGAATGATGTCGGGCGCGTGACCGCCGCCGGCGCCCTCGGTGTGATAGGTGTGAATCGTGCGGCCACTTATGGCGCGCATCGTGTCTTCGACGAAGCCGCTTTCGTTCAAAGTATCGGTGTGAATCGCGACTTGAATATCGAACTCGTCGGCGACATTTAGGCAGGTGTCAATCGCTTTGGGCGTAGTGCCCCAATCTTCGTGCAGCTTCAGGCCAATAGCTCCGGCGCGCACTTGTTCGCGCAGAGGTTCGGGCGTCGAAGCGTTGCCTTTGCCGAGAAAGCCAAAGTTCATCGGAAACGCTTCGGCGGCTTCCAACATTCGGGCGAGGTGCCAACTGCCAGGTGTGCAAGTCGTGGCGGATGTTCCGGCGGCAGGGCCTGTCCCGCCGCCGAGCATGGTGGTAATTCCGCTCGCGAGGGCGACTTCAATTTGCTGCGGACAGATGAAATGGATGTGCGAATCAATCGCGCCCGCCGTGACGATGCGACCTTCGCCCGCGATGACTTCGGTCGAGGCGCCGACGATTAAATCGGGATCAACGCCGTCCTGCAAATCGGGATTGCCCGCCTTGCCGATGCCGACGATTACGCCGTCGCGCAGACCAATGTCGGCTTTGACGATGCCCCAATGATCGATAATCAAGGCGTTGGTGATGACGGTATCTAACACTCCATCGGCGCGCGTGGCGCGGGCGCTTTGGCCCATGCCATCGCGGATGACTTTGCCGCCGCCGAACTTGATTTCGTCGCCGTAAACGGTGAAGTCGCGCTCGACGCGCGCCCACAAATCGGTGTCGGCCAGACGAACGCAATCGCCGGTTGTTGGGCCGAACATCGCGGCGTAGGAACTTCGGTTTTGATAACTCATAATGTTTCGGCGAATTCAACGAAATTCATTAACCACAAAGAGCACAAAAGGGCTTAGTAGAAGTTGCGACAATGAAGCACTAATCTTCAAAACTCTTTGTGTCGGGTGCCCTGTGGGCGGGTGCTCTTTGTGGTTAATCTAATTTCTCCCACTCCTCCAATCGCGCTTTCGCTTCGGCAAATTTGGTCTTGCCCGCCGTTAAATCGTTGAGTCCAAACACTTGTTTGCTGCCGCCGATTTCGACTAAATTCACCGGCTTTTCTTCGCCAGGCTCAAATCTTACGGCGGTGCCAGCCGGAATATCAAGGCGCATTCCAAAGGCTTTTTCGCGGTCGAACTGAAGCGCGCGATTAACCTCGAAGAACGCGTAATGCGAGCCGACCTGAACCGGACGGTCGCCGGTATTGGTCACATCGAATGTAACCGTGCGCTGGCCCGCATTGAGTTCGATGTCGCCGTCTGCGACGCGGATTTCGCCTGGAATCATGGGGAAAGGATGAAGGATGAAGGATGAAGGATGAAGGATGAAAGTGACTGAAGAAATTTTTGCCTTTATCCTTCAGCCTTTATCCTTTCCTACTGTATCGGTTGGTGAATCGTGACCAGTTTGGTGCCATCGGGGAAGGTCGCTTCGACCTGCACTTCGCCGAGCATTTCGGGCACGCCTTCCATGACTTGCTCGCGCCTTAAAATCTCGCGACCCGAACTCATCAGTTGCGCGACGCTGTTGCCATCGCGCGCGCCTTCCATAATTTCGGCGGTGATGAGCGCCACGCATTCGGGATAATTCAATTTGACGCCGCGCTCCAAGCGCCGCCGCGCCACGTCGGAGGCGACGACGATGAGCAATTTTTCTTTTTCGCGTTCGGTCAGAAACATAGGGAAAGTGTAGCGATTGTCTCCCCTCAAGACGCAGATTTATCGCATCTAAAACTATCGCTTGCTTCAACGCATCGGCAATTACTACGTTTTAAAGCGCGACAAATCTGCGTCTCTACGAACGCGTTGCCATCTCCAATTTCTCCGGCGCAACCGAGGCGATAGACTGCGCGGGTCACCAACCGGCCATATCGCGCGCCGCCAGCTTTGCGATGCCCGGCCACCAAATCGCGCCGCGCACGAAGGCGCCTGTCCGGCGACTTAAACAAAATGGAAGTTCAAGAAAGTCAAAGTTTCCAGGCCACCAAGTTGGCTTTTGTTTTCTTGCCCCGCTTTTGCTGCCGCATTCGTATAGGTCAATAGTCGGAGCGATTCAAACCGAACAAAAAACGACCATTCAGCGCCCGATGCGTTCCAGTATCAACGCCCGCGAACCGTCGTCTCCAGCGAACTCGTGAACTGCGAAACCCGCCGCGCGCGCCTCGTCCGCGCCGGGCGCTTGCCAGTTGCCTTCAACTCGCCCGAAGAAGGTGTAACGCGCGCCCAGTTCGGTCGCGCCGCGCGCGGTTTCGATGGCCGATGGCAAACCGTAAAGCGCCGCGATGCGCTGTCCGCGCTCCATCACTTCGCCGTAGTTGCCGTCCCAGCCCCAGACGTGTTGCGGCCAACCCAACGTCGAACTCAACCCCGAAAACGCGCCGACACGACCGGAGTTTGCGTCGTAATCGCCGACGGGCGAGCCGCTCTCGCCCAGCGGCACGCCTTCCATCACGATTTCGCGTGGGCGCCCGTTACGCTGCAACCAGACAAGCGCGCGTTGCTCGGCGAGCGGCAAATATCGCATCCCATTCAACGAGGCTTCGCCCGTGTTTTGCGTGATGGCACGCGTCCAAATCGTCGTCGCGGGCGCCAGAGCCAGAACGGGCGCCATCAACAACAGCCCGAACGCCACCACAAAGCGCGGAACTGCCGCAAGCGCCAACAAACGCGCGCCCAATTCGGCGCTGATGCCGAGGCCCAGCAGAACCCACGCTTGCAAGCCGAACTTGAAAACCGTGTCCTGATGGCGCAAATCGCCGTCGCCAAAGGCGCCCTTGATATAGAAGAGAAACGGCGCCACGAGGGCCAGCAATCCGACGCCAATCAGCAAGCGCCGAAAGCGCGCGCTGTTGTCATTTGCCGTCGCGGGCAAGGCAAACGCGAGCGCGCCCAGCACAATCCAGCCGCCCCACAGCAAACCAAACGAAAGCGGGGCGGGCACCCACGCATCGAATTTGACACCGCCAACCGGCGACTTGAATTTCCAGAAATAAAGCGCCGCCGCCACAATCGCAATGACAAATGGCGCCAAGATGCTCAACGCGATTTCGCGTCGAACGCCTTTGTCGCTCGGTCGCGAATAATAAATAGCCAGACCGAACAGCAGACCGAATATCGGTGCGTCCCAGGTATTGGTCATCAGCCAGGCGCCCAAAACTAAGCCGCCGATGATGATGATGGCGCGACGCCTTGACGCGTCGAACGCGGGGTTACCGCCCTCTTCCAATCGCGGAGTTTTTCGCTTTGTCTGGTAACGGCCAGCCTTCACATTCTGGCGATTGGAAGAAGGCGGTAGCCCCGCGTTCGACACAGATTCATGGCCACGATTCCTGTCTTGGAACAAGGAGGATTCCAATCGGGAGTTCGCTTTATTCTCAAACAAACTCCACGCCAGCGAGAGCCACAGCGCCGCGAAACTCAGCGCGTAGAAATGCGCGTGAGCGTCGCCAATCGCCATGGTAAACGCCGGATACTCGTTGATGGTGTCGGGAATCACCCGCGATGTCGTCCACCAATCGAAAGGCCAACTCCATCCGCGTTGGCTCCACTGGCGGAGCGGTTCGAGCGTCCCGCTTAATCCGACCAATAACATCACGGCGATGCCCCAACCTTTGGAGCGCGTCAAAGCCGCGCCCAAGGCCCAGACGCTCGACAGGAAAAACGCGCAAAACGCCGGTTGCACCAGATTGTAGGCGACGTGCGGCGGCGTGTTCAGCGCGCGGCCCAACCCCGCGCCCATCAGCGGGCCGAAATAGTAATAGTTGGTGAAGTTCGCGCCGCCCCACCAGGGATGGGCGAACGGCAGCCAATCGGTTTTCCAGGCCGCGCTCAATAAGGCGGCGTCCATCGGTTTTTCCAGATCGTTAATTTCGGGATGCCTTAACCGAATCCACAGAAACGCCGCCCAGCCCAGCAGAAATATCGCGTCGGAAACCAGCAGCCCGCGCCAGTTTTCGCGCGCCCAAACGCGTAGTTCGGCATCGCGCCAATTCCAGGCACAAAATAGCGCCGCGACAATCGCCAACACTGGCGCCAAACGCAACGGCACGACATGAGCCGCCGCGCCCCAGAACGCGCCGAGGGCGACGAGGACGAGGAATAGAACGCGTCCGGCGGCCAATCCGCCGTCGGGCAAACCGGCGAATATGCGGCGCGAGAGCGGTAAAGTCAGCCAGCCGAGCGACCAGAGGGCGAGCGTCCAGAGAATTATTGTGCCCGAGGGGGAAGAAGTCACCCTTATATTTTAAGTGGGCGCGCGAATGGAATGTTTGAAGCGCGCCTCTGCGTTTTCCTCGGAACACCCGAATTCCTTAACACGCGCGGTGCCCGATTTGCGCTATTCTCTACTCTCCCGATTCCGATATGCCCCGTTGTTCTGGCGTCTTCCCGATTGGGCTAACCCCTCATGAAAATTGGATTTATCGTCAACCGCATCGAAACCGAAACGCCCGTTTATACCACGACTCGATTGGCTCACGCCGCGCACCGGCGCGGGCACGAAGCCTACATCATGGGCGTCGGCGATCTGGTTCAGAAGAGCGATGGCACCCTGCACGCCCGCGCCAAATGCGCGCCGAAGAAGAAATATAGCAACAACGAAACCTATTTCAACGCGCTGGAAAAAGCTGAAAAGACGCTCATCGAAGCCGACGATTTCGACGTAATCATGTTGCGCAACGACCCCGCCGCCGATGCCGTCGAGCGGCCCTGGGCTTCGGTTTCGGGCATCATGTGGGGCCAACTCGCCAGCGAACGCGGCATTTTGGTCGTCAACGATCCGCACTCGCTGGCCGATGCCACCAACAAATTGTATTTCCAGCACTTTCCAACTGATGTGCGTCCGGCGACTTTAATCACGCGCAGCGCCGCCGATGTGCGCGAGTTTTACGACCAGAACGAATCGAACATCGTGATTAAGCCGCTCCAGGGTTCGGGCGGCGCCAGCGTGTTTCTGGCGGGGCCGGGCGATAAACCCAATCTCAATCAAATGGTCGAGGCGATCACGCGCGACGGCTACGTCGTGGCGCAGGAGTATCTGCCCGAAGCCGTCAAGGGCGACGTGCGATTGTTCGTGATGAACGGCAAGCCGTTGCAGGTGAAGGGCAAAACCGCGCTGTTTCGGCGCGTCAACAGTTCGGGCGATATGCGCTCGAATATGCACGTCGGCGGCCAATCGGAAGCGACCGAATACACCGAAGCGATGCACCGTATCGTTGAGACGGTGCGCCCCAAGTTGGTGGCGGACGGTATGTTTCTGGTTGGCGTCGACATCGTCGGCGATAAGCTGATGGAAATCAACGTGTTTAGTCCGGGCGGTTTCGGTTCGACGCACAAGTTCACCGGCATCGAGTTTTCGCTCGCCGTCATCGAGGATTTGGAGCGCAAGGTGTTTTATAAAGCGCAATATCCGCATAAGGTGCCGAATCAAACTTTGGCGACGATGTAGGCAAAAATCAACCGCCGAGGACGGAGAGAACGAAACGATCCGCGGGGAATGTCAACGTTTGGCATAGCTCACCCTGAACTGAAATCATCACGAACGTAGGGGCGTTGCTGGCGACGCCTCGAACATCTCGCTCCCCGCAAAAGTCACGTCAATTTCCGCAAGTAACGCCCCTACGTTCGGGGGCTTTCATGCTCTGACGCGCGATAGCCCGCAAACTAAACCGGCGCGCCCAAATCGGGCGCGCCGTTGCGATTTGGGCTGAGCGTCACTTCACCGTCAGCTTGAAGGTAAGCGGAGCCGAAATATCGCGTCCGCCATTGGCGGTGCCGCCGTCATCGCGCAGTGTCACCGTCACTGTCGCGGTGCCGGAGCGGCCTCGGCCCGGCGCGTAGGTCAGCGTGCCCGATGGCGAGATTTGCGGCGCGCTGCTAAACAGTGAGTCGTTGGAACTGCTCACCGAAAACGTCAGCGTTTGAGCGGTTTCGTAGGCGTTGCCGGGCGAAATCTGGCGCGCGAAGTTCGCCACGCTCTGCGCGCTACTGTTCTTTTTGACCGTGACCAACGAACTCGCCAATGCGAAGGTCGGCGCGTCGTTGACCGGTTCGACACTCAGCGTCACGCGGGCCGGAGCGCTGGCCAAACCGCCGCCGTCGCGCGCCACAAAGGTGAAGCCGTCATCGCCGAAGTAATCGGCGGCGGGCCGGTAAGCGAGGCTCGCGCCGGTTCCGCTCAGCGCGCCGTTTTGCGGGCCGGAAACGATCTCGAAACTCAAGGCGTCACCGTCCACGTCGGTGCCGCTCAGCGTGATGTCGAGCGGCGTGTCCTGATCGGTTGCCACGTTTTGCGGCGTCGCGACTGGCGCGTGATTGACGTGAATCACGCGAATCGAAACGCGCGCGTTTTCGCTAATCAGCGTGCCATCGGAGGCCGCGTAGCTGAAGCCGTCGTCGCCGAAGTATCCGGAGTCGGGCGTGTAGGTGAAGCCGCCGTCGGCGCGCAAAACGACCTGGCCGTGCGCGGGTTGCGCCCGCAGAATCGCCGTCAGCGCGTCGCCGTTGGCGTCGCTGTCGTTGGCCAAAACGCCGGGCGCGTCCACGTCGAGCGGCTGGTCTTCGAGCGTTTGGTAAGCGTCGGCGCGCGCGACCGGCGTATACGAAACGTAAGTCACGCGAATCGAAACTTCGGCGCTCGCGCTGGTCAAGGCGCCATCGGAAACGGTGAAGCCAAAGCTGTCTGAACCGAAGTAGCCCGCATCGGGCGTGTAAATCAAGTCGGGCGCCGCGCCGCTCAGCGTGCCGTGCGCCGGTTCGCGCACGACCGCAAAGCTGAGCGCGTCGCCATCGGCATCGGTGCCCGCCAGCAGGATGGCGATTTCGTCGTCCTGACTCAGCGTCACGCTTTGCGCGGTGGCGACCGGCGCGCGGTTGCTCGGCGTCACGTCGAAAGTCACCGTCGCCGTGCGGCGCGTCGCGCCAACGGTCGCCGCGAAAGTCAGACTATCAGGCCCGATGGTATCGGCGTTGGCAGTGTAAATCAGGTTGGGCGCGACTCCGCTAATCGTGCCATGCAGAGGCGGCGTTTCGATGCTCAATTTGGCGCGCTGCCCCGCATCGCTGACATTCAATTGGAACGGCGTCGCTTGCCCCGCGCGCGCCGTGACGGTCGAATCGGCGACGCTCCAGGGCGCCAGCACGCGAATCGAAATCGTGGCGGGAGCCGAAATCAAATCGCCGCTTTGCGCGCGGAAACTAAAGCTGTCCTCGCCCCAGTAATCGGTAGCGGGCGTGTAAGTCAGGCCCGGCGCCGTGCCGCTCAAAATGCCGTGCGCGGGCGCGGAAACCAGATAGCCCAATGGACGCGGGCCGCTCGCTTCCAGCGCGATGGCCGCGCTGCTGTTGGCTTCGAGCGTGAGCGCGCCCGGCGTCGCCGCGATGGGCGCGATGTTGAGCGTCACCGTTACACTCGCCGAGTTGCGCGCGCCGTTGGAGACGTGATAGGTGAACGAATCGGACGCGTAATTGTCCTGCCAGGGGAACACGCCGCCCGCGTAACTGAACGAGCCGTCGGCCTTGAAATCGAAGAGCGACGAATAAGTCGGGCCACGATCCAGAACCGCGCGGAGCGGCGCGCCCGCAGCGTCGCTATCGTTGCTCAAAATGCCGGGCGCGCCCACGCGCAGCGTTTGGCCGCGCGCCACGCTGTAAGCATCGGCGACGGCGACCGGCGCCGCGCCACTGCCGGATGCGCGCACATGCAGCCGCATCGTCGCCGTGTTCGAGGTGTAGTAACCGTCATTGGCGCGGAAGGTGAACAGGTCGTCGCCGACGTAACCGGACTCGGCGCGATAAACATAGGCTTTCATGTTGTTCGGGCCGGAGATTTGGGCGGGCGTCAGAGTGCCGTGCGCGGCGTTGCCGACGATGGCGAAAGTGAGGGCGTTGTCGTCACCGTCGAAGGCGCGCAACCAAATCGTCGTCGCGGTTTCGCCCTCGATGTCGGCTTCACCATCGTAGGCGATGGGAATATCAGCGACGGGCGTGATCTGAATTGTCACCGTCGCCGTCGCGCGTTTGCCCGCGTCGTTTTGCACCTCGAAGAGGAACGAGTCCGATCCCGAATAGTTGGGAAACGGCGTGTAAACCAAGTTGGGCGCGCTGCCCGAAAGCAGGCCTTTGGTGGGCGAGGTCGCCACGCTGTAGCTTAGGGTGCCTGGCCCCGAACCGGTCAGCGTGATGGCTTTGGAATTGTCTTCGAGCAGGCTAATGCTCTGCGCGTTGGCCCTGACCGGCGGCGTCACGTTGAGCGTGACGGTCGTCCAATCGCCCGCGCCCGTCGCGTCGCTGGCGGCGTAGCGGAAGGTCACCTGCGCGGGTGGCGTGGCGGAGTAGTAGGGCTTCCAGGTGAACGAACCGTCGGCCTTGAGCGCGATGGTGCCCGCGTTGGGCTGGCTGCTGGGGTCGAAAACCGCCGTCAGCGCGTCGCCTTCGAGATCGGTGTCGTTGGCCAAAACGCCGGGCGCAACCAGGCTAAACGGCTCGCTCGCCGAAACGGTGTAACTGTCGGGATTGGCGATGGGCGCGCCGTTGTCCGAAACGGTCACGGTTACCGTCGCGGGCGCCGAATCGAGCGCATCGGCGCTGTTGTAAAAGCCCATGCCGGGCGTATCGTTGGCGACGATCTGAAAAGTATCGCGTCCCACGAAACCGGCGCTGGGCGTGTAGGTGAAGTTGCCCACCGAATTATAGAACGGGTCGACGATGGTGGTGCTGCCGTGCGAGGGCGGCGAGAACACGCGCCAGTTGAACGACGCGTAGCTCGAATCAACATCGGTGGCTCTTGCCTTGATTTGCACGGCGCGTCCCATGCGCGTGGTCGCCGAAATGTTGGCGACGACGGGCGCATCGTTAATGGCGCGGATGTCAATGAAGACGCGCGCCGTCGAACTCGCGGTGCCCTGCGTCACGCGAAAGGTGAACTCGTCGGCGCCGTTGGCGTTGGGCGTGGGCACATAAGTCCGCGTTTGGCCCTGGCCGCTCAGCGTGCCGCGTTGCGGGCCGGAGATGATGGCAAACGCCGCGCTCGTGCCGGGCGTGCCGCCCGAATAGCCAAGGTCGAAAGTCGCCGAAGTGTCTTCGTCGAGGTCGATGTTATCGCCATGCGCCAGCAGTGGGCGCGGCGCGTCGTCGTTCAGGCTGACGAAACGCACGCCACCAGGCACGGTCGCGGCCAAAAGCGAGCCGTCGCGCGAAACGTGAACGATGGTGGCGTTGTAATCGAAAGTCGTCTCGAAATCGTAAGCGCCGAGCTGTCGAAAAGAACTCGCGTCGTAAACGCGCACCTGCGACGAGTTGCGCCAGGGCAGATAGAGCCGAGATTGCGTCGGATGATAAGCCGCGCCGATGCCCTGCTCGTCAGCGTAGCGGCCCAGCGTTTTGACTTTTTGGGCGCCCGCATAAATCGTGGTGCCGTAGTAGGTCGGAATGGCGAACTGCGCGCCATCGGCGTTGACGGCCAAACCGCTGTTGTAATTATTGGTCTCTCCCAAACGCGTGAGAGCGCCATCCACAACGCGGCTAAAGGGGCCGCTGGAAATCCCGTTTTCCGAAACTCCGATGAGCGAACGATCACCCGAAGGGTGCAGCGAGGGACTGTAAAAAGAACCGTAACTGCCGGGAGACACCGTCGAGGTCGCGGTGTCCGAGGCGAAATCGTAGCGCATCGGCGCGGGCGCCCAGCCGCCGTAAAGCGTGCTGGAGGTGACAAGGGCCGCGCCGGTATTATCGAGCGCGACGCTGGCGGTGCCAATGGAATCGCCAGCCCCCTAGCCGCCGGGCGCGAACCACTTATCGCTGACGATGCCGCCATTTAAATCAACGTGGGCGAACCCAACTTTGCCGTCGAGCGCCGAGTTGGGCGTCGCCCCGATTAGAAACGAACCGTCAGGCGCCAGATCGAGTTGGCGAACGGTTTTGCCGATTTCAAACGGCGGCAAGAACGTTTTGTCGGCGATGCGGTAGCGCAAAATCTGCGAACCGCTCGAAATGTAGATCAGCCCACGCGCCGGATCGTGAACGAAATCGGTGCGATTGGGCGCCGCGATAAAAGTGCCTTCGGCACGAGCAGGGAAAAGCGGAGCAAAAACCGCCAGCGCGCAAATGAACAGCGCGACACACCACAGACGCAGGAAATTCATGGTCTTAACATAAAACCGCCAACAAAAATGAGCCGCCCGACCCTGGTAAATTGCTCAAATAAGCGAGATCGCGACGCGTAGAAGAGATGTTAACAGAACTTCACTCTTAATGCACGAGACTTTACATTAAATTTTCCTGAAATTTTTGGAGGCGGCAATCAATCGGAATAACTCTAATTTAAATTCGCATCTCGGTTTAACTTGCCTTTATCTTTTACTCTGATACACTGCCGCTCGAAAGTAGAAGCTAAGAAAATTCTTATGACTCTCCGAACTTTTTGTGCCCAACTTGCAGCGCTGACGCTCCTGAGCGGCGGTGCGACCCTGATGAGCGGTTGCGGCGGCGGTGCCAGCGCGGCGCCTTCGATTCCGACAATTCCGCCAACGACACCGACAACTCCGAACTCTGGCAATCTCAACCGCATCGCGTTTTCCTCGGATCGCGACGGCGACTTCGAGATTTACACCATGAACCCCGACGGCAGCGACGTGCAACGCGTCACGACTGCGGCGGGCGACGACACCAAACCGGCGTGGAGCCGCGACAAAACCAAACTCGCCTTCGCCAGCGAGCGCGACGGCAACTCGGAAATCTACGTCGTGCCCATAACCAACGGCAAATCCAACGGCCCCGCCCAACGCATCACCAACGATGAGGCATCCGATGACGCGCCCAGTTGGAACCCTGATGGAACGCAGTTGGTGTTTGATTCGAATCGTGCGACGCGGGACTCAACAAATGGAGCTGTGCGGCTTGAACGCGCGCTCTATGTTGTGGATGCCTCCAATAAAAACGTGCGCCGAATTACACAACATCCTGGCTTTACTGATCAGTCTCCGTCCTGGTCTCCACAAGGGAACTTGATTGTATTTCAATCCAATGATGCTGACTTTTCCAGGTTTCGCCCACAAGCCCCCGATCACCTCTTTACGGTAGAGCCAAATGGTGAAAACTTTAAGCAGCTTACATTTGGTGGGTTCAATAAAGATCGGAATCCGTCTTGGAATGCTGCCGGAACTAAGGTTCTTTACGAGCGCGGTTTCAGCACGGCAGTCGTTGATCCAGACAATGGTGAAATTGTTACTCTTCGTGCTACAAATGACGATTCTTGTGGTGACCCCGTGTATAGCCCTGATGCAGAGCAGATCGCCTGCGAAGGAATCAATATCATAGATGTTGATAATCCAAACGACCCGCTAAAAAGAGTGACGAGCGGTTTGCAGCCCAGTTGGTGAGCAGTTGTCAAAGGTAACATCCATGAATATCTCAAAATTTGCCCTTCTCTTCCTCGTTCTACTTGGAATGTTCGCATCTCGCACTCAAGCGCAACAAACGTTCTTTGAAGACCAGTTTGATGGTTCTTCACTCGATACAACAACGAAATGGTCCTTCTACGGCCCTACCAATGAAGGTGGAGACGGAAATGTCGGTTCGATAATCGGGGCTGACGAGAAAACCAAACAGGGTGGCACTAATTTCGGGTTTAAACCAACCATTGAATCGGATGCTGACGGCACTCGCTACGCCCGTTTGAGATTGGATACGTTCAATCCAAGGGATAACACTCGATTTAAAGGAACCGAGATGTATTCTCGCATAGGCTTCGGGCCACCGGGCAAAGCTATCGACTTCAGCGATCCTTTCAATCGTATTATTAGTGTCAAGGACAAGCCCGATGAAATCTCTACTGGCTTCGAGTTTGAAGCACGCATCCGCTATTCAAACAACGTGACGTTTCCTCAGAAAGGTGGCGTCGCGGCCTTTTGGACGTATTGGAATCACGGCACTTCTACCGATGTAAACAACACAAACTACAAAGCTCACGAGATCGACTACGAGATGTTTTACAGAGATTCGTATGAGTTGAGTCCGCCTCCGCCAAGTCCGCAACTACCTCGGAAATTGCAACTGCAAAACTACCGAGACTTCAACGCGTCAGCGGGGTCAAGTGCATATGGCAACCCAAGCATGACAAAACAAGATACTCCCAGATTTGTGCTCGATTGGAGGCAGTGGAACACCGTCAAAATTAAATGGACTCCCAAGGCAGACGGCAGTTGGATCACTCAATGGTATGCCAAGGAACCATCTGACCAAGATTACAGATTTTTGGGCGAGGAAGGAACGATTGCGCCCAACAAATGGATGACGGTGCGCTTCAACATCTGGAACTTCGTGGGCTACCCTGGCAATACGCCAGTTTCCGATCCGGCTCAGAATCGGTCTTACTTCCTCGACGTTGACTGGGTGAAAGTCAGCAAAGTCGCTTCGATTTCGGCGAACGTGACCGAAGTTGGCGGCGTGGCCGTTTCGCCGTCCGCGACGACGGCTGTTCCCAATCTTTCGGTCGTCAAAGGTCAATTGTCCGGCTCGTCTCCGTCGGTTAATCAGATCAACGTTGTTATCGAACGTTTGAGCGACGGTTACAAATGGAGAAGCTACGGAACTTCGGGTTGGACCGCACCGGGGGACTCGTTTGGTGCGGGCACCGATTACCCGACAACTCAACCGGGTTGGACGACGAATCAAACGATGCCTTCGCCTTCGCAGACCAATGCCGGAGATTACCGCATTGTGGCCGACGCGTTTAATAATAGCGTTTATCAGTTCAGCAGCGTTCCGGTGACGGTTCGCGTCGCCGCCAGCACCAACAATGTGCCCGTCTCGCAATCGTTTGGCCCGACCGGTGGCAGTTCTAACGCGAATGAGCCGCGTGTCTCCACCGCGAGCTACTTCGACGAAGATGGTTCCGACGACATCAAGGAATGTGCCGTCGAATTACGTCAGGGCAATCTGGCAACGATGGCTTATTACGATAAGCTCGCCAACAAGCTCTATCTTTCGGATGGCAATGGCGGACGCATCGGCGGTTTCGCTCCGGGTTCGGCTAACGTAATCTCCAACAACTTCGTTTCGCTGAACTGCGTTGACACGCCAGTCTTCGTCAATCCTGGCGCCAAACAAGTGCAGGTTCGCTGGAACTTCACGCCCAAACAGCCGTTGGCTGGCAATAACCTGGTTAATCTCGATGTCACCGATAAAGCGGGCGCTCACGCGGGCTTCGTCAACAAGGCGACCTGGAATGTTATCGGCGCTCCGACCGGTAATTCCGCGCCCGTTGCCGTCGCGTTTTCGCCCACCAGTGGAAGCAGTCAAGTTGGCAATCCTTACGCGACCAACTCGATTTATACCGATGCCAACGGAATTGGTGACTTGAAATTTCTCATCGTCGCCATCGTAAAGGGGAGTCAGCAGACGCGCGCTTACTACGATGTGCCAACCAACCTGCTCTACTTGCAAAACGATGCCGGACAATACGTGGGCGGCGTCCGTCCCGGCGACAACGCGGTCATTTCCAATAGTCTGGTCACGCTCGACTGCTTGCAAACCAGTGTTTTTCCCGTGATGTCGCGCAATGAGATTCAGGTGCGCTGGCGATTCGTTGCCAAGTCAGGATTAGCTGGCGTCAACGATATTTATCTGCTGGCCTTCGATAATGCCACGGCGAGTTCAGGCTTTCAAAAGCGCGCGACCTGGACGGTTTACGCGCCCAGCGCGGCCATATCTGCGTTCAGTGCTCCGAATGCGAGCAAAGCCAAGACTTCTGACTCGCCAAAGAAAACTTATTCCGCCGAAAACCCTTACCTTGGCGAAGTTCCCGGTGGCGACACATCCAAGAACCTGCCTAAAAAGAATACCTCCGATGGAACAGAAGGGCCGCCCCCAATGGAAATTCCGTCGAGCGATTCTTCCTCTTCAAGCGCTACGTCAGCGAGCGCTTCGGCGCAGCAAACGCCGCCCGATCCGAGCGCTTCGGCCAGCTAAATCAGCGAATCAACAACGCGTCGCGACTTCACTATCGCGGCGCGTTGTTGGTTTAGCTGCCGCCAATTCGAGTAATTCTCCGGGTGCGGAACGCCAGAGGGTTTTCATCAGTCTTTAAGCCAGCCGCAAAACAGGCTCCAGACTTATGGCCAAAAATCGCAATCGCCGCGACGATTCCGCTGATTCCAGCGAAGAGTCCGGCGCCAATCCCTTCCAAAATTTCCCCGAAACGCAATTAGATGCGCCGGGACTTTTAGACGAAATCCTCAATTCGGGCCGCGTCGAAGACAGCCGCACCTACAACACTTTGCTGCTGCTGCGGCATCAACTCGAAACCGACAAAAAACAACTCGAAGAAGCCGCCGAAGTCCTCGAACAATACGAGGAGGCTTACAACAAACTCACCCAACCGGCCAACCGCATCGGCGTTTATCTGGGCAAACCGCCCGAAGAGCGCGTCAAGCGCAAAGTCGAACCCGAAAAACTCGACGAACTGGCGTTAATCGCCGTCGGCGATCAGGAATTCGTGGTGCAGGTTGATCCCAATATTGACGAACCCAAGTTCGACATCGGCACGCGCGTCAAAGTCAACGAAGGCTATGCCGTCGTCGGCGACATGGGGCCCGCCGAAAACGGGCCAATCGCCAAAATCGCCGAAGTCATGGACGATGGCCGTTTGCGCGTTTCGTCCGACCCGCAGGGCGTGCAGGGCCGCATCGTTTACCGGGGCGAAAAACTGCTCGGCGTCGATCTGAAAACCGGCGACGAAGTGCGCATGGAGCCGTTTTTCAAAGTCGCCCTCGAACTGTTCGTCGGCAACGAATCGCAGGATTACTTCCTCGAAGAAGTGCCCGAATTGCCCTGGGAAAAAATCGGCGGACAGGAAGAAGCGATTCAGCTCATCCGCGACACCATCGAGATGCCGTTGCTCTATCCCGAACTGTTCGAGCGCTTCGGCAAAAAACCGCTCAAGGGCATTTTGCTCTTTGGCCCTCCAGGTTGCGGCAAAACCTTGATTGGCAAGGCGACGGCCTACAACCTGACCAAAGCGTTCAACGAGCGGACGGGGCAGGACTTGAAAGAGTATTTTATGCTCATCAACGGGCCGCAGATTTTGAATATGTGGCTGGGCGAAAGCGAGCGTCAGGTGCGCGAGATTTTCCAGACCGCGCGCGAAAAAGCCAAAGAAGGCCATCTCGTCTTCATCTTCATTGACGAAGCCGAATCGCTTTTGCGCACCCGTTCGAGCGGGCGCATGGGCAACATCAACAACACCCTCGTTCCGCAGTTCGCCGCCGAAATGGATGGTCTGGTTTCGATGGAAAACGTCGTGGTGATGTTGACGTCGAACCGGCCCGATTACATTGATCCGGCGATTCTGCGGCCTTCGCGCATCGACCGCAAAGTCAAGATTCGCCGTCCCGACAAACCGGCGGCGCGCGACATCTTCGAGATTTACCTGCGCGAAGATTTACCCTACGATCCCGATTTGCTCAAGGCCAATAAGGGCGACGTGGACAAAGCGCGCAAGCAGTTGGCGAACATGGCGACCGATTACGTTTATCGCCGCACGCCCGAAACCGAGTTTTTGGAGGTCTACACGCGCGCCGGTGGCGTCGAGACTTTGTATTACAAAGATTTGGTTTCGGGCGCTCTCATCGAGAGCATCGTCGAGCGCGCCAAAGACTTCGTCATCAAACGTTCGATTGACGTGAAATCGAGCGCCGAAGGGTTGGGCGAAGACGACCTAAAGAAGGCGATTGACGCCGAGTTCAAGGAAAACGAGATTTTCCCCAAGACCGATAATATCGAGGATTGGATGAAACTTTTGGACTACGATCAGGAGAATGTGGTCACGCTCAAGCCGATTCGCCCCGGCTCGCGTGACCGCGAACGCAGCGTGCGCGGCGTGATTTAAACTTGCGCATAAGTAAAACGGCGCGTTCCCATCGGGAGCGCGCCGTTTTTTCGTGTGCGGTAAAATTGAGGTGGGAGTTGTAACTACTCAGCCATCCGTGAACCGCGCGCGTAAGCAAGCGGGCCGTTATGGTTCCCGCACAGTCAAAGTTGTTCGTGAGCGTTATGGGCCGCTTGCTTACGCGCGCGGTTCACGAGGAGCCAAAGGGAGTCCAAGGATTTATGATTCGGTTTAAAACAGAAAGGCACGCTCATTTGAACGCTCTGTTTTTTCATATGTGGAATCGTTTCTTTTGTTGCGCTGTTACTGGCGCGTTGTGCTGTTTGTTGCCCCTCGTCGCGCGCGCCCAAAATAGCGAGAGCGCCCAAACCGTGCCGCCCGGCGTCGTGCAAGTCGAGGGCGGCGTCGGTTTCGCGCGCGCGCAATCCGAGCGCGAAACTTCGTTGGGCGATGCTCTGGTGCGCGTTGGTCTCGATCCGAAAACCGAGGTGCGCATCGGCGTGCCGTCCTATATTTTTCTGCGCGGCGCCAGTCGAGCGTCGGGCTTTGGCGACGCCTTCATCGGCGTCAAGCGCACTTTGTTTGGCGACCAAAAAGCGCAACTCGCGCCGGTCGCGGGCAACGATGGAGAGACGAAAGAACAAGCGCAAAATGGTCGAGCGCGCACCAAACGCGCGGCAGCGAGTGGTGCCCAGCAAACCGCATTGGCTGGCCCCGCGTTGGGTCTGATTGTGGGCACGACCTTGCCAACGGGCGCCGACGAACTCAGCGCCAATCGCTTCGAGCCGCAAGCGTTACTGGCGTTCGAGGCGACCATATCGGAGCGTGTTTCGCTCGCGTCGAACCTGGGTTACACCTCGGTTGCCGGTCAGACGCGGCGCTTTGGTCAGGTCTTTGGTAGCCTGGCGTTTGGCTATTCGGCGGGGGATAAACTGGGCTACTTCGCCGAAGTTTTCGGCACCGACCGCATCGCCGCCGATGGTGGCACTCAGGCGTTTTTGAACGTGGGCGCGGTTTACGTTGTCAGCGACAAATTCGAGTTGGACGCCGGTTTCGCGCCCAGCCTGAGCGATAACGCGCGCCGCAATTATCAATTGGGATTGGGATTTACCAAACGGTTCTAAAATGCCATTTCATCCGACACGAATCAGCGCCGACGGGCGCCATTTGCTGCGCGCCGAGGGCACGCCGTTTTTCTGGCTGGCCGATACCGCGTGGGAACTGTTCCACCGGCTCTCGCGCGAAGAGGCCGATTTCTATCTGCAAACGCGCGCGCGCCAAGGCTACACCGTCGTCCAAGCCGTGGTTCTGGCCGAGTTCGACGGTTTGCACGCGCCCAATTTTTATGGCGATTTGCCTTTGCGTAACGACGATCCAACTCAGCCCATCGCAGCCTATTTCGCTCATGTGGACTGGATTGTCCGGCGCGCGGGTGAGTTGGAATTGACGGTTGCGATGCTGCCGACGTGGGGCGATAAATGGAACAAAAAGTGGGGCGATGGGCCGGAAGTTTTCACACCCGAAAACGCGCGCAGTTATGGCAGTTGGTTGGGCAATCGCTATCGCGACGCGGCTTTGGTGTGGGTTACAGGCGGCGACCGGCCCATCGAAACCGACGCGCATCGCGCGATTATCGAAGCGATGGCGGCGGGTTTGGGCGAAACATCGCGGCACCTGAAAACTTTTCATCCCAACGGCGGCCAAACTTCGGCGCAGTGGCTTCACGGGGCGAATTGGCTCGATTTCAACCTGATGCAAACTGGGCACGGTCGCAACTCGGCTAACTATCAAAAAATCGCCGCCGATTACGCGCGCACGCCCGCCAAACCGGTGATTGATGGCGAGCCAGGCTACGAAGCTCATCCCGCCGGATTTGCCATCGAAAACGGTTATCTGGACGATTACGACAATCGCAAAAGTTTGTATTGGGCGCTATTGTCGGGCGCGGCGGGACATACCTACGGGTGTCACGCGGTCTGGCAAATGTTGAGTTCCAAGCATCCGGCGGTCAATCATCCGCGTCTGCCGTGGCGCGAATCGCTGGATTTGCCGGGCGCGCGGCAAATGCCTCTGGCGCGGCAAATTCTGGCGCCGAGTTGGGGCCATTTGGTGCCCGACCAATCGCTGATTATCGCGCAACCCGCGCACGAAGGCAAAGCGTTGGGACACGCGCACATCGCGGCGGCGCGCGAAGCCAACGGCGCACGCGTTTACGTTTATTGCCCGCTCGACACCAAATTTGAAGTCAACACCTCAAATTTGCCCGACCCGCGTCTGCGCGCGAGTTGGATCGATCCGCGAACCGGTAACGTCACGTTTATAGAAGAATTCGGGCGCGGCGCCAAACGCGAGTTTCAAGCGCCGGGCTGGGGGCCGGATTGGGTGCTGAAACTGGAAGCCATCTAAACTTCGCCTCGAAACCGCTTCAGAAAACTTTAGACAGTTTTTGCCCCGGCAAAGCAACGCTCCATGACAAATTTTCGTCTAAGTCGCGTTGTGTCCATCTTCGGTTCTCAATCTTTATCCAATCGGCGGGCCGCGTTCACCCTTATCGAGCTCCTCGTTGTCATAGCGATCATAGCCATTCTCGCGGCGATACTCTTTCCTGTTTTCGCGCGCGCGAGGGAAAACGCGCGCCGCAGTTCGTGTCAGAGCAATCTCAAGCAAATCGGGCTGGGATTTTTGCAATATACCCAGGATTACGACGAACGTTTGCCGATGGCGACGGCGGGCAATACCACGGCGGCGGGAGCGACAAAACTGGGCGGTTGGATGTTTTACGATGCTTCCGTGCCCGCCAAGTTCGATCCCAAACTCGGTTCGGTTTATCCCTACATTAAAAGCGCACAGATTTTTGTGTGCCCGTCCGATAGCACGGGAGCAAATCAGGGAAATTCTTACGCGATTAATTCCTGTGTTTCGGTTCAGGGCAACGCGACGGGATTTCCTGGCGCGCGCGCGGCCAAAAGTCTGGCGGCGTTCGACGAAACCTCGAAGTGGATGTTGCTCAGCGAGGAAGGTAAGCCAAATGACAACAGCGCTTCGACCGATGACGGATTCCAATTGTTGGGCAGCAGCACCAGTAGCGTTACGAGCAACGATTTCAGCGCGCGCCATCTCGAAGGCTCAAATCTGGCGTTTTTGGACGGTCACGTCAAATGGTTTCGCGTCGCCAAAATCAAAGCCGACGGTTACGCTATCGGCGGCGCGGGCGCGGCGCCTCCCGGCACCGGCTGTCCGTGAGAAAAAGTGAGAGTGCGCGTCAGAAAACTTCAGACGCGCTTGCGCGAGAATTGGCTTTATCCACGCAACGAGAGAGATTCAACTTTCGTCTAACCGCACGCATTATGTCTTCTCAATCTTTATCAAAACGGCGGGCCGCGTTCACCCTTATCGAGCTCCTCGTGGTGATAGCGATAATCGCCATCCTTGCGGCGATCCTGTTTCCCGTCTTTGCACGCGCGCGCGAAAATGCGCGGCGCAGTTCGTGTCAGAGCAATCTCAAGCAGATTGGCCTGGGATTTCTGCAATATACCCAGGATTACGACGAGCGTTTGCCCAACTCGCAAGACGGCGGCAAGGCCGTGATTGCGGCGCCGGGTATTTCGTGGAATTACTTCACCGAAAACAGTGCCACCGGTGCGACGGTCAACAATTTCGATATGAGCCGCAGCGCGATTCAGCCTTACCTCAAAAGCACGCAAATTTTTGTTTGTCCTTCCGATTCGGTCGGCCAAACTTCGGGCGATAGCTATGCGGGCAACGAATGTTTGTTTGGCGACGATCTCACTGGCTCCAGTTATACACCGGTTTCGCCTGCTAACGCTAAGTTGCGCGCGGGTAAATCGTTGGCGGCGTTCGATGATACCGCTCGCTATATGTTGCTGGGCGAAGAAGCCGTCGGCGCCGATGGCAACACGCAAGGCTCAACCGACGATGCCTATATGACGATTGGCAACGCCTTTTCGGGGCGCCATTTCGATGGCTCTAACATCGCGTTTTTGGACGGTCACGTCAAATTCCTGAAAGTGACGCGGATGCGCGCCGACAACGTTTTCACTGGCGGCGTCGCTCCGGCGATAGCTGGAATTTGTTCTTAATCCGCGCGCCCGCCTTGCGCGTTGCTGACAAACCGAGCGCTCTATCGGACGTTCTATACTGGCGTTCGTCGTCTGAACTCGTTTAACAGCTATGTCCCTTCAAAAAATCTTGCTCGTGCAACCGCGCGGCTTTTGCGCCGGAGTGGTGCGCGCGGTCGCCATCGTCGAAGAAGCCCTCGAAATTCATAACCCGATTTACGTTCGCAAAGAGATCGTGCATAACAAACACGTCGTCCAGGATTTGCGCGAACGCGGCGCGGTTTTCGTGGACGAAATCGAGGAAATCCCCGCCGGTGAGCCGGGCAAACCGGTCGTGTGCATCTTCTCGGCTCACGGCGTTTCGCCCGAAGTGCGCAAGCAGGCGCGCGAGAAGAATCTCTTCGTCATTGACGCGACTTGCCCGCTCGTCACCAAGGTTCACATGGAGGCGATTCGCTTCGCCAAAGAGGGCTATTCGATTATTTTGATCGGTCACAACGGCCACGAAGAAGTCGAAGGCACGATGGGCGAAGCGCCCTTTGCCATCACGCTCGTCGAATCCGTCGCTGATGTCGAGAAGCTGATTTTGCCCGATCCCGAAAAGCTGATTTACCTGACGCAAACCACGTTATCGGTGGACGATACCGCTTCGATTGTCGAGGCGCTGAAGCGTAAGTTTCCGCAGATGACGCCGCCGCCCAAAGAGGATATTTGCTATGCGACGACCAACCGTCAGCACGCGGTCAAGCAGTTGGCGCCGCTCTGCGATTTGATTTTGGTGATCGGTGCCAAAAACAGTTCCAACTCGGCGCGTCTGCGCGAGACGGCGGAACTGTGCGGCACGACTTCGTATTTGATTGACGATCAAACGCAAATCAAAGACGATTGGTTCGATGGCGTCCAAACGGTCGGCATCACGGCGGGCGCGTCGGCGCCCGAAATTTTGGTGGATCGCGTGATCGAGAATTTGGCCGGACGCGGGCCGGACGTGCAAATCGAGACGCTCGATATTGCCGAGGAAGATGTGTTCTTTAAAGTGCCGACGACGATTCAGAAGTTGCCGATGTTGATGAATTAGAGTGGGCCAGACGAAAAAACCGGCGCACCTTTTGGTGCGCCGGTTTTTTGTTTTGGGGTGAGCGTTAGGTTTTCCCCTCACCCACTGCCTTGGCTCCGCCAGGCGACCACTCTCCCGGAGGGAGAAGGAGCTACCCGCAAGAAGGTAAAATCTGCCTGAACTACCTTTTAAGCAAGCTGAAGCAACTTATGCTCCCTTGCGGGTGGCTCCTTCTCCCTTCGGGAGAGTGGTCGCCTGGCGGAGCCAAGGCAGTGGGTGAGGGAAAAACCTAACGCTCACCTCAACCTAACTCAGCGCCGCATATTCCGGCAACGCTCCGCCCAACAACGGGCGCGCCCAATCCAAAAACGCGTCCGAGACGTTGGTATCGCCCGCGATGAATTCTTCGGGGAAGGCGCGCGGGAACTCTTCGACCTGCTCCAACTGAAGCGTCTGCTCGATGACTTTATAACCCTTCTCGCCGCGCCCTTCGCCTTCGCGACCAATCGCCACGATGTAGCCGCTCAAATCGTCGTCGGCCAAACGGACGATGAGTTGGCCCAAACCGTAGGCTTCGTTGGCGTCGCCGATGGCGATGTTGGCGCCCGAAACGCTCGTCGTCAGGCCCAGACGGTCGTAGCGCGCGGGCAAGTTCAGGCGCGCCGAGAGTTGCTCACTTAAGTTCACGGCATCGAGGGCGTTGCCGTCTTTGTCGCGCGCGGCGTCGGTGGTGACGACGACGACGGAACCGTGTTTCTGATGCGCGCGACGCATCTCTTCGACCATTTCGTCCAAGTCAACCTGGCGTTCGGGCAACAAAATCGCGTGCGGCGCCGCGTCAAACTCGTCGCGCGCCAGGGCGGTCGCGGCGGCCAGCCAACCGGCTCCGGCTCCGCCGAATTCCAACACCACAATTGGCTCTTCTCCGCCCAATGCGCCGCGCGCAGCGTCGCGCGTTAAAAGCGCCGCCGCGCGCGCCGCGCTGCCATAACCCGGGCAATGATCGCCCGCGTTTACTTCGTTTTCGGGCGAGGCTGGCACGCCCAGAACGCTGAGTTCGTAACCGGCGTCGGCGGCAGCTTTGACGGCGAATTTGGCGCCTTCGATAGCGGGCAAACCGCCGATAAAAATCAGCGTGCCGATTTCGTGCTTGGTCAAAACTTCGATGAGTCTGGGGCCATCTTCGTCGGTCATGGCGCGCGTGCGCCCGGCCAGAATCGAGCCGGGCGTGCGCCGCAGAGCTTCGATTGTTTTATGCTTCTGCATTCCCAGGTCAATGACGCGGTCGTCCAGAACGCCGGGCAAACCGGCGATGGCGCCCCACACTTCGAGCAAGTCGGCGCCTTCGCCGACCTGATCCAGAACGCCCGCGATGACGCCGTTGGTGACCGCCGTTGGCGCGCCCGCCGCTACAATTAATCCGTTTTCGCCTCGTGCCATAATGTTTTTGATTTATCCTCTTTGGGTAACGGATCGGGTGGCGAGTGGTGGGTGATGAGTTGAGAGCGCAAATGCAAGATCAAACAAAACATTCGCGCCCCCGACTCATCACCCACCACTCGCCACCCGATCCGTTGATTGAAACGCCGTCTCGAACTTTCGTTCGCGCGCGCGCAGCAACAAAAGAAAAGCCGATGGCACCAATTGGCGCCTCGGCTCTTGCTCCCTGCCTCTCGCTCGCGGGCGCCGCCTAAACTTTCCGGGCGGCGCGACTTTCGACTCCGTTCCAACTCTTAGCTTTAAGGTTATCATTTCGTGCGCGCCTCTACAATCTCCGCGCGCCCAAATCTTACTTTTTATGTCGCTTCTTGCTTCTGAAATCCCCATTCGCAAAGCGCAGATGCGTCTGGAAATGAAAGCGCGCCGCGCCCTTCTCGATGAAAGCGCGCGCGCCCGCGCTTCGTGGCTGGCCAGCGATACTCTGGGCGATTGGCTGCAATCACGCTCCGAAACGCGCATCGCGCTTTATCTGGCGCGCCCGTTCGAGGTCAATCTCGACGCTTTGGCTCGCGAACTTTTGCGCGAGGGTCGAACCCTGTGCGCGCCACGCGTTGATGTCGCGGCGGGCACGATGAATTTCACCCGGTTGCTCGATTTAGATGCCGTCACGCGCGGCTCCTGGGGCGTGCGCGAGCCGATGACCGATGAAACGGTGCAACCCGAAATTGTGTTGGCGCCCGGTCTTGGCTTCGATAAAAATGGGCGCCGATTGGGAACCGGCGGCGGCTGGTATGATCGCGTTTTGGCCGATATTCCGACCAAAGTCGGCGTGATATTTCGCGGTCAAATCGCGGAAGAAATTCCGGTCGAGGCGCACGATATCAGCATGGATTGGGTGGCGAGTGACGAAGCATTGGTTCGTTGCGGCGCGTGAGATTTCTTCTGTTTCAAATGGTGGGATGAGGGCGTGAGTGTGCGGCGTGCGGGGCTACCGCCCTCTTCCAATCGCGGACTTTGGTCGCTTTGGCTGACAACGACCAGCCTCCATACCTTAGCGATTGGAAGAGGGCGGTAGCCCCGCACGCCGCACACTCACGCCCTCATCCCACCATTTGAAACAAGAGAAATTCAGTTGCTCTTCAACTACTTCGTCTACCAATTCCAGTTCCACCGCAGAGATTTGCCGGAACAAATCCCGCGCGATTCCAGTCACACTTGCCAGAACTGACCATGAAACCCTTTCTCCGCTTCGCCTGCCTCGCCGCCCTATTGCTGATTTTGTGCGCGACTTTCGCTTCTTCCGCGCGCGCGCAAAACGCCGACGATGTGCGAAAACAGGCGCTCCGCCAACAGGCCGATGCCACCTTTAACGAGAAATCTTACGCGCGTGCCATCGAGCTTTACCGACAGGTCAAGGCCGTCGGGCCATCGCTCGACGAGGCGATTATCAACTACAATATCGCGCTTTCGCTTTTCAAAATGGAGCAGTGGGATGAGGCGATTAAAGCGGCCAATTACACGCTGCAAAACTCCGATTGGAAGGCACGCGTTTTGTATTTATTAGGCCAGATTTACGTCAAAGTGCCGCATCAGGGCTACGAAGTCGGCGACCAAATCTATCGCGGCGACGAATATCCCCGCGTCGAAGGCGCCGCCAAACCCGAACTGAAATACCTGGGCAACGAAGATCAGCAAAAGGCGCTCGATTATTTCGAGCAGGCCAAAATCGCCGCGCAACGCGAGCGCGCCAACGCCAAAAACAATCGCTACTTCGCGCCGATTTATCCGATCACCGCGCGCGAAGAGATTGACCTGAACTTTGATCTCGCCGCGTTTTTGCCGCAGGTGAACTTCGATGAATTCATCGCCCAAATGGAAAAAGGCGAAGTCGGCGTCAGCGCGATTGGCCCTCGGCAAAACTACGATAAAACTTGGATTCTACCCGAAAAAGTTCTGACGCTTTACGCCGAAATTCGCCAGTTGGACGACGACAAAGCCAAACCCGATGCCGCGCGTTCGCTGCTCGCCGAAGGCTTGTTCGCGCGCGCTTATCGTCAGCGCATGGACAGTTGGGCGCACAAATACGACCCCGAATTAAAGAAGACAATTACGCGGTCTTATCCCTTCGATAACCTCCAGGCCGTCAACGTGTGGCGCCGGTTGGTGACCGATTACCCCAATTCGCCGCTCGCGCCGCAGACGTTGATTCTCATCGCACAGACGCAACAGAGCGACGGCGATTATATCGCCGCCGCCGTGACTTTGCGCGAACTGATCGTGAAATATCCCAAGTCGAAGTGGGTTTCCGATGCGCGCGCGGGCATTGTCGAAATCGAAAAACGCGAGGTATCGTTCAACGTCCGGGAAGCGACTCGCCCCGGTGTGCAACCCAAACTCACCGTCAATGCGCGCAACGTTAAGACGGTGAACTTTGCCGCTTATCGCGTGAAGCTGGAAGATTATCTGACGCAGCCAAAAAACCTCAACGATAAAGACACGCAGTTCACCGAGTTCACCGAGAACTTCGGCACAATCGAAGGCGCCACCCGCAAATTCGGCGCGCCCGTCGCCAAGTGGCAGTTCGAGACGGGGAGCAAATCTGATCATAAACCGACGGCGGGCGAAACGAAAATTCCGCTCGACAAAATCGGCGCCTATGCCGTCATTGCCGAGGCGGGCGGCGTCAAGTTCGCGCAAATCGTGATTATTACCGATTTGGCGTTGCTCAAGAAAGTGGACAAAGACGGCAGTTTCGTCTTCGTCGCCGACGCCAAATCGGGCGCGGCGTTGCCCAATGTCAACGTGATTTTGAAGGAGACCTGGAATTACAATCCGCGCGTGACCGACTTCGCCAGAGGCCAATCGGACGATGGCGGATTCTTCGATAAGAAACGCCCTGCCAAAGCGGACGACAACCGGCAAATCGAAGCCTTCGCCTGGCTCGGCGACCGCTATGCTTTGACTGGCGCTCAAGGCAATGACGGCTATTATGGCAATGACGGCGAACACCGGCGCGCCCTCGGCACGACCGATAGGCCGGTTTATCGGCCCGGTCAGCAAGTCAATTTTCGCCAGATTTTGACGACGCGCAAGGGCGGCGATTGGGAGCCACTCGTCGGCGCGACGGTTCGCGTGCGCGCCAACAATCCCCAGGGCGAAGAGATTTATCGCAAAGATTTCAAGTCGAGCGAGTTCGGCTCCGTCAACGGCGACTTTAACCTGCCCGACGAAACGCCTTTGGGCGTTTATAACGTCAGCGCCGCCATCGTCAAAGGCGACGACGAAGATAATTTAGGCGGCACGCAATTTCGCGTCGAGGAATATAAACGGCCCGAATTTGAAGTCACCGTTTCAGCGCCAACCGAAGCCAAACGGCCCGGCGAAACTGTCGCCGCGCGCATCAACGCCAAATATTATTTCGGCTCGCCGGTGCCCAATGCCAAAGTCAAATACACCGTTCGCAAAGCGAGTTGGTTTGCCAATTATCGCTTCCCGACGCCTTACGATTGGCTCTACGCGAGTTGGGGCGTCGGCCAATACGACACCGGGCGCCGCAACATCGGCGGCGAAGGTTCGGGCAAAATCATCAAAGAAGGCGAAGTGACGACCGACGACAAAGGCTTCGCCGAGCTGAGCTTCGTGACCGACGAGTTGGAGCCGGTTGACGACAACAATTGGTGGGCGCGCTACTCCAATCCGCTTTATACCATCGAGGCCGAAGTCACCGATTCGTCGCGGCGCACCATCGAAGCGCAGGGACAAGTCAAGGTCGCGCGCCAGCAGTATTTCGCGTTTCTGGATACCGACAGAGGTTACTTTCAGCAAGGCGACCGCGTGCCGGTTGAGTTGCGCACGCAGGACGCCAACGAACAACCGATAGCTGCCCAAGGCAAAATGGTGGTTTATCGGTTGTTGCCTGGCGACAAAGAAGAGCGTGTGTTCGAGGAAGCGATTGCGACCAACGCACAAGGTTATGCGAAATGGACGTGGGAAGCGAAAGAATCGGGGCAGTTCCGCGTCGAATATCGGGCGACCGACGATTGGGGGCAGCAGGTCAAGGCATCGCAGGAAATCTGGGTTATCGGCGACCGCATCGGCGCGACGCGATTGCGTGGCGTGACGATTCTGCTCGACAAAGAATCGTATGCCGAAGGCGAAACGCTCAAAGCGCGATTGGTGGCCGACGCGCCGGGCGCGACGGTGCTTTTGACGCAGGAAGTCGGCAACGAAATTCTGCGCCGCGACGTTTACAAGATCGAGGGACAATCGCGCGAAGTGAGCATTGCGATTGATAAAACCAAGGTGCCGAACTTCTTTTTGAGCGCGGCTCTGGTGCAGGATTATCAGGTGTATCAGGCGCAGGCCGAAGTATTCGTGCCGCCGGTTCGCCAATTGTTGAATATCGCGGTAAAAGGCGACAAAGCGGTTTACAAGCCGGGCGAAACCGGCACTTTTGAGTTGACGGTGCGCGATTACGCGGGCAATCCGGCGCGCGCCGAAGTTTCGCTGGCGCTCGCCGACGCGAGTTTGTTTTACATTCAGAAAAGTTTCACGCCCGACGTGCGCCAGTTTTATTACGGCTCGCGGCGCAGCGATCAGGTTGGTTTGGATTCGAGTCGCAGCGGCAACCCGCAGGCGCGGCGCGAAGACGATAACAAAACGCCCGTTTACGAGACGCACGATTTCGAGTTGCCCGACGATTTTGGTCAACTGCAATTGACGCCGGGCGGTTTCGGATATTACGGTTACGGCGGCGGCATTGGCGGCGGAATGCGGATGCGCGGCGATTACGCGATGGCTGGCGTCGCCGGGCCGCAAGGACTCCCAGGAGTTATGGCGGGGGCGCCACCTGCGGCGCCGATGGCATCAATGGCGGCGGATTCCGTCGGCCAGAGGAAAGTGATGTTACCCGTTCCGCCCGCGCCCATCGAAGTGCGCTCGAACTTCGCCGAAACCGCGTATTGGTCGCCCGCCATCGTAACCGACGGCGGCAAGGCGACGGTCAAAGTCACCTTTCCCGATTCGCTGACGCAATGGCACGCGAGTGCGTTGGGACTGACCAAAGATGTGCAGGTGGGCGAGGCGCAAACCGATGTCGCGACCAAGAAAGATTTGCTGGTGCGATTGCAGGCGCCGCGCTTTTTCGTCGAACGCGACGAAGTGACGATTTCGGCGAACGTGCATAATTACACCGACGAAACGCAAAGTGTTCGTGTGGAGCTGGATAACGGCTCTGAATTGAATTTGCAGGGCAGGAAAATCTCTCTGAGAGAAGGAGAAGTTTTCAATGGCGCAGTGCCCCCGCCCGAACCCATCAAAACAATTGAACTTGCTGCTGGAGCCGAAAAGCGCGTGGACTGGCCCGTCAAAGTCGTGCGTTCGGGCGAGGCCGAAATTCAAGTCACCGCGCAAACCGCGACGGCTTCCGATGGCGTGAAGTTGAGCTTTCCGGTTCTGGTTCATGGCGTGCAGCGCTTCGACGGCAAAGCCGGAGAAATCAAGGGCGATTATCGCCCTGGCGTTGATGCGCTCGTCAATACGAAAGGGGATAGAGGCAAAGCCACTATTACGCTCAATTTTCCGAAAGAGCGGCAGTTGGGCGCCAGCCGTTTGAACGTGCAACTCAATCCGAGTTTGGCCGGGCAGATGCTCGAAGCGTTGCCGTATCTGGCCGATTATCCTTACGGTTGCGTCGAGCAAACCATGTCGCGCTTTTTGCCGACGGTCATCGTGCAAAAGACGTTGCGGCAAAGCGGAGTTGACCTCGAAACGCTGCGCAAACGCGCGCAGGCTTACGATGCGCAAATTAAAGATGAGCCGATTGGCGAGCGCATCAAGAACACCGGCTATAGCTATCCGCAGGGCCAGCCCAATTCGCGCGATATGAGCGAAATGGCGTCGGAGCTGTGGCGCCCGAGAGTCTCGAACAATCCGATTTACGACGCGAAAACCGTTGACAAAATGACGCAGGAAGGTTTGCAGCGACTGTATACGATGCAACGTAGCGACGGCGGTTGGGGTTGGTGGCCCGGTAGCGGCAGCAGCGACGAATATATGTCGGCCTATGTCATGTATGGTTTGTATCAGGCGCAAAAGGCCGATGTCGCGGTGAAGTCGGATGTCATCAATCGCGGCGCCAAATATCTGGCGGCGCAGATGAAAGACGAAGATAATTTGCAACTGCTGAACTATATGGCCTACGCGCTGACGCAAGACGCCAAACCCGTTGGCGGCGATTGGCAAAAGGTCGTGACGGGCCGCTTGTTCGAGCAACGCGAACGTTTGGCGCCGCTTTCCAAATCGTATCTGGCGATGGCATTGGATAACCTGGGCGATAAAGCCAAAGCCAACGTCGTGGTGCGCAATCTGGAAAACACCGTCGTGATTGACGCCGCTAACGGCACGGCGCGCTACAAAACGGGGGCGCAGTATTGGTATTGGTGGAACAACGATGTCGAAACCGTCGCGCTCGCATTGCGGGCGTTCGATCAAATCGAGCCGACTAACAAACTGGCGCCGATGCTGATGAAATGGCTGACGCTGCAAGCGCGCGGCAATCATTATCGCTCGACCAAAGAGACCGCCGAAGTCGTCTATACGCTCGCCGATTACGTCGTTAAGAATAAAGAGCTTGACGTGGATTACACGCTCAAAGTTAATCTCAACGGCAAATTGGCGCGCACCTATCGCGTCACCCGCGAGAACGCGCTGTGGTTCGACAATCGGTTCATTACCGGCGACGTGTTTTTAAACGATGGCGAAAACACGCTAACGATTGAGAAAGTCGGCAAAGGCAAGCTGTATTGGAACGCCACTACCGAATACTTCTCGCTCGAAGAGCCGATTAAGGCGAGCGGCAACGAGTTGGAAGTTTCGCGGCGCTTCTTCAAACTGACGCGTAAAATGGGTGACGCGGAGACGACTGGCGCCGCTTCGATTGGTATCGTTAGCGAGCGCGTCAACGTCACGCCCTGGGCGCATATCGTTCCAACCGAACAGGAATATACGCGAACTGAAGTTAAAGATAACGCAACTGTTGCGAGTGGCGATTTGATCGAGGTTGAACTCGTGGTCAACGCCAAAAATGATTACGAATATCTTGTTTTCGAGGACATGAAAGCCGCCGGATTCGAGCCGGTAGATTTGCGTTCGGGCGCGAGTTATGGCGACGGGTTAAGCTCGAACGTCGAACTGCGCGATGAGAAAGTCGCGTTCTTCGTGGATCGGTTGCCCCAGGGCCGTCGCGTGTTGCGCTATCGCGTGCGCGCCGAAGTGCCGGGGCAGTTCCACGCCCTACCGACCAACGGTTACGCGATGTATGCGCCCGAAGTGCGCGCGATTTCCGACGAAATGCGCGTCGGCGTGAAGGATTGAAGATTAAGGTGAGCGTTATGTTTTTCCCTCACCCCAAATTAATACCATCGGATGGACGCCACTACTTCAATTCTTTACGCCATCAACTCCAACATCTCCTCGGTTACCGCATAACGCAACGGTTCTTTCCGTTGCCAGCGCACGAACTCTTCGATGGCATAATCGGCCATGCGCACCACTTCGTCGCCGATGCTGCCCGCGATGTGCGTCGTCAGATGAACGTTGGGCAATTCCCACAACTCTGAATCGGGCGGCGCCGGTTCGGGGGCGGTCACGTCCAACAGCGCGGTTAAATCGGGGCGATTGCGCAGAACCTCGATCATCTCGTTTTGACGCACCGTCGCGCCGCGTCCCGTGTTGATGAACGTCGCGTCGGGCGCCATATTCGCGAAGTGCGCGCCGCTTAACATGCCGACCGTCGCGGGCAAATTCGCCAGATGATTCGATACCACATGGCCGCGCGCGAACGCCTGGTCTAACTCGACCTTTTCGACGCCCATCTTCGCGGCAGCGTCATCGGGCAGAAACGGATCGAACACCAACACTTCCAGATTGAACGGTTGCAACAGTTCGACGACGCGACGCCCGATTTGTCCGGCGCCCAGTAAGGCGACGGGCGCGCCGAAGTTGCCGCGCCCGCGAAATTTGTGGCCCGACCGCGTCGCGGCGAATTCGCGTTCGTTGCGGTGATAACCTTTGTTGGCCAACAAAATCTGCGCCAGCGTCCACTCCGCCACCGGAACCGCGTTGGCGGCCCACGCGCTCACCACCGTAATGTCGCGTCGCAAGAGGGGGCGCGCGAAGTTTTGAACGGTGCCCGCCGCATAAAAAACCGCGCGTAAATTGGGCATTTTATCGAGTTGTGCATCGTCCAACGAGGGAAAACCCCAGGTCGAAAATAAAACTTCGACATCGGCCAACTCGCCCGCTTCGAGAGCGGGCAAACCCATGATTTTGGGCGCGCAATCGGTCAACTGTTCGACTTGCTGGCGTCGGCCCTGTGCATAAACCGCGTTGATGCATTCGGCATTATGGCCGAAAAACGCGGCGCGCGGAAGAGAAGATGGCATGAGCGTTCAAGTTTAGCCATCGCTGTGCCGGTGGAGAGCGTGACGCGGCTGCCTTAACCCAACAGATATTGTGCAGTCGAAGAAATTATCACGCGCGCGGGGATAGTCGCCGAAGGTAAATTTGCCCTCACCACACATCAACTCTTGGGACACAACATTAAGGCAACCGCGTCACTGCCCATCCGCGTTTCGCGTAAAATTATTGCTATGCCCATTTACGGACAATTCTGGCACGACAACGCCCCCACGCACGCCGAAATCGAAGGCGACACCGCGTTCTTCGTCAACGACCTCTTCTATGATTTGACGCGCACCGGCGCAAGCATTCCCATATCGGACGCCGAAATTTTGCCGCCGGTTTTTCCGTCCAAGCTCATCGCCATCGGCCTCAATTACGCCGACCACGCCGCCGAACACGGCAACGAAGTGCCGCCGCATCCGCTGATGTGGCTCAAGGCGCCATCGTCATTGTTGGCGCACGGCGGCACCATCGAAGTCGCGTTTCCCGATCATCGCACCGATCACGAATCGGAACTCGCCGTCGTCATCGGCAAACGCGGCAAATCCATAGCCGAAGCCGAAGCGCTCGATTATGTTTTGGGTTACACCCCAGCGCAGGACATTTCGGATCGCGTGATTCAGCGCGGCGAATCGCAGTGGGCGCGCGCCAAATCGCTCGATACTTACACGCCGCTCGGCCCTTACATTTATACGGATGCCGACCCCGCGAATCTCCGCGTGCAATGTTTGGTCAACGGCGAATTGAAGCAGGACGGGCACACGCGCGACCTGATGTTTTCCATACCGCGCATCATCGCGTTCGTCTCGGAGGCGATAACGCTCGAAGCGGGCGACGTGATTTTGACCGGCACACCGGCGGGCGTCGGGGCGCTTAAGGATGGCGACCGCGTCGAAACGCGCGTTGGCGATTTCGAGCCGTTGGTGAATCAGGTTAAGTTCGCGTCCGGGTAGAAACTTTCACATAGTTTGGTGCTTGAATAATCGCGCACCTTCGTCCGCATCGCGCTTGTCACACCTTTACCGACATCAACGTCGGCGACGCCAAACGCATCTGGAATAGCGGTGGGCGCAATGACCGGGGCCCGCACGCCGCCGAGCGCGAAACGTTCTGGAACATTCGCGCCGACAAAGGCGACTTCCCCAAACCGCCCAATTGGGCGCAGATTAACGTGATCGGCCTCCAAGGTTTGGAGCCGAACATGACCGCTAATGGCGCGTGGATCGAGCCGCTCGACGGCGTGGTTTCGCCGCCCGATTTGTATGAAGCGCAACGCAATTATCGCGAGAAGTAGAGATTTGGTTAGCGTTTACAAAAATATATTTGAGGAGTGAGCCACACCCCGTTTGGAGCGCGCCCGTGAGGGCGATTAAAAAGTAATGTCGCCCTCACGGGCGCGCTCCAAACGAGTTCCAAAACGCGCACCTGAGAGCATTCCCACACGCCGCCGTCTTGCGAATCGCGGGCGCGCGTCCTAAGCTGTAATCCCCTTATGTTTCGCCGTTTGTTGTGGCTATTGCCGGTAGCGCTGTTGTTTTGGAATCTGGGTTACGCCGCGTTCTGGAATCCCGATGAAGGCCGCTATGTCGCCGCCTCCTACGAGATGGCCAACCCGTTTTCGGGCGCCTCCGACTGGCTGATCCCCCATCTCAATACGGTTCCGCGCCTCAATAAACCGCCCTTGATTTACTGGACGATTGCGTCGTCGTTTAAAGCCTTTGGCGCCTCCGAGTGGAGCGCGCGACTGGTGCCCGCTCTCGCATCACTGCTGGTCTTGGTTCTCATCGGCGTTTGGGGCGCGCGTTGCTGGGGCAATCGCACCGGCTTCGCGGCGGCGCTGGCGTGGGCGAGCGGCATCGGCGTCGTCGCGATGGGACGCACCGCCAACACCGATATGCTGTTGTGCGCCGCCATCGCCCTGACGATGTTCGGCATCTTCTGGGCGACCGAATTGGACGGCAACAAACAGTTGGTGATGGGCGCCATCGCGGGCGTCGGGATGGGATTGGCGCTCTTAACCAAAGGGCCGGTTGGCGTGGCGCTGCCGCTTCTGTTCGCCTTTGTTTACCTGACAGTGAGCGGCGGTTGGAAGCGCGCGCCCTGGGGCGCGTTGGGGTTGGCGATTGTGGTCGCGCTAGTCGTGGGCGCGCCCTGGTTTGTATTGGTCGAGGCGCAGCGCCCGGGCTTTTTGCACACCTTTATCTTCGAGGAGAATCTGGGGCGCTTTGCGGGCAAAGAGGATTATCATAAGACGACGCCAATCACTTATTATTTGCCGGTCGTGCTGATCGGTTTCATGCCGTGGACGGGCTTACTTTTGCCCGCATTGGGCGCGTGGAATCGCCGCAATCTGGACGAGCGCGGCGCACGGCAGGGCCGCGCGCAGATGTTTCTGCTGGTTTGGGCATTGGTGTTAGTCGCGTTCTTTTCGGTTTCGGGCACCAAACTCATCTCCTACGTTTTGCCCGCGTTTCCGGCGTTCGCCCTGCTCATCGGCGTGGCATTGGGTCGCTGGGATATTTTGGCAAACGGCTGGAAACGCGCCGCGATTGGCGTCAACGTGTTGCTCAACGTCGCGTTAATCGTGGCGCTTGTTGCCCTGCCCGCGCGCGGTAAAGTCAGCAAAACATGGCATCTCAAACCGGGCGTTTTGCTCGACGATCACATTATTCCGCGCACCATCGGCGAGCCGTGGACATGGGCGTTAGTCGCGCTTTTGGTCGTCTTTAGCGCCGCTTTGCTGTGGGCGTTGCGGCGCGATGGGCGCGCGTTGCTGGCGGTCGAAGGCGTCGGTGCCATCGCGATTATCGGGGCGTTGCTGGCGTTGGCGGGCACGATTGCGCGTTACGAAGATGCGACGACGATGATTCGCAATTTGGCGCCGCACTTACAACCGGGCGACCGCATCGCTTCTTATCGGGCCTTTGTGCCGGCGGCGATTCCCACCGTCAAACGCCCACTCACTTTCTTCCAATTCGATAACTCGTCGGGCCTCAATGATGCCGATGTCGAACGTTCGCCGTTTTATTCGATGCCGCTCAACGACGTGGATTTTCTGGCCTGGCTCCAACAACCGGGGCGCGTCTTCATCGTGACCAATGGCTTCACCGATAACAGCATTGCTCCCCAATTGCATCTGTGGGGCCGCACCAACGATCAATTTTTGCTTTCCAACCAACCGCGCCCCGATAACTTGAACGCCGAACTCACGTTCGTGGCGCCCGACCGTTTGCGCAAACATCCGATGGTGCGCCCGCCCGCCAATGCCAACTAACCCAACCGCGCCGCACCGCGCGCCGTGGAAATGGGCGTTGCGCGTCGTCATCGGCGTGGCGATTGTGGCGCTGTTATTGAGTCGCCGCGACGCCGCCGCGCAGGTCGCGCAGACTCTGCGCGCGGTGCCGGTTTGGGTTATCGCTGGCGCGGTCGCGTTTTACTGGGCCGGACAGGTGTTAAGCGCCTGGAAGTGGCAACTGTTGCTGCGCGCGCGCGGCACCGACGTTTCGTTGGCGGCGTGTTGCCGCATCTACGCGGCGGGCATGTTCGGCAATTTGTGGCTCCCGACCAACGTCGGCGGCGACGCTTTGCGCGCGACGCTGTTAAGCCAACGCGCGCCCGACTTGGGTAAGGCCGACGCCCTCGCCTCGATTGCCGTCGAACGATTGACCGGTTTCGCGGCCCTGCTCGTCATCGCCGCGAGCGCGCTGTTGCTGCGCGGCGCGTCGGCGCAAAACGCGTCGGCGCAGGGCTGGAAAACGCTGGCGATTTCATGCGCGATATTCGTCGCGTTGGGCATCGGGCTGTGGGCGAGTTTTCGCCTCCGGCATCCCAAAATCGCGCGTCTGCGCGAGGCATTGGCGTTTTACGCGCGCCCGCAACATCGCGGCGTGATGGGCCCGGCGTTGGCGCTTTCCTTCGCGTTTCAGGTTTCACAGGTGCTGCTCAATATCGGCTTGGCGCGAGCGAGCGGCCTTGATTTGCCAGCGCGCATCTTCTGGTGGCTGGGGCCATTGCTTTCGCTGTCGGGGCTGATTCCGGCGGGCATCGGCGGGTTGGGTGTGCGCGAAGCCGCCGCCGTCGCGCTGTTGCGCGATTGGCCCCTCGGCGTCGGACAGGTCGTGGGTTGGTCGCTCTTGTGGCAGGCGACGGTATGGCTGGCGAGCTTGCCGGGCGTTTTGTTTGTGCGACGGGGTTAATCGGTAGATTTATCGAGTATTCAGTTTCTAAAAAATGGCACGCAGAGACGCAGGGCCGCAGAGAATATCCCAGGAAGTAAAACCGGCGCTCGTGCTTTGGGATTTTAATTTCTTCATTCTCTCTGCGCCCCTGCGCCCCTGCGTGCCATTTTTTAGAAACTGAATGTCCCAACAAATTTAACGATTGCGCGCGTCCACGACGGCGACTGTCGTGGGCACGGCGGTGTTCAAATCGAACGAGAAACCGAAGCGGCCCTGTCCGTCGGCTTGCACCGGCTTGGAGTTGATGCTGACGATGGCACCCGGCGTGATGGCGCCCGAAACCGTGATAGTGCGCGTGGTTTCGCGGTCAATGATGCGCTGCACCACGAGCGCGGCCTGATCGCGGCGAAGCGCGGCGTTCGGCTCGAAGGTGTTTTCTTTGGTGCCGCGCATAATCGGCTGGCCGGTCGAAGTTTTGGTCAGCATGGTGACGGCGTTGACCTGGCCGTTGGCCCATCTGGGGATTTTCTCGTAATCCGCGAAGCCGACGTTTTTATCGGCCCACTCTTTGGCGGCCTCGGTCAATCCCAGCGCGCGCACCACGATGGCCGCCGCCTCGACGCGCGAAATTGGCGTGCGCGGGCGGAAGGTTCCGTCGGGGAATCCGCGCAAAAGCCCCTGGTCTTCGCCCACCGCCAGATAACCGGCATACCAGTCGGTCGCCTGGACATCGGTGAACGTGGGCGTGCCCTCGACGCGCAACGGCGAGGCCGGAACGATGTTGAGAGTGCTTTTGAGCGTCGTCGCTTCGCCGCGCGCGTCGCGCGCGGTGCAGGAATAAATATAACGCCCCGGCGCCACAAACTGGCCGCTATCGTCGCGTCCGTTCCACACCACGGTATGCTCGCCCGCCTCCAGCATGGTGTTGCGCGTGAGCGTGGCGACAGTGCGCCCCGTCTCGTCGGCGACGCTTAAATTCACCGTCGAAGCGCGGCCCAGCACGAACTTGAGCTGCGTAATATCGCGCAAATCGCGCAGGTTAAGACCACGCAATGTCATCACTGCATACTCGGCGCGTTGCGTCGCATCGGCCGGGCGATACAGCCCGTTGGGATAGCCCTGCACGATGCCAATTTGCGAGAGCCGCTCGACCGCCATCTGATATTCGCTGCCGCGCACATCGGTGAGCGGCGCCACGTTACTGCCCGCCAGAAAACGGTCGGGCAAAGCGAACACCGTCAACAACGGCGTGACTGCCGTCGAATAAGTCAGCGTCGCCGAGTTGACCGCGCCCGCACCGCCGTCTTCGATGGTAGCGACCGAATCGAAGGTCAGGCTGCGCCCGCCTTCGATGGGCTCGACGCGCAGCGTCAGCGTGCCCGCAGCATCAGGTTTCACGGCGCCCAGATTCCACACCACTTCGCGGCGCGAGGCATCATAAACGCCGCCATCCGAGGCCGAGCCGGTGACGTAAGAGACGCGATCATCGAGCGCATAGCGCACGATGGCGTCGTTGGCGGCGCCAACGCCAGGGTTGGAATAGTTAATGGCGAACTGCGCCTGAGCCGTGCCCGAAACAGGCGCGGCGGCGAGTGTCACGCCCAACTGCGACTGCGAAGGCGCAATCGGGAAACCGGCGGACGCGGTCGCGGATGAGGAAACGTCAGCAACGTTCTGCGCGACAAGCGGCTCGGGCAAATTGAACAACGGAACGGGCGCCGGAACGAACGACGGAACGGGTGACGCCGCAAGCCTTGGAGGAATCGGCGCCAGGGGCGAACTCTGATCGGGCGTTGTGGCGGCGGTGGCGGCGGCGACCTGAACCGACAGCAGTTTGGGAGTGCCGTCGGATTGGTAAACCTCGACCGTCGTGGTGCCCTGGCTCACGCCTTCGATGATGGCGTTGCCGTTTTGGAAAAACGCGCGCGCGATTTGGTCATCTTCGACGATGATGCGCGAAACGGCGCTATACGGCAGAGCCACGCGCTCCCCGGTCGTGAGGCCGATGCCGTTGTTGGCGACCGCCGCCAGACGTGGCAACGGGGTTTGCGCCCACGCGCCCAGGCTCGGCACGAGGAGCGCGCCAGCGATCAAGAAAAGTCCCGCAGGACGCAGAGAAAAACGTTGCATAAAGAAATCAGAGCCGAAACCCGCGCCTCAGTCGCGCGATAGTATGGCATTTATTATCGCATTTTCGCCGATGTTGCGCAATTGAAGCGACACACAAAAAGCACTATTGCTGTAAAATCTCCCGATGCTGGCCGTGTAGCGAACCATAGATTCCAACACGCCAGACGACAAAAAGCCGCCGCGCTCAATGGAACGCGACGGCTTTCGTGGGGGCAAACGTCGATTTATTCATCTTCGCCGCCATCTCTGGGGCCAGGCCTGGGTTTGGGACGCGGCGGCGTGTCGGCTTTCTTTTTCTGCTCGACCGTCTCGGACGCAAACGCGGCACTGGGCACGGCGGCCTGAGCGCGCGTCGGAGCGTAAACGCCGATGGCAATCAGAACGCTGGCAAGAACAATAAATCGAAGTAACATCATTTCTTTCCTTGTAATGCGCCGCAAACGCGGCGCTTTCAATGGCCTTCTGACGGACGCGAGGGCGCAGGGTTCAAATTAAATAAGGTGGCAGGTGGCAGTTTTCAGGTGGCAGGTGACAGTCGTAACAAAATCAACGGTTGTGGCATATGCTCCAAACCTGCCGATTCACTTGCTCATAATCCGCCCGATGGCGCCGCCATAGGCGCTCGCGATTTCGGCGACCGTCAGCGAAAACAGCGGCCTCAACACGCCCGCGCGATTGTCGCCGACGATGAACTTCTCGCCGCCGACGCTGCCCAATTCGCTGAGCGGAACGCGCGCGATTTTCGCCATGCGCCGCAGTTCCGTCAGGTTCTCGCGCGCGCAACTGACCACGATACAGCTCTGCGATTCGCCCCACAACACGCCATCCAACCGCGTATTACGCGTCGCCTCGACTTCGGCGGGCAGCTCAATCGTCGCGCCGATTTCGCCGACGATACAACTCTCGGCGAGGGCTACGGCCAATCCGCCATCCGAGCAATCGTGCGCCGACTTCACCAGGCCACGCCGAATCAACGCCAACGTCAACCGATGCACGTTCAACTCACGCTGCAAATCCAATTGCGGTGGACGCCCCTCTTCCAGATTATGTTCGACATAAAGATATTCGCTGCCGCCCAACTCGCCGAGGCACTCGCCCAGCAAAACCACGACATCGCCCTTCTCGCGAAAGCCCATGCCCATACTTTTGGTCACGTCTTGCAGCACGCCGACCATACCAATCAAGGGCGACGGATGAATCGCGCTATCAGGCGTCTCGTTATAGAGCGAGACGTTGCCCGAAACCACCGGCACGCGGAAGTGTTTGCACGCGTGGGCGATGCCTTCGATGGCCTTCTTGAAGCCCCAGAAACGGTCGGGCTTTTCGGGGTTGCCAAAGCATAAACAATCGGTGACACCGGCGGGTTCGGCGCCGCTACAAATCAGGTTGCGCGCGCACTCGGCGACCGCGATTTGCGCGCCCATGAACGGATCCAAATACACATAACGCGAGTTGCAATCCGCCTTGACCGCGATGCCCTTGCCCGATTTCGAGTCCTTCAAACGCAACACCGCCGCATCGCCCTCGCCCGGTCGCACGATGGTATTGGTGCCGACCAAATGATCGTATTGCCGGTAAATCCACTCTTTCGACGCGATGTTGGGCGCGCTCAGCAAACGCATCATCACGCCGCCCCAATCGGTCGGCTCGGGAATTTTACCAAAGTCGAACGCGTGCTTTTGCGCGATATATTCCGGCTCGGTCGCGGGCAAATCGTAGCGCGGCGCATCGGCCAGAGACAACGCCGACATCTTGCCAACGATTTCGCCGTGCCGCCGAATCGTAATATCGCCATCGTCAGTGACAACGCCGACCGGAACGGCGCGCGTGTTCCACTTCTCGAAGATGTCAATCACTTCCTGCTCGCGCCCCTTCAACACCACGCCCAGCATGCGCTCCTGCGACTCGCTCATCATAATCTCGAACGCTTCCATGTCGGCCTCGCGCAGTGGCACTTTGTCGAGGTCAATATCCATCCCCACGTTCTCGCCGGTTTGCGCGATGCCGTCGGCGGCCTGCTCACACGAAGTGCAGGTCAAACCCGCCGCGCCCATATCTTTCATCGAGACGATGGCGCCCGTCCGCAACACTTCGAGCGTCGCTTCCATCAGGCACTTTTCGGCGTAGGGATCGCCGACCTGCACCGTCGGGCGCTGCGCCAAATCGGACATCTCGTGCGACGCCAACACCGAACAACCGCCGATGCCATCGCGTCCGGTCGAGTTGCCGAAATACATTACCGTGTTTCCCACGCCGCGCGCCGCCGACGAAGCGATTTCATCCGACGAAACCACGCCCACCGACATCGCGCCAACCAGACAGTTGCCGCGATAACTGGCGTTAAACCCGACTTCGCCGCCGACAGTCGCGACGCCCATACTATTACCATACCAGGAAATTCCGTCCACCGCGCCCGCCAACAGATAGCGCGCTTTGGCGCCGTGTTCGGCATCGGTAATGTCACCGAATCTCAGCGAATTGAGGTTGCAGATGGGCCGCGCGCCGACGGTGAAGATGTCGCGCAAAATGCCGCCGATGCCGGTCGCCGCGCCCTGACACGGCTCGATCTGCGACGGATGATTATGCGACTCCATCTTGAACACGACATAAAGCCCAGGCTCGACTTCGACGCCGCCGGTATCAGCGCCAGCCACCGACGCGTAGTGACCTTCTTTTGGGAGCAGCGAAAGCAGGTTTTTGGAGCGCGGATAACCGCAGTGTTCGCTCCACTCGACCGAATACATCGCGAGTTCCGTCGTGGTCGGCTCGCGTTCGAGAATCTGGGTAACGCGATGATATTCGGCCTCGTTCATTCCGAGGGCAAGGGCTTTTTCGAGCATGAGTTGTGCCTCTTGGTTTAACACACGCGGCGCACTGGGGGAAATTTCGGCGATGTTAAGCGCTTTCATCGAAGATATTGTTCGATGCCTTCGCAAGAGAAATTCAGCCAACGGAAAGCTGTGCCCGGCGACGGCCTTAACCGAAGTCGAGCGCGTTTTGCCCCGTTGATTTGACGGATTGCGCTTTCTTGTGGATTTCGTGCGAAATCGGCAACAGCAAGCGCGCGCCCTCTTCGACGATTTCGCGCGCGGTGACAATCGAAATCACCGGCAACGATTTTTGCATCAGTTCGAGTTGATAGGTTCCGGCGGATTGGGCCTGCACCTTCATCGGTTCGGTGGGTTCTTCGAGCGTGATGAAGACGCCCAATTGCGCGCCCTGCGTCATCATGTCGCCGTGAAGTTGCGCGATGTCGCGGCGCCCGACTTTGCCCGATTTGACCTGATACATCACTTTGCCGACTTCATCGGAGCCGAATTTGGTGGGGAAAAACTGGGTGCCGTCCACGCCGCCATCGGCGCCCTTTTTGGTGTTGATCTGCGCGTAGTGGCGCGAATAAGTGAGGACGGCCCACTTCTCGAACTCTTTGCGCACGCGGTCATCTTGTTTGTGGGCGAGGGCGCGCGCCGAATCCATATCGCGGGGAATGCCGTTGAGCACGATGTTTTTGGTGGCGTCCTCGCCAAACGAATCGAGCAAACGTTTCATCATCACGCCGATGGATTGGTAAGTGATGTCAATGCCGATCCATTGGCGCCCCAAGCGCTGCGCGACCGCGATGGTCGTGCCGCAACCGCAGTAGGCATCGAGCACCACATCGCCCACATTGGTCGAGGCTTCGATGATGCGTTCGAGCAACGCTTCCGGCTTTTGCGTCGGATAACCCAATCGTTCGGCGGACTGTGGGCTTAACGCGGGAATTTCGTCCCAAACTGTTTGAATAGAAACGCCTTGACCTTGATCCAAATACTGTTTGCGGACAGGGACGGTGCCTGGATTGGTTTGAATGACTTCCCCGCTTTCTATCATCTGTTCCATCTTCTTTCTAGAGTAACGCCAAAAGCGGGTGACTCCCATGACTTCGTATTCGGGATTTCCTTTAGCGGCTCCGCCTGGGCCAATCATGCTAATCAAACGGTAACGCCTTCCAGTTGCCGCGTCGGTGTATTTGTAATTCGTCGCCAGATACTTCTCGGAATAACCGCCAAATTGAGGATTGAAAGTGCTTTCTTGCGATTTACGATAGAAGAAAACAACGTCGTGATTGTTGTCGAATCTTTTGCTTCCTTGCCCCACATTGCCCTTAACAGTGTGAGCGCGTTTCCAAATAATCTCGTTGCGGAAGTCGCCGCCTTGAGTGACGAAAATCGCATCTAAGACGAGTTTGAGATAATGGCTGGCGGTTGGGTCGCAGTGGAGGTAGAAACTTCCGGTGGGTTTGAGGACGCGATGGATTTCGGCGATTCGCAGGGACATCGAGACGAGATAGGCGAGCAAGGCGCCTTCGCCCAACACGGCTTTGAGTCCGCGCAACAGTTCGATGCTCTGTGTGGGAAAGACGCCGCCTTTGTTGCCGAAGATTTCGTTCAAGCCTTCGCGGGCGATGTCGTCCCACGTCCAGGTATCCACGAAGGCTTGCGCCTGCGCGCGGTCTTCGCCGCCGATGTTGTTGTAGATTTGGAAATAATTTCGCTGACTGTTGAACGGCGGATCAATGTAAACGAGGTCAACGGATTCGCTGGGGATTTTGTGGCGCAAAACTTCGAGGTTGTCGCCATAGAAAAGTTGATTGGGCATCGGAGAGTTAAGGTTATCGTTTGGCGATGCGCCGCGCCCGTTGACAATCGCGTTTGCCTCCGCCAAAATTTTCGGGTGCCATGATCACACGACGCGCGCGTTTGGCGCTGCTGTTGGCGTTGCCCTCGGTTGGGCCGGATGTGGCCGCACCAACAGCAAAACCTGGACGCTCTCTGCAACCCCATCCGATTATCCGAAACCCGCCATCCGACATCCGATATATCCTGTTGGGTTGTGTCTAACTCCACATCCACCTCGCTCCGTTGGGGCATTCTTTCGACGGGTAAAATCGCCCACACTTTCGCGCGCGGTTTGCGCGACGCCAAACGCGGCCATCTTGTCGCCGTCGCTTCGCGTAATCAGGAAAACGCCGACAAGTTTGGCGACGAATTCGACATCCCGCATCGTCACGCCGACTATCAAGGCTTGCTCGATAACCCCGACGTTGACGCGATTTATATCGCCACGCCGCATCCTTATCACGCGCAGTGGGCCATCAAAGCCGCCGACGCGGGCAAGCATCTGTTGGTCGAGAAACCGCTCACGCTGAATTGGGCCGATGCCGCGCGCGTGGTCGAGGCCTGTCAGCGCAACGGCGTGCAATTGTTGGAAGCGTTCATGTATCGTTGCCATCCGCAATCCGCGAAGTTAGTTGAAATTATCAAAAGTGGCGCGTTGGGCGACGTTTTAAAAATCGAGGCGACGTTTGGCTTTATGTCCGACGGCGATCCCGAAAGTCGGCTGATTAACCCCGAATTGGGCGGCGGCGGCATCCTGGATGTCGGCTGTTACACGATGTCGCTGTGCCGTCTGATTGCCGGTGCCGCGCAAGGCAAAGCGTTTGCCGAGCCGCTCGAAATTAAGGCGTTGGGCAAGCTCAACGATTCGGGCACGGATAATCAGGCGACGGCGCTGTTGCGCTTTGAGGGCGATATTCTGGCGGTCTGTTCGTGCGCCGTGCGCGCGAACGAAGGCGGCAGCGCGCGCGTGGTCGGCAGCAAAGCCAATTTGCGGATTCCCTCACCCTTCTTTTGCGGCGCCACGCCCAACTTGATTGTGGAAAAGGGCGGCGACAAAGAAGAGTTCGCCATCGAGTCGCCGCTCAATCTTTACGCCTACGAAGCCGACGCGTTGGCCGCGTTGGTGGCGGGCGAAACGTTGGAAGTTCCGGCGCAAACCGCGCCCGATGCGTTGGGCAATATGCGCGCGTTGGACGAGTGGCGCCAGGAAATCGGGTTGCAATATCCCGCCGAAATGCCCGCTAATCTGAGCGCGCCTGTCACCGGCGAATCTTTGCGCGTTTACCCGAATCAAATGGTTTATTCGACCATCGAAGGCGTGACCAATGCGAGCGGCGAACGGAAGCAGATTGCGCGCATCGTGTGCGGCACGATGGTTGAAGGCGCGACCAATCGGTTGACGCAGGGATTGGCCTTGTTCGACGATTATTACGAGCGCGGCGGCAATGCCTTCGATACCGCACAGGTTTACGGTTCGGAGCCGATTGTCGGCCATTGGCTGCGCACGCGCGGCGTCCGCGATGAGGTGACGGTTATCGTCAAAGGCGCGCACACGCCCAACTGCACGCCCGCAGGTCTGACGCGCGAACTGGGTCAATCGTTGGAGAAATTGGGCGTCGAGTGCGCCGATATTTATATGCTGCACCGCGATAATTTGGAGGTGCCCGTCGGCGAGTTCGTGGACGCCTTGAACGAACATAAAAACGCGGGTAAAATGAAAGTTTTCGGCGGCTCGAACTGGAGTTTGGAACGGTTGCAAGCGGCCAACGAATACGCCAAATCGAAAGGTCTACAGGGCATGCAGGTGGCGTCGAATAATTTTTCGCTGGCGCGTATGGTCGAGGCGCCCTGGGCGGGCGGCGTCTCGTCGTCGGATGCGGCATCACGCGCGTGGTTTGTCGAGAATAACGTCAGCCTGTTCGCCTGGAGCAGTCAGGCGCGCGGGTTCTTCGCGCGCGCCGACCGCGATTTTCTCGCCGACGAAGAATTAGTGCGCTGCTGGTATAGCGACGACAACTTCGAGCGCCTGAGGCGCGCGCAACAGCTGGCGCGCGAGAAAAATGTTTCGCCGGTCGTGATCGCGGCGGCTTATGTGTTGGCACAACCGTTCCCGATTTACGCGTTGATTGGCCCGCGCGCCTTGAGCGAAACGCGCGATTCGATGGCGGCGCTGGAGGTGCAATTGTCGGAAGATGAAGTGAAATGGCTGAATCTGGAAGATTGAAAAGTTCTGCGATGCCATGAACCGCGCGCGTAAGCAAGTCAGGCCGCCGCATACTATCGCAAGTGCTGTGCATCGAGTCGCCTTTGTGTGCGGCGGCCCGACTTGCTTACGCGCGCGGTTCATGGGCGTTGCGTAACCCTCAACCACTTTGCGCCCACGTCCCCGCGTAAACGTAAGTCGCTCGTCCCGTCAAAGTGATCTCGCTTTCCGCTCCATTCCACTCGACTTCTAATTCGCCGCCGCGACTTTCGACGGTCACCGGGCCGCGCGCGCGCTTCGTCGCGATGGCGGCGACGGCAACGGCACAGGCGCCGGTTCCGCACGCCAGCGTTTCGCCCGCGCCGCGCTCCCAGATGCGAATCTTAAACTGGTCGGCGCCATCGGCGACGGCCCACATGATCGAAGTGCGCGCCGGAAAAAGCGGATGATGCTCCAAAAGCGGGCTGAGCGTTTGATATTCGGCTTCTCCCAAAGGCGCGTCGCGAAAGATAACGGTGTGGGTCGAACCGGTCGAAAGCGCCGTGACGTTGGGCAAAATTTGGCCGTCAATTTCGAGCATGCCGTCAACGAGGGGAGTTTCGGTCGCAATCGGCACGATGGCGGGCGCGAATTGAGGCACGCCCATCGCGGCGCGGATGCGGCCATCTTTTAAGCGTTCTACCTCGCGGATTCCGGCGATGGTTTCGATAGTAAAATTGTCTTTATTGATATAGCCCAACTGATGCGCGAGTTGGGCTACGCACCGCAGGCCGTTGCCGCACATATCGGGCGTGCCGTCGGGATTCCACATTCTCATGCGAGCATCGGCGATTTCCGAGCGTTCGAGCGAAAGTAATCCGTCGGCGCCCACGCCAAAGTGTCGTGGGCAGAGCAACTGCGCCAGCGCAGCTATGTCCAACTGGGGCGAAATCGGGGCGCGCAAGCCATCGAGCAAGACGAAGTCGTTGCCCGCGCCGTGCATTTTGTGGAAGGAAAGTTGAGACATAGAAAGTGGGCCGTGCGCGATTTGTTGCGGCACTGACGCCCGATTTGCGGTAAGATTGCCAGCACCCCAATCATCGGGATAGCGCGAGCTTGCCGTCAAATTGAGTGCCGGACGAAATCGGCGAAAACGCGGGAAATTTATTTTCCGTGTTCTCGATTTACCCGATGAATCGGGCGCTAACGCTTGACAGCGCGCGCGGTTCGCTTTAGAATGCCTCTGACTTTCCATTTCTCAATTGTTTTTGCGCACGCGATTCGGCGAAATTTTTCTGGTTTTGTCTCGCTCTCGCGAAAGTAAAACGAGCAAAAGTTGTGGCCAGACCGTAAACTGCGCAGCGGTTTTCTCGCGCGCAATTGTGGCTTTGGTCAATCTGTGCGCTGGCCCCCCGCCCCCTCTCCCATGAACCCATCCGTTATGGCACCGTCTTCCCCAATGGCCCAAGAAGCCAGGCCCGCCCGCTCCTTCGTTGGGGCGCTCGAGGCGTTTTTCTCCATGCAGCGCGAAAGCGCGGCGATGCGTTTCATCGCGCGCGGCGTGCTCACGACCTGGCTGTTGCCGCTCTTTTTCGCGCTCTTCGCCACGCTCTCGACGCCCGTCGCTCAGGCGCAGGGCGCTCCGGCGCAAAGCGTCATCGTGCTCGACTTCGCGACCGGCCCTGGCCTCGACCCGCTTTTGGGCCGCAAAGCCGCCGATGGACTGGCCGTCGAGCTGCAACGCTCCGGTAGCTTCGATGTCGTGCCCCGCTCGCGCGTCGAAGAGGCCGTTGACCAACAGGCCGGCTTGCAGCCGCCCTATAATAACACGGCCCAGATTAAACTGGCCGAAACCGTCAACGCCAGTAGCGTGTTTTCGGGCAAAATCGCCAGCGTCGAAGTCAACCCCGGTCGCGCGGCTCGCGTGACCCTCGAAGTCAGCCAACTGGACGTTATCACCGGCGACTTCATCAACGGCACCGTTGTTTCCGAAGCGACCGAGCAGAAGTTGGGCACGGTCGCCAGCGAAATTCTGGTGGACGAAGCGATCAACAAATCGGTCTTTGCCGCCGTGCGCTCGCTGCGCCAGACGACGCTTCCCCTCGGCACCGTTTTGAACGTCGGCACCGACGAATTCGTGATATCCATTGGCGCCGACGGCGGTGCCTCGGTTGGTCAGAAATATACGCTATTGCGCGACAAATATGACGCCGCGCGCAACGTGACCGAGCGTCGCAAAATCGGCGAAATCACCATCGCGCGCGTCAACGCCAACCAGTCCAACGCGCGCCTCTCGGCGGGTGGCACCGAAGGCGTCAAAACCGGCGACCACGTTCGCCAGATTTTTCAGCCCATCCGCTATTCGGTCAACCCCGGCAATCGTGGCATCAATAGTTCCACTCCGGTCACCGGGCCTCCGGTGCGTCCCAATGGCAACAACGCGGCGGGCGGCTTCCTCAAGAAGTCTTCGGCGGGCATCATCGGCTTGGTGGGCCTGGCGGCTTTGGTCAGCTTCGCCGGTATCGGCGGCGGAACGGGCACCAGTGCGCCCCGTCCGCTCAGTATCACCGAAGCCAACCCAACCCAGATTTTCCCGCAACCGCGCTTCAGCTTCGATGCTGGTTTCGAGGGCTTTGACATTTCGCAGACCCTCGACCGCGAATCGGTCGTGGCTTACCTGATCTATCGCGGCACCGCGCCCGGCTTTACCCCCGACATCTCCAACTTGCAGGCCGTCGTGGACGCTCGTTTTGATGCGGGCAACAAAAAAGTCACCTTCACCGACGCGGGCGTGGTAGGCAACTCAGCTTTTCGGAGCGTGACAATCACGGCCACACAAACGGGTGGAGGCACCGTTGGTTCGGGCACCAGCGGTATCAATTTGACTCAGTTTGAGACACCGGTTGCTGATAATGCTACCACTGTTCCAGCTAATCTTTTCAACACGACGAACACTGCGATCACAATTCGATTCGAGCAGACGCCTCTGCTCATCGGTCAACCCTATTACTATCGCGTGGGGCGCATCACCGCCGAGCGCCAGCGCGTGACGGTCACCGGCAACAACAACAACAGTAACAACGGCGGCGCGACGGCTGTGACGCTGTTGCCGGTGCGCAGTCCGGTTTCGGATTCGATTGGCGGCTACACCCCGTTGTTCTTACCGGTTATCGTGGACGAGACCGCGAACAACCCTGGGTTTCGTTACAACACCGACAACTTCTCGTTGCTGGTGGGCTTCGATGCTTCGGCGTTCTTTGGTGGTTTTACCCGGTTTGATCCCAATGGCAACATTATCGGCTTCAACAACTTCAGCCGGAACTTTGGCTATGATATTCCCAACCAGGTTTATGTGGGAGCGGGCGTGAGCCAGTTCCGCTTCGAGGTTTCGACTTCGCAAGCTTTTCCGCGCAGCGCGACTTTCGTGTCACCCGACATTCCCAATCCTGGCTTTAATGGCTTCGACAACCCGATTCGTTTGAGCCTGGGCAATGGCGCGGACATCCGCATTCCGTCTTCGCCGCAAAACCCCTATGTGCCGGGTGTGACGACGCTTTACGCTCGCGTGCTGTCGCGCAACACCGACGACATCAATCCGACGTTCCGCATTAGCCCGACTCTGGTAATCAACAGCGCGGCGGGCCAGAACCGCACCGCGAAGAGCTCACGTTTTCTGGCCGCACCGAGCGGCGGCTCCGACGACGGCTTCAACTTGGGCCGTGCTGGCGGTATCACCGGTCGGAGTGCGGGCACCAGTTCGCCTCGCGTGCGCGTTCCGCAGTAGTTGATCCGTCTGCGCGCCCCGCGAGTCTGGGGAAGAAATAGTCGTATAGTTCGGAGAATATCATGCGGGCGGGGCTTGCGCCCTCTTCCAATCGGCGAAAGTTCCTCGAAAGCACACCGATTGGAAGAGGGCGCAAGCCCCGCTTTTATAGTCGCCGCAATTGTGCGAAGACTTCTGCGTGTTACACCGAAAATTGCCCAACGTTCACAAGCCCGCACTCCGGAGAGAGCCTGCAAAACGTCAGAAGATCGAGTGGAGAATCCTAAAATTATGAAAAATCAAATCTTTTCGCCCGCCCGTCGCGGGGTCTGGCTCGCTCTGGGCGCCGCGACTCTGGGCGCGGCGTTATTGCCGGTCTTTACGCCGCCAGCTATTGCCAAGCCCAAACCGATGCTGGAGATTTGGCCGGGCCAGCGCGTGTTGCTGGTGTTGCCGCTTACCGTCGGCCCCGATTGGAACGGTGGCCCCGAACTCGCCGAGGCGGTCAAGCCTCTGGTGCGGCCCATCGTGCAAAGAGCGCTGACCGATACCGACAAGTTTTCGATTACCCTACCCTACCGCTTCGATCCGATTTTGCGGCGCGCTGTGGTGGAGAATCGCATCTCGCAGGACATCATCACGCCGTTCGTGGACACGCCTTCGCTGGCGACAGCGCAACCGGTGTTTTCACAGCTCAAGTTCGAGCAGGTGCCGATGGTGACCGAAGTTCAGCTCGAAGAGATTCGCGTGGGCGGCACGGCCAAAAAGCCGACGGCCCAGTTGCAGATGTCGGCGCGCCTCTACGAAATCGGTGCCAGTGCGCCGTTCCGCAGCGTCGTCGTCACTTCCGATGCGGTGGAAGGCCGCACGCCCGAAGCGCGTCTGCAAAACGCCGCCGCCGATGCTTCGCGACAGATCGCCGCCTTCTTCGTCAAGGCGCCCGATACCTTCCAATTGCCCGCGTCGCTCCTCATCGAAAACGCGGAGACCAAAATGGCCGCCGATGGCAAGACTCCCGTCAAGCCTGTTCCGGCCAAGACCGCGCCCAAAGCGATGGTGCCCCAGGCGCAACCCAATGGCACCGCGCCGCGCACGGGCATGTCGCCGATTCCGGTTTTGCCTCCGGCTCAGCCGCCCTTGGGCGTCGATCCCGGCGGCGAAAAAGCATTGGGCCGTTAAAGTGGAGCCGCTAAAACGGTGGCGCTTTAATTTTGCTGATGGATGTTCTAAACTGATGCCGCTTTCCTGTGGGGAAAGCGGCATTTGTTTGTTGAGTTAGAAGCAGGGATAAATAGCAGTTGTGAACCGCGTAGTAATTCAGGACGAATCCTAAGTTTGTAACCTAAGTTGCCCCCTACCTCTGCGTTGTCATTCTGAGCGCGGGCGCCCTGTGGGCAGTGAGGCACGAACGAAGTCGAAGAATCCATTGCGTTGCAGTTCCCGCGCTCGTTTATCGAAGCCGTTTTGTCATGGATTCTTCGACTCCGTTCGTGCCTCACTGCCCACAGGGCGCCCGCGCTCAGAATGACAACTTGCGAGCTTTAGAACTTGCACGCCGCATTAGTCAGGAGTTGGAGTAACGGCAAACGAAGACAAACCCCACCCCTTTTCCAACGCCACGAACACCCGTTCATTTTCCTCATGCCCGCCTTTTCGCGTTCGATTATCGCCCTGTTTTTCCTGCTGATTTGCGGCAGCGTTAGCGCACGTTTCGCGCCGGTCGCGCAGGCGCAGAGCGCGCGTTTTATTCTGCGCGCCGAGCCGGATGTGATACCGGCCAACGGCATTTCGACGACCTCGATTTTCGTGCAGGTGCCCGATTCGCGCGACGCGATTTCGGCGACGCCCATCGTGCGTTTCGCGACCACGGCGGGCACCATCGAAAGCCAATCGTCGCTTTCGGGCGGCGTCGCGCGCGTGCTGTTGCGCTCGGCCTCGACGCCGGGCACCGCCGTCGTCACGGCGTTTATCGGCAACTCGCGCGAGGTCATTACGGTCGAGTTCAGCGCCGGAGGCGAGCGCGTTGACCGTTATCTCGAAGTCACCGCGCCCTACGTCGCCTATGGGCAAAGCACCGGCATTATCACCTCATCGGGCAAGTCGGCCTTCGACTTCGGCGATATTCATATCGAAAGCGATGTTCGTCTCGACATAGACCTTTACGCCGAGCGCGTATGGGCGCAGGGCAACAAAGACGGCGTTTCGATTCGGCAGGGACGCGGCACGCGCGCCAAGACTCTGCGCGGCGACCGCCTGTTCTTCGATTTGCAACGCCGTAGCGGCGTGATGCGCCGCGCCGAAGGAAACAGCTCGACCGGCGGCAGCTCGACCGGCGACAGCTCGACCGCCGACAGCTCGACCGGCGACAACAGCGCGCGCCAGGAGTTTTTCGGCTCCGATTTCGCCTCGCTGCCGCCGCTCGACCCGACGCAGGCGCCCGCCGATGCCATCACGCCGATTAAGCCGGTCGCCAACCGCGACGCCGCGACGATACCTGCCGCGCCCGCCGCGACGGTGCCCATCGCCGGACAGATTCTGGGCGATGGCATTGATAACGATGCACTGCAAAACGTGCTGGACAACCGTCAGGCCAACGCCGAGGCGTTAAGCGAAAGCGGCGCCGTCGCCGCCAAAATCGCCGAAGAAATTCCTGCAACGCAAACCGGCACCGTCGCGCCCGCCGCCGCAGTTCATGGCGAAAATTCGGAGGCGACGGACGCGGCTCAACCGGCGAACGCTGCGATGGCGGACGCTGCAAACGCGGACTCCGCGGACGCGGACTCCGCGGACGCTACAAACGCGGACGCTACAAACGCGAACTCCGCGAACGCGAATGCTCCGTCGGCCAATTCCAATGCGCCGGGCGCAACGCGGACGCAGAGCAATCCTCTGGTGACGCAACCGCGCCCCGGTGCCGATGGCGCGCCCGATGCCCTCGCCAAACCGGCGCCTTACAAGCCGTTGCCCGATGGCGGCCCCGAACCGCGCATCGTCGAACTGCCGCCGCCCGCCTTCGATGTCGGCGCCGGTTACTGGGTGACGGCGCGCCGTCTGCGCGTGTTTCCGCGCGATGAAATCCAATTTGAGCGCGCCTCGATTTACTATAACGGCGGCAAGGCCTTCAAAGTGCCGCTTTATGTGCTGCCGCTCGATGGCTCGTTCAACCCGACGACCGATATCTTCGCTTTTAACTCGGCGGGCGGTCTATCGGTGCGATTTCCGGTGTTTTATCAGGCCTCCAAAGGCGGCACGGGCGCGCTGATTCTGCGCAACGAGCCGGGCGCCGGTTTCAGCTCCAACCGCAAGGGGCCTTCGCTTGAACTCGACCAGCAATACACGCTCTCGCCCGGCTCACGCGGACGCTTTGGCGTTGACCAAATCGGACATGGCTCGCCGAACTTCAACTTCTCGCACCAACAGGCGTTGGGCGGCTCGGCGGCGGCGTCGTTCTTTCTCAACGTCCCGCGCGGACGCGACATTTTCGGGCGCGCCGCCGTCTCTAAAGATTTGAGGTCGGCGCAGATCGGGCTGGAAGCCTTTTACGATGCGCCCAACAATCAACAGAGCTCCACGCGTGGCCAGTTTTACGCGCGTCTGCGGCCCAAGAATCTGGGCAAATCCGGCTTTACCTATACCGTCAGCGCCAACCTTCTGGCGATCAGTCGCGTCGGCACTTCGCGCTTCGTGCCCGACGCGGGCGGCGGCATCGGCATCCCAGGACAGGGCGGCGGCCAAGTCGCCACCGATTCCCATCCGCTTTACAGCCAAACGCTGAGCGCCTCTTTGCGGGCGCCGCTTTACCAACCATGGCGCGGCGCGCAGTTCACCGGCAACCTGCTGACGACCGCCTACAACTACTCCGATGGCCGTCGCGGGTTCGCGCCCGGCATTACGTTGGGCTATGCGCAACAACTGGGCAAACGCGCCAACATGCGCCTCGACTATACCTACGACCGTTCGTCGTTCGGGCTTTACGGCAACGGCGGCAATTTCACCAACTACGTTTCGGCCTCGCTGGATGCGCGCCTCACCAACAAACTGGGCTTCTCGACTTTCCTCTCGCAGAGCCTGACCGACCAATCGCTCTACGGCAGCACCGACGTTAATTATCGCATCAGCTCGAAGTGGCGCGCCGGTCTGTTCGCCGATTATTCGTCGTTTGGCTTCGATGGCTCGTTCAACTACGGCTGGACATTGGGGCGCGCCGTCGGGCCGCGCGAACTGACCATCAACTACGACGCCGTGCGCGCTAAGGTCTATTTCCAGATCGGCAGCGCGCGTTATTGAGGCTCGCCGGATGGCTTGTAAAAGGCTGTGAAGAATAAGTCTGCTTCGTTGCGAACCGCGAGCTTCAGCGACCGGCTAAAGCATTAGAAACGTTGGCTCACCGTGATACAGCGCTTCCTAAAGGAGCTACACAAGCGGGGCTGACGCCTCCTTCCAATCTGGCGCGAAGGCCAATCCCAAGATTGGAAGGAGGCGTCAGCCCCGCCGTTAGGTTGTAGTGTCTCGCTTAAGAAGCGCTATATTACGGCAAGTTCAACGCGCGGGCATGGCACGCCATGTCCCTACAAACTTGGGCACCCGTTAATCTACCCTTGAAGAAGCATTATAACTGAGTCCCGCAATTTGACGGCTTTGCGGCCTCACTTCGATAGCGGCAGTTCAACGGTAAATGTGCTGCCCTGCCCCAGTTCGCTTTCGACGCGGATGTGGCCTCCGTGCGCTTCGACCACCATTTTGCACAGCGCCAAACCCAGCCCTGTTGACATCGCGCGACCGGCCTTGCGGCCTTCGACCTGACCGAACTTTTCGAAGATGCGCTCGAACGCCTCGCGCGGAATGCCTTCGCCGCCATCGCGCACCCACAGTAACATCCGGTTTTCCTGCGTGCGCGCGCCAATGGTGATTTGTCCGTTCTGATGCGAAAACTTGACGGCGTTGCCCAGCAAATTCACCAGCGCGCGCCGTAATTTTCCCTCGTCGCCCGCCAGAATCGGCAGGTCGGGTGCGAACTCGCGTTGCCAGGTGATGCCACGATGTTTCGCCGCCGATTGCACCTGTTCCAGCGAACCTTCGACTAACTCGGCGATGTCTAAATCGGCGATGTCCAGGTCGGGAGTGCCGTCTTCCAGCTTGCTGATGTCGAGCAAATCGTTGATTATACCGAGTAGCGACGCGCAACCGCGCAGCGCGATAGCGCAGCACTCTTGCTGCGGAGAATCGAGCGGCCCCAGCATCGGAATCGTTTGCAAACCGGCCATAATCGACGAGAGCGGGGTGCGCAAATCATGCACGATCATGTTGGTTAAATCGTCGCGCATCTTTTCCAGTTCTTGCAGGCGTTGGTAGTTGCGCTCCAACTCGGCGAACATTCGCACTTCGCGGTCGTGGCCGCGCTTTTTCTCCAGACAGGCGCCGATGCGCGCCTTGAGCAACGTCGGATTGAACGGTTTGGGCAGATAATCTTCGGCGCCCATTTCGATGCAGCGCACGACCGAATCCAAATCGCCAATCGCCGAAATCATAATCACCGGCAGATCGCGCGTTTTCTCGTCGGCCTTCAGACGCCGCAGCACTTCGTAGCCGTCCATATCCGGCATCATAATGTCGAGCAACACCAGGTCGAAAACCCGCTCGCCAATCGCTGCCAGCGCCGCCGCGCCGTCGGCGGCGCTTTGCGTGGCGTAACCCTGCATTTGCAGACGCCGCGACAAAACATCGCGGTTGGTTTCGTTGTCGTCTACCACCAGCAACAACCCGCGCTCGGCGCCCGAAGACAACGATTTATCGTCGGTCGTCGCAATCGTCGCGGTCGGCGGCGCCGTTGACGCGACCTTTGGCGCCGCAACGACGGCCTCGCCGCGCGTGGCGACGAAGCGTTCTTCGAGCATCTTTTGCAGACTGGCAGCGGCGGATTTGACTTTACCCAGATCGGTCGCCAGAGTCTGATTGCCGTCGTCTTGCGCGTCTTCCTGCAACATCTCGACATAGCCGACGATTTGATGCACCGGCGTGCGCAAATCGTGGAGCAGTTGCGAAGGCACCGCTTGAGGCATGGGTTCGGTCATGGGGAAAAGGGGAAAGGATGAAGAATAAAGGATGAAGGTTGAAGGTTGGTAACAGCGATATATTCGAGAATATCTGGCTCTCTTTTATCCTTCAGCCTTTATCCTTTCCAACTGTGCTTCAATTTTGCCAAGCAAGCGCGGCAGTTCGACGGGTTTGGTATCGTAATCGTCGCAACCCGCCTCCAGCGCGCGGTCGCGGTCTTCGCTCATGGCGTGCGCGGTCAGGGCGATGACCGGAATCTGCGACGTGGCTTCGTTGGCCTTGAGCAAACGCGTGGCTTCCCAGCCATCGAGAACGGGCAGACTCATGTCCATCAAAATCAGATCTGGCATTTTCTCGCTGGCTGTGGCGACGCCCTGCGCGCCATCTTCGGCCAGCACGATTTCGTAGCCTTTGCGCGCCAAACGACGCGACAGCATATCACGGTTCATTTCGTTATCTTCGACCAGCAAAATTAAGGACATAACGGCAAACCTCGACGCTCACGCATTAAGGGCGTGGCAATTGTCGAAGTGAAAGAGAGGCACATCTCATTCCTACTGAAGTATCGCAGATTGGCGAAAGTCGTTTTGTGTTAGGGAAGGACAATCGAACGGTTGGGTGAGGACATCTTTACAGGAGCGTTTGGCGAACAAGCTCTTTAAATGCGCGACTCACGTCGCTTTGCGGGGTGGTCGCCCCGCAAAGCGATGTGAGTCGCGCATTTAACAATGTCTCCCATGCAGCCTAAATCTCGCACGCCCGCGTCGCGGCCTCGGAATAGGCCGACACCAACTCGCGCACCTGCATCAATAAATCGGCGCTCGATTGCCCCGACTTCTGCACGACCTGATGCACATGACGGTTCAACAGCGTGCGCTCCTCGGCGGACAAGTCGCGCGCGGTCAGCACCACAATCGGGATGCCGCGCCATTGCTCGTTCTGATTGACGCGTTCGGCGAACTCAAAGCCGTCCATTTCGGGCATCATCAAATCGAGCAGAATCAGGCAGGGCCGATTCTCTTCCATGCGCTGCAACGCCTCGACGCCGTTGGCGGCTTCGGCGACGTTCCAATTCTGTTTTTCGAGCATCTGCTTCATCATGTGGCGCGTCGGCTCGTCGTCTTCGACCAGCAAAACCGGACACGGCGGATGCTCGCACATGAACTTTTGCAGCACGCCCGCCAGACGCGAACGATCCACCGGCTTGGTTATGTAATCGGCGGCGCCGAGGGCATAACCGCGCGATTTATCGTCCACCATCGTCAGCATGATCACCGGAATTTCGCCCAGTTCGGGATCGTTTTTCAGTTCGTTCAACACGCTCCAACCGTCCATGCCTGGCATCATCACGTCGAGCGTAATCACGAGGGGCTTGAGCCGCCGCGCCAACGCCAAACCCTGCTCGCCACTGCTGGCGGCCTGCGCGATAAAGCCCTCTTTTTCCAGAAAGCGTTTCATCAAATCGCGCTGCGTCGGGTCGTCGTCAATCACCAGAACGCAGGTGTGCGGCGGCACCGCCCCAGCCGCCTCGGCGACCGAGTGCATCACAGCTTCGGCGGACAAGAACGGTTCGCCATCGTTGCTCGCCTCGGCGCTAATTTCGGCGGGGATGTTGATGGTAAAGGTGCTGCCCTCGCTCTCCTCCGAATGAACCGTGATGTCGCCGCCCATCATCTGACAGAAGCGCCGCGTCAGCGCCAACCCCAGTCCCGTCCCGCCGAATTTTCGTGTTGTCGAGGCGTCGGCCTGAGTGAAAGCCTGGAACAGTTTCAAGACCTGCTCGGCGCTCATGCCGATGCCCGAATCCTGCACCTCGACCACGATCCACTCGCGCGGCACCTCTTCGTTCAGGGCCACGATGCTTTCGCGATGTGCGCGTAGCGTGACCGCGCCCCGCTCGGTGAACTTGGCGGCGTTGGAAAGTAGGTTGAACAGGCACTGCCGCACCTTGGTCTGGTCGGCGCTCATCAGGCCGATGTCGGGGGCCACCTCAATGTTGAGCGCGTTGCCGTTCTTCTCCATGAGCGGCTCGGCGAGGGTCGTGACTTCGCGAATCAGCGCGCCCAGCTCGAACTCTTCGATGAACAGATCCATCTTGCCAGCCTCGATTTTGGACAAGTCCAGAATATCGTTAATCAGCGCCAGCAGGTGTTTGCCCGCGCTATTGATGCGCGCCAGGTCGGGCACGAAAGTTTCCAGTTCCATCTCCTGCGCCTCTTCTTCGAGCATCTCCGAGTAACCCAGAATCGCGTTGAGCGGCGTGCGCAGTTCGTGGCTCATGTTGGCCAGAAACAGGCTTTTGGTGCGCGAGGCTTCCTCGGCGCTGAGCTTGGCGCGCTCCAGTTCGATTTGGCTGCGCTTGCGGCCCAGCCCCAACGCGATGGCATTGGCGACCGTCGAAAGCGCGGTCAAAACTTCGTCAGAGAGTGCGTGTTTGGCGAACATCGCTACCACGCCGAGCACCTGCCCCTCTACCATGAGCGGGTAACCGGCGAACGAAACCAGACCTTCGCGCTTTGCCCAATCCTGATCGGAAACCTGCGGGTCGCCGACGACATGGTTGGTCAAGTGCGGACGTTGTTCCTGCGCGATGCGACCGATTTTGAACTGGCCGACCGGCACCATCGAATGCGCGCCATCGAGATGGGTATAAAGTCCGGCGCTGGCGCGCAGATGCAACATATCCTGCAATTCGTCCATCGTCCACACGCGCGCGAAACTCGCGTCGAGATGGTCAACCAGGGCCTGACAGCACGATTGAAGCATCTCGCTCAAATCGTCGGAGCGGTTGAGCGCCAGCCCGACCTGCGCGCGCAAAACCGCCAGTCGCGTGCCGCTCGCCAGCTCTTCCTCGGTGCGCTTGCGCTCGGAAATATCGCGCAAATACGCCGTAAACAAGGGCGGCCTGGCGCCCTCGATGCGCGTAATCGCCAGCTCAATCGGGAACTCGTGCCCGTCGGCGTGGAGAGCGGGCACCTCGATGCGTTGACCCAAGACCGGCCCTTCGCCGGTCTGGAGATACTTTTTCATGCCCTGCAAATGCGCCTCGCGCAATGACGGCGGAATAATCAGATCGGGCAGGATTTGGCCCAGCGCGTGTTCGCGCGAATGGCCGAAAGTTTTCTCCGCCGCCGGATTCCATTCGGTGATGCGGCTCTCTTCGTCAATGGCGATGATGCAGTCCAATGCCGTCTCCAAAATCGCGGCTTTGCGGGCTTCGCTCTGTTCGAGATGGGCGGCGATTTCGCGCGATTCTGTCACGTCGGTATTGGTGCCAAACCAGCGCACGACCTTCCCGTTTTCATCGCGTTCGGGTTCGGCGCGCGAGAGAAACCAACGGTAATTTCCGTCCTTGCCCTTGAGCGGAAAGGTGCCGTCGTAAGAGGTGCCCTCGCGCAATGCCTTCGACCATTCGCGCGTGACCTCTTCGATATGATCGGGATGAAGCACCTCGCTCCAGCCCCAACCCTGCATCTCCTCCAGAGTCGCACCGGTGTAGTCATACCAGCGCTGGTTATACCAGTAAATGTCGCCGTCGGGATGAGCCGTCCACGAAAACTGCGACATCGAGTTCGCCAGATTCGCGAACTGTTGCTGACTGCCGCGCAGTTCGGCTTCGGCGCGCTTTTTCGCGGTGATGTCCTCGAAGGTCAGGACGCCGCCGGTGATGCGGTCGCCGTCGGCGCTTTGCGTGTCGCGAATCGGGTAAACGCCCAAACGCGCCGCGAAACGACTGCCATCGCGTCGCCACAACTCTTCGTCTTCGCTGTTGAAGCTATCGCCGCTCGTCAGACAACGCCTGATGGGCCCTTCTTCGCGCGGATAAGCCGAACCGTCGGCACGTTGCGGAAACAGCAAACTGTGAACGATTTGTCCGATGATAACCTCGTCCACTTCATAGGGCGAAACGCCGATCATGGCGGCGCCCGCCGCGTTGACGAAGGTGCAGCGCCCGTCCAGATCAACGCCGAAGATGCCTTCGCCGGTCGAGTCGAGCAGCAGTTGATTGTAACGGCTGAGTTGGGCGCGTTCTTCCTGAGCGCGATATTGAGCGGTCACGTCGGTCGTCATGCCGATAGCGCCGGTGATTGCGCCGTTCTCGTCGTATAGAGCCGATAGACGGCCTTCGAGCGTGACCGGCCCCAAAACGTAAGTCGAAGTTTTGCTCTGCACGCGGCCTTCCAAAGCGTCGCGCACGTCGGCAACGATATTGGGGAAGCCCGCGTAAACCTCGTAGAGCGACATGCCCACGACTTCGTCCTGCCCGAAGCCCAGCGCCTCCAGCGCCTTGCCTCGGCTGAGCGTAAAGATGCCGTCGCGGTCAACGGTAAACAGAATCATCGGCGCGTTGGACAGCACCATCTGCATCTGTTGGTCGCTGCGCCGCAGGGCGCGCTCGGTGCGCTGAATATCGGTGAGGTCGGTGCTGGTGCCGACCCATTCGTAGATTTGACCTTTGGCGTCGCGCATCGGCGTGGCGCGCACCGCCATCATGCGCCACTGCCCGTCGTGGCGCAGAGTGCGGTATTCGATGCTATAAAGTTTCTGCTGTGCGCGCGCCTCGTTCCAGACGCGCACGATGCGCTCGCGGTCGTCGGGGTGCATACCCTCGATCCAGCCGAAACCTTTATAAGTCTCCCAATCGTGGCCGGTGAACGCCGCCCACGAGGGCTGTTCTTCGACGTATTCGCCCTCCGCGTTGGTCGTCCACACGATGTCCGCCGCCGCCGAAACAATCGCGCGAAAGCGGTCGTTGCTGATTTGCAACTGCTGCGCCGCCACTTCGCGCCGTATGCTCTCGCGCCGGTTCAAAATGTAGAAGCCGCAGAGGAACAGCAGGTTTAACAGCAGCGCCACCATAAACGCCAACTGTCCGGTCAACACGCTCTGATTCGATTCGGCTTCGCGCTCTTTCAAGGTGATGCGTTCGTTCTCTTCCATCGTGCCAATGGTGCGCCGGATATCGTCCATTTTGCGCTTGCCCGTGCCGATTAAAATGCGCTTCTGCGCCGCGTCCAGTCCTTGATCGCGCCGCACAACAATCGTTTCTTTCAGGCTCGCCAGACGCTCTTCGATTTGCTGATCCAACATCGGCAATTGGCGAACAACTTCCGGCTCTTCGACCAACTCGCGCAGGTTGCGCTGGTGAACGGCGATGCTGCCCCGCGCCTTGTAATAGGGCTCCAGATAATTTTCCCTGCCGGTAATGATATAGCCGCGCTGACCGGTTTCGGCGTCCTGCATGGCCGAGAGAACCTCCTGCATTTCGGCCAGAACTCGCGTATTTTTCAAGACGCGTTCGTTGTTGACGGCGACCCGCCGCACGCTGCGATAAGAGACGATGGCGTTGGTCAGAACCAGCAGCAAAACCAGCGCAAAACCGAGTAATCGCCGCGCAGTCGAACCTCCGAAAAATTTCATAATTATAAAATAACAACAGTCAAACCCGCGCGCCTTTTGACCGGGCAAAGTCGGGATTTGATTCGCCCACTTCAATAGACAATTTTATCGCATTTCGACGTAGACGTGAGCGCATTTAACCCATGCGACAGAATTACTTGATTTTCAATTTTGCGGCTCATGCGTGACAGCGTAACGAACTCTCCTTTATGGGAACTGTGCCGCCGAGTCAAGGTCTTCTTTGTCGGCGCCGGACGCTGACTCTGTGGGCTGCGATTTTACCTCGCCCTAACTCAGCATTACCCAATTCGCGCGCGACCGATGGGCGTTGCCAATCGTTAGACTGAGAAGCAAATGCAACTTATCTCGCTGGAAAGTCTGGAAGACGGCACGCAGGCGCGCGCCGCGTGGCGCGCGGGCGCCAACAACGCGCACCGCGATTTGCCCAACGCCGAAAAATTACCCGCCTGGCTCAAAACCAAAGCCGGTAAATTTCGGCAGATGGCCGACACCGACGCCATGCTGCGCGAAGACGACATCGTCACGGTCTGCCAGGAAGCGCGCTGTCCCAACATCGGCGAATGTTGGAGCCACAAAACCGCGACCTTTATGATCGGCGGCGAGCATTGCACGCGCAACTGCGGCTTCTGTAACGTCTCGACGGCCAAACCCGAAGCGCTCGAAGAGAGCGAACCCGCGCGCGTCGCGCGTTCGGCGCGCAAGTTGGGCCTGAAATACGTCGTAATTACCAGCGTTGACCGCGACGATTTGCCCGACGGCGGCGCCGCTCACTGGGTCGAGACCATCGAGCGCGTGCGCGCCGAATTGCCCGAAGCCAAAGTCGAGATTCTGACGCCCGACTGGCGCGGCAAATGGGACGACTTACTGACGGTCGCGGCGACGCGGCCCGACGTTTACAATCACAACATCGAGACCGTGCCGTCGCTCTATAAATGGGTGCGCCCCGGCTCCAAATACGAGCGTAGCCTGGAGCTGTTGCGCCGCGTCAAAGAGTTCGATTCGAGCATCAAAACCAAAAGCGGCTTGATGCTCGGATTGGGCGAAACCAAAGAACAGGTCGTCGAAGTCTTGCGCGATTTGAAAGCCAATGGCGTGGATTTCATCACCATCGGCCAATACCTGCGCCCGACGCCGCGCCATTTGCCGGTCGCGCGTTATGTGCCGCCCGCCGAATTCGATGAGTTAAGGGAAATCGGCGAAGCGATGGGCTTCGAGATGGTGGCGAGCGGGCCGTTCGTGCGCAGCAGTTATCACGCGGGCGAAGATTTCGCGCGCGCAAAGGCGAGCAAAAGCGTGGGCGTTGGCTAACTTTGCAAACTTCGCGACAAGCTCACGAATTGCGTTGGCTCGCGAACGGAAGATTCAGTAAATTTAGCCGCGTATGTTCGAGCTTTTCTTGCTGCTGTTGCGACCATTCTCGGTCTTCTCTGGCTTCGACTTTACCAACTGGCAGGACTTTTTACCACTCGTTAGTTTGGCCGTTGGCGTTTGTGGCGCGGCAATGCTCGTGCGTGCGCGAGACAAAAGAGCGACATCTGGTTTAGTCGCGCTGATGTTGTTCCTGAGTTTGTGGCCGCTCTTGCCGAACTTGGGTTTGCTATTTCTGGCGCGCGAAGTTCAACATTTGGCCGGCAGTTGGCCGCAAGTCATGGTGGATGACCCTAAAAATTGGTATGGACACGCCTCGCCATTCTACGATGGGCTGTTTCATGTTATTGTCTATCTCGAAGCATTTTCTGGCGCGTGGATGATTGCTTTTGTCGCGATATTCTTTGCGGCCAAACCGAAGTTCACCGTCGTTTGGCGCCGCGTTTTCGTTGGACTTACCTTGAGTTCTCTGCTGGTCTTCTTAATTGATCCAGGCAATCTATTCGCGTGGTGGCTGGATTAAAATTCATTTCGATAAATCGTTGCCGCTAAACTTTGAAGCACATCCCGTTATGAACTCTTCTCAATCCTGCTGCGCGCCCGTGCGTCCCGCCGACGAAAATGCGCCCGCTTGCGCCGCTTCGACCAACGTAAAACGTGCGCCAGCCGACTTCGATTTGGGCTTAAAACAGTTAGCGGGCGGCGAATTCCTGATGGGCGAGGATAGGCCAAACGTCGCGCGTCCCGAAGACGCCGAAGGGCCGGTGCGTCGCGCTCACGTCGAGCCATTTGCAATCGGCATTGCGCCAGTCACCATCGCGCAGTGGGCGCAATTCGTGGCGGCGACCGATTACGTTTCCGAGGCCGAAAGTTTCGGATGGTCTTACGTTTTTCATAAGCATTTGACGGCCAAAGCAAAGGAAGCCGCGCGCGGCGTGGCGGGCGGCGCGCAGTGGTGGACGGGCGTGGACGGCGCCAGTTGGCAGCATCCCGAAGGGCCGGGCAGCAACATCCGCAAACGCGAAGATCATCCGGTGACGCACGTTTCGTGGAACGATGCCGTCGCGTTTTGCGAGTGGGCCGACGCGCGCCTACCGACCGAAGCCGAATGGGAATTCGCCGCGCGCGGCGGTTTAGAGCGCAAAATTTTCCCCTGGGGTGACGATTTGGTGCCGACGAAAAAAGGTAAGCCGGATCATCGAATGAACGTTTGGCAGGGCAAGTTCCCCGACCTCGATACCGGCGCCGACGGCTACAAAACGACCGCGCCCGCGCCCGCGTTCGCGCCCAACGGTTTCGGTTTGTATAACATGACCGGCAACACCTGGGATTGGACGAGCGATTGGTTCCTGACGCCGACGCAGCGCGACGAAACGCTCAAGGCGATTCGCGGCGGCTCGTTTCTGTGTCACGCCAGCTATTGCAATCGCTATCGCTGCGCCGCGCGCACCGGTAACACGCCCGATTCGACGACGGCGCACTGCGGCTTTCGCGTGGCGCGTGGTTGAGTGGCGCGCCAAGTTGCGGTTTGGGGTGCGGCGACTTTGGCGCGCAAATCGCGCAGTCGTGGGTGGAATTATCAGGAAAATTCCGCCAACAAATATGAAAACTACCAATCTGGGCCGCACTGGCCTCAAAGTGAGTCGGCTCTGTCTGGGCACCATGAATTTCGGGCCACAAACCGACGAGAAAGACGCTTTCGCCATCATGGATCGGGCGCTCGATGAAGGCATCAACTTCTGGGATACCGCCGATGTTTACGGCCAGAAGAAGGGCGAGGGCGTCACCGAATCGATCATCGGGCGTTACTTCGCGCAGGGCGGCGGGCGGCGCGAAAAGGTCGTTTTGGCGACCAAAGTCTATGGCGACATGGGCGATTGGCCCAACACTTCGCGCCTGTCGGCGCTGCACATTCGGCGCGCCTGCGAAGCGTCGCTCCAGCGTTTGCAGACCGAACATTTGGATTTGTATCAGATGCACCACGTCTGGCGCGAGGCGCCCTGGGCCGAAGTCTGGCAGGCGATGGAACTGCTGGTCGCGCAGGGCAAAGTGATTTACATCGGTTCGTCCAACTTCGCCGGATGGCACATCGCGCAGGCCAACGAAATCGCCAAACGCCGCAACTTTCTGGGCCTGGTTGCCGAGCAGAGCCACTATAATCTGATGCAACGCACCGTCGAGCGCGACCTGATTCCGGTGTGTGAAGCCTACGGTCTGGGCCTGATTCCGTGGAGTCCGCTCGGCGGCGGAATGTTGGGCGGCGTTTTGGATAAACCGAGCGAAGGCCGTCGCGCGGGCATGGGCGAACGAATCGAGGAGAACCGCGAGGCGCTGGAAAAATGGGAAGGTTTGTGCCGCGACCTGGGCGAACAACCCGCCGATGTCGCTCTGGCGTGGCTGCTTTCTAATCCGGTCGTGACCGCGCCCATCATCGGGCCGCGCACCATGGAACAGCTCGAAGGCGCCCTGCGCGCCCCCGAAATCGAGTTGAGCGAAGAGACTCTCAAGCGGATAGACGAGATTTTCCCCGGCTACAAACCTTCGCCCGAAGGGTATTCGTGGTAACGAGTAAAACACGAAAAATCGCGAGAGTTACTCTCGCGATTTTTCGTTCGTCGGCTAAACTCAACGCGTTATGATGCCAGGCGAATCAATTTATCGCGAATGCCCCTCGTGCGACAAACTTCTCACTGAGCGCACTTTGCTTTCGGGCAACACCTTCGGCGCGCGCTTCTGGACGGACGGCAAAATGGACGCGCCGATGCTGCCGCAATATCCGGCTCTGGTGCGTTGCGCGCACTGCCAGACATTGTTGTGGCTGCCCGAAGCGAAGGAACACGAATTCGCGACGCCGCCCAAAATGTTCGAGAATGTCGAAGGTGCATTAAGCCCGCAACCGCCGACTGAAGCCGATTATCTGGAGGCCATCGAATCGGGTTTGGCGCCCGATAAAGAACAGGAAAAGTATTGCCGCGTTCACGCCTGGCACTGTTTCAACGACGCGCGGCGCGACGCGAAAAACGCCGCCGAACTGAGCGATTTGCCCGACGATACCGCCGCCAACATGAAGGCGTTATTCGCGATGCTCGAACGCAACAAGCCCGACGAACGAATGTTACGCGCCGAACTCGCGCGCGAACTGGGTCGATTTCCCGAAGCGTTGCAGTTGCTGAACCACGATTTTGGCGAAGATTACGCGGCGACGGCGGCTCAAATTCGCGAACTGGCAGAACAGGATTTGGCGGGCGTGGCCGAAGTCAAAAGTTAAAAATGGCACGCAGAGACGCGGAGACGCAGAGAGGGAAAAGCAACTGAAACACCAAAGCACAATCAAAATATTTTTTGCTTTATTGTTTTAGCCTCTTCATTCTCTCTGCGGCCCTGCGTCTCTGCGTGCCATTTAAAAATCTTAGCTCGCGATGTCCGTTCGATACTGCGCGCCGTCGAACTCGATGGTTTCGACCATCTCGTAAGCCCGCGCGCGCGCCTTCAACACGTCTGCGCCCAATGCGGTTACGCCCAACACGCGACCGCCCGACGTGACGAACTCGTCGTCCTCTAACTTGGTGCCCGCGTGAAATATCATCGTTTCGTCTTTGATGCCCTGATTCAATCCCAAAATACGGTCGCCCTTGCGCGGCGCGCCCGGATAACCCGCAGCCGCCATCACCACCAGAACCGCCGCTTCATCGCGCCAGTGCAATTTGAAATCGCTCATTTTGCGGTCGCGCATTCCGACATCTATGCCGGCGCACGCCATCAAAATTGGCACGATATCGTCCTTCCAACGCGCCATAATCAACTGGCATTCGGGGTCGCCGAATCGCGCGTTGTATTCCACCACTTTCGGGCCTTCTTCGGTCAACATCAGGCCGCAATATAACACGCCGCGAAACTCGATCTTCTCGGCTTGAAGGCCCGCCAACGTCGGCTTTAAAATCGTCTCGATCACCTGCTGCCGCAGTTCGGGCGTCCAATCGGGAACCGGCGAAAAACAGCCCATGCCGCCCGTGTTCGGTCCCTGGTCGCCGTCGTAGGCGCGCTTGTAATCGCGCGCCTCGATGAGCGGCAACAAGGTTTCGCCATCTGTGAGGGCGAAGAACGAAATCTCCGGGCCGCTCATCATCTCTTCGATGACGATGCGGCCTTTATCGCCCAACGTCGTCGCTCCGGCGATTTGTGTCACTGCGTCCACGCCCGCCATCGCCTCGGCCCGATTGGCCGCCACGACGACGCCTTTGCCGACGGCCAAACCGTCGGCCTTGACGACAATTGGGCCGTCGGGCTGAGTTTGCAGATAGGCCTTGGCGTCGGCGCCATTTTCAAAGGCGGCGAAACGGGCGGTCGGCACCTTATATTTTTGCAGCAGATTCTTGGTGAAAATCTTCGAGCTTTCCAATCGTGCCGCGCTTTTGCCGGGCCCGACGACGGGAATATCGGCGGCGCGAAGGCGGTCGGCGACGCCATCGGCCAACATTCCGTCCGGCCCGACGATGACTAAGTCGGCGTCAATTTTGTGGGCGACATCGAGCGCGTCGCCGCTCAGACAATCGCAGATTTGCGCGATGCCCGCGTTGCCCGGCGAGCAGGCGAGTTTGGTCACCAGAGGCGACTGTTTAATTTTCCAGCACAACGCGTGCTCGCGACCGCCGCCGCCTAAAACTAAAATTTTCATGGGTTACTTTACGTCGCCTCTGAGTGTGCCATCAAGCCGTTTATGCTCGCCGCGATTTCGTCGAATTTCACTTTGAGCGGCGCCAATTTTCGCAAACCCGCCAACCCCAACGTTTGCTGAATCGGCAGCTTTTGGTTGAGCGTCGAAGTCGGCAAAACGTAAAATTCCCACTGACTCAAATCGAGCGGATCAACCGTCGCTTGATCTTGATGGGCCAACAAACAAAACACATAAATCTGGGCGCGCCGTTTGGCCGCGCCGCCCTCATATTCCAAACGCGTCGGGCGAATATCGAAGCGAATCGGCGACAGCCTGGTTTGCGCCCACGATTGCAGATAAGCGCCCGATTTAACTTCGATGCTGATGCCCGATGGCGTCAGCAAATCGAAGGCGTCCCACTCGACGCGAACGGTGCGCTCGATGCCCAGAGAGCGCGCGACGATCCATTCGGCCAGCACGCCGCGCGTGGCGTTGCTCATCAAATCCGAGGCCGACCAACGCCAGAAATCGAGCAAGTGACAATCGAGCGGGTGCCCGCCCCGATGCAAACTTTCGTCGCCGGTTTTGGAGGCGACTGGCAACGCGGGGTAATTGGCGAGCGCAGGTTCGCTCATGGCTTGAGTCTGGGCACCTTAGAGTTGGGAAATATCGGCGGCAGCGCCAATTGAGGCGTAACCAGCAGAAAGGTGCGGCGCACCTTGTTCGGGCTTTGCATCAAAATATTGGGCAGCGAAAACACGGCGGTTTCGCCCTGGTTAAGCGTGGAAGTCGCAGCCATATTATCTGCCGAATTGAGACTACGCAATTCCAGCGAAAAAGTGCGATCTCCGATCAGAGTCGGGCGAATCTGGAATTTGTAGGCCATCAAATCGGCGAGTTCGCGGGATTGCGGACGCGCAGAGAAATTGGGAGTCGGAAGCGGCGCGATAAACGGCGGATCATTTTTGCCGCCCACGTTTGGCATCGGAGCCATTTCGGGCAGTTTCGATTCGGGTTTGGCCAGATTGGGAATGTAGGGCGGCGAATCGAAAATCGGGTTGGTTTGTGGGCGCGGAATCACCATATCGTCAATTGAGTTTGGATCGGCTAACGGCAACTCAAACGTGGTGAATGGCGAAAACGACAAATTGGCGGTCTGGTTATTCAGCGCGTCGAGTTGCCGGTTGACAATCGAAGCTGTGCCCGTCGCTTGCAAAATTTCGAGCGCCCTTAACTCCTCGGGCGAAGCGACGCGCGTCCAGGCTCCGGCGCCCAATTTTTGCCACGCGGGCAGAGCGGTGGGCAAAATATCGGCATCGATTTGCACCCAGCGCGCTTGCAGTTCGAGCTTACGTCCGACGCCCGCGAACGCATCGAGGGCGGGCGTTATGCTCGGCGGCGCGGGAATTTTGAATTTTTCGGGGACTTGGGGGAATCCGAACTGAATTTGCTCCCAGTTCGGCGGCTTGGGATTATGCGCGGGATCGAGTTGGTAGGCCACAATGCTCGGCGGCACGTTGTGAAGCGGGATCACGGTGACGCGCTTTGCGGGCGCGGGCAGGGGCGCGAGGGGCACCAGAACCGGCGGCGCTTGTTCGGGCGGAAGCGCCGGTTGCGCTTGGACGGCTGCGGGGCGAGCAGCAAAATCGAGCCAAAGACGAACGGATTTTTCATGGATTCACTCCTTTATCAAAGTTGTTTTGAGTTTGACCGCTTTTGGGTGAATTGAAAAGCGTTGGTTTTCGCAGTCTGTCCGCATTTTTATTGGCACGCAGAAACGCAGAAACGCGGAGAGGACAAAGCACAAAGACAAAACTGCACGAGCAACGACATTTAAATCTCTTGCCTAAGTTGCTGGCAACTTCGACGTTAGCGGGGCTTGCGCCCTCTTCCAATCTTGGTGCGAAGAAAAAACCTCGATCGGAAGAGGGCACACGCCCCGCTGTTGAAGCGAAGCGCACGCGTAAAACTGATTTATGCAAGAGGTCTATTTAAATTTCTGGGTCTATGGGTAATTGTGTGGGTTCAAGTCCAGTTTTCCAAGGAAGAAGAGGATAGCGACACGAAAGTTTTTGAACTGCCTCTCGTCTTCCAACCCGCGCTCGACCGCTCGATGCATCAAGTCGTGTATCGGCCCCGCACG
>JAABUN010000378.1_pt1 | contig 116869 bp, 139 predicted proteins | sample 5559311 | NCBI WGS metagenome assembly JAABUN01 (sample SAMN10711877, study PRJNA513370) | rock metagenome | isolation source: Antarctica rocks | place: Antarctica: Victoria Land, Siegfried Peak sud | reverse complement strand
AAAGCGTGGCTCTCGCTTTCGCGATAACCTTTTTCTAATGCGGTTTTCTGTTTTTCATCGAGTTTGATAACTTTGATTTTTCCCATTATGGAAAACAGTCTAACATAATCTTGTCCGACTACTTATTAGTAAAAGATAAAGTTTCATAATTCTAAATTTTTCTAAAACAGTTATGGCGCGATTTTTGACGAGCCTGAAAAGAAGCGTCGCGGCTCGGCGAATTAAATCGGCGTTCTCGTAAATCGCCGCGTGTCGCGGGCGCGCCAGAGCCGATTCGATTAAAGTTTTATCAAAAACTCCAAAACGAGTTTCGCCGACTCGCCGCATATAAAGAACGTGAAACTTAACGGCTTCCGCCCGCGCGAGATAAACGAAATCTTCAGTCGCCAATTTTTTTCATCTCCGCGTCGAATCCGGGAAAATCCGCGAGAAATTCTTCGACTTCTTTTTCGTCCGCGTCCGAATAAGAAATTACTTCCGAAATTATTTTCCCGTTCTGCACGGTCAAAGCCGCAAAAGATTTTTCGGGCAAACCGTGCGACAAAGCAAAATCCTTCGGAATTTCGACAAGCAAGCTGTCGTAATCGCGCCTCGTATTTTTTCTCGGTTTTTCTATTACTTTAATCATTTTTAACCTCGCCGACCTTTTCTACTTTATTACGCAGCCAATTTTCAATCTCGTCAACTTTCAGCGCGTCAGATTCGACGGCTAAAACCATTTCGATTTGTTCGGCAATCGTCCAATTTCTTTGAAAGCCGTTTAATTCCAAAAATCTTCTTAAAATAGTCGTCGCCGTTCTTTTATTTCCGCCTGTCCACGGATGATTTTTGGTTAGTCCGAAAAGCAACGTCGCGGCTTAGCGAACGATGTCGGCGTTTTCATAAACGGCGGAATGTCTTGGACGCGCTAAAGCCGATTCGATTAAATCGCGGCTGTCGATTCCGTGTCGGGCTTCGCCCAAACGCCGCATTAAACCGAAATGAATCCGCACGGCTTCTTCAAATGAAACGTATCGGATTTCATCAGTCGCCAAGTCGTTTCATCTCCTCGAAATATTCCTTTTCTTCTTCGACAACGCGGTCTAAAAAAGATTCGATTTCCGCCGAAGGTTTGATATACGAACCTTGAATCGCGCCGTTTTTGAAAGTCAAACTGACGAGCGTTCCGTCGGCAAAACCTTCGCGGCGGCTGACTTCGGCGGGAAGTTCCAAAACCCAAGTGTCTTTTTCCAGTTTGACAGTTTTCAATTCGTCGGTTTTTTCTAATGTTTCAATCATTGCTCTTTCTCCAATTCCGAAATTTCTTCGACGCGCCGCGCGTGTCGTCCGCCTTCAAATTTTGCTTCTAAATAAGATTTGACGACTTTTGCAACCGCTTCGGGCGAAATCATTCGCGCCGGAACGCTTAAAACATTGGCGTCGTTGTGTTGCCTCGCTAACCGGGCGGTTTCTTCGTTCCAGGCGAGCGCGGCGCGGATGCCGTGAATTTTGTTGGCGGCGATTTGCATTCCGTTGCCCGAACCGCAGATTAAAAGACCTTGCTGGACTTCGCCGCTTGCTACTTTTTCGGCGACTTTGGCGGCGTAAATCGGGTAATCGGTCGATTCGGTCGAGTTTGTGCCGACATCTTCGTATTCGTAGCCTAATTCGTCGAGCTGTTTTTTTACCCGTTCCTTGTCTTCAAAACCCGCGTGGTCAGAGCCGATGGCGATTTTCATATAGTTATTTTCCTTTGTTTTGATTTTAGCCGAAGTTCGGATTTTAGCGAAATAATTGCGTGTTTAATAATTTTTCAGGGAAATTTAACCGCAGATAAACGCGAACTAAATCAGATTTCCAAGATAAATGCGGATTGGCTTATTTGTTTTTAATCCTATTTTTTATCTGTGTTTACCTGTGTTCATCTGTGGTTAAATGTGTCTTTTCCTTTTTTAGACGATTACAAAAAATTTCGTATTGAATCGGGTCTTTTCTGCCGGCATTTGCAAATCCGCGCAACCGAAGCGCGCACGAATCGCACACGCCGCACGCCAGATTTTCGTTTCTGTAACACGACCACGAAAGATGCAGCGGCGCGTTCAGCTCGATTCCCTTTTTCACGATTTCGGCTTTCGACAAATGAATAATCGGCGTTTTGATTTTTATGTTCGTTTCCGGTTTCGTGCCTTCGTCAATCGTCCGCTCAAACGCTTTATAAAATTCCGGTCGGCAGTCGGGATAACCGCTCGAATCTTCCGAGACCGCGCCGATGTAAATCGAATTTGCTTTTAAGACTTCCGCCCAGCTCGTCGCAACCGCCAGCATATTGGCGTTGCGAAACGGAACGTAGCTTGTCGGAATTTCTTTGCTTTCCAAATTCGCGTCAGTTACTTCGATATTTTTATCGGTTAAACTCGAGCCGCCGATTTTGGCGAGATATTCGATTGAAACAGCGAGACGTTTTTCGACTTTATAAAAATCCGCAATGTCTTCAAACGCTCGTCTTTCGCGGCTTTCCGTTCGCTGTCCGTAAGAAATATGAAGAAGCGCGATTTCTTCGTTTTCCCGTTTCGCAATTGCCGCCGTTACGCACGAATCCATTCCGCCGGACACAAGACAGACGGCGATTTCGGATTTTGGATTTCGGGTTCTCGATTGATTCATTTAAAGCTAAACGCCGTGAACGTCCGCGCCCCAGATATATTTATGAAGCTGTAGATTAAGGCGCACCTTCAAATTACTTCTGGAGACGATTTCGGCAATTTCCTTTAAATTCGGAATCCCGAAAATCGGCGAAATTAAAATCTCGCGCGTTCTGGTCTCCAAATCGTATTTCTCGATAACTTCCCGCGCAAAGTTCCAATCGTTCAAATCGGCGATAACGAATTTCACTTCGTCCTTTTCAGGATTTAATTTTTCCAGATTCGCCCAGTGATTTCGCTTTTGTTCGCCCGACGCCGGACATTTCACGTCCAAAATTATTTTGGCGCGCGCGTCAACATTTTCAGTCGAAAAAAAGCCGCCGGTTTCAATCAAAACTTCGTAATCTTTATCTAAAAGCCCGGTAATAAAAGGAAAAACATTTTTCTGCGCCAGCGGGTCGCCGCCCGTAACTTCAACTAAATTACAATTAAATTCTTTTAATTTTGTAAAAATTTCGTCAAATGAAACGCGTTCGCCGCCCGTAAAAGTATATGTCGAATCGCACCAGCGGCAGCGCATCGGGCAGCCGGTCAGACGAACAAACGCGCACGGGCGTCCGGCGTGCGACGATTCACCCTGAATCGAGAGAAAAATTTCGGTAATTCGCAAATCCATAAAAAATTTGAAACCACAGATTAACACAGATGGACACGGATTTTCAGAGAGGAAAATTAACAGGGATAAAGAGGATAGACAGGGATAAATAAAAATAGTTTTTGAATTTGTTTTTTGTTTTCTTAATTTTCTTAATCCTCTTAATCCCTGTTAATTTTTCTTATATTTATCCGTGTTCATCTGTGGTTAATTTTTCTTTATCCGTTTTTTTGCGCTACAATTTGCGGCAAGGAGAAAGTTTATAAAAATTTATGCGAAAACAGTTAAAAAATTTTATCGAAGCCATCGGCGCGGACGCCATTGCGATTATTCCCGCCGCGCACGAAGTTACGCGTTCCTACGACACGGAATTTAAGTTTCATCAAGACCCGGATTTCTTTTATTTAACCGGATTTCCCGAACCGGACGCCATTGCGGTTATCGCGCCGTCGAATAAGAAAAATCCGTTCACGCTCTTTGTTCGCCCGCGAAATCCTGAAATGGAAACGTGGTACGGCAGGCGCGAAGGCGTCGAAGGCGCGGTCAAGAACTATGGCGCGGATAAAGCGTTTCCGATTGAAAATTTTGAAAAGGAGCTGGCGAAAATCGTCAACGGACACGAAAAACTTTATTACCGTTTCGGCGTCGATAATAAATTAGACCAGCAGATTTTGCATTATCTTTCGGCGCAGAGATTCAGAAGATTGAAAACCGCGTATCCGCCGCACACGATTGTTGACCCGACGGTTTTGATTCACGAAATGCGCCTGCATAAAACCGAAGAAGAAGTCGCGCTGATGCAAAAAAGCGCCGACATCGCGGTTGACGCGCACGTTTTGGCGATGAAATCGACAAAACCCGGAATGAACGAATCAAACATCGAAGCCGTTATCGAGCATTATTTCCGTATGAACGGCGCGGCGGGCGTTTCTTATAATTCAATTGTCGGCGGCGGCGCAAACGCGACCATTTTGCATTACGTCGAAAACAATCACGAATTAAAAGACGGCGATTTGCTCCTTATCGATGCGGGCGCGCACTACAAAGGCTACGCCTCCGACATCACGCGCACGTTTCCGGTTAACGGCAGATTCACGAAACCGCAGCGCGAAGTCTATGACATCGTTCTTGAAGTTGAACTTGCGTGTCTCGAAGCGACGAAAAAAGGAAATACGGTAAAGCAGCGCCACGAATTATCAATCGAACTCTTGACCGAAGGAATGAAAAAACTCGGCTTATTAAAAGGCAAAACTAAAGATTTGATTAAGAAAAAAGAGTTTATGAAATATTATATGCACGGCGTCGGGCATTATTTAGGCTTGGACGTTCACGACGCCGGACGTTATTTCACCGACCAAAAAGCGAAAAACTCGCGCCCGTTTGAAGCCGGAATGGTTTTGACGGTCGAACCCGGACTCTACATTCCGCCCGACGACAAAGACGCGCCGTCGAAATATCGCGGCATCGGCATCAGAATCGAAGACGACGTGCTTGTTACTGAAGACGGAAACGTAAATTTAACGGCAAACTGCCCGAAACAAGCCGAAGAAATCGAGGATTTAATGAACAGCGCAAAAGCGACTGACGTTTAACCGGTTAATTTTCAAACTGTTCGCAGCGGAATTTTCCCGACCGGGAGCGCGGACATCTTGTCCGCTTTTGATTGAATTTAATCGAAGGCTTTCACGCGTGATGCCGCGCGCTTTGCGGGCAAGATGCCCGCGCTCCGACAAAGACGCTTTTTATTCAAATTTGAGTAAGTTCTATGCAAACAAAAAATCCGGTTTTATCGACAAGCTCTTATTTTGATTTTCCCGCTTTGTAGACGGCAAAAGTCGCCGTGTAGCCGTCGGGGTTGATTCTGATATTGCTCGCCGGTTTCGGGTTGAGGTCGGTTAGTTTGATTTCGTAGCCGCCGTATGAAACGGTTTGCGGCTGTAAATTGGTATTGATTTCAAAAGTTTTCGCCGCGCTTTTGCCGCCGCCGACTTCAATCGTGATTTTGGCGTTGCCCGCCTGAATGCACTGAACGTCGGTCGGACAGCGCGAATCTTCGACAAGAGAGACGAATTTTATCGTCAGTTTATTTTTAACAATTGTTTTTTGTTTGTTAATTAAAACCGAAACTTTCTGCGTCGTGTGCGCGTCGGCGTGAAGAAAAGCGCCGAACGAGAGCGTTAAAACAACAAGTAAAAGAATCTTTCGCATAATTTTTGCAGCCTTCGCCCTCAAAATTTGAATCGTTTCCGATTCGTCTGCTTTGAAGTCTAAACTGCATTCGGCGTTGTAATATTTATTAAATTTAAGAATTACGGCGTCAGCCAATCGGTTTCGAGCGCGCCGTTTTCCGTCCAGCGAAAAAGCGAGCGGCGGTTGCCTTTTACGTCGAGTTCGAGACAGTCAATCGAATCGATTGCGGACGAGACGACGACGAAGTTTGCGCGCCCGGCTTCGCTTTCTTCGGCGGTCGGCTGGCGGTCGATGATTTCTTCGGGCAAGCCTGTAACCGCTTTTTTTGAAACGAGTGAAGGCGCGTCGCCCATATAAGAACGGCGCGAGAAAAATCCGGTCGCCAGCCATTGTTCTTCGTGAAGATGGTCGTCGGTGTGAATCGTCGCTTTGCCCGTAACTCGAAGCTGGAGTTTTTCCTGCGGGTGATAAAACAGATACGAGATGTTCGGATTATTTTTAATTTCCGCGATTTTCGGCGCGCCCGCGTGCGCGTGAAACGCCAGACGCGGCGGCTTGCGCCAAAATCTTCTCAAAACTACGGCTCGCAAACTCGGCGCGCAGCCTTCGCCGATTGTGCCGAAAACCGGCGTGTGAAACGGATGCTCGCGTTCGAGCGTCGCCAAATCGAGATGCTTCCAGATTTTTTTCAGGATTTCGCCGTGTGAAACCGGCTTTTCCCAGATACTTTCAGACTTCATAAAAATTTCAGCCGCGAACAAACACACGCATTTCACGAAAGAAAAGCCTCGAATTACACGTATAAAATTATTTTCCGTTTCGTGTTTGTTCGTATTTGTTCGCGGCTAAGTTCTTACTGCTTTAACTTGTCAATAATCGCGTTGGCAAAGTCCGTCGTATTCGCGCTTCCGCCCAAATCTTTAGTAATCGTCGTGCCGTCGGCGAAAACTTCGAGCATCGCTTTCTGAACATTATCCGCCGCTTCGCGCTCGTCGATGTATTTGAGCATCAGAATCGCCGACATCAAAACGGCGGTCGGATTTGCGATTCCCTGACCGGCAATGTCCGGCGCTGAACCGTGAACGGCTTCAAAAACCGCGCCGATTTCGCCGATATTCGCGCCCGGAGCAAGTCCCAAACCGCCGATTAAACCGGCGCACAAATCCGAAACGATGTCGCCGTAAAGGTTTTCCATCACCATCACGTCAAACTGTTGCGGGTTCATCACCAATTGCATACAGCAGTTGTCGATGATTTTATCGTCGGCGACAATATCGGGAAATTCCTTCGCCACGTCGTAAAAACATTGCAGAAAAAGCCCGTCGGACAATTTCATAATGTTGGCTTTATGAACCGCTGTAACTTTTTTTCGTCCTTCGCGCACGGCAAACTCAAAAGCGTAGCGCGAGATGCGCGTCGAAGCCTTTGCCGTAATGATTTTAATGCTTTCGACAACGCCCGGAACAACCGTGTGTTCGAGTCCGGCGTATAAATCTTCGGTGTTTTCGCGGACGATAACCAAATCGAGTTCGGGATATTTGCACGGAATATTCGGCAGAGCGCGAATCGGTCGAACGTTGGCGTATAAATCTAAAGTTTTCCGCAAACCGACGTTGACCGACGTAAAACCTTTGCCAATTGGCGTCGTCAAAGGACCTTTGAGCGCGACTTTGTTTCTGATAATCGATTCAATCGCCGTTTCCGGCAAAGTCGTGCCGAATTTTTCTAACGCCTGCGCGCCTAAAATCTGTGTTTCCCATTCAATATCGACGCCGGAAGCCTCGATAATTCTGACGGTTGCCGCGACGATTTCCGGTCCGATGCCGTCGCCCGGAATCAGTGTGATTGTGTGTTTGCTCATTTTTATATATTTTCCAAGATTATACGCCGATACCGTTCTCTAATTTCGACAAGCGTTTGTTTTATTCTCGAATTTCACCTTTGATTTCAAGTGATTCTATTCTGTAGTAAATAATTTCTTTTTCCAGACGGTCAATTTTAGCGGCGACGGATTCATTTTCCCGATTGTCCGTTTTCATATTCAAACCGCCTAATTTTAAGTTTATATCAGATACGACGGCTAAAATCAGGTCTAGTTTTTCATCGCTCATAAATTGTTTCCTTTTGACTTTGGCGGAGAATTCTTTTCTTATTAAATAGACATCAGTTTAATCTAAAACGGATAAACGACAAAAGACAAATGACGGAAGTTTTAATCATCGGCGCGGGCGTTATCGGGTTGTCGCTGGCACGCGAGCTTTACAAAAAAGGCGTCGGGAAAATCACGGTTCTCGAACGCGGCGCAGTCGGGAAAGAGTCGTCTTTCGCCGCCGCCGGAATGCTCGCGCCGCACGCCGAAACTGAAAAAATCGACGATTTTTTTTATTTCTGCAACGAATCCAGAGCGCTTTATCCAGATTTCGCCGCCGAATTATTTGACGAAACCGGCGTCGATATTGAGCTTGACCGAAGCGGAACGCTTTATCTCGCATTTACCGAGAACGATTCAAAGGAAATCGGCGAGCGTTTTGAATGGCAGACGAAATCGGAGTTTCCCGTCGAATATTTATCGGCGAACGACGTGCGAAAAACCGAGCCGTTCATATCGCCCGACGTGCGCGAAGGTTTATTTTTTCCAAACGATTGGCAGGTCGAAAACCGCAAACTGCTCATCGCTCTGCAAAAATTCGCCGAGCTGAACCGAATCGAAATCATCGAAAACGCGGAAGTTAAAAATTTGCTGCTTGAAGACCGCAAAGTTGTCGGCGTGGAAACCGAAACGCGAAAATTTTTCGCTTCCCAAATCGTTCTGGCGGCGGGCGCGTGGACTTCGTTTTTTAGTTCTGCGCTTATCGGATTTGATATGCGAGTTTCCGATTTGCCGGCGGTGCGCCCGATTCGCGGGCAGATTATTAGCTTTCGGACGGCAAAGCGTTTATTTTCAAAAGTTATCTACACGCCGCGCGGCTACATCGTGCCGCGCGCCGACGGCAGAATTTTATCGGGCGCAACGGTCGAAGATGTCGGTTTCGACAAAAGTATGACGACAAACGGCATCGAATTTCTGCGGCAAAACGCGCTGGAAATTTCGCCCGGTCTGGGAAATCTCGAAATTTACGAAAAATGGGCTGGCTTGCGTCCGCGCTCCGCCGACGGTTTGCCAATTTTGGGCGTGGCTCCGTTTAATGAAAATCTATATGTGGCGACGGCGCATTACCGCAACGGAATTCTTCTCGCACCGCTGACGGCTAAAATTTTAGCCGATAAAATCATTGAAGATAAAGATTCAAAGTATCTGGAAGTTTTCAGCCCGTTGCTCTATAGACGGCATAATTTTGAACAGAAGATTAAATCGGCGGCAAAACGACGGCAATATTAAACGGTTATTAAATTTTAGAATGCTTAAACTATTGTTCATATTTTTGTTTTTGTTTGCGGCGACCGGCGTTTTGGCTCAATCCGGGCGCGTTATACCGACGCCTTCGCCGAATCCGGCGGAAAATAATTCGTTTAAAGATAAAACCGTTCAGGAATTATTTACGGAAGCGAACGGCTATGCGAAAAAGAAATTTGCCGAATACGAGCAGAAAAAAGTTCCGTTCAGCGACACAATTTATTATTTTACTGTTCGGGAACAGCAGAAGCTGGCGGCGAAATACGCGGCAATCGCCAACGCGCGGCAAAATTTAACTGGCGAAGATTTTTATTACGCCGGAATGCTCAACTGGATTGGCGACAATTCGGACGGCGCGGCGGAAAACCTGCGAAGGTTTCTGGCAATCGAAAAACCCGACCCGCAAAAGCTGCAAACGTCGCGCTCGGTCGTTACGGTAATTGCGGCGCGGCAGAAAAATTTCGACGAAGCCGAAAAAATTCTCGGCGAATATTTGAAAAGCGAACCAACCAAAACAACCGAACGCGCCCGAATGGAAAGCGAGTTGGCGAAAGCGTATCAAAAGGATAAAAATTTTGCCAAAGCCGCGCCGCACGGCGAAGAAGCGTATCGACAGACGAAAAGTTTGTTTAAGGATTCGGCGACGCGTGTTCGCGGTTTGAGCGAATTGCTGGACGCCGGTTTGACTGCTTTTGAGATTTACAGAGACGGCGGCAATCAAACCGAAGCCGACCGAACGCTCGGCGATTTGCGGCAAACCGCGCTCGTCATCGGTTCGAGCGAAATTTATTACGCGGCGATTGACGAAAATATAAAATATTTAATCGACACGAAACGCAAGCCGGACGCGCTGAAAATGTATGAAAATTCGCTCCTCTCGGCGACCAGAGATTTTACCGCAAAGTCGGTTCAGGAAGATATAATCAGGCGTCTTAAAAAGCGCGAAAGACATTATAAACTGCTCGGCGACGCTGCGCCGGAACTCGAAGACATCGATAAATGGTTTCCCGGCGCGCCGCAAACGCTGGCTGGTTTGCGCGGCAAAGTCGTGCTGCTCGATTTCTGGGCGACGTGGTGCGGTCCGTGTCTGGCGGCGTTTCCGGCTTTGACCGATTGGCACGAAACTTTTCAAAAAGATGGTTTAGTCGTTTTAGGTTTGACGCGTTATTACGGCAATGCCGACGGCGAAAAAGCCGACAACGCGGCGGAACTCGAATATTTGAAAAAGTTTCGCACGGAGAAAAATCTGCCGTATGATTTCGCCGTCGCCAAAAATCAGATTAGCCAGACGGCATACGGGGCGAACGGCTTGCCGACGACCGTGATAATCGACCGCAAAGGCGTCGTCCGTTACGTCGAAACCGGCACGAGCCGCACGCGCGAGGCGGAAATCCGGCGGGAAATCGAAAAACTTCTGGCGGAGAAATAAAGATACGAGATTCAGGACTTAATAAAATTTACAAGATGTTTTAAGCCGCAGATTTACACTGATAAACCCGGATAGTTTTTTGACAAAAGCAAAGACTGAAAAGTTTCATCATTTCTTATCTTGTGTTCATCTGTATAAATCTGCGGCTAAATATGCTTTTACGCGTGTCTGATTACTTAAAGCTGCAAAGTTCGTAAAGATTTTCTCAAATCTGAAATTCCGAATGGCAAAAAAATCGAAAACCCAAAGTTTTTACGACCGCATCGCCGACGCTCATAATTTGATTTTGAGTATTAACGGCTATCGCGCTTCGGCTGCGAAATATCTGCGCTCGGTTGATTTAAATATCGACGAAAATTCGCTCGTTTTAGACGCCGGAAGCGGCACGGGCATTGTTACACTCGGATTCTACGCGGCTGGTTTTCGCCCGCGCAAAACTTTCGCCGTCGATTTGTCTTTCAATTCGCTGAAAATCGCGCGCGAGCAGTTTCAACGGGACGAAAAAGTCGATGCGAAAAACGTCTGCGCCGTTCAGGGCAATGTTTTGGAATTGCCGTTCGGCGACGACGCTTTCGATTTGGTTTTATCGTGCGGCGTTCTGGAATATGTTCCAATCGGCGAAGGTTTGCGCGAATTTGCCAGAGTTTTAAAGTGCGGCGCGTATCTCGTTTTAATTCCGGTCAAACCGTCGCTCGTCGGCTCGGTTTTAGAAAAGTTATACGATTTTAAAACTCATTCAATCAAAGAAACCGAACAAATAGCCGAACAGTATTTTGAAATCGCTGATAAATACAAGTTTCCAATCGCCGAACCGATTGGCTGGTCGAAAATGGCTTTTCTTCTGCGGAAAAAATGATGAAAAGGTGAAAAGATGAAAAAGTTTTTCTCAATCGCCGTCGTGCTTTTTCACTTTTTCACTTTTCGCCTTTTCCACTTTATTTGCCATAATATCTGCATTTATACAATTTTATCTGGAGAAATAATGAAATTTTACAGTGATGTTTTGGGTTTAATCGGCAACACGCCGCTTGTTAAAATAAATCGACTTGCCAATCAGCAAGGCATAAAAGCGCAGATTTTCGCCAAACTGGAAAACCTCAATCCCGGTTTTTCGGTCAAAGACCGCATCGGCATTTCGATGATTGAAGCGGCGGAAAAAGACGGCGCGTTAAAGCCCGGCGGCACGATTATCGAGGCGACGAGCGGCAACACGGGCATCGGTCTGGCAATGGCGGCGGCGGTCAAAGGCTACAAATGCGTGTTTGTTTTGACGGAAAAAGCGTCGGTCGAAAAATCGCGCTACTTGAAAGGCTTAGGCGCGGACGTGGTGATTTGTCCGGCGGCGGCAAAGCCCGGAACACCCGACCATTATGTTGAAACGGCGAAACGCATCGCGTCGGAGCTGCCGAATTCATTTTATCCAGACCAGTATAATCATCCGGCAAATCCGCTGTCGCATTACCGCACCACGGGACCCGAAATCTGGCGCGACACGGACGGCAAAATCACGCATTTCGTATCGAGCATCGGCACGGGCGGCACGATTTCCGGCACAGGCAGATTTTTGAAAGAGCAGAATCCAGACATTCAGATTATCGGCGCTGACCCGTACGGCTCGATTTTCAAAACTTATAAAGAATCGGGACACGTGCCGGAAGCGACGCCGTATTTAGTCGAAGGCATCGGGCAGAATCTTCCCGTCGGCAATGCCGATATGAAAATTATCGACGAAATTATCAATGTAACCGACCGCGAATCTTTCGACCTCGCGCGCCAGTTATCGCGTGTCGAAGGCATTTTCTGCGGCGGCTCGACGGGAACGAATTTCGCCGCCGCGCTCAAAGTCGCTAAGAATCTCGACGAAAACGGGCTTGTCGTCTTTATCGTCTGCGATACGGGCGAGCATTATTTGACGAAATTCGTGTCCGACGAATGGATGAAGGAAAAACTTCTGCTCGAACCGCAGAAAATCACGGCTGGTTTAATAACCGGAACAAAAGCCGCGTCCGCGCCGCGCGATTTGCTGTTCGTCGCGCCCGATGAAACGGTCAGCGGCGCTTTAGCGAGAATGAACGAACACGGCGTTACACAGCTTCCGGTTCTCGAAGACCATAAATCGGTCGGCTCGCTGCGCGAAAGTCAGATTTTAACGAAACTACTGGAAAACCGCGATTTACTAAACGCCAAAGTCAGCGAAGTAATGGACAAAAGTTTTCCGGTTTTGGACGTTGACGCGAGTTTTAACGACATAAAAACAAAGCTGCAAAAATCTCCGGCGGTTTTAATTGAAGATTTCAAACGAATTACGGGAATCATCACGCGCTCCGACGTGCTTGATTTACAGACTTAAACCGGGAATGCGAAATTAAAATTTAACTCAATAAACGGCTTCGCGGTTGATATTAAAGTCAACCGCGAAGCCGTTTATTTTTATAATATGCGACGCTTTTACGCTTCACCGCGAAACTTTTCCGGCAATAAAATCGCGCTCGGTCTTGAAGAAACCAGACATTTGCGCGACGTTCTGCGTTTGAGCGAAAATCAGCAAATTCAGGTTTTCGACGGCGCGGGCAAAGAATTTTTATGCAGGATAATATCGATTGAAAAACGCGAAACGCATCTTGAAATAATCGAAGAAACCGAGCCGAAATCGCCCGAATCGAATCTTGATTTAACTTTGGCAGTCGCGCTTCTCAAAGGCGAAAAGTTTGATTTAGTCGTGCAGAAAGCGTGCGAGCTTGGCGTTTCAACAATAATTCCTTTAATAACCAAACGCGCCGACGTAAAAATCCGGGACGCCAAAGACGGCGCAAAACGTCTCGAACGCTGGCAAAGAATCGCGCTCGAAGCGGCGAAACAATCGGGACGCGCCAAGTTGATGAAAATCGAAACGGCTGTAAATTTTGCGGATTTTATAAAAATTTCAGCAACTTTGCGTCTCGACGGCGAAAACTTCGTTTTGTTTGCCGAAAGAAGCGGCGAAAGTTTCGGTAAAATCGAAGCAGCGGAAAAACTAACGGCGATTATCGGCGCGGAAGGCGGTTGGGAAGACGGCGAAATCGAAGCGGCGCGAACAAACAATTTTCAAATCGTAACTTTGAAAGGAAGAATCCTGCGCGCGGAAACGGCGGCGATTGCAGTCGCCGCCGTTCTCCAGCATCGTTTCGGAGATTTTAATTAAAGGATTTAGCCACAGAGAACACGGAGAAATACAGAGAGAAAAAATCAGAAAAAAATTGAGAGGCTGCGGCAAAGAACATCTTATTTCTAATCGTCCGACAAAACATTTTGCGGGTTTATGCGATTTATAAAAAACCTCTGTGTTCTCTGTGGCTAAATCCCTCTTTCCGTCAGCTTTAAAGGTCGGTCGTCGCCGCGCCGCGCGGTCTGTAAAAAGCGTCGCCGCGCTGGACGAGTTTGGCTTTTTGTCCGAGTGTCTGCAAAACCGACGCTAATAATTCCTTGTTATCCAATTTGAAATTTGCCAGACCTTTAACATCGGCGTCCTGGTCGCTGAAATTAACTAATAAATAACGGCGTTTTGAACGAATCAAACCGGCAAGTCCCGCGCCTGGAAGCGGAATGTGGCTGACTACACTTCCGGCTGTCGATTGAACCGAACGCGACTGCGGCGAGACGACGAGCATCGCTTTATACGGAATCGAAAATTTTTCCTTGCCGTCTTTGCCGTAGAAAACGAGCCGCTCATTCGGGTCGTCAAATTTCAGCGTACCGCTTTGTTTTTCGCTAAAGCCGAACAAACCGCCTTCGTATTTAGCGGCAAACGAAGCAGGCGCGGGCGCAAGCACAACCGTATTTGGTGTTGTATTTTTATCGACGGGACGCGGTTGCGCGTAAGCGTTTGCGGAAAAGGCGAAAAGCGCGGCGCACATATAAAGCAATATTTTTTTCATAATTTTTAATTCGGAAAACCGGAGATTTGAAAGTTACGGATTTTTACAAATTTATAGACGCATTCCGCCTAAAGTTCGTTGCCACGCCAGCGTTTGTTTCAACACGCCGAGTCGCTGTTTGTCCGAATCCGAGCAATCGAGAGCGAGCTGTTCGATAATCGCTTCGAGCAGCGGAACGGCGAAAAGTCCGGCGTGCGCGACGATTTGCGAGTAATAATGAATTTGCAGACATTCGTTTTCGTCCGTGTGAAAGCGGCGCGTTTCGTTGTCTTCAACCTTAAAAACATCTTGTCCGGCAGGCACGACGCGGCGCGGAACGCCGTGCGCAATTTTTTTATCGGTGTCGATTGTGCCGAGCAGCAGAATGCCGATTAAAAATCCCTGTTCGTTTAAATAATCGGGACTAAACGAGCCGAGTTCCGGTTTCGGCGACAGGCGCGGACCGAAATTGGCGTATTCGGGATTAACGAGCATCGAATTGTAAATCACGCCGACGACTTCCGTTTCATCGTGAAGCGGCAGGCGAACAAACTGCGCGAAGCCGTAATCTTCCGGCGTCGGCGGCTCGCTGGTGTCAAGCGAATCGATAACGCGCCCGATGTAATCGATATGCGAATTTGAGGAAACGATTTTAGCGATTTTCATAAGAGTTTCAGCCACAGAGAACGCAGAGAAAGATTAAAGAGAAAAACCTAAAAATAAAGCAGCCACCACAAAAAAATCTGGACGGCAAAAATTATAAAGGTTGAAACGATGCTGTAAACGGAAGCACGCCCGCCGCCCATCTTTAGCTGTCGAAATGAAACAAAAGCGCCGATGCTGCCCGAAAGCAGCGCGAACGGGCAAAATAAAATTCCTAAATACGGAACGAGCGAATAAACGACGAGCGCTTTTGCCGATTGCGCGGCGGAATTTTCGTTTTGTTCAAACAAATTCGGTGTTTCCTCGATTTGGCGGTTTTCTGCCAAAAAAGATTTGCCCTGAAGTCGATACGAAGCGCGCAAAGCGTCGAGCGGCTTGTAATCTTCCATTAAATATTTCCCGTAAACAAGACAAAATTTCGCGTCTTCGCGCCGCGCCCGCGCACCGCACGCCGGACAAACCGGCGACGCGGCGGCATCGGGACGCAACGACGCGGCGAAAAAATTACCGTGTCTTTCTGTCGCCGCGACTTCGTGTCGCTTTCTCATCTTCTTCTCCCTTTGCTCGTCGCTTTGCGCGAAACCGAAAAATTCAGCTTTTCGCGACTGGCGAATTCCTGCAAAGCCTTTAGGAAAGTTTCGCGGTCGCGGGCAGTGATGACGGCGGTCGAGTCGGCAGTTTCGAGCGCGTATGGATAACCCAAACCGATGACGCATTCGGCGCGAATCGTGTCAAGAACTTCGTCGAGCAGATTTTCTTCGTAAATCCACGACGGAATATCGAGACGCGCGGGCGCAGCGTCGGCGGTCGTTTGCAGATAGACGAATCCGACGAGCGATTTTTCGGTTTCTGGCTCGATAAACGCGCTTAAGCCTTTGCGGTTTGAATAGCAGAAACACGTCCGGTCGCCCCAGAACGCAAGCGTCTGCGCCATTTCCGGCGTCGCGCTGTAGAGAACCGTCGAATCGTAAAGCGTCTGTTTTTCGCCGGTCGTTTTGTCGTCGAAAACGTCGAGCATATTGATTAAATCGCGCGCGTAGCTGCGGTCGACGTAGCCGACGAGCGGAACTTTCGTTTCACGCGAAAGCCTGACGAGACCAACCATCGCCTGCAAAAAACTTTGCTGCAAACTGGTCTGCGGCAAGGAAAACGAAACGAGCAGCGTTCCGTCGAAAAACGCCAGCGGCAGGCGTTCGCCGCGCTCGCGCCAGCCTTTTTTCGCCGCCAGAAACTCGCCGCATCTTTTAACTTCGGCGTGAAAGCGCATCTCGCCGACGCGCGTTTCCGGGTTCATCGGCTCGGCTTGATTTTCGAGCAAATCCTTCGGCGATAAAATTATAAATTCGGCGTTTTTCTCATACGGCAGCGAGTCGGAATGCGGATTTTCAAACCAGCCGACCTGAATCGCCGCAACCGGCAGACTTATATCGCGTCCAGGCAAAATCTGGCTCGCGTCCGCCGCGAACGTCGTCCGATTCGTCAAAATTCGCATCGCCCACGCCCGCGCTTCTTCGTGATTCGCCCAGCTTTCGGCAAACGAAACGGAAAACGAACGGTGTTTATCGAGTTCGGCGGAACAGAGCGCGCCGGAGTTTTCGCGCCTTTTCAGTTTCTCGTTAATTTCCGCGCTCGAAGTTTGCTGTAACTGGTGCAAAACGTGCAGATACGCGGTCAAATCGCTCGCCTGCGTTTCGGCAAACGAGCGAAAATCGCTGCGCTGGTTGTGTAATTCGCTGGTGAGAAGTTCTCTGTAAAGCATTTTTTGTTTTATTCTACGGGGATTGCGAGCGTTTCATAAAATCCATTAAAAACAATTTTACAAATAAATATCGCGCCGATGTCCGATGTGCAAAACGGTTATTTGTTTTTTTGTGTCGTCAATTTCGTAAATAACGCGGTAATTACCGACGCGAATTCGCCAGCCTTCGCGTCCGACGAGTTTTTTGCAATTGTTCGGGCGCGGATTTTCCGCTAACAAAGCTACTGCATCTCGCACGCGCTCGTATTCTGTTTTATCGAGATTTGCTAATTCCTTTTGGGCGCGACGCAAAATCAGCAAAGCGTAATTCATCGGCGCGTTCCTTCGATTTCTGCCGTTGCCTGCGAGAAAGGAACTGCTTTATCTTTAGACGTTTTCGCATTATCAAAGGCGCGTAATTCTTCCAATTCTTCCTGCGCTTCGAGCAATTTTTCGTATCGTTCAATTTCCAGCAAAACCGCCGTGCGCTTTCCGCTTTCATCAACGATATACTGCTCTTTGGTCGTAATCATAATTCTCCTATTTGACGCGGCTCGTTCGGCGCTTCATAAAATCCATCAAAACAAACTGCGTTAAATTATTCGGGTTGGCGAAATACGCTTTGCCTTTGGTCATCGCGCTCATTTGTTTGACGAATTCGACCAGATAATAATCGCTCGCCAGCATAAAAGTATTTATCATAATGCCGGATTTGCGGCACGCCTGGACTTCCTTCATCGTTTCCGCCATTACGAACGGGTCGTTGCCCATCGAGTTTTTATACAGGAGTTTCTTTTCGCCTTTTGCTTGCTGTGAATACTTTCTCTGGCTGAAAAAAGCGGCGTTCGACGGTTCGACGAAAGCGGCGGTCGGCTTGCCGTCCGTTACCATCACGATTTGCTTCATTTCCTTGCGCTGCGCGTTTAAGATTCGTCTTGCCAATTTTAAGCCTTCCGCCGTGTTCGTATGATACGGTCCGACTTGTGTCGTTGCGAGTTTTGCAATCGGCAGTTCTTCAGCGCCGTCGTGAAAGAGAACGATTTTTAAGGAATCGCCCGGATACTGCGTGCGAATCAGATGCGCGAGCGCGAGCGCGACTTTTTTGGCGGGCGTAAATCTGTCTTCGCCGTATAAAATCATCGAATGCGAGCAGTCGAGCATAACGACGGTCGCGCACGACGATTGATAATCCTGCTGGTGAACGTATAAATCCCTGTATTCTAAATTGAGCGGAACGCCCAAACCTTCGCGCCCGATTGCCGACATCAAAGTCGCGTTCACATCCAGATTGAGCGTGTCGCCGAATTCATATTGCTTCGACGCCGCGCTCGCTTCGATTCCCGTGTCCAACTGCGGCGTGTCGTGTCTGCCGATTGAAGATTTGCCCATCGAGCCGAGCAGATTTTTGAGCGTTTTGTAGCCGAGAAAATCCAAGCCCTTTTCGGTTACTTCAAAACGAATATCACGCGGCTGCGCTTGCCCGATTTCGCCTTTTCCGCCTTCACCCGTTTGATTCTGTCGATTTTGCGGCTGTTCGACTTCCTTGAGATTTAAATAACCTTCTTCGACCAGCTTTTCGATAAGCTGATTGACCAGTTCTTCAAGCAGCGAGCCTTTGAATTTGCCTTCGTTTTCGGCGAGCATCTCTTCGATTTGCTGTTCGGATAAAATTTCCTGCTCCAGAAGCGCTTCGATTAACGCCTGCCGCAGCGCGTCGAGCGAATCGTCCGTCTCGTTTCGCTGGCGCGTCCAGTAATAATCTTCGTTGTAGCCCGAATCGAGCAGCGAATCAGAGAGCGACTGCATTAAATCGCCGAGATTAACGTCCGACACATCGAAGCCCTTGAATTTTGAGTAGCGAATAAACTTCATTGCTTTAATTTCCCTTTTGCCGGTTATTGATGAATCAAACGAATCTTTAAAACGAATCTTTTCTGCCGGACAAAATCTAATTTATTAAAAATTTCTCTTCTAAAAATTTAACACAATTTCCCGCCAGTTTACGCACGGAAATTTCCGTCCGATTTATGGTTTGTGCTTTTTGCCGTAAGATGCGCGAACCGCTTTTCTTTATTTTAGGACTTTCTCACTGGGAGCGCGGGCAGGATGCCCGCTCTTGAACGCCAAAGCGCTCAAAAGCGTTTGAGCGCGCCGCCGCGCGCTTTGCGGCGCGCTCCGACAAAGGCGCTTTTCATTCAAATTTGAGAAAGTCGTGATTTTTAAGTTTATACTATATCGGCTAACGGTTGACGATATAGTGTTGCTCGAACGCGGCGTAAAAAACATAATATTTGTAAGTTACTGAAAACCTTGAAATTTCTTCTTCTGGCACAATGCTTGCCAAACTGATAATCGACCGCAGCAGAAAAACCTTATTTTAAGTATTTTCCAGGAGATTTAAGCAATGAAAAAAATAATAGCAAGTTTGATGGTTTTATTCGTCCTGATGGTCGGGCTTCCTTTAACGTCTGAAGCTCACCCCAGTTGCCCCCGCCGTTATCGACGAGCGGCGAAACGGACGTATGTTTCACGCAGTTACGTAACCAGACGCTCGTATGTCAACCGCAGTTACGACGCGCCGCGCTACTACCGCACAGCCGGTTATGCGGTAAATCGTCCGAGTTTTTATCGTCGTCATCGCAATCTGATTAACGTCGGAATCGCAACCGGCGGCGGCGCGCTTATCGGCGGAATCGCCAGAGGCAAACGCGGCGCGGGCGTCGGCGCTCTGTCGGGCGCGGGCATCGGCGCGCTTTACACCTACGTTCTGAACAAGAAAAGACGCCGCTACTAATTCCCGGAGTGCGCGCGAAAAATACGAGCCGTGAAAGGTTTTATGACTTTTCACGGCTTATATATTATAGTTTTCAAACCGGGTAAATTTCGAGCTAACGACTTTTTTCGGCTGTTCATTCAGATTTACCGAACGTTTTGAAAAAATTTGTTACTTGAAATTTTCTAAAATTTTCACTTTGAAAGAGAAAATTTTTGACCTTAAACTTAAATAAGAAAGGAGAACGAACAGCAATGAAAAAAATTATATCGGCATTTTTGATGATGTTTGTGCTGGCGGTTATGCTTCCGATTGCAGCCAGCGCGCAGACATATACAACCAGAAGAGTTTATCGCAACGGACGCTACCAAACAGTTCGCGTCTATAAAAGACCGAGCTTTTACCGTCGCCACCGTAACGCGTCGAATATCGCAATCGGCACGGGCGCGGGCGCAATCATCGGCGCAATCGCCGGCGGCGGCAAAGGCGCGGCAATCGGCTCGTTAATCGGCGCGGGCGGTTCGTCCGTTTACACTTACAAAGTAAAACCGAAAAAACGACGTTATTATCGTCGTCCGTAGTTTTGGTTTCAAAAACAAACGAAAAACCGCGAAAAGTTTATAAACTCTTCGCGGTTTTTTCATTAGTTATTTAATTTTTACACGGAAAATTCAATCAGTTTTGCGAACGCTTTCGACAATTCTTCGTCTTCAATTTGCATTAAACCTCTCCCGACATAAATTTCCGTATAACTTAAATTCTCTAGTGTCGTCGTCTGAAATTTATTTGCCAGCCAAATTTTATCTTCTTCCGCAATTTTATCCCGCGCCTTTGTTAATTTTTCCGCCGCCGCGTCCAAATAAAGATGAAACATATTGACCTGCGGCGGATTCGGACAAAACGAAACGCCTTCGATATTTTTCAACGCTTCGTGAACTTTTTCGGCGCGCCGCATATATTCCGGCATTTGTTTCAAAGCGTCGTCGAAACGCATCGCCGCCGAAGCGACATACGGATGCAGCTGAAAAAAATTTCCGCCGAAACGCCTGAGCCAAATGCGCGATTCTTCAATAAATGCGGCTTTTCCCAGTAACATCGCGCCCGTCAAAGCGCCAATACCTTTATAAAACGAAACATAAACCGAATCAAAATTTTGACAGATTTCTTCGTAACTTTTCCGGTAAAAACACTTCGTTTCCCACAATCTCGCGCCGTCCAGATGGAGAAAAATATTACGCTTTTTTGTCGTCGCTTTTATCGCTTCGAGTTCTTCCCAATCCGGCAACTGCCCGCCGATTTCACGCGCCGGAAGCTCGACGATTGCCGCCGAAACCGGAACTTTCAGACTCTCAAAATCTTCGGCGTTTAACTGCCGGTTTTTATCGCCGATTAAAACCGATTTCAAACCGCAGAGATGCGCGTAAGCGTGCTGTTCGTGAAGTTCGAGATGACTCGTCGGATGAATCGCAAAACTTTTGTTTCCCGTTTTTCCGCCATAAATCTTCAGCGCAATCTGCTGCGCCATTGTCCCGCCCGGCATAAAACACGCCGTTTCAAAACCTAATAAATCGGCAACTTTTTTCTCAAAAGAATTTATCAAATCGCCCGCGCCGTAAACGTCCGCCGCGAAATTATTTTTACGACAATAATCGGCAATAAGCGCAAATTCTTCGCCCGCTTTCTGCGGCAAATGTCCGGGAACGAATTTTTCACACAGCGATTTTAAGCTCATTTTTCAAGTGGTTTAATAAACTGTAATTTTTACCGCAGAGGCGCGGAGATTACGCTGAGAAACACAGAAAAAACTCTGCCGCGCTCGGCGAAACCTCTGCGCCTCTGCGGTAAATTTCTTGAACGGCAAGTTGAGTTAATTATAACCTTCCAAATCAGTCAAATCCTCGTAAATCATTCCGCGCCGGTCGCGTTTCGCCTTTGTCGCCGCTTCAAAACCGCCTTCTTCGTTGCGCGAGATTTTGTTTTGCGCGTAAAGACCTTCGAGAACGAATTCGCACGCCGAAACGATTTTGGCTTTGTTTTCCGGTTCTATGTCAAGCGTCGTCGTTGTCGATTCGATTAAATCCGGCACGCTTTCGAGCAGCATCGCGCCTTCTTCCGCCGAAGCGGTTTCCGACAATAATAATTTATTGCCTTCGTCAAACCAGCGAATGGTCGGCGCAAAATCGATTCCGAGAAAAAAACCTTCAAAAATCTCGCCTGCCGCTCGTTTTATAAGCTCTTTTGCCAGACGCGCCGCGCCGATTTGCTCGCCTTCGTATTCGAGTTCCATTTTTCCGGTCATCGCCGGAAGCGCCGAATAAATATCGGAAATGCGCGGCACGATTTCGCGTTCGTCCGTTACAAGAGCGCGGCGTTCGGCATTGGAAACGGCGGCTTCGAGCGCGCTTATCGGGAAACGCTGCGACACGCCCGAACGCTTGTCGATGCGTTGGTCATCTCGCGCTTCAAACGCGATTTGCTCGATTGTTTCTGAAATAAAATCGGGAATTTCCACGTTAAAACCTTCAAAATCTCCGCGTTTCGTCCACGCTTCCTGCTTTGTAATTGCCGTTCCCAAACCGATGTCCTTCGGATAATGCGTCGTAATTTCCGCGCCGATTCTGTCTTTGAGCGGCGTGATAATTTTTCCGCGCGCCGTGTAATCTTCAGGATTTGCCGAAAAAACAAGCATCACGTCGAGCGGCAAACGCACGGGAAAACCTTTTATCTGCACATCGCCTTCCTGCATAATATTAAAAAGTCCGACCTGAATTTTTCCCGCCAAATCCGGCAATTCGTTAATCGCAAAAATTCCGCGATTCGCTCTCGGCAGCAGACCGTAAAAAATCGTCAATTGGTCCGACAAAAGATGTCCGCCTTTCGCCGCTTTTATCGGGTCGATGTCGCCGATAATGTCGGCAATGGTAACGTCGGGCGTGGCGAGTTTTTCGACAAATCGCGAATCGCGTTTCACCCAATCGATGCGCGTGTCGTCGCCGTTTTCCTCAATCTGCTGACGCCCGAACGCGCTCAACGGCGCAAACGGATTATCGTTGATTTCCGAACCCGCGATTATCGGAATTTCTTCATCAAGCAATTCAGTTAATTGCCTGATGATTCGACTTTTCGCCTGACCGCGCAAGCCCAGTAAAATCAAATTATGTTTGGCTAAAACCGCGTTGACAATCTGCGGCACAACCGTTTCGTCATAACCGATAACGCCCGAAAAAAGTTTTTCGCCGCCGCGAATCCTTTTAATCAAATTTGCCCGCATCTCGTCTTTAACCGAGCGAATTTGAAAACCGCCTGCTTTGAGTTCGCCGAGTGTTGTTGCTTTATTCATAATTTCCCTTGTCCTAAAAAATTAAACCCTTTCTATAATTTTGCCACATAGCGCGCCGAAGTTCACAGCGCAAAAAGAAATTAGCCACGAACAGACACGAAAAAGCACGAAATAAAAAACAAAATTTTCGTGTTCGTTCGTGTTTGTTCGTGGCTAAAACTTCTTTATTTTCTAAAAAACGTATTTATTCGCCGCAATCAAAGTGTCGGCAATGCGCTGACGCGCCGCGACGGTATTTATCGGCGAATTGTTTTTCGTAAAACGCCGCAAAGCCGCCAGCAGCGTGCGGAGTTCGTCGCCGTCGCTCATCGCGGCGAGCGTGTTTTTCGCTGACATTTCAACGCGTTGAATCGCGTCGCTGCAAAAAACTCCGGCAATGTCCGTGTAATTTTCCGCATTGCCTTTTGCCGCTAATTTCTGAGCGCGTAAAATTGATGTTTCCATCGCGTAGGCGTCGATGATAATATCCGCCGCGCTCAATAAAATCTCTTGCTGTTCCGAAAGCGCCGTCATATATTTCTGCGCCGCCGTGCCGAGAATCATCAGCGCGATTTTCTTGGCGTTCTGCGCCAGCTTCATTTCGCTTGCCAGAACCGTTTCGTCTTCGTCAAACGACGGCATCGGCGGATTTAAGATTTCGTCCTGCAAATCTTTGGCGGCTTTTAATAATCCGAGTTCGCCTTTCAGCGCTTTTTTCATCAGCATTCCCGGAATCAGCATTCGGTTGATTTCGTTTGTGCCTTCAAAAATTCGGTTGATACGCGCGTCGCGATACGCTTTTTCCGCCGGATAATCCGCCGAATAGCCGTAGCCGCCGTAAATCTGCACCATTTCATCGACAACGTAATCGAGCGCGTCCGAACACGCGACTTTGTTTATCGAAGATTCGACCGAATATTCTTCAATCGAGCGCAGTTTTTTCTGGTTGTCCGCGCCGTCGCCGATAAGCGCGTCAATCATTCCGACAGTTCGGTAACTCATCGATTCGGCAACCCACGTGCGAATCGCCATTTCCGCGAGCTTGTGTTTAATCGCGCCGAAACTGGAAATTGATTTGCCGAACTGCTGGCGTTCGTTCGCGTAACGAATCGAATCGTGCAGCGCCAATTTCATTCCGCCCGTCGCGCTTGCGCCGAGTTTAAAGCGTCCGACATTCAAAATCTGAAACGCGATTTTCGCGCCGTCGCCGACGCTGCCGATAAGATTTTCAACCGGAACTTGTACGTCGGAAAGAATCAGCGGCGTCGTCGATGAAGATTTGATGCCCATTTTGTGTTCTTCGTTTCCGGGACGACAATTCTCCGACCGCTCGACGACGAACGCCGAAAACTTTTTCTTGTCGCCGTCAACTTTGGCGAAAACGACGAACACGTCGGCGAAACTGCCGTTTGAAATCCACATTTTCTCGCCGTTTAAAACGTAATGCGCGCCGTCGTCCGCAAGTTTCGCGTTCGTTTTCGCGCCGAGCGCGTCCGAACCTGAACCGGATTCGCTCAAACAATATGCCGTTACCATTTCGCCGGAGACAATCGGTGGAATATATTTATTTTTCAATTCTTCCGAGCCGAAATAAAGAATCGGAAGCAAGCCGATTGAAGTCTGCGCGCCGAACGTTACGCCGAAACCCGAAGCGCGTCCCATCGCTTCGGCGACGACGACGCCCGTCGTCTGGTCTAATTCCAAGCCGCCGAATTCTTCGGGAATCGTCGCGCCCAAAAGTCCGAGTTCACCGGCTTTAACCAGTAAATCGCGCGCCGTCTGCCAATCGTGTTTTTCCATCGCTTCAAGACTCGGACGCACTTCCGCATCGACAAACTCGCGCGTCGTCTCGCCAATCATTCGCTGCTCGTCCGTCAAATCTTCCGGCGTAAAAATCTCGTCCGCCGTTCGATTTTCAATCAAAAAACTGCCGCCCTTTATAAATTCCTTTTCCATTCTCGCGTCCATTTGTTTTGTTTCTCCTGTTTTATAATTCCCGCGGTTCGACCGCGTTTATTTCGGTGAAACGCTTAAAATCCTTCGCGTTAAGCGTTAAAATGTTTTCTACTTTATGAACCGTCATCGCCGCGACGATTCGCGCGTCGTGCGCGACTTTTCCGCTGACTTTATATTTGATTATCAGAGATTTCCATTCATCGAAAATTCGTTCGTTCTCCGGCAAAACCCGAAAAAGTTTTTGGAGATTTTCCAACTCTGTTGCGGCTTCGTTAATCGTCAGTCCCAGACCGTTGACCGTTTTCGGGCGAGTTGCAACGACCCAAAACTCCACCAAAATCTGCGGAACGACAACGAATCTTTCACTGTTTTGTTCAAGTTTATTGACTGCCTTTAAAACAACCGGATGCAGCGGGTCTTTGGTATTTACAAATCGTAAAACCGTGTTCGTGTCGAGCAGGTAATCCATCAAAATCTGTCCTCGTAGATGCTTTCACGACTGTATGCTTCATTAGGTAAAACCGGATAGTCTTTATCCTTATGACTCTCAATCCACTTGTGAAACTCCGCCAGCCACTCTTCCGTCGTTGCCGTTTCATAAAAAGGTTTTTTCTTTCCTTCTACCGGAATCTCGATTTCGCCTCCAAGCTGTTCCTCGATAAAAACTTCAAGATAAGTTTCAATTTTCAAACCGTTTTCCTTTGCCTTTTCAGCCAAACGTTTTTCAATTTCCGGTTTTAATTTAATCATTACCGTCATAAATCACCTCACAGAATTCTCTCCAAAATTCCCGCCGCGCCCATTCCGCCGCCGACGCACATCGTTACCATTCCGTAACGCGCGCCGCGCCGTTCCATTTCATTTAAAATCGAAGCGGTCAGTTTCGCGCCCGAACAGCCGAGCGGATGACCGAGCGCGATTGCGCCGCCGTTGACGTTGATTTTCGCCGGATTCAGTTCGAGCGCTTTGATAACCGCCAGCGATTGCGCGGCAAACGCTTCGTTCAGCTCGAAAATGTCGATGTCGTCGAGCGTCAAACCGGCAAGTTTCAACGCTTTCGGAATCGCGTAAACCGGACCGATGCCCATTTCTTCGGGCAGACAACCCGAAGTCGCGTATGAAACGAAACGCGCCAGCGGTTTCAAACCCAGTTCCGCCGCTTTTTCCGCCGACATTATGACGACCGCCGCCGCGCCGTCCGACATCTGCGACGCGTTGCCCGCCGTAACCGTTCCTTTAACGTGAAACGCCGGTTTCAGCTTTTGCAAACCTGCAATCGAAGCGTCGTAACGCACGCCTTCGTCCGTGTCGAAAACAATTTCCTTGCGCCGGGCGCGACCCTTTTCGTCGAGTTCGTCAACGAAAACATTGAGCGAGACGATTTCGTCTTTGAATTTGCCCGACCGAATCGCGTCCGCCGCTTTGCGGTGCGAGTTCAAAGAAAATTCGTCCTGTTCTTCGCGCGAAATTTGGTATTTTTCGGCGAGCGCTTCCGCCGTCAAACCCATATTCAAATAATAATCGGGATACGTTTCGACCAGTTCTGGATTCGGTCGAATGACGTTGCCGCCCATCGGAATCATCGACATCGTTTCCAAACCGCCCGCGATGATAACGTCCGCGCCGCCCGTTTTAATTCTGTCCGCCGCAATCGCAATCGTCTGCAAACCCGACGAGCAGTAACGATTAACCGTCATCGCCGAAACTTCCGGCGGCAATCCGGCGCGAATCGCCGCCGTCCGCGCCACGTTCATTCCCTGTTCGGCTTCGGGAAACGCGCAACCCATAATCACGTCGTCAATCTGCGACGCGTCCAAACCTTCGGCGCGCTTCACCGCTTCCCGAATCGCCGCCGCGCCCATCTCGTCGGGACGCGTATTTTTCAAAGTTCCCTTCGGCGCTTTCCCAACCGCCGTCCGCACGGCTGATACGATAACTGCTTCTTTCATAATTTTTTCCTTCTTACGCTTTCTTAAATTCTTCCCAATCCAATTCTAAATCTTTCACAATGCCGCGAATCGTTCCGCCTTTCAAATCCTTGCTTCCCCAATCCGGCACGGGAATAGGCACAATTATTTTCGCTTTCGGGTTATACCAATTTCGATGCGAGCCTTTCCGTTTGTTTGAAAGTTCAAGACAGCCGAGCGATTTTAATTTCTTTGTAATTTCCCGATATTTCACGCCGCTTTTAATTGTATTATCGTATCGGTCAAAAACGGCGCGTTCCGGTTCATCGGCTGCAAAACTTCCGGCAAAGGCTGATTCAATTCTTCGTAACCTTCAATCAAAGCCTCAAGCGCGTCCGTAACATTCGGCACAATTTCATCAATCGTGTCGGCTTCCGTTATCAGTCCGCGCAAAATCGGACAAGTAATCGTCCAACCGCCTTCCGGCTGCGGCTCTAAAACGAGCGGCAAGCGATAGATGTTTTCCGTAACTGTTTCTTTCATAAAATTTTCCTCTCTTTAATTCTCGCTTGATTGTTAATCTGCAAAAGCCGAATCGTCGCTCGCGCGTTCGGCGTTAAACCGATAAAGACTCCGTTTTCAATTTTGAAATGCTCGCTCCAAACGTCGGTTCGCGGATTGAAAAGCGGAACGATTGCGCCCGTTTCGTCGTCAATCGAAGCGATGTCGCTTCCCTTGTATTTGTTGCAAATCGCGCACGACAGCGCCAGATTTTCTTCGACGGTTTGCCCGCCGTGCTTTTCGGCGATAACGTGGTCGATTTGATGTTTCGCAAAACTAACCGCTTCGGAAATCGAACAATGTTTGCAACAGCCGTCGGCGCGTTCATAAACCAAATTTCTCAACGCCGTCGAAATATACGTTACGCTCATTTTTTCAACTGCGCCGACGCTTTTGCCTTTGCGATGCGAACCAGATGTTCGACAAATTCATAGCTCGCCCAAGTTTGTTCTTCGGTTTCGCTCAAACCTTCGCCGCGATTTTTCTCCAAAAGCTCGCCGATTTTCGCTTCCATTTCCGCTGACGGACGCAGCGCGAGAATCTCGTCGGGCGCAGGCAAACCGGCAAAAAACTCCAAAACATCGGCGACGCTTTTATAACCAATCGAAGAACTCGCCCGAAATTCGCGCAAGCCGAGTTCAAAAATCTGCGACAACTTCCCTTTGTGCGATTGCAGATTGACCGCTAAATTTTCGGGCAGTTCGATTGTTACCTGCATAATTTTTTCACCTCAATTTTTATCACTCATCACGCTTCGAGCCGTGGCTCTAAAACAAGCGGCAAGCGATAGATGTTTTCCGTAACTGCTTCTTTCATAATTTTCCTTACAACTGATTTCCATTTTTTTTAATAACTTCCAGATTTTTAATTTTTACCGATATTTCATCGTCTGCTCCGCCAATGCTTTCATCGACTATTACTTCCAATGGATAGCCAAGCGTTTTGTCATAATAGACATTTATTACTTCTGCTTTAGCCTTTTTTTCGCGCTCAATAAGTGCAAAGATTTTCTCAACGTTGTCAAAAGATTTATACACATCGCCTATTTCTCTATTTTCTCTTGAAATTTGTTTGACCGATTTTGCACGACCGCTTTCTACCTCAATTAAAACTTCGTCGGGAAAGTTAATCATCCAACCTCTCGCTTCGACAATCATTTTATAGTTTTCAATATTCTGCTGTTTCCACAAATCTTTATTACGTTGAAATTCGGTTGCATTAAAAGCGTGAACATCTGAATTAGAATTTGAGTTTGTGAAACTTTGGTTTGTCTCTAAAACACTGTTTGTATTGAGTATTTGTTTTGAACAAGACGACAAACAAACCGCGCAAACGACGGAAACAAATACTAACAAACAAATTTCCTTCAAATTATTCATAGTCAATCTTCCTTTCGCGCCCTTTGCTTTTCCAACTCAATTCTTTCAATCACATCCGCAACACGCGGATTTTTCGCCTGCAAGATTCGGTTTTGAATGAATATAAAACTGTCTTTCGTGTTGAATCTGTAACCGTAATCAGCCAGAACTTTCATCACGTTCCAGCGCTTTACATTTAACTTGCGCGGCGGCTCGAAAAACGCGCCCATATCGGTCATCGGTTCGGCGCATTCGGGACATTTGCGCGGCGTGTCGCTCTCGGTTTTGGCGAAACTTTTGCGGCAGTCGAAACAAGCCTGGTGCGTGTTCATAATTTATTCGTTTGTCGCCGCGTCGATTGTTTCGATTTCCAGACATCGGAGCAAATCTTGCGGGTTAATCGCTATCAGAAAACCGCGTTTGCCGCCGTTGATATAGATGCGCGGCAAATCTAAAATCGTTCGTTCGACGTAAATCGGCATTCGCGTTTTCACGCCGAACGGCGACGTGCCGCCGACCAGATAGCCGGTTAATTTACGCGCTTTTTCGGGCGCGACCGGCGCGACGGTTTTGACGTTCAGATGCCGCGCCAATTCTTTTGTCGAAACCTTCAAATCGCCGTGCATCAGCACAATTAACGGCTTTCGCTCGTTTGTTTCAAATACCAGAGTTTTAACAACCGCGTGTTCGTCCACATTCAAAACTTCCGCCGAATGTTTCGTTCCGCCTTTTTCGACGTATTCAAACGAGCGCGGCTCAAAGTCGATTCGCTTGTCGCGTAAAACCCGAATCGCGGGCGTTATCGGGTAATCCATTTTTACTGTTTTGCCGATTTTCACTTTTTTGAAGTTCGTATGAAACTTTATTTGCCGTAAAAATGAATTCCCAAAACCGCTATCAATAAAACAATCGCGCCGAAATCGATTAAAGCGACTTGTCTGACTTCAGCGGTGTGGCTTGAAGCGGTGAAGGTCAGAAAAATAAACGCCAGTTTGCTGACAAGCGCTAGCGCAATCGCCAAAATCCTGAATTCGGGCTTGAATGCCGCCGTTATCAAAGCCGCGCCGACCAAGCCCAAAAGCACCGCCCGGTGGCGCATCAAAATCGTCAGACTCTCGCCTGTAATGGGCAAGCCGTAAAGTCCAGTGGTTTTGGCTGCGTCAAAGAATACGATTACTGGCAAAAGATTAATCACCCCGACAATGAATAAAATAACCGCCGCGATTTTGTCCGCCATTTTTTAAACTTCTCCGTGTCGAAAACAATCGGTCAAATGGTCGTTGACCAAACCGCACGCCTGCATAAACGAATAGACGATTGTCGAGCCGACGAAATTGAAGCCGCGCCGCTTCAAATCTTTGCTCATCGCGTCGGAAATTTCCGTTTTTGCCGGCACTTCCCGTAAATCTTTCCAATTGCCTGTTATCGTTTTGCCGTCAACAAAACTCCAGATGTAAGAATCGAACGAGCCGAATTCCTTTTTGATTTTCAAAAAACTTTTCGCGTTCTGAACAGTCGAAGCAACTTTCAGACGGTTGCGAATAATTCCATCATTTAGCAGAAGCTCGCCAAGTTTTCGCTTGTCGTAAAGCGCAATCTTTTCCGCGCAAAAATCGTCAAAAGCCGCCCGGTAATTTTCGCGTTTTCGTAAAATCGTGTTCCACGAAAGCCCGGCTTGCGCGCCTTCGAGAATTAAAAATTCAAACAGCTTTTTGTCGTCGTGAACCGGAACGCCCCATTCCGCATCGTGATACAGGATTGCCAAATCGTTTTTCGCCCAGCCGCAGCGCGTCTTTTCAACCTGCATACGTTTCAAACGGCAAATATTCTGCAATCAATTCCGCTGGATTCAAAGAGTTGAAATCGTCGCGCGCTTCAACGACTGAATCGAGTTTCAAAATGTCTTCAATCGAATTGACCGTCGCAATGCCGATTGATTTCATTCCGGCACGATTGGCGGCTTCAAAACCGTTTATCGCGTCTTCAAAAACGAGACAATTTTTCGGTTTAATGCCTAGTTTTTCCGCCGAAACCAAAAAAACTTCCGGGTTCGGCTTGCCGTTTTTAACGTCGGCGGCGGTTGTAATCGCCGTAAAATATTTTCTCAAATCCAGACCGTCGAGAACGAATTCCATATTGGCAACCGGCGCGGTGGTCGCCACAGCCATTTTTACGCCGAGATTTCGCGCTTCGGTCAAAAATTCAATCGCGCCCGCAATCGCCTGGCGTTCGGGTAGAAAAAGCTCGCGGTAAATCGTTTCTTTGCGAAGTCCGAGTTCAAAAAGTCTTTCTTCAGTCGCGTCTTTGAAAAAATTCGGGATAATCTCGCGGTTGGTTTTGCCTGCCGTTTTAACTAAAAAGTCGCGCGTGTCAACAGTTAAATCGTTCTCCGCCAGCATTTTTTGCCACGCTTCGGCGTGAAACCGCATATTATCGACGAGCGTTCCGTCCATATCGAAGATAAACGCTCTTTTAGAAAAATCAACCATTTAATTTATGAATAATCCTTGCTTTAATTTCTCAAAGGCTTGCCTGTCTTTAACATAGCGCCGATGCGTTCCTGCGTTTTTCGAGTTCCGCACAAACTCAAAAATGCTTCGCGCTCCAAATCAAGAAGATATTGTTCCGAGACAAAAGTTTGATGATTCAAATCGCCGCCGCATAAAACTTTCGCCAGTTTCGCGCCGATAAGCGCGTCGTGTTCGGAGATAAAACCGCCGCGTTTCATCTGGTGAATGGCGAGTTTGATTGCCGATTGTCCCGATTCGCCCAGAGCTAAAATGTCAGTTCTTTCGACAGGCTGAATATAGCCGGAAGCCGCCAAATTTAAAACTTCCTGCTTGGCGTCGGCAATCAGGCGGTCGCCGTTCATCGAAATCGAATCGGATTGGCGCAGAATTCCCCAGCTTTTCGCTTCCTGCGCCGAGCTGGCGACTTTGCCCATTCCGATTAGCTCGAACGTCTTTTTCAAAAACGCCAGCGGGTCGGCGTCCGGCGTTCTTTTCGCTAAATCCATCGCGCGTAATGTCATTTCTTTCGTGCCGCCGCCAGCCGGAATCAAGCCGACGCCGACTTCGACCAGACCGATATAAGTTTCCGCCGCCGCGCGTGTTTTATCGCCGTGCATCGCCGTCTCGCAGCCGCCGCCGAACGTCAAACCGAACGGCGCGGTTACGACCGGCTTTGCCGAATATCTGAGGCGCATCACGGTTTTTTGAAACTGCGAAATCATCAAATTAATGTCGTCCCATTCTTCGTCCTGCGCCGCCAGCAGCAGCAGCATAATATTGGCGCCGACCGAGAAATTGTCGCCTTGATTGCCGACGACCAAGCCTTGAAAATTGCGCCCGACTTCATCGACTGCAAAGTTCAACATCTGCACGGTATCGCCGCCGATAGCGTTCATCTTCGAGTGAAATTCGAGACACGCCACGCCGTCGCCGATGTCGATGAGCGACGCGCCCGAGTTTTTCTTGATAACGCCGCTGCGGTCTTTAATTGATTTTAAGAAAATTACGCCCGGCTGTTCGGCAATCGGTTTATAAGAATTGTCGGCAAAATCGAAAAAGGATTTTTGCCCGTTTTCGTATTTATAAAAACTTTCCGCGCCCGATTCGAGCATCTTTTCGACGTTTAACGGAACGGCTTGATTTTCCGCCTTCATTCTTTCGACCGATTCTTTAACGCCGATTGCGTCCCAAGTTTCAAACACGCCGATTGTCCAGCCGAAACCCCATTTTATCGCGTTATCAACTTCGACAATCGTGTCGGCGATTTCGGGAATTCGGTTTGCCGAATAACGCAAAGTCCGTGAAATCGTCTTCCACAAAAATTCGCCGACGTTATCTTTTCCCCAAACCAGAGTTTTAATTCGCGCCGGTAAATCTTCGATATTTTTCGCCGCGTCGAGCGACGGAAATTTCGTTTTCGCCTGCGGTTTATATTCAAACGTCTGCAAATCAAGCTCTAAAATTTCGGTTTTGCCTTCGGCGTTTTTCGTCTTTTTATAAAATCCGCCTTTGGTTTTATCGCCCAGAAGTTTTCGCTCCAGCATTTGATTTACTAAATCAGGCAACTGGAAGATTTCGCGGTCTTCGTCATTCGGAACTGCCGGAAAAAGATTTTTGTTGACGTGCGCCAAAACGTCCAAACCGACTAAATCCGTCGTTCGGAACGTCGCGCTTCCCGCGTGTCCGATTGCTTTTCCGGTCATCTGGTCAACTTCGGTCGGCGTGAAATTCATCTTTAACATTTCGCGTATCGTCGCCATCATCGCAAAAGTGCCGACGCGGTTGGCAATAAAATTCGGCTCGTCTTTCGCCGGAACGACGCCTTTTCCCAATCTCTTATCGAGAAAACCGGAAACGGCGCACGCGATTTCGCCGCTCGTCCACGTCGTCGGAATTATTTCAACCAACTTCATATAACGCGGCGGATTAAAGAAATGAATGCCCAGAAAATGTTTTTTGAACTCGTCGGAAAACGGCTCGGCGATTGATTTAATTGGAATGCCGCTCGTATTTGAAGCAATAACCGAATCGAGTTTTCGATATTTTTCGACTTCGGCGAAAATCTTGTGCTTTATTTCCAGATTTTCGACAACCGCTTCGATAACCAAATCGCAGTCTTTAATGCGCGGCAAATCATCTTCAAAATTCCCGATTGTAATCAGCGAAGCATTATCGCCGACCATATACGCCGCCGGACGCGTCTTCGTCAAACCGCTGAAACCCGAATTTGCAATCCGATTTCTGACAAGCATTGAATCGAGCGGCAGACTTTTCGCCCGCTCGTCTTCGGTCAATTCCTTCGGCGCAATATCAAGAAGAAGCGTCGGTATTCCCGCGTTCGCCAGGTGCGCCGCAATCGCCGCGCCCATTGTTCCCGCGCCTAAAACGGCGGCTCGTCCTATTTGTAACATTTATTGAAATTTTCCTGTTAGTTTATTTTTTGTTGAAATCATCATACTGAATGAGCATTCATTCAGCAAGAAAAAAGCGACGATTTCTTTAAATATGTTATCTTGCCGGCAACTTTATTATTTCTTTGAAAATTAAAATGCGGCGCTTTTTTCATCTCAAATCGTTGATAAATATTTTTCACGGATAATTTGTGCTTTGGACATTATAAGGAAAAGTTGGCACAATAGGCACGTTAAATTTTCGTTGTTCAAAGTTCTTGATTCACACGGGGAAATTATAAATTACGGGCGAACTTTGTTGAAGAATTTCAGGCGGCGGCACAGTGTCAATCGTCGAGGAAAAGTCAGAAAATGAACTCACCGGAACTGGAAAAGGAAAAATCCGAGAACGGCGGCTTGCGGCTGGTTTCCGATAATAAAAATCCTCAAACGCTCTCCAGAGTTGAAAAACAATTTATCAACTTTATGTTTCTGCGCGTAAGTCCTGACTGGCGCAAACTCGACGCGGAAACGAAATGTATTTTTAAGAGCGAGTTTCAAAGCGTTTTCGACAAATACGGCGAAAATCTTCTGCTTTACAGTTATTCGCTCGTCGGTTTCGATTCAAAAGCCGATTTAATGTTCTGGCGCATCAGCCGTTCGCTCGATTTGATTCAGGAAATGACGGCGAAACTTTACCGTACAAATCTCGGAAGTTTTTTCGAGACGACAGACAATTATCTTTCCTTTACAAAAAAACGAATGTTCGTTCCGGCGAGCGAAAACGCCTATGAAGACCGTTTCCACGTCGCGGCGGGCGCGAAAAAATATCATTTCGTTTATCCGTGCGCCAAAAGCGGCGACTGGTATGATAAATCCGGCGAAGAACGCGACGCGCTGATAGAAGAAAATTTTATGGTCGGCAAAAAATTCGAGAATATCAAAATCCATCTGACGCACGCGTTCGGCTTCAGCGAACAGGAGTATATCGTCAGCTTCGAGACGGACGAACCGAAGGATTTTTTAGCTCTCGCCGAAGAACTCAAACAAACTCCGGCAAGCAAATTCAATTTGCGCGGAATGCCGGTATATACTTGCAGACAAAGAAGTTTGATGGAATGTCTCGACGCGCTTGGATAACAGTCAACAGTTATCAGTCAACATTTTGATTTGATAACTGGTAACTGTTGACTGATGACTGAAATGATTGTTGCCAGAAAATTTATCGTTCGCGGAAACGTGCAGGGCGTCGGATTTCGATTTTTTACACAGCGCGCGGCGGCGCGTCATCAGGTTCGCGGCTACGTGAAAAATCTGCCGGACGGCGCGGTCGAATCCTTAGCTCAGGGAAGCGAAACGGCGGTCGAAGGCTTCAAACACGACTTAACCGCCGGTCCGATTTATGCGCGCGTAACGGAAATCGAAGAAATTGTCGTTGAGCCGGGCAATTTATATTCGTCGTTTAGAATAGAAAAATAAATTCGAGTGAAAAATGAATAACGAAAAACGGAAAAATTTCATTCACTTTTCACTTTTCACTTAAAGAATGGAACACTTAAAAAATTTAATCAGAGAAGTGCCGGATTTTCCGAAGGAAGGCATAAATTTTTACGACATCACGACGCTTTTAAAAGACGCCGACGGATTAAAGCAGACGATTGACGCGCTTGCCGAACAGTTTAGAGGCGAGAGAATCGACACGGTTATCGGCGTCGAATCGCGCGGCTTTATTTTCGCCGCGCCGCTCGCCTATCACTTAAACGCCGGTTTCGTTCCCGTTCGGAAACCGAAAAAACTACCGGCGGAAAAAGTTTCGGTTTCCTACGATTTGGAATACGGGCAGGACACGCTCGAAGTCCACAAAGACGCCGTCGGCGCAGGACATAGAGTTTTAATCGTCGATGATTTGCTGGCAACCGGCGGCACAGCCAAAGCCGTTACCGAACTGGTCGAACAACTCGGCGGCGAAATCGTCGGACTTTTATTTCTGGTCGAGCTGAACTTTTTAAACGGGCGCGCAAAATTCGACGGCTATGACGTGCGTTCTTTAATCAGCTACGATTCATAAAACGACTGGACAATCTAAAATCAGAAATCTAAAATCTAAAAAGTTTGCTCCCGTAGCTCAGTTGGATAGAGCGTTCGCCTCCTAAGTGAAAGGTCATTGGTTCAAATCCAATCGGGAGCATTTTTATTTTGAAAATTTATTTGTAAATTTCTGGAAAGAAAACGCGAATAAACCTTTTTATAAACAACGGAAGAAAAAGAGGTAGACAGCACAGTGGCAAACTCTGTTTAAGACAGCCGGAAATCTGCGTCGTTTTTCATTCATATTCTCCATTTGTAAAAATAAAAAGCCGTGTCGGGCGCGACGCGGCTTTTTATTTTTTTGCTGTGAACAAACACGAAAATGCACGAAATTTATTTTAGTTTTTTTCGTGTTCATTTGTGTCTGTTCGTGGCAAAACTTTTTCTTTTATGGCAATTTACTGAATTATGCAAAAAGTTTTAACCGCCGAACAGATGCGCGAAGTTGACCGCCTGACGACCGAAAAATACGGCATTCCGTCGATTCTGCTGATGGAAAACGCCGCTCACGCCGCCGCTCGCGTGATTGCGAAAAAGCTCGGCGCTTCAATTGCGGGCAAATCAGTTTTAATCCTGTGCGGCAAAGGTAACAACGGCGGCGACGGTGCGGCTCTGGCGCGAATTTTATGGACGCAGGGCGCAAATGTTTCGGTTGCTTTGAGCGCAAATGTTAAAGACACGAAAAATGATGCAAAAACAAACTTTGAAGCATTCCTAAAAATCCATTCGGGACAAAGTTTTTCAGAACCGCAACTATGCTTATATGAAGTCGGTGCTTTTAGAGTTTTTTTTGATAATTACCACAATTTAGTTTCTCACGACGCAATCATTGATGCGCTTTTCGGAACAGGTTTAACGAAACCATTGGAAGATTCGCTTTCAATTTTGGCGAAAATGATTGCTAGTCTTAAAGAGCCAAACAAAATACCTTTGCGTGTATCGCTTGATTTGCCATCTGGATTAAACGCAGATTTATCAGAACCGATTGGCGAAAATTTTTCTGCTGATTTAACCGTAACTTTCACTGCGCCGAAGCTCGCCAATGTAATGTCGCCCGCGTCGAATTTCAACGGCGAACTCGTCGTTGCGAATATCGGCTCGCCGCAGGAATTGATTGACGATTCGCCGTCAAAAACTTTTCTCGCCGAACGAGAAGACGCGCAAGATTGGCTGCGGCAAACGAAATTTTCATCCGGTTCGTATAAAAATAAACGCGGACACGCGCTTATTGTCGGCGGCGCGAAGAATTACGCGGGCGCGGCTATTCTGGCGGGAAACGCGGCGGTTGTTTCGGGCGTCGGGCTGGCGACGGTTGCCGCGCCGGAATCGGTTCATAACGCGATTGCGTCGAGAATGCTGCCGGAAGTTATGACCAGAAGCGCGGCGGAAACTGCGAACGGCGCGATTGCTTTTGAAGCCGCCGGTGAAATTCTCGAATTTATCGAAGGAAAAATCGACGCCGCAGCCGTCGGCAGCGGAATGTCTTCGAGCGAAGAAAGCACCAGACGTTTTGCGCGGGAATTTGTCGAAAAAAGAAAAACGCCGGTCGTGATTGACGCCGACGCGCTTAATTCGCTCGCGCCGTTTGATTTGCAAGGCTCGGACGAACTGCCTTTGATTTTAACGCCGCATCAAGGCGAATTTCTAAAACTTCTCGGCGCAAAAGACGCCGACGCGATAAAAGACCGCGTGAAAGCGACGCGTGATTTTGCCGAAAAACACAAAGTTATTCTTGTTTTGAAAGGCGAGAGAACTTTGATTGCCGCGCCCGACGGACGCGTCGTTATCAATCCGACGGGCAATTCCGGTCTGGGAAAAGCCGGAAACGGCGACACGCTTACCGGAATTATCGTCGGATTTGTCGCGCAGGCGGTTCAGATGAAAGTCGATATTTTTGAAACGGTCGTCGCGGCGGTTTATTTAAGCGGAATGGCGGGCGACATTGCAGCCGAAAAATTCGGCAAACGCACGATGCTGGCAACGGACGTGCGCGAAAGTTTGGGCGAGGCGTTTGAAGCGGTTTTGAAGCAATAGGACACGGACAAACGTGGATTCGACGGATTTGCGCGGATTTATAAATTTATAGGAATTTCAGCTTGTCCTCGCCCGTATTTGATAAAAATTAACTTTGAATAAATATAAAACGGCGGGCGAGGACAAGCCGTCGCCCCTACAATTTTTGCCTGTTATGTCTGAACAAAATTATATTTGCCGAACGCCCGAAGAAACGTTCGAGGCGGGCGAAAAGCTCGGCGAAGGTTTGCGCGGCGGCGAGATGATTTTGCTGTCGGGCGGTTTGGGCGCGGGCAAAACTTTGTTTAGCAAAGGCATTTTGTATGCTCTCGAATACGATACGCGCGAAGTAACAAGTCCGAGTTTTGCGCTGGTTAATTTATACAAAACCGAACGGTTCAATGTTTATCACATCGATTTGTGGCGACTTGATGAAAATTCCGATGTCGCGTTTGCCGTCGGTTTGAACGAAATTTTGGAAGACGAAACGGCGGTTGTGATAATCGAATGGTCGGAACGATTGAAAAATTTCAGGTTTCCCGAAAAAACGATTCGCGTTTCAATTGAAGGCGACGGCGAAGAAGCCAGAAAATTACGAATTACGAATTACGAATTACGAATTACAAGCGGCGATGTGGAAAAGTAGATTTTTATTTTGTTCTTCAAGCCTTGAAATTTCTAATCGATTCCTCATTCGTAATTTTTAATTCGTAATTTGTTCAGGAACGAGCGCCGTGCGAAATCCCAAAAGCGTCCAGTCGGCGCTGGTTTCGACTTCGTGAATGTATGAAAAATCGCCGGGCGCGTTCGAGCCGACCGAATAGCACTTGGCGTTGCCGTGTTCGTCGCGGTAAAAGCCGAGTTCGAGCGATTCGGTTTCGCTCCATTCTTTGTGAAAAACGTTGCCGATAAAGTTGAAAACGACCGGCGGGCAAATTGTCAGACGATAACCTTCGGGCGTCAAGCCGCGCTCTTTCCATTCTTTTGTTACGAGATTGACAAAATCACGAAGCGACGCGTAACTATGCGAAAAGCGCGTGCCGGAAGTGAAATTGGCGCGTCCCAAATAAGGCGCAAACGGGTCGGCTCGCGGCTCGAAACCGTAAGGCGTTCCGTAAAACTGTCGATTTCCCGGCAGATATTTCGGCTTTTGCGTCGTCTCGATGCCGATGATTTTCCCCTGATGCCGCTCGTGTCCGCTCATAACGGCTCGATACGAGTCGGTTTTTTTAAACTCGCGGTTTGTATGGTCGATTTTCAGCGCCGGATACATTCGGGCGCGGTAATCGTCGGTGTCAATCGGCACAGATTCGGCGGACGGTATGATGTGCCATTCGATATTAAAGCGTTCGAGATGCGCGGCGACGGTCGCGGAAACGTCAAAGTTTCCGGCAATTTCCGGCGCAATTAAATTCACGTCCGGGCTTAAATTAAAAAATTCGCGCAGTTTGCTTTCTCTGTCTGCAATCCAATTGTTCATAATGATTTATCATAAAATAAATTTTCAAAAGTATGTATCGAAAAAGCTGAAATGACGAACGAAACTTTGCCGAAAATGAAGAATACGCGTGTCGTCATTAAAAAAAGCGAACGGCTGCTCGAACTTTTCGACGGCGAAAACTTAATAAAAACTTACAAAATCGCTCTCGGCTTCGCGCCCGAAGGCGACAAGAAATGCGACGGCGACGGCAAAACGCCCGAAGGCGAATTTTATATTTTTACCGGAAACGATAAAAGCAAATATTATTTGTCGCTCGGTTTGAGTTACCCGAATATCGATGACGCGAAACGCGGATTGAAAGACGAAATTATCACGCAAAAAGAACACGACGAAATTATAAAAGCCATCAGAGAAAAGCGGATGCCGCCGCAGAATACAAAACTCGGCGGCGAAATTTATATTCACGGCGGCGGAATCAAAACGGACTGGACGCGAGGCTGTATTGCGCTTGAAGACGCGGGTATAAAAGAGATTTTCGACGCGGTTTCGGTTGGCGCAAATGTCAGAATAGAGCCGTAAAACTATTCACAATTGAAGATTTAAGATTCGGATTAAGTATTGAAAACGGCTTTAGCTTGAAAATTCGACTTTTTTAGTCGATACTTGAAAAAAAGGTCAAGATTTATAAATTTGAGCTTTGGACATTATATTTTGAACTAAACGGAGAAATTTTATGCCATATCCAGAAATGATGATTCACGGAATGCGCCAGGAATTAGCGCAGATTGGAATTGAAGAAGCCAAAACGCCGGAAGCGGTTAAAGACGCGGTTGAGAATACGGACGGAACTGTAATGGTTATCGTCAATTCGGTTTGCGGATGCGCGGCGGGCGGCGTTCGTCCCGGAATTGCGATGGCTTTGCAAAACGCCGAAGCCAAACCGGACCGCGCCGTGACGGTTTTTGCGGGCGCGGACATCGACGCAACCGACGTAGCGCGCAATTATTTTACCGGCTACGCGCCGTCATCGCCGGCAATCGGCATTTTGAAAAACGGCGAACTCGTCCAGATGTTCGAGCGCCGCGATTTGGAAGGGCGTCCGCCGCAGATGATTGCGCAAGCGCTGGTTTCGGCTTTTAACGAGCATTGCGCCAAGTCAGATGCCGCCAATAATTAGTACAGGACTTTCTCAACGGGAGCGCGGGCATCCTGCCCGCAAAGATTGCGCGAGCAATCTAAAGTAAGCCCGACAAAGTTCAATGTTGATTTTTATCTAAACTTTGGGCGAACGCTTGGAGCGTTCAAGAGCGGGCAGGATGCCCGCGCTCCGACAATGACGCTTTTCAAATTTGAGAAAGTCCTGTAATAAAAACTTTAACGGTTTTTCTAGAAAAGCGTTTGTCTCTAAACAAGGCAGACGCTTTTTATTTGAAACGGTTATTGATTTTAACCGGAAACTGCCTGTAAAATGCTCGAAGGAAATCGAACTTTCCTTTTCTACTTCTCCTTAAATATGGCAATCGAACAAAGACGGCACATCAGATTTTCGCTCGACATTCCGGCGACGCGCCACACGAAATACGGCGAAGCGTTTGAAACCGTGCTGAATCAAATCAGCATCGGCGGCTGTCTTATCGAATGGGACGAGAGCATCTACGTCGGCGACGAATTTCGCCTGCTCGTCGAATTGCCGAATAAAAATTTTCTGCCGCTGACGTGCCGGGTTTTATATCGTTTTGAAGATAACGGAACGGGAGCGAAATTCTTCGATATTACAAAGTTCGAGCAGGAATTGATTACCAAAATAATTTCAAACAACCTCGAACAGCAAGGTTTGCCGCTTCAGGTTGACCCGTTCGCGCTGCCGAAAAAAGGAATTCATCACCCGGACAACAAAATCACCGACAGCCGCCAAAAACGCGAAGATATTCTCGACGATATTTTGTCGGCAAACGATTGATATGACTGCACTTTACGTTTTTATTCGCGCCGACTTTCCATAATCCGCGCAAACGAGGCGCCCCGCAATTCCGCTATACTCAAATCCGTCGCTTCCGCAATTTCCGCATCCGTCATCGCGCCGCAGCTCGCCGCCCGCGCGAAAAAATTAACTAATCCCTGAGCCGAAGCCGCATCGTCAAACTGATTTCCGGTCAGCGCCGCCTGTGTCGCCTTTTCCATAAAACCTTTCAGCCGCTTGCTTTGCGCGTCTTTCGATTCGAGAAAAAACGCGTAGACCGCCGCGTAACGCGCCGGTAATTGCGCCGGATGCAAATCCCAGCTTTGATAAAAACCGTTTATAAGCGAACCGGTAACATTATTAAAATGCGCTCGCCAAGCGTTTTGAACAGCGCGTTTATTTTCCGTAATTTGTTTTGCCGTGAGATTTTCGCCTTTGTGAATCGGAATCGGTATTTCCGTCGTAACCGAATCGGAAAGCCGAACGCCGAGCGGCGACAAAGCAATCTGCATCATCTGCCGGGCAAAATTGCAGGCGTCGTGCCGCAAATGCTGATGCGCGCCGGAGATTCCGAAACCGGCTGTGTAATCATACGCGCCGAAATGCGCCGACGCGCACCGCCCGTTCGCCGCTTTGACCAAACCCGGCAAAGCAATCGCGCCGTTTTCATCGACAATCGCCCGCGCCGTTTCAATCATTATCTCGATTTTAACCGCGCCTTTTTCCAAATCATTTCGCTTTTCAAATTCGGTTAAAAGCTCGTCTAAAACCGCGACTTCTTCGGCGCGTGAAATTTTCGGCAGAGTTACGACAAAATTTTCGGGCAGTTTGCCTTCGGTTTTTTCAATTAAATTGGTCAGAAATAAATCGAGCGTTCTAATCGCTCTTTTATAAGTTTCAGGCGCGAAAGATTTTACGCGAAAACCGCAAAACGGCGTGATTGTGTTTTGCAGAAAAGATTCGGCGAGTTCGTTCGACGCCGAAATACAATGCGCGTCTTCTTCGGCGTCGCGTCTGAAACCGTAGCCGTCTTCAAAATCGATGCGGAAATCTTCGACCGGCTCGCGCTCCAGTTTTTCGATTGTGCGCCGGTAAATCTCCGATGCGAGCCACGCGTCGTAATTTTCCGCTTTGACTCTTTCGGCGTTTTCGTTCAAACGCTTTTCCAAATCGGAAACCGCATCGGCAAATTGCGGCAAAGTGTCCGCGCCTTTCAGCCAGACGGCGCGGGCGAATTCGGCAAAATCGGGCGCGTAAGTCCGTAAATTTTTCAGCGCGATTTTTCCCAGTTTTCGCGTAGTGTCGGATTTGAACAGATTCGCGCCGCCGTAGACGACGTGAATCGGATTTCTGATTGCGAATTGCGAATTGGCAATTGCCGTTTCCGTTGTTTCGAGCTTCGATAAAATACCTTTTAACATCTCGTCCGTAAAAGTTTCGTTCATAACAAATCTAAATTACCAGTTGCGACTTTTTATTTCCAAGAAGCCGGAAATGTCTACAACGTATTTGAAAAAATCTTCGCGCCTCCTTTGCATCTTCACTTTGCGAGCCTTTACGATACAAAAAAGTTGTAACGCAAAGTAACGCGAAGGTTAAGACGCAAAGGAGCGCGAAGGTAAATATTCGGTTTTCAAGCCGACTTTCCGCTAAAAATTTTCCGTTTTCCGTTTTCCATTGTTTTCCGTTTATGGTTTAATTACTCTTTCCATTATGAGCCGAGAAAACTGTCTTTTCTGCAAAATCGTCGCGGGCGAAATTCCCGCCGCAAGCGTCTATGAAGACAAGGTTTGCGTCGCGTTTAACGACATCAGCCCGCAAGCGCCTCACCACGTTTTGATTGTGCCGCGCGAGCATTTCGACTCGCTCGATACAGCTGAAGAAAAACATCTGGAGACGCTCGGTCATCTGCTGCTGACGGCGGCGCGAATCGCCCGCGATAAAGGCTTTGCCGACGAAGGCTATCGAACGGTTATCAACACCAACGCCGGCGGCGGGCAGACGGTTTTTCACCTGCACGTTCATCTTCTCGGCGGTCGCCCGTTTATCTTTCCTCCGGGCTGAAAACGGGCAAATTATAATTATGAAAAGGAATTTTACAATTTTATTTTTAAGTTTGACGAGCGTTTTTGCTTTCGGCTGCAAATCAATCGATAAACCGAATACAAATTCGGAAGCCAATCAAATGGCTGTTGCAAACGCGTCTCCGGCAACAAATGTGAACGCTTCCGAAACGGTTTCCAAGATGCCCGAATCTGTTCCGACATTCAGTAACGCCGAGGAAGCGGCGGCGGCTGGCGACAAATATCTCGACGCGGACGCGACCGAAAACGCGATTGACGCTTTCAAGCAGGCGGTCAAATTAAATCCTGATTTTGCCGAAGCGTATTTCAAATTGGGCATCGCTCAAACTCTCCGCGAAAAGGAAATATTTAATTCGCCCGATTCGGCGAAGGCTGAACCGACGCCGACGCCGAAAACAAAGAAAGGAAAAAATGCCGTTCCCGAATTGACCGAAGCCGAAAAATCGTTTGAAAACGCGACTAAGGTTTACGAAAAAATCCTGAAAAAAAATCCGAAAGACGACCAGGCGCAATACAATCTCGGACGCGCTTACAACAAGCTCAATAAAGACAAAGAAGCCGAAAAAGCCCTGCGCCTGGCGGTCAAGCTCCAACCCGAAAATGCCGAATATCAAACGGAATTCGGCTCGATTTTGATAAAGCTGGCGCAATACGACGAAGCCGTAACTGTTTTGAACAAAGCGGTTAAACTTGACGAATCGAATCTTCAAGCGGAAGATTTACTCCAGCGAGCGGAAGCGGGAAAAAAACGCATCAATTTCGGTATAAAACCAAAGCTGCCACAACAGCAGCAGGAAGAAATTTCCCGACCGCGAACCGAAAAAGCAAAGCCGAAACCGAAACCCAAAGCGGCGGAATCACCGGCGGCGCAGCCCGAACCGACTCCGTAAATTTCAAGTTTCAAATTGAATATTAAAAGGCATTAAACCTAATTTTAATGCCTTTTCCGTTTGCTTCTAAAAAACACAAATTATATTTCGTTTGTATCAACTTGACATAAATTAGTGAAAATCAAAGTATAAAATAAGTTTCCGTAAAACTTTTATTGACAAAAAATTTTCGCCTTCTCTTCTCCGCTTACTTTATGAAGATTGAATTAGACGTTCCGCAAACCTTGTCTCTGGAGCGAAAAATCAGAATGCACGAAGCGCGCGAGGCGATTATCGACCGGCTGGCGCGCGATTTGCCGACCAATATCGACATCGAAAGATTTTTAAATGTCGTCGTCTCGGAAATCGGGCGAATGATGCAGGCTGACCGCTGCGACCTTTTGCAAATCACGTCGGAAAGCGAGTTGCGAATCAGCCACGAATGGCGCGCATCCGAAGATATTCCGTCGAGTGAAGGCACGACTATTCCGATTGACGCCGCGAAACTCGCCGAAAATTTCGATATTACAAAGCCGCTTCGCATCAACGACACGTCGAAGGCGACGGACGCAACCTTGCGGTTTTTCACAAAGGCACTCGAAACACGTTCTTTACTGATATTTCCGATAATTTTGAGCGGGCAGGTTTTGGGACTTCTCGGACTTCACGACACGAAAGCGCCGCGCGAATGGCTCGACGAAGAAGTTACTTTTCTCGAATCAATCGCCCAGCAGCTCGCTATCGGTTACCAATATACGAGTCTTTACGTGGCGCAGGAACAGGAAACGCGCCGGACGAACGCGCTGCTCGAAATCGCCAACACGCTCAATTCCCACTCGGATTTTAACGAAGTTTCCGCCCGCGTTTTAGAGCGCGCCATCAATCTCGTCGGCGCGGATTACGGCGCGCTCGGCGTTCTCGACCGGACGGGCAAGCGAATTTCGCTCGCCTCTTTCAAATCCGCGCCCGATGTCGAACCGAATCAGGTTTTGCAGATGATTGAACAGCACAACCAATCGCTCGACATCGAACCGTTTCCGGCGCTCGGCGACATTCTGCGCGAAGGCAAAACGATGCGGCTCGTCGATACGCAATTGCCGTTTGCCGTCCGGCTTATTTTCAATTCGCAGCTCGGCGGAAAAGCCGCGCTCGTTACGCCGGTTCGCGTCGCCGGACAAGCGTTCGGTTTATTGGGTTTCGTCTGGAGCGAAGAACGCGCCAAACCGTTTGAGGACAACGACATCGCGCTTGTCGAAGGAATCTCGGACCAAATCGGCACGGCTTTGGAGCGCGACCAGTTGAGCGCCGAAGTAATGCGCTTAAAATCGGAACTGCACCAAAAACACTCGGAAATTATCGGACAAGCGCCGTCGATTCGCCGCTCAATCGAGCTTGCCTTAAACGTCGCCGACACGACGACGACCGTTTTGATTCAGGGCGAATCCGGCACGGGAAAAGAACTGCTCGCTAACCTGATTCATTACAATTCGGGACGCGAAGACGAGCCGTATATCAAATTAAACTGCGGCGCGATTCCCGAAACCTTAATCGAATCCGAACTTTTCGGACACGAAAAAGGCGCGTTCACCGACGCGCGCGCACAGCGTAAAGGTCGATTTGAAGAAGCCGACGGCGGAACTTTATTTTTAGATGAAATCGGCGAAATGCCGCTCTCGGCGCAGGTCAAACTGCTGCGCGTTCTTCAGGACGGCGAATTTACACGCGTCGGCGGAAGCGAAACGGTTAAAACCGACGTTCGCGTTATCGCCGCGACAAATATCGATTTAACCAAAGCGGTCGAAGACGGAAATTTTCGCAAAGACCTGTTCTATCGTCTGTCGGTTTTCCCCGTAACTCTGCCGCCGCTCCGCGAAAGAATCGAAGACATAAATTTGCTGGTTTTCCATTTTCTCGAACGCTACAAGGAAAAAACCGGACGCTTCATTTCGGGAATTTCCAAAGAAGCATTGCGCGCGCTGGTCAATTACGAATGGCTCGGCAACGTCCGCGAATTAGAAAACGCCATTGAACGCGCTGTCATAATTGCTTCGGGACGCCAAATCGAACTCGACGATTTGCCCGAACCAATTAGCAAACGCGCCGCGCTCGCCTTCGCCCAAGCCAGACAGGAACGCGCCAAAGCCGCCAGCGAAGGTCGCTCCGTCAATCTCGAAGTAGATTTTCCGGCGACAATGGACGAAATCGAAAAACAGGCAATCGAACTGGCTCTCGATTACACAAACGGCGACAAATCACGCGCCTCGCGTTTATTAAATATCGGTAGAAAAACTTTGTATCGGAAGTTGGAACAATATCAAAACGGAGATTAGCGGAAAACGGAAAATTAAAATTTTTCTTCATTATCCGTTTTCCATTTTCCATTTTCCATTATGAATTTAATCGTCGGCACAGCCGGACACATCGACCACGGGAAAACTTCGCTCGTTAAAGCTTTAACGGGCGTTGACGCCGACCGTCTGCCCGAAGAAAAAGCGCGCGGAATCACGATTGACATCGGTTTCGCCGAACTCGATTTGGGCGGCGTCCACATCGGATTCGTAGATGTTCCGGGACACGAAAAATTCGTCAAAAATATGCTTGCCGGCGCTTCCGGCATCGATGTCGTCGCGCTGGTCGTCGCCGCCGACGAAGGCGTGATGCCGCAGACGCGCGAGCATTTTGAAATCTGCCGCCTGCTGGAAATTAAAACCGGCTTAATCGTCTTAACCAAAATCGACGCGATTGACGACGAAGAACTGCTCGAATTCGTCAAGCTCGATGTCGCCGAACTAGTCCGAAATTCGTTTCTCGAAAACGCGCCCGTCGTCTGTGTCAGCTCGAAAACCGGCGCGGGAATTGAAGATTTCAAAAAAAGTCTGCGTGAGATTTCCCGAAAAATTCCCGTGCGAAAAAACGAAACGATAACGCGGCTTTCCATCGACAGAAGTTTTTCCGTTAAAGGTTTCGGCGCGGTCGTAACCGGAACGCTCGCGTCCGGCGAAATATCGGAAAACGACGAAATTGAAATTCTTCCCGCTCAAAAAAGAGTCCGTATTCGCGGGCTGCAAACTCACGGAAAAATTGTTAAATCTGCTAAATCAGGTCAGCGAACGGCGATAAATGTAGGCGGAATTGATTATTCGGAAATCGAGCGCGGAATGGTTTTAGCCGCATCGAATGTGCTGCGCCCGACACAGATTTTCGACGCGGAAATCGAAGTTTTGAAAACCGCAAAGCGCGGCTTAAAATCCCGCCAGCGCGTCCGCGTTCACGTCGGCACAATCGAAGCGCTGGCAAGAGTCCAGATTCTCAATGAAACAAACGAAATCACGCCCGGCGAAAAGGATTTGGCGCAGTTGCGGCTGGAAATTCCAATAGTTACCATTCCCGGCGAAAGATTTATCGTGCGCAGCTATTCGCCGCAGGCGACGATTGCGGGCGGAAGGGTTTTAGACAATTCAGCCGTCAAACATCGTCGCAAAGACGCGAAAAATGTTCGCCGATATTTGCAGAATCTGCTCGAAACCGAATCGAATAAATTTAAACAGACAAAATTTTATCTCGAAACCGCTAATGAAAACGGCTTGACTTTCGCCGATTTGCAGGCGCGAACCGGCTGGCGCGACAATATTTTGCACAAGGCAATCGCCGAAAATGTCGAAAAAAAAGCGGTTATCGAAGCTGAAAATTTTTACGTCGCCTGCACGCCGTTCGAGAATTTGAAAGCCAAAACGATGACGCAAATCGAAAATTATCACCGCAAAGAAACGTTATCACGCGGCATTTTGCGCGAAACGCTGCGCGAACAAATTTTTTCGCACATCGCGCCGGAAATTTTCAAAGCGACGCTTCAATCGTTGGAAAAGGAAAATAAAATCGTCGCGGAAAAAGATTTTGTCCGTCTCGCGGCGCATAATCTCAAAATGTCGGGCGAAGAAAAAACCTTGCGCGAGCGGCTCGAAAAAATTTATAAATCGGCGCGGCTGGAAGTTCCGACGCTCGAAAACGCTTTGGCGGAAGCAGCGCTTGATACAAAATTAAACAAGGAACACGCCCGCAAAATTTTTCAGCTTTTGCTCAATTCCGGCGAAATCGTTAAAGTTACCGAAGATTTTTATTTTGCAAAAGAAGCAATCGACAGGTTAATAAAAAACGTGAAAGAATTTGCCGAAAAAACGCCCGACCGTCTGATTGATGTCGCGGCATTTAAAAATATTGCCGGAATTTCGCGCAAATACGCCATTCCGCTGCTCGAATATTTCGACCGCGAGCGCGTTACGCGCCGCGCCGGTGATAAGCGTTTGATTTTGTAAATATGCGAAAGTTTTTAACCGCAAAATGGCAGGATTTGGTAATGGCAAATTACGCTGTCGAGCCGTCGCTTTTAGCCGATTTTTTGCCGACCGAAACCGAATTGGATTTTCACGAAGGAAAATGCTACGTCAGTCTTGTCGCTTTTAAGTTTCTGAATACAAAGGTTTTAGGTTTGCCCGTTCCCTTTCACACGAATTTTGAAGAAATAAATCTGCGCTTTTACGTCAGGCGCGAAACAGGCGATGAAATCCGGCGCGGCGTGGTTTTCGTCAAAGAAATCGTTCCGCGCCGGGCAATCTCAATCGTCGCCCGAACTTTTTACGGCGAACCGTATGAAACCTGGAAAACGCGACACGAACAGGACGAAAACAAACTCGCTTATTTCTGGTCGAAAGATGATTGCCGCAATCACGTTTCGATAGAAACGGGAAAAAATCTCGGCGTTCCCGAAGAAGATTCGCACGGCGCGTTTATCATCGAGCATTATTGGGGCTATACGAAACGCGGCGCGAACCGCACCGACGAATATAAAGTCGAGCATCCGAAATGGAATTTGTTCGATATAAAAAAGAGCGAAATCGCCGTTGATTTCGGTTTTACATACGGAACAGGATTCGCTTTTTTGTCAGAAAGAAAACCGGAAACAATTCTGCTGGCGAAGGGTTCGGAAATTTCAGTCTATAAAGGTGAAAAAATAAGTTAAATGGCAGTAATCGGAATCGTCGCAATCGCGGAAAATTTCGCTATCGGAAAAGACGGCAAACTGCCGTGGCATTATCCGGCTGATTTGAAATTTTTTAAGCAAACTACTTCGGGAAATGCCGTCGTGATGGGCATAAACACCTGGAAATCAATCGGCAAAGCGCTGCCGAATCGCCTTAATATCGTTTTGAGCCGCGCCGAAAACATCGAAAGTCAGCCGAATGTTTTGCTTCTGCGAAACTGCGAAGAAGTTCTCGCGCTGGCGAAATATTTGAATTGCGATTTATTCGTTGTCGGCGGCGCGAAAACTTATGAAAACTTTGCGGATTTAATCGAAAAATGGATTGTAACGGAAGTTCCGGCAAGCGTCCAGGACGCCGACACGTTTATGCCGCCGAATTTTTTGAGCGGTTTTGAAATAAAGCGAGTAAAAGAACTTGAAAACCTTTTGCGCGTGAAAATTTACGAGAGAATTCAGCTTTAATTTTTAATACATTAAAGCGGACGCCGCAGAAAAGTCGGCGTCCGCTTTATAAAATTCATAAAATCGAACGGCTTAAGTTTTATTTTTGAGAATCTTTCGCATTCTGCTTTTGCTTATCGGTCAGCGTAACGCCCATTTTTTCGAGCGTTGCCTGATTAAGTGTGCCGGTCGGTTTTATTTTATTATCGGCTTGAAATTTCTTTAAGCCTTCGCGCGTCGCGTCGTCGAGTTTGCCGGTTTCCTCGCCGCTGTACATTCCCTTTGTTTTCAGCATTTTCTGTGCCTGCGTAATCTGTTCTTTATTGGCGCGGAAGATGACGCGTTTCGGCTTATCCGAAGCGTCTTTTTTATCGCTGCTTCCGGCGAAAGAAGTTTGGGAAACGGGAATCAGCTTTTGCTTATCGGTCAATAGAATGCCCATTTTTTCGAGCGTCGCGCGGTTGAGCGTTCCGGTATCTTTCAGCCCGTTGGCGCTTTGATAACTTTTTATCGAGGCGCGCGTGTCGTCGTCGAGCTTGCCGGTTTCCTCGCCTTTATACAAACTTTTTTCCTTGAGCATTTTTTGCACGTTTGAAACCTGTTCCTTGTTGGCGCGGAAAATTTGTCGTTTCGGTTTCGCGTCGGTTTGAGTTTGAGCGCCGGCGGACGGCGCGGCGGTCTGAGCGTTCATCGAAACCGTTAATAAAAAGAACGCGATTAAAATAAATATAGTTTTTTTCATTTTTTCCTCTTTTTTCCTTTCTTGATTGAGTTTTGTTTAAAGTAACGGCGATTCAAAATAAAGCCGACAAACAAAGGACGGATTTAATTTTTTCGGTAGAATTGCCGACGTTAGATTTGCTGTTAGAAAGTAATAAACGAATCGTGATAATCTGTCAAGACTTTTTTGAAAAATCCGGCGTTTTTGTGCAAAAATTTTTATATCTGAAATTTGCGATTCAGTATTTAGAGGAAATGTTTCTGGAAAAATCTGTCGAAGAAAAAATAAAACAAGCTATCGAAGCGGGCGAATTCGACAATTTGAAAGGCGCGGGAAAACCGCTTAATCTGGACGAATATTTCGACGCGCCCGCCGAGGTTCGCGCCGGTTATTCGATTCTCAAGAGCAGCAATTTCGTGCCGGAAGAAGTCGAACTGCTCAGGGAAGTCGGGCTTTTACGCGAAAAAATCAAAATTTGCGGCGACGAAGAAAAACACCGTTTAAGAAAAAATCTCGAAGAAAAATCTCTGGCTTTGCGGATTATGTTTGAAAGAAACAAACGAAGAAGATAAAGACGAAAATTTATTATTCATCTGTTCGCAAATTTTAATTTTGATTTACAAATCACGCGCGTTAGTGTCAAAATTGAAATCCGTTATATGAAAAGCCTTTTTGCCTTTATATTTATTATTTTAATTTCGGGCGCTTCCCTTTTCGCGCAGCAGCGTCCGCTTCTGACCGAAGATGTCGATACGACGCCCGAAGGCGCTGTCGAATTTTCGGCGGGCGTCGATTTTCTGCAAAACGAAAAATTTCCGCTTTCAGGTTTGCGCGGCGATTTGACGCGCGTCGGCGACGTTCGCTTAAAAGTCGGTTTTTCGTCGAATGTGGAATTTCAAATCGAAGGCGTTTTGCAGAATTTTCTGGCGATAAATTCTCAGGTGAATCCTTCGCCGATTCCGCTTAACGTAACCGGAAATTCGACGAGCGACACGGGCGATTTTACGCTTTCGACTAAAATAAGACTTCGGAATGAAACGGGAAATCTGCCCGCGCTCGGCTTTAAATTCGGTTTTCAAATGCCGAATACCGACCAGGCGCGCGGCATCGGAACAAATCAAATCAATGTTTTCGGTAAAGTGCTGATGCAGAAAAAGTTCGGCAGACGAAGCGGCGAAGCGCGTTTTAACGCTTTCGGCAACGTCGGTCTGGCGATTATGACCGCGCCGATTGAGCGTTTCACGCAAAACGACGTTTTCCTTTACGGTTTGGCGGGAATTTATCGGGCGAGCGAGCGCGTAAATATTGTCGGCGAAGTCAACGGACGCGTCAGCACCAGACGCGGAAACGCGCCTTTGGGAACTGAAAGCATCGGGCAATTTCGTCTCGGCACACAAGTTAAAGCGTCCGGCTTGCGCTTCGACACGGCGGCGATTTTCGGCTTGACCAAATACAGCCCCAGAACCGGCGTAACTTTCGGCGTAACTTATTTATCGCCGAACATTTTCACACCGGCTAAATAATTCGAGATTTGTATTTAATCGAAAGAAAAATTGAAGAAACAGGATGCGGACGAACACGGATTAAGCGGATGTGATTTAGAACATCTGTGTAAATCTGCTGAATCAGCGTTTGTCCGCCTTCCATTTCTTACTTTTAATCAATCTCTAAAGCCCGAAAGCGAATGATTTACCGGCGAGTTTCCCTTTCCCAAATCGGGCGCGGTGCGAATCGCTTCGGTTACGAATCGCTTTGCCGTTTCGACCGATTTAATTAAATCATTTCCCAAAGCCAGATTTGCCGCAATCGCCGAAGCGAGTGTGCAGCCTGTTCCGTGCGTTGCGATCGTCTCGATAAATTCAGCTTCAAAAATGTGCGAATCGTCTCCGGCAAATAAAAAATCGCGGGCGATTCGTCGTTCGTTTTTTCTCAAATCCGCGTTTTGCGTTTCGCGTTTCGCCTTCAAAGGATGTCCGCCTTTTATCAACACGTTTTTCGCCCCGAAAGATTGCATAATGCGCGCCGCTTTTTTAATATCCGCTTCATTTTCTATTTTCATTCGGACGATTCTTTCGGCTTCGGGCAGATTCGGCGTAACGATTTCGGCGAGCGGAAAAAGTTTTTCGATTAACGAAGCGAGCGCCGTATCGTCGATTAAATCGAAACCGGAAGTCGAGCGGATAACCGGGTCGAGAACGTAATTTTTCAACTTATTTTTCTGGATAGAGCGGCGCGTTTCCTCAATGATTTCGGTGGTCGGCAGCATTCCGGTCTTGAGCGCCACGATTTGATAATCGTCGATAATCGGTTCGATTTGACGGCGAACCGTTTCCGCCGTTTGATGTGCTGCGCCGAAAACTCCGCAGGTGTTTTGAAAAGTCAGCGAAGTTACGACGGCGGCGGCGAAACAGCCGAATGCCGTAAAAGTTTTTATGTCGGCGACGATTCCAGCGCCGCCCGACGGGTCGAGACCGGCGATTGTCAGGCAGATTTCAGGTTTCGGATTGTGTATTTCGGATTTCATTATAATTTTTTGCCGTGGATTTACGCGGATTTAGGAATTTCTAACCGCAAATTTACACAGATAAACACGGATGAAAACAAGATGAAATCAAATGTTTCTAATCTTTTTTACCGTTTAAATATCTCTTTAAATCTGTGTCCATCTGTGGCTAAAAATTCTTATCCGCGTTATCCGCGCAAATCGGCGGCTAATTTTCTCAAATTTTCCGCGTCGTTCAGAAACCGAATCGCGGCGAAACCGCTCGCGCCGTTTTCCAGCACCGATTTATAATTATTTTCGTCGATGCCGCCGAGCGCGACGACGGGAAAATCTTCGAGCTTTTCGCAAATTTCACGCAGGTTTTCCAAACCTTGCGGCGCGCCGTATTTTTCTTTGGAAGGCGTCGGGAAAATCGGGCTGAACGTAACGAAATCAGCCGATTCGTTTCGCGCTTTTTCGGCTTCGACAAATGTGTGAACGGACGCGCCGACGATAAAATTCGGCGGGAAATGACGGCGGACGATTGCGGCGGAAAGCGAATCGTTTGTCAAATGAACGCCGTCCGCACCGGCGGCGAGCGCGATGTCGGCGCGGTCGTTGACCAAAATTTTTGTCGTCGCGCGGCTGGTAATTTTCGCCGCTTCCGAAGCGAGTTCAAACACGAAGCGCGCGGGGAGATTTTTTTCACGAATCTGCACGAATGAAATTTTCGATTCGGCGGCGATTTTTACGAGGCTGAGAATTTCCGCTTTTTTTTCGACGAAGTTTTCGGTCGTCGCCGCGCCTTCGGTTATCAGGTAAATCAGAGGTTTTTTCCGGTTAAACACTCGGTTGCCGCTCGCGCCGGTTATTTTTTTCTTCGCCCGAAAGCGTCTGCACGTTTTCGTTAAAATGCGCCAGCTCCCAAAAAGCAAAAAAAAGATTTAAAACTCCCAAGCCGGTTACAGCGCCGCGAAACCAACCGGAAGCGACGGCGGTCTGCAAAAACGTCAAGCCGGTTTCTCCCGCAAAGGCGGCGAGCAGATAATTGTTTCCCCAATCGCCGATTGCGCCGACGTTTATCCACGGCAGAACGGTCAGAAGAATTCCGGCTATCAGAAATAATAAAACGAAGAAAATGACGGTTAGTTTTTCAATCATAAATGGAGGATTCTTTAAGTTCGGGCAAGTTCATCTTACTTCATTTTATTTAGCATTTACCGTCTTTCAGATTATAGTAGTTTCACCGGGTTTTGTTAAGTTTCGACGATTCGGCACGCGGAGGAATTTATCTTTTTAAATAATGAATTGAATATTGATAATGAAACTAAACGCCCGAACGCCCGAATCAATTTCCAAAAATCAAAAAAAATACCGGCGACCATTCATCGCGCCGGTTGACCAAATTCTTGAATTAAACAAAGCAGGCAAAGACACGCAGGCGTTGGAAAATGAAATCGACGCGCTCGTTTATCGGCTCTGCGATTTGACCGGCGACGGGATAAAAATTGTCGGAGGAAAATAATGCGGAAGCCCGCGCGGAAGCTCGGGCGTAAAAGACATACTTACTTTGCGTGTTTCCGCATTCGACGGTGCGGATTATATCTTTAAGGATTGGCAATCGCCTCGCTCTCGCGCAGGATTTCGAGCCGCTGGCTGACGTTTCGATAATCGACATCGACGGCGTAGAGCTTTTCAAAATATTCGACCGATTTCTGTAAATCGCCGCCGATTTCGTAAGCATCGCCGATTTCGTAATATAGAGCCTGCTGTTCTTCGGGATTCAAATCGGGCGTTTCCAGACTTCGTTTGAACCACATTAAAGCCAGATTCGGCATTTGTTTTTCCCGGAAACAATGACCCAAAAGATTCGCGCACTGGAAAAATCTTCTTGTTCCGTCGTCTATTCTGATTAGATTGAGAGCGTTTTGAAATTCACGGATGGAATCTTCCATCAAACCCATTTCCTTGTAGGCAATCGCCATCTGGTAATGCGTCTCGTAATCGTCCGCGTCGGCGAGCGCGGCTTCTTCCGAATCAAATTCGTCCTTCAGCTCGTCGAGCGTTTCAAAAACCTGCGGCTGCGCCGACTCCGGCGCGTGTCCGTCTCCGCCGATTTGCGCGTAAATATTTTCGTCCGCGACAAAAGAGTGCGCGGCTGCTCCGCCTAAACGCTGTCGAAGTTCTTCGACTTCCGTTCGATTTCCAAACTCCGCCGCGAGCGCCGTTAAAGATTTTTCCGCTAAATCCGTGTAGCCCTGCGCGATATAAAATTCGATGCTCTCGACTTCCTTTTGAAGTTTTACTTCGCCGGCAAAACCGCTTTCCTCGCTCGTATTTTCAAACGACGATTCGACGACTTGAAAATTTTCAGCCTGAAACGAATTTTCCGCTTCTTCCGCCTGAACGATTCCGCCGTAAAAATCGAATTCCTTGACGTTTTCCGGCAAATCGGTCTGGCTCGATTCGTTTTCTGTGCCGGCAAAAGATTCGACCGAAAAATCAAATTCGCTGTATCCGAAAGAAGAATCGCCGTTCTGTTCGTCAAAGGCTGAATCGGCGGCGGCAAAATTTTCAAATTCGGGAACGCCGCCCGTGTTTTCCTTAAATTCAAACGCGCCGTCGCCGACAATCGCAACGTCTTCAAAGCCTTGAGAGCCGTTTATTTCCTGGAGACGCTGCGCGTAACCGCTTTCGTGCGGGGCAATCATTACAAGCTGCGCGAGCGCGTATCTTTCGTCTTCGATTGATTCGGTCAGTCGTCCGGTTTCCGCCAGTCTTTCGAGCGCCTGCCGGAGTCCGGCTTCGTCGCGCTGCCAGCCGTAATATCTGACCAGAAGCCGCAGGGCGTTTATTTGTTCCGGGTTCTGAGCTAAAATTTCGTTCGTCCAATCGAGAAATTCTTTCGCCTGTCCGCCGACCAGCAGATGTTCCGACGAAATCGAGAGAATACGCGCGGCTGAATCCAAATCGCTGTTTTTTATATAAAGTTTTACCAGTTCGAGAAATTTCGGATAATTCGCCGGTTCCTGTTCGACCAGTTTGACGACCGTTTTTTCCGCCTGCGCCGCGTTGTTCATATCGATGTAGCAATCGACAAGCAGATATAAAATATCGCGGTTAAACGGCTGTTCGGCTAAAATGTTTTCCAGAGTCTGCGACGCGTCGTCGGCAAATCCGAGACCGATTTGCGCTTTGACCAGACCGTTCAAGGCGCGCAGATAATTCTTTTTGACTTCGAGCGATTTGGTAAATGCCGCGAGCGCGGCTTCGTATTTGTTCTGCTTTAAAAATCGCAGACCGGCTTCGGTAAAAGATTCAGCCGCTTCGTCAAACTGTTCTTCCTGCCAGCAGACTTCGGCGATTTTTATGTAAATATCGGTGTTGTTCGGGTCGAGCTGCGCGATTTGTTTCCAGACCGATAAGGCTTCCAGCTTCTGACCTTTGCGCTGGTAGCTTTCGGCGATTGAAGTGTAATGAACGCGCGCTTCGGCAACCGAGCCTTTCAATTGATAAAGCTGCGCGAGCCTTTCGGAAACTTCCATCGAATTCGGCTGAATCCGCGAGATTTTGTTGTAGATGGCGATGGCTTTGTGGGCGAAACCCTGGCTGCTGTAGTATTCGGCAACCTTCATATAACAGCCGAGCGCTTCATTGCTGTCTGAATTTTTTATGTGCAAATCGCCCAAAATATTCAGCGTGCTGAAATCTTTCGGGTCGTTTTCAACTATTCGTTTATATTCGCTGATGGCGGCGCGAATCTTGCCCTGCGACAGAAATCGCTCGGCGTTGCGCATTATTTTTATTTTGTCGAAACTCATTTTGAATAAAATGCCCTTTTGGAGTTTGAATTTGCTGAAAAAGTCTGGAGAAACTTGCCGGTAAGGTTTGGTGTCGAAAAAGTAAATTTCCCGTCTACTCTCAAAATTAACTTAACACGTTTGTTGAAAAGGTGTCAAAGTTTTTTAACAAATTTTATCACCCGGGAGCGCGGGCATCCTGCCCGCAAAGATTGCCAGAGCAATCTAAAGCAAGCCCGATAAAGTTCAAGTCGATTTTTATCTAAACTTTGGGCGAACGCCTGGAGCGTTTAAGAGCGGGCAGGATGCCCGCGCTCCGACAAGGACGCTTTTCAAATTTGAGAAAGTCCTGATAGTCTAAAGTTTGACCGCCAAAGCGAAGGAAAATATCAACTAATTTTATGCAGGCATTAATTTTAGCGGGCGGAAAAGGAACGCGTCTTCGACCGCTGACGATGTATACGCCGAAGCCGATTGTTCCGGTCTTAAATCGCCCGTTTCTGCTTTATCAAATCGAGATTTTAAAGCGCGCCGGAATTGTCGATATAACGCTTTCTCTCAGCTACCAGCCGGATAAAATCGAACAAATGCTCGACGACGGCAGCGATTACGGCGTTAATCTGCGCTATGTAACCGAGCCGAATCCGCTGGGAACGGGCGGCGCGTATAAATTCGCCGCTTCGGTTGACGGAACGACCGTTGTTTTTAACGGCGATGTTTTAACCGATTTGAACATCCCTGAAGTCATCGAAATTCACCGTCGGAAACAAGCCGAAGCGACGATTGTTTTAGTGCCGGTGGAAAATCCGTCGGCTTACGGACTGGTCGAAACCGACGCGGAAAATCGCGTTCTCCGGTTTCGGGAAAAACCGAGCGCCGAAGAAATCGCCGGTCTGACGACAAAAAACATCAACGCCGGAATCTACATTTTAGAGCCGTCGATTCTCGATTCGATTCCGGCGGGCGAAAACTGCTCGTTTGAATACAATGTTTTCCCCGACTTGCTCGCCCGCCGAAAATCTTTTTATGCTTTTATAATAAACGAAAATTACTGGCGCGACATCGGCACACCGGAAAGCTACCTGAGCGCGCATCACGATTTTCTCGGCGGAAAAATCAAAGGTTTTGAAATCGAAAAAACGGGTAAATTCGAGCTTGCGACAGCAGCGATTGTCGATAAAAATTCGGTTATCGGCGAAAACTGCATCGTCAAACCGAACGCCAGAATTATCAATTCGGTTATCGGCGAAGGCGTTCACGTCGAAGAAAAAGCGACAATTGAAAATTCGGTCGTCTGGGCGCACACGCGTATTTCAAGCGCCGCTTCGATAAAAAATTCCGTCGTCGGGCGCGGCTGTCATATCGGCAGAAACGTCGTCGTCGAAGGCGGCGCGGTTTTAGGCGACAAAACATCGCTGTCTGATTACACAAAAATTTAACGAAAAACGGAAAATGGCTCGCCGGAATTTTTCGCTTTTTACTTTCCATTTTTCATTATTTTTATGCCTGAATTACCGGAAGTCGAATTGGTCGCCAAATCGCTGAATAAAATCGTCAAAGGACGGCGAATAGTAACTGCCGAATTATTGCGCGAGCGACTCGCGCCGGAAAATTCGCCAATCGATTTTGCCGCGAAGCTGAAAAACGCGTCGATACGGCGCGTTCACCGGCGCGGAAAACACGTCCTGTTCGATTTGGACAACGACCGAACTTTAATCGCGCATTTGCGAATGAGCGGGCGTTTTCTGCTGCTGCCCGCCGAACGTGAAAACCCGAAATTTACACACGCGGTTTTTTATTTTGAAGATGAAAACCGGCTCATTTTCTCCGACCAAAGGCATTTCGGTTTAATGAAAATAGTCGAAACCGCCGAACTTGCCGAAGCCAGGGAAATAAAAAAACTCGCGCCCGAACCGTTTTCCGACGATTTTAATAAAAAGTATTTTCGGGCGACTCTCAAAACCTCGAAAAAATCGCTCAAGGAATTTCTGCTCGACCAGACGAAAGTCGTCGGACTCGGAAATATTTACGCCGCCGAAGCGATGTTTCTGGCGCGTGTTAATCCGCAAATCGCCGCCGACAAACTTTCGGTAAAGAAAGCCGACGTTCTGTTTGAAAAAATCCGCGAAGTTCTAGCCGAATCAATCGAGTGCGGCTCGACCTTAAACGTCAATCCAGAAAACATCGACGGCAGTTATTACGGCGGCGGTTACGAACTCGGCTGGCGCGTTTATGACCGCGAAAAAAATCCGTGCGCCGAGTGCGAAACGCCGATTGAACGCATCAAGCAAGCCGGGCGTTCAAGCTATTTCTGCCCGAAATGCCAGAAATAAAAATATTGTTTCGCGGCTCGAACTTGACACTTTTAATCTAAAAAAGCATCATTTATTTTTAACATTCGTGGTGAGTTATCAAGCGACTTGCGACCACGTAAAATAAACTGCTAAACAGCCAAATCCGACCGAATATTTTTTAGAATTCTCGCGCTGTTTTGCAGGCGGGAATTTTTTTTATTTCGGCTGGCGGAAAAGCGGATTTTTTAATCAATATTATGAGAAATTTCAGAGAATTTTTAGAATCCGACAATGTCTACGTTTTCGACGGCGCAATCGGGACGAGGTTTTACGATAAAGGCGTTTATATCAACCGCAGTTACGACGAGCTAAATTTAGTCTCGCCCGACATCGTGCGCGAAGTTCATAAAGAATACGTCAAAGCGGGCGCGGATATTATCGAAACGAACACGTTCGGCGCGACCAGACATCGATTGCGGCAATACGGTCTGGAAAATAATCTGCGGGAAATTAACATCGCCGGCGCTCGTCTGGCGCGTGAAGCGGCAGGCGACGATGTTTTTGTTGCCGGCGCGATTGGTCCGCTCGATTTGCGCATCGAGCCTTATGGTCCGACATCGTTCGACGAAGCCAGGGAAATGTTTGCAGAACAAGTCGCGGCGCTTCTCGAAGGCGGCGTCGATTTGTTTCTGCTGGAAACTTTTTCCGATTTGTCGGAAATCGAGCAAGCCATAAAAGCGATAAAGGAATTGTGCGATTTGCCGGTTATGGCGCAGATGACGATTCAGACCGACGGGCGGACGATTTTCGGCGTCGCGCCGGAAGTTTTCACCGCGCGGCTCGACGAATGGGGCGCGGACGTTATCGGCTTAAACTGCGGCGTCGGACCGACGCACATTTTAACGGCGCTCGAAAAAATGCGCGCCGTTACGACGAAAAAACTTTCCGCGCAGCCGAATGCCGGACTTCCCAGAGACGTGCAGGGACGGCAGTTTTATATGTGTTCGCCCGAATATATGTCGAAGTTCGCCAAGCGTTTTATCAAGGCGGGCGCGGGCTTTGTCGGCGGCTGCTGCGGAACGACGCCGCAGCATATTAAATTGATTTCCGATTCGGTGCGGGCAATCAGTCCGAGACAATTAAAAGCGGCGCTGAAGCCGATAGAATCGGTTAAAGTTATCGATTTAAAGCCGGTTGACGTGCAGGTCGTTCCCGCCGAGGAACGCTCGAATTGGTCAGGAAAAATCGCGCGCGGCGAATTCGTAACGTCGGTCGAAGTTCTGCCGCCGAAAGGCTGCGACGCGGCGAAAACTCTCGAATCGATTAAATTATTAAAAACGGCTGGCGTCGATGCGGTGAATATTCCCGACGGACCGAGAGCGCAAACCCGTATGAGCGCGCAGGCGACGGCGATTCTGGTCGAACGCGAAATCGGTATCGAAGCCGTTCTGCATTACTGCTGCCGCGACCGCAATCTGTTGGGAATGATGTCGGATTTGCTCGGCGCGGCGGCGCTCGGCGTTCATAATCTTTTAATAATCACGGGCGACCCGCCGAAGATGGGACCGTTTCCCGACGCGACCGCCGTCTTCGACATCGATTCAATCGGTTTAACGAATATGGTCAATAAACTCAATCACGGCTTAGACTTGGGAAATAATCCAATCGGCTGTCCGACCGCTTTTTCAATCGGCGTCGGCGTCAATCCGGGCGCGATAAATATTGACGAAGAAGTAAAACGCTTTGAATGGAAAGTCGAAGCCGGCGCGGAATACGCCATTACGCAGCCGGTCTACGATACGAAACAGCTGCGCGATTTTCTGAAACGAATCGAACACGTCCGCATTCCGATTGTCGCCGGAATTTTCCCGCTCGTTTCGATCCGCAACGCCGAATTTATGCACAACGAAGTTCCGGGCGTCAACGTTACGCACGATATTCTGGAGCGAATGCGTAAAGCGTCCGACATTTCCAAAGAAGCCGGACGCGACGAAGGCATTAAAATCGCGCGCGAATCTTTAGCGGAAGTTCAGGATTTGCTTCAGGGCGTTCAGGTTTCCGCGCCGTTCGGCAACGTCAGATACGCGCTTCAGGTCTTCGACGCGCTCGACGATTTTCAGGGAAAAGGCGCGGCGGCGGCGTAAAATAATGTAATTAAAATCTTTAAGATTGGCGCGGCAAAAAATCTGATTTTCAGGTTGCGCCGCTGAATTTTCAAACGGCTTTTTAGATTCGCTTCAAAACAACAGGTTTTCAGCCGCTTTTACTGGTTCGTTTGTAATGAAGCAAACAAAAACCGGCAGCGCGCCGTATAATAATCGTATCTCGACGTTATTACAAATAAGAGGCTTATGATTATGAAAAAATTTCGTGTTTTTTATACGGCTTTGGCTGTGTTGTTTTTATCTCTGAGTTTTGTTTCACAGGCGAACGCACAGCGGAATGCGCGGCAGAACACGCGGGAAACTTTTACGGGAACGGTTCTGAGCTACGGCAGCGGGTTTTCGACCAGAACCGTTACGACCAACTTTACGCTTAATATTACCGGGCAAACGTCGGACGCGCAGGCAAATCAATACCTGTCGATTTTGCAGGAAGGCGGGCAAAACAGAGCGCTCGACGCCATTAGAAATCAGGACTTGGGCAGATTTTCCGTCGGCGCGAACGTCGGAGTTCCGATTAACGTCGTGCGCGAGAGCGTCGTGGACGGCAAGCGGCGAATTTTCATCGTCTTTCAGCGCTGGACACAGTTTGCCGAATTGCGCGGCGGCTATCGTTCGCTCGATTATCCGTTCGGCGTTATCGAAATGTATATCGACGAGCGCACCGGCAAAGGCGAAGGAACGTATATCGCCGCCGACCGAATCCGCTGGAATCGAGACGATAAAACCAATCAATATCAAGTGGAAATCGAAAATTTCGCCACATATCCGGCGAGGCTTCTCAGCGTCCGGCAAAGAGACTGGATGAAACCTTAATCAGGTAAAAATATAATTAAATCGGAAAACGGCTGATGACTATAAATAATCATCAGCCGTTTTCGCGCTTTTGAAACGTAATTTTTGAAATCCCTTGCAGTAAATTTTGTGCCTTAAGTCGAATATAAAGGCTAAAACCGATTTTAGCCGACAGCGCCGCTCGACTTGTAATTTTCCTGAAAAGTTATTTTTTCCGCCGCCATCTGCGCGCCGAGTTCTTCAAGTTGTTGTTTATCAAAGGCTTTTTTAACCATTGGAAACATTTCGTCTTCTTCTTCTTTGACGTGATGCTCGATGTCTTCCATCAAAACCTTAAATTTCGGGTCGAATTTTTCGCTCTCCGCCGACAGATTAGGAATTTCGCAGAGCAGCGTTTTCGCCTGTTTATGTTCTTCGATTCCTTCGAGAACGATGTCCTTAATGTCTTCGTTGACCATAATCGCCGGATAAAAAATCGTTTCTTCGATATGCGTATGCGTCAAAAGCTCCATTTTTATCTGCGTGAAAAGACCGTGCTTTTTATTTTCGTCTTCGGTCGCTTCGGCTTGCTTAAAAAGTTCGTCAACTTTGTCGTGGTCGGATTTTAATAATTCCAGCGCGTTCATAATTTTTTCTTTTTCCTTTTTTTAATTTATTCGCGAAGCCCGTATTTTCCTTTTAATAATTAAAAGAATGTTTTTAATACATTCGGCTTCGTGCGAAGCTGAAACGGCAATCGGTATGCCAATCGGTAAGTGGAGAGTTAAGAGTGAAGAATAAAAAAAGAGAGCCGAGAGCAAAAAATGCTTTTACTCTCAACTCTCCACTTTTAACTTTCTACTAATTTTTAGACGTATTTTTCCATCACTTTGGCAATCGCGTCGCGTGAGACCGCGCCGACGATGCGTTCCTGTTCCTGTCCGCCTTTAAAGACAATCAGCGTCGGAATGCCGCGAATGCCGAAACGCTGCGGCACGTTCATATTTTCATCGACGTTCATTTTATAAACGCCCGCTTTGTCGCCGTATTCTTCGGCAATCGCTTCGACCGACGGCGCAATCATCCGGCACGGTCCGCACCATTCAGCCCAGAAATCGACCAGAACGGCTTTATCCGAACCCAAAATATCGGCTTCAAAATTTGAATCCGTCGCTTCTTTTGTAAAATTTGCCATTTCTTAAAAATCTCCTTGAATTTTATTTTACGAGCTTGCGAAAAACTCTTTTCGATTTCGATATTTTTTTCGCAAACGTTTGTTTTATATTAACTTACCAACATCGTTTTGCCAAATCTTTTCTCGCCCGCAATTTTCGATATTCGTTCCATAAAACGCGCCGCATTTGGCACGATTTGTGCAACTCGTTGGCTGGTGTTTAATCACTGAAACAAAATCGAACATTTAGAGGAGAAATATTTTTATGTCTGACAAAAAAACACAAGACCACGCCGACGAAAGCAACACTATCAAAGACCCGGACAACTGGACGACCGGCGACGAGGCGATGACCGGCGCGCAGCGTTCTTACCTGACGACTTTGAGCGAAGAAGCCAAAGAAGAATTCGACGAAAATCTCACCAAAGCCGAGGCTTCAAAGCGCATCGACGAATTGCAGGAAAAAACCGGACGCGGCAAAGAACAGTAAAAAACTAAAAGTGAACGGTGAAAAGTGAAGAATTCGACAATATAAATTGCCGAATTCTTCACTTTTTTTTGACTATTTTAAGCTCGCTTTCAGACTGATTTCCGCGCCGCTCAAAACCTGTGAAACCGGGCAGGTTTTTTTCGTTTCTTCGGCTATTTTCTGAAATTCTTCGTCCTCGATGCCGTCAACATCGGCGACAGTTACCAAATCGATATTCGGAATAACGAAACCTTCGCCCTGTTTTTCGATTTTAACGTTTGCCGTCGTGTGAATATTCGTCGGCTTGTAACCGGCTTTGCCGAGATTTCCCGACAGCGCCATCGTGTAGCAGCCGGCGTGCGCGGCGGCGATTAATTCTTCCGGGTTCGTCGCCGTCGTGTCTTCGCCGAAACGCGACTGAAAAGAATACGCGCCTTCAAACGCGCCGCTTCCGAGCTTGACCGTTCCTTTGCCGTCCATAATTCCGCCGTTCCAATCGGCGTCCGCTTTTCTTGTAAAATGCATTTTTGTTCTCCTTTATTAAACTGAATTTATTTGTCTGAATGTAAATAATTACGCTTTTCCGCCGACCGTTTTCGTCAGCGTAACCTGTAAAGGCTCGTCCGTAATATTTTTAACCGCCGCGCTGAATTCTTTGAAATGCGCCGAATTTCCGTGCGCTTCAATCGCTTGCCTACTTGTCCAGGTTTCGTGCCACAGAAAAACCGTCGAATCGTCAATCGCCTGATGAAAATCGTAATTTATGCAGCCTTTTTCGGCACGCGACGCATCAATAATCGCCAAAGCCGCGCGCTTTGCTTCGTCTTCAGTTCCCTGTTTCACTTTCAACCGCGCAAACAGCACGATTTTTTCGCCGGTGTTCATATCGAAATCTCAATAAGAATCAGGTTTTATCCATTTCTTATCTATCCTAATCCGTGTTTATCTGCGGACAATTTTCTTTCTAACCGTTCACCGATTTCATCATCGCTTCGGGATAACGAAGTCCGCTCGCCGCGTCTTTCGGGAAAACATCTTCAATGCGCGCCAAATCTTCCTGACTTAGAATAACATTCGCGGCTTCGGCGTTTTGTTCGAGATATTTACGGCGCTTCGTTCCCGGAATCGGCACGATGTCCTGACCTTGCGCCAAAACCCACGCGAGCGCCAATTGCGAAGTCGTGATTCCTTTTTCTGTGGCGATTTCCTCGACTTTTTCGACAAGACGCATATTTTTATCAAAGTTCTCGCCTTGAAAACGCGGGCTTTGCCGGCGGTAGTCATCCGCCGCCAAATCTTCAAACCGCTTGATTTCGCCCGACAAAAATCCGCGTCCCAAAGGCGAATACGGAACGAAACCGATTCCCAATTCGCGGCACGTTGCGAGAACGTCGTTGTCTTCGACATCGCGCGTCCACAAGGAATATTCCGACTGCAAAGCCGTAATCGGATGAACTTTATTTGCGCGTCTTAATGTTTCGGCGCTCGCTTCGGATAAACCTAAATACTTGACTTTTCCCTGCTTTACGAGTTCAGCCATCGCGCCGACCGTTTCTTCAATCGGCGTGTTCGGGTCAACACGATGCTGATAATAGAGGTCAATCGCGTCGATTCCGAGACGCTTCAAACTCGCTTCGACCGCTTGCCGAACATATTCCGGCTTGCCGTTTATGCCGCGCACGTTTTCGTCGTTTCTGTCGCGCACAATCGCAAATTTCGTCGCAATTACAAATTCGTCTCGCTTGCCTTTAACCGCTTTACCGACAAGTTCTTCGTTATCGCCGTAGCCATACATATCAGCCGTATCGAGAAAACTCACGCCGATTTCCAAAGCGCGATGAATCGTCGCAATAGATTCCGTGTCGTCGCGCCCCGAATAAAAATCCGACATTCCCATACAGCCCAAACCGACGGCTGAAACTTCCAAATCTCTTAATTTTCTGGTCTTCATAAAATTATTTCCCCCTTTTTCGTTAAAAATTATTTCGCCGCACCACGAATTCCGATTCACATTACTTAAGTTAAATTACGCTCTCACAACAATTACACCGATTGCGCGCAACGGCTTTATCCTTCCAAACATCGCGACGATTTCATACGAACGAAGCCGCGCCGTCTGGTCATAAATCATCGCGCTAATCATCAATTCGTCAGCGTTCGTCGCATCGAGAAACTTCTCCAATTTTTCTCTGACCGTCGCTGCTTTTCCGATTAATATGCTTTTCGCGTTTCTCAAATCAATCGTTTTTCTTTCGGAATTCAGTTGTCAACACTCCCGCATAACCCCAATTTTCCGGTTCGATTTCGTCGATTACGATATGAATATGCTCTGGCTTTTTACCGAGAACGCTTATCAAAGTCTGCGTTATTTCTTCGACAACCCGCTTTTTTTGCTCAACTGAAGTTCCGTCTTTAGTAATTTTTACATTTACATATGGCATAAACTTTTTTTACCCGTCGTGTTTGTTTGCAGTTAATATTTCTTTACGTCATTCCAACCCAGCTTTCGTCCGCCGTTTCGCGCCAGCGGCTGCGAATCGCTTCAAATTCTTCGTCCGGCAAATTTCCGGCTTTGATATAACCGGCGTTTTCCTGCCAGCGCTTCGGCTTTGTCGTGCCGACAATCATCGTATCGACGCCGGGAATCGACATCGTAAAACGCAGCGCCGTCGCTATCGATTCTTCAAACGGCGCTTTCAGAAAATCGAATTGCAGCTTCTGAATTCTATCCCAGTAACCGTGATGATACGAATTTTCCGGCTTTTCACTTGTGCGCCAAACCGCGTTTGCAACCGGACGTTTGGCGATAATTCCCAAACCTTTTTCGGCGGCGAGCGGAATATTTTCGTCAATCGGCGTTTGGTCACAAATGTTGACCGAAGTTTGAAAGCTGTCGAAGACGTTCATTTCGATGGCGACTTTGGCTTCCGCTCTGTCGCCCGAATAACCGATAAATCTGGTATAGCCTTTTTCCCGCGCTCGCTGTAAACCTTCGATTGCATCGCCTTGCCGCAAAATTTCCGCGTCGCAACTGTGCAGTTGAGCGATGTCAACATAATCGGTTTTCAGATTTCTCAAGCTCTGTTCAATGGTTTCAAGAACGCCTTTTTTCGTCCAGTCAAAGCGCGTGAAATTATCGAGCGCGCCGCATTTGGTCAGCAAGTAGAATTCCTTTCGCCGATGTCCGACGGCTTCGCCAATCAATCGCTCGCTCGTCAAATAAGCCGCCGCCGTGTCGATGACGTTTAATCCCGCATCTAATGCCGAATTTAATAATTGATTGACGTTTTCCTGCGTCTGCGCGCCGTCATAGCCGATTTCCGCGCCGCCGAAGCCGAGAACGGAAAATTCCATATCAGTTTTGCCGAATTTTCTCTTTTCCATATTTTTTTAACCACGAATGAACACGAAGTTTTCACGAAGGTTTTTTAAAGTTATTTGCAGAAGCAAAATCAAACCAAAATTACCGGCTGAAAATATTTTGTCTTCCTTAGTGTTTTCTTGGTGTTTATTCGTGGTTTATTTTTTTCCTAATTCTTCCTCAACTTTTGTAATTAAACGCTCGTCTTCCGCCGTTACATCCGGCGCGAAACGGGCGACGATTTCGCCGTTTTTGGCGACGAGAAACTTCTCGAAATTCCACAAAACTTCATTCGGCGTCGAGCGCGTCGAACCGTAACCGGCAAGTTTCGCTTCAAATTCGCCGTCGTTGACATCGGTTTCCGGTTTGGTTTCGGTCAAATATTTGTAAAGCGGATTCTGGTCTTCGCCTTTAACGGAAATTTTCGAGAAAAGCGGAAACTTCACGTTAAAATTCGTCGAGCAAAATTCCTGAATCTCGTTTTCCGTTCCCGGCTCTTGTCCCATAAAATTGTTGGCGGGAAAACCTAAAACTTCAAAACCTTCGTCGTGATAATTCTCATAAAGTTTCTGCAAGCCTTCGTATTGCGGCGTCAAACCGCATTTCGACGCGACGTTGACGACGAGCAAAACCTTGTTTTTATACGCGCCCAAATTCGTCTCCGCGCCGCCGATGGTTTTCACCGGAATTTCATAAATTTCGTTTGCCATTAAATTTTTCTCCTTTAATCTCTTTCTTTTCTGACAATCATCAAGCCGTCGCGCACGGCTAATAAAATGTTGCTGACGCGCTCGTCCGACTGAATTTTTTTATTAAATTCGCTTAAAGCAATCGTGCTTTCGTCATCATTTGTTGCCGCATTTAAAACCTTTCCGCTCCAGAGAATATTATCGGCAATAATGACGCCGTCGATTCTTAATTTCGGAAAAACCAGATTGTAATAATTCAAATAATTCGGCTTGTCGGCGTCGATAAAAATCAAATCGAAAGTTTCGTCGAGCGTCGGTATAATGTCCGAAGCGTTTCCGAGATACGCTTCGATTTTGCTGTAGACCGGCGACTGCGCCCAGAATTCTTTTGCAATCCGCTGCGTTTCCGGCTGAACGTCGAGCGTGATAATTTTCCCGTCTTCACTCAAACCTTCCGCCAGACACATTGCCGAATAACCCGTATAAGTTCCGATTTCCAAAATGCGCTTCGGCTGAATCAGGTTGCTGAACATCGCCAGCAGACGACCTTGATAAAAGCCTGAAAGCATCGATTTATCGGCACGCTCGCCGAAAGTTTTTTCGCGCAGTTTTTCTAAAACTTCGCTTTCGGCGGACGTATATTTTTCCGCGTAATCCTGAACTTCCGGTGAAACGATGTTCATAAAATTTCTCGCTTTTCAAGAATCGCCGTCGAGCTTCGATTCAAAGCGCAGACTGAACAAAGTATTCTTCTCGTCCGTGATTTCCAGAATGTTTTCGCTGCCGTCAACTTCATATTGAACGGCGACGCCGCGCACATTGTCAATCGGGTCGGACATCGTTTCGCCGCTTATCGTGCCGCGCTCGATGACGACTCGCGTTTTTCCGTTTTCTTTACTCAATGCCGCGCCTTTGAAACGTCCTTCTTCTTCTTCGAGCGTCTCGCCGGACGCGAAAAAAATATAAAATCTGGCGCGCCTGTCGCTGTTGCGCGCCGAAAATTCCGTTAGAAAATCTTCCCAGTTGTTTGGTTCAATAGCTTTGCTCATAATTTTTATATTTAACCGACTTTTATTACAATCTTACCGAAATGTTCGCCGCTTTCCATATATTTCAGCGCGTCTTTTGCTTCGCCGAATCCAAAAACTTTATCAATTACCGGCTTTAACGTGTGCTGACAAATCAAGCGGTTCATATCTTCAAACATCTGCCGCGAGCCGACGAAAATTCCCTGCATTTTAACCGCTTTCATCAAAACCGAGCGCAAATCGAATTCGCCCGCGCCCGCTAAAACGCCGATAACGGCAATGTGTCCGCCGAGTTTGACGGCGTTTAAGGATTTCTGCATCGTTCCCGCGCCGCCGACTTCGACAACCGTATCGACGCCCGTTTTTTCGGTCAAATCAAGCACCGCTTTGTCCCAATCGCCGCGCTCTTTATAATTTATCAAATCGCTGGCGCCCAACTCTTTAGCGCGATTCAATTTTTCATTTGAACTCGACGTAATAATCGTGCGCGAGCCGAAAGCGGCGGCAAATTGCAGAGCGAAAATCGAAACGCCGCCCGTGCCTTGCAGTAAAACCGCGCAGTCCGGTTTGATGTTGCCGGAAACCATCAACGCGTTATGTGCCGTAACCGCCGCGCACGGCAAAGTCGCCGCTTCTTCAAAACTTAAATGGTCTGGAATTCTAACCAAGCCGTTTTCGTCAAAAGCGGCGAATTCGCATAAAACGCCGTCCAAATCGCCGCCCAACGCAGTTCTGGCTTTATTAAAATCAATCGCGCCGTCGAGCCAGCCCTGCATAAAAATCGGGCAGACTCTGTCGCCGATTTTCCATTTCGTAACCGAATCGCCGACGGCGACGACTTCGCCCGCGCCGTCCGACAGCGGAATGCGCAGCTTTTTCAGCTTCGGATTATACAAGCCTTTGACCATCATCAAATCGCGGTAATTCAAAGACGCGGCGTGCATTTTCACCAGAACTTCGTTTGCCTCGGGTTTCGGTTCGTTGCGTTCGCCGATTGCCAGGTTTTCAATGCCGAACTCGTTTATTTCGTATGCTTTCATAATTTTTCAGTCGGAGCGCCGGCATCCTGCCCGCGCTCCTTTAAGCTGCCCATTCATCCAGCAAAACTTCAAATTCATTTTGAATCGATTGATTGCCGTCCGCCATATACCAGCGCTGCATTTTTTCCATCATTTCCGGTTTTTCCATTTTTTGCGTTTTCAATTCACGCATATAATCGTCCGCCGCTGCGGGACGCGAACCCCAAACGCCGATTTCGTCCAGAGTTTCCGCGTCCAGACACATCAATTTCGGAATGGCGCGCCCGCCGCTCGTCAAATGTTTGTCTATTAAGTCCAGATTTTCGTCCCGCAAAACGTAGCGCGTTTCGATTTTCGGGTTTTCCGCCGCGATTTTTTCGATAATCGGAATATTCTGCGCCGCGTCGCCGCACCAGCCTTCGGTTATTACCAGCCAAATCAATTTTCTCTGAACCTGTCGCGCTTTTTCTTTAAGCGAATCGTTTAACTCAACCGTTTTTTCCAATCGTTTCATTCGCTGGCGATTGATTTTGCCGTAACCGAACATCGCTTCGGATTGAATCTCGCCCGTCGTTTTGCCTTCAGCCAGAAGTTCGTCAATCAGCTTGATATATTCGGCAAACGTCATCGACTTCTCAATATAGTTTTTCATACGTTTTTTGCCGCGAACAAACACGAAAATTCACGAAAAGTTTTTGGAACAAAAATATTGAAATGAAAACAGATTTGCAAATTTTCTCAATAGTTATTTTGATTTTCTCGGTTTTTAATTTTCGTGTTCTTTCGTGTTTGTTCGCGGCTAATCTTTTATCTCCTCTCAATCAATTCTTCTTTCGGAAAACGCACTTTCGCCAACTTCACCATATAATCGTTTTCGGCGTCGCGGTAACCGACCGCGCAGATAGCGACCGCCGAATAATCTTCGAGACCTAAAATCCGGTTGAATTCGCCGGGATTAAAACCTTCCATCGGGCAAGCGTCGATATTTAAAAGCGCCGCCGTCTCCAACAGAAATCCAAGCGTGATATAAGCCTGGCGCGAGTTCCACGTTTCGATTGTGCCGTCGGCGACGGCTTTGTTGACCGAGCCTTTTATCGCATTTTCATAATCGGCAAGCTGTTCGCGCGGCTGATTGCGCGCTTCCATATTGAGCCGTATAAACGCTTCGACATCGGCTTCGGTCAAAACTTTTTTATAAGTAACGACGACCAGATGCGAGCAGTCGGCAATCTGCGTCTGTCCGTAAGCCGCCGGCGTCAATTCCTTTTTCAAATTCTCGTCCGTAACGACGATGAATTTATACGGCTGCAAACCGTAGCTCGACGGCGCTAAAATCAACGCCTGTTCGAGCGTGTCCCAATCTTTGTCGGAAACTTTTCTGCCCGCGTCGAATTTCTTGACCGCGTATCGCCAGTGTAATTTCTCCAAAATCGTTTCGTTTGAAACCGGATTATTATTCGTTTCCTTTGTAGTATCTGCCATTTTCTATTTTCTCCCGTTTTACTTTTTTGTAGCCGCAACGGTTACAATTAAAATAAAAAAAATTTCAGGCTTTGACGCCTTCAATCATTCCAATTATGTCTTTTAACGTATACTGCGCCAGTTTTTCTTCAATCGATTTGTCGATTTCCTTCTGCAAACCGCACAAAATCGCTTCGATATTTTTCCCGACCGGACAATCCTGATTCGGCGTCTTCGGATGCGGCGAAAAAATATCGCCGTGCGAAACCGCCTGATAAATTTCCGACAGCAGAATATTTTCCGGCTGCCGCGTCAGACAAGTTCCGCCCGACGCGCCGACCTGCGAGACGACGAGACTGGCTTCCTGCAAACTGCAAAACAGACGACGAATAACCACCGGATTCGTATTAACGCTCCGCGCTATATAATCCGATTTAACGCGCCCGTCGCAGCCTTTCTGCGCCAGCATCGTTAAAACGTGAACCGCGATTGAAAATCTGCTGTTGCTCGCCATAACTGTAACAATCTTAGTTACAAAGAAAATCTTTGTCAAGTGTTGTGAAATTAAGTTTAACGAACCTTGCCTGTAAAGCTATTGCGCGTTTTGCTCACGTCTTCTCAAATAAAGGTTAATAGCTAAACCGGCGATGCCGTTTAGAACCATCACCGAATTAGTGAAAATAAAAACCCAATTTCCGACCAGATAACTGTAAACGGCAAAACCGATTGATGCGGCAATCTGCCCGACGAAAAGCCATTTCGAGACGCCTTCGCTTTTGCCTTCCTTCCATTGTTTATAAACCTGTTTGGCGATTGTGATAATCAAAATCAGGGAGCTGACCCAACCGATTACTTCCGTCATAAATCGTCGAGAGAGAGAAAAAGAAACGGCGAAATTCGTTCGCCGTTTCGGTTATAAGTAAATTAAAGAATTTGCCGCCGCCGGTTATCGTCGCCGTCTTCGTCTGCGGGCGGCTCTTCGATTGCCGCGCGCGGCAGACGGTCGGGCGGCGTCGGACTTTCTTCTTTCGGCTGTTCGACATCAGTATTCGGAAAATCCGAATGACTGCCGAAATCGCCGTCATCTTCGACTGAATTTACGTCCGGGTTTGGAATATTCTGCACGTCCTGCATACGTCTTAGTTCTCCTTTTGTTGAAATTTAAACGGATTCGAGCAAACGCCGTGCCTTTTTTTAATTGAAGTTTATACAGTCGAAAATTAAACGGCTTAAGAAAATTTTTATTGTCGAAAGTGAAAAGACAGGCGAAAGTTTTGTATCGAATCAAGGCAGCGGAAAATTTTATTTGCGGACGAAATCTTTCAATTCATTCAGCGAATTGTCCGAGACGAGTCGAAACGGGCGAACTCTTAAATCGCCGTCCAATTCTTTTGCCGTCAGCGAATCGCAGATTATCATCGAAGCGTTTTTTAGACCTTTTTGCCAATTTGCATCCTTTGTCGAACGAAGAAGAAGCGAATCGGCTTCGACATTCGCCGCGACGAGAACGGTTTTCGCCAGCGTTAGAAAATCGTTCCAGCCGGAAATAACGGCGATTAAATCGTCTGTTTGCGGGCGCGTCTCATCTTTCATCGAACCGGAAACTGAGCGCGCGATTAAAAAAACACGCGCTTTTCCGGTTGGCAAAACACTTTCCAGATTAGGTTTTTCGTCCGCCATTGCCGCGACAATCCAGTTTGTCGTCAGGTATTTATTTTGAAATTCTTCCAGATTAACGCCGACAACTTGAAAATCCGTCGCCGCGTCGATTTCTTCGACTAAAATCGCGCGCAAATTTTCGTCCGGTTCGATAACCAAGACTTTCTCCGGCGCTTGCGCGGCAAGCCATTTGTGCAGATGTTTTTCGATTTCATCTCTCGAAAAGCCGCGAGATTGAGCGTTTCTAAAAAATTCGCCGACCAGCAAATCAAGTTCAAATTCGCCGCCCGCATTTTCGCGCTTCGCATCGCAAACGTAAAAACCGCTGCCCTTTCTAAATTCAATTAAACCTTTTTCCGAAAGTTTTTGGTAAGCCGAAGCGACTGTGTTAGCGTGAATCTGAAAACGCCGTGCCAGCTCGCGTGTGCTTGGAACGCGCTCGCCGGCAGGCAAATCGCCGCTGATAATTCCGAGCGTCAACTGCGTGATAAGCTGCTCGCCGATTGGAATTTCCGAGTTTTTCGAGAGCCAGATTTTCATTTGATTTTAGCCGCGAAAAATTATTAGCCGCGAACAAACACGAAAATTCACGAACAAAGGAAAATCAAAAAGCAAGTAAATCGTTCAGGACTTTCTCACCGGGAGCGCGGGCATCCTGCCCGCAAAGACTGCGCGAGCAATCTAAAACGCTTTGTAAAACCCAATGTTAATTTTTATCTAAACTTTGGGCGAACGCCTGGAGCGTTCAAGAGCGGGCAGGATGCCCGCGCTCCGACAAAGACGCTTCAAATTTGAGAAAGTCCTGTCGTTTTTAGATTTTATGTTATTTCGATTTCTTTTCGTGTCCTTTCGTGTTTGTTCGTGGCTAATCTCCCAAAACGTGCTTCATCGCCTCGTCGAGATTGGTATATCTAAATCGGTATCCGGCGTCTTCGAGACGTTTCGGCACGGCTCGCGTGCCTTGCAGTAATAAAGTTTCGCCCATTTCGCCGAACATCAGCTTTATCGCAAATTCGGGAATCGGCAAAATCGTCGGACGATTTAGAACTTTGCCGAGCGCTTTTGTAAATTCTTCGTTCGTTACCGGCGTCGGCGCGGTCAGATTAAACGCGCCGCGCAGATTTTCGTTGTCGAGAAAGAAATTGATTATCGAAATTATATCGTCGAGCGCAATCCAGCTCATCCATTGTTTGCCGCTCCCGACCGTTCCGCCGACGCCGAACTTAAAAGGCGTCAGCATTTTCTCCAGCGCGCCGCCGTCTTTCGCTAAAACCACGCCGATTCGCATACAAACCACGCGCGCGAAACTTTCGGCTCGCATCGCCTCGCGTTCCCATTCGGCGCACACTTCCGGCAGAAACCCCGCGCCCGCCGTGCTGTCTTCGGTGCAGATTTCATCTCCACGATTGCCGTAAAAACCAATCGCCGAAGCAGAGATAAAATGTTTCGGCGGATTTTTCGTCTTTGCCAGCGCCTCAACCAGAACCTTTGTTCCGACCGTCCGGCTTTCCTTAATTTTCCGTTTCTTTTCGTCCGACCAATTTTCCGACGCGACATTATCGCCCGCCAAATGCACGACCGCGTCAAAATTTTCAAGTTTCAATTGCTCGCCGTCGCTAAAACCTTTCGCCGCGTCCCATTGAATCTCAACAGAACTTTGCGTAGCTTTCCGAACCAGCCGATAAACTTCGTCGCCTTTCGCTTCCAAAGTCGGAATTAAATGCGTTCCGACAAGACCGCTCGCGCCTGAAATTAAAATTTTCATACTATATTTTCGCTCACAAAATTAATTTTGACAGGAGTATTTTTCGCTTTTCATTGTTACTTTGCCGCTTCTTCACGTTTTCCCTGCAAATCGCGTCGAACGAATTGAACCATTTGGCGAATTTCTTTTTCGGAAAGCTGATTTTTGAACGCGGGCATCGGGAGTTTGCCTTCTTTTATCTGATTGTAGATTTGTTCTTCGGTCAATTTTTCGGCGTCGCCGTAACGCAGGGAAGGAATCAGCGTGCCGTCCGCCAATTGCTTGCCGTTGGCTTCCTGCCCGTGGCAGACGGCGCAGTTTTGGCGAAAGATTGACGCTTCGTAGGCTTTGCTGTCGGTAATATTAAATTCGCGGCGCGTCGGGCTGCCGCTGGAGCAAGCAATGACGGCAAAAGCGGCGAATAAGCAAACAATAGTAAATTTCAGTTGAAACATTTACAGATTACGATTCAAACTCCGAACGCGAAATTTCCGATTGGCGAATAATTGACATCAAAGTTCCGATTCTTATTTCCGAACGGAACAGGAACGGTTACAGTCGAGTTTTCGATTGCCTTTTGCATAATCGCGTAGCTTCCCTTTTGACGAATTTGAACGAATCCGTGTTTCGCCAAAATTTTACAAACTTCCCGCCCTGAAAAATTACGCAATCTGCCCAACTTCGACCTCCAAAGGCGTAATATAAATTTCGGAATTCAATCTTTGTGAAATCTCATTCGGATGCGCTGTTTCAAAAAACAATTCAACCGCTTCGCGCAAGTTCCCTCTTGCTTCTTCGACCGTATCGCCCTGGCTGGCGATGTCCAATTCCGAACAAATCGAAACAAAGCCGTCATTTTCGCGCAAAATCGTCGCCGTCAAAGTTTTTAACATTTAATATTTTCTCCTTATTTAATCGCGCCTTGAATCGGGCTTGATGCCGATGCGTAAAGGCGTTTCGGCATTCTGCCTGAAAGATAGCCGAGTCGTCCGGCTTGGACGGCGAGTTTCATTGCCGTCGCCATCTGCGCCGCGTCTCTCGCTTCGGCGATTGCCGTGTTCATTAAAATCGCATCCGCGCCGAGTTCCATTGCGATTGCCGCGTCTGAGGGAACGCCGACGCCTGCGTCAACGATGATTACGGCGTCGGGCAATTGCTCGCGCATAATTCTCAAGTTCGACGGATTCTGCACGCCCATTCCCGAACCGATAGGCGCGGCGAGCGGCATCACGCACGGACAGCCGATGTCGAGCAGTTTTTTCGCCATTATTAAATCGTCGGAGAAATACGGCATCACGATAAAATCTTCTTTGACGAGAACGCGCGCGGCTTCGAGCGTCTGTTCGTTGTCGGGCAGAAGCGTAATTTTATCGCCGATAACTTCGAGCTTTATCCAGTCGGTTTCGAGCGCTTCACGCGCCAGCCGCGCCGTGCGAATCGCGTGTTCGGCGTCGTAACAACCCGCCGTGTTCGGCAAAATCTGCATCTCCGGCGCGAGATAATCGAGAAAAGATTCGGTCGCTCTATCGAGCGGCACGCGATTAACCGCAACCGTTACCATTTCCGCGCCCGATGCCAGATGCGCCTGCTGCATTTCCTGATGCGAGCGGTATTTTCCCGTTCCGATGATAAAGCGCGACGTAAAAGTTTTTCCGGCTAAATTGAATGAATCAGTCATATAAGTTCGGTTCAAGGTTCAAAGTTTAAGAAAAGATTATTTCCCGCAAAGGCGCAAAGCGCGCAAAGTTTTTCCTTAAATAAAATTCTAACAAAAAATGACGCAAAAGAAATGCGGACTGAAAAATGTTTCAATCCGCAGCTTTGAACTTTGAACTTTGAACCGAATCAGCCGCCGCCGACGAAATGAATAATCTCGATTTTATCGGCGTCGTTAATTTTTATAGTTTCCCAATCTTTTTTGCGGACGACTTCTTTATTTAATTCGACGGCGATGCGTTCACGCGGCATCGACAGATGCGCGAGCAGTTCGGTTAAATTAAATACGTTCGGAATTTCTCTGCTCTCGCCGTTGATAAAAACTTTCATAAAAATTTGAATAGATAGTAAGTGATAAATGAGAAGAATTTTTCCTTCTCTTACTTACTATTTTAACCTTGCCGAATGACGCGCCGCAGTTCGGCTTCTTCGCCGTCGCTCATCGCTTTTATTAGAATCGCCGCGCGTCCGCTTTTGAAGTTCGGGAGTTGCAAATGAATCGACGCAACGCCTTTATCGTCGGTTTTGGCGTGAAAAATCAGCGGGCGAAACGCCGCGCCCAGAACTTTGACCATAATATGCGCGGCGCTTATGCCGTTTTTGCTGTTTCCGCTCCGCACTATAACGTTGACGGTTTTTCGCTCGCCGCCTTTGAAAGTGATGCCGGTCGGCAGTTCTATCTTTAATTTTCCCGGCGCGCTTTGTTCGGTTTTGGCAAAATCGGTGATAATCTCGACGGCTTCGGCGGGCAGAATCATCTCTTCTTCGACGATTTGAACCGCTTCGATAATCGGCTCGTCTTCAAGAATATTGATTGGAAAATCCCAGATTATTTCGTCCCTCAGCTTCGGATTTTTCGCCGCCGTTCGCTCTCCGGCGATAATTTTCGGCAGGTCGAGTTCGATTTCTTTTATTTGATTGCCCGGCTGAAACTTTTCCCTGAGAATCTGCGGTAAAGGAATTTCCTGATTAGCAGATTTTGGCTGCGGCAATGAGGAAGCAGTTTCGCTCTTTTGCGCCGCGATTTCCGTTACACGGCTTGTCTGCTTGATTTCCCTTTGCGCGACCAGCCCTTTTTGACGCGAAGCCGATTCCTTCATCGTCATTCGCTTCAAATCCTCGATTCTGCCGGCGCTGACGGCGGCGCACATTAACTTGTGCTGTTTTTGCAGTCTGTCAATCAGCGCTTTTTCATCAAATACCGGAACGAGCAAATCATCGTAAGGCGAGCGTTTGCTTGCCAGAATCGTGCCGCGATTATAGACCAGGGATAAAATCAGCGGCGTCGCCACGCCTTTATCTTCGGTCTGGACGTGATACGTTACGCCTTTATATTCGATGTCTGTATTAAATCCGGTTATCACAATTTTGTCCGTAAACGGGCGAGAGAAGGAACGGCAAACGCCGGTCAAAAACGGGTCATCTATGAAATTAACACAGGCATTTAACGGCGGTCAACGAATAAAGAGTTATAGAGTTTACAGTGTTTGCGTAGTTTGCGGAGTAAAAGAAATTCCTCTAGCTTTACAAACTTTATAAAGTCTGCAAACTCTGTAAATTCAATCGCCTTGACACCAATTCGGGCTTAACTTACGATTGAGCTTGTGCCATAATTCTCAATCTTTTAAGTTGTCGATTCTGTTGATTATATTATTTTTTTGATACCATAGAACCAGATAAGGAAAAACGATTTGTATGTCCGAGTTTAATCTGTTCGATTATGCGCCGATTGCCGTAATGTTTATCGTAGCACTCGGTTTTGCCGCCAGTCAGATTGTGGTTACGCAGCTCGTCGGTCCGCGCAAAAGAACCGCCGTCAAGCTGATGCCGTATGAGTGCGGAAAAGATCCGGTAGGATCGGCGCGCGACCGCTTTTCGGTTAAGTTTTACACGGTCGCCGTTATATTTCTGCTGTTCGATATTGAAGTGTTGTTTATGATTCCGTTTGCCGTCGCCTTCAAAACTTTGCTGGCGGCGCAAAACGTCGGCGGCGCGGCAGCCTACGGCACAATCGCGTTTTTGGAAATTTTAGTTTTTATCGCGACGCTGATTGTCGGATACATCTACGTTTGGAAAAAAGGCACTTTCGATTGGGGCGTTCAGGCTCGCGCCGAAGCCCGCGCCGAAGCTCACGAATTAACAACCAGAAAACAGCAGCGCATTCAGACCTTAAAGAATGCCGCCTAGAATTTGGAGTTGAAATTATGGGATTAGAGAATACAATTTTTGAATCGCTGCCCGATGTTCTTACCGTCAGGCTCGATGCGGTAGTCAATTGGGCGAGAAAATCATCTATCTGGCCTGCCACGTTCGGGTTGGCTTGCTGCGCCATCGAGATGATGAACACGGTTTCCTCGCGCAACGACCTTTCGCGTTTCGGCGCGGAAACCTTTCGCGCTTCGCCTAGACAAGCCGACGTAATGATTGTTTCGGGGCGCGTATCGCGCAAGATGGCGCCGGTTCTGCGCCGCATTTACGACCAGATGCCGGAGCCGAAATGGGTGATTTCGATGGGCGCGTGCGCCACGTCCGGCGGCGTTTTCGACAATTATGCGATTGTGCAGGGCGTCGATAAAATCGTTCCCGTCGATGTTTATGTTCCCGGCTGCCCACCGCGCCCGGAAATGCTGATTCACGCGATTATGATGCTTCAGGACAAGATTATGAACGAATCGGTCAAAGACCGCCGCGACACGTTCGAGCCGGAATCGCGCGTGTCAATCGTTCCGGGAACTTTGCCCGTTACGATGGGCAGCGAATCGGAAACCGCCGCCAAGCCGACGACGACGCGCCCGTATTCGATTGCTTCGCGCCACGAAAGAAGAAAATCCTCTTAAATTTTTTGTGCAGTTATTTTCTATTTGTTATGACCGAAAAAGCGTTAGAGTTTGTCGAAAAATTAAAAGCTGAAAATCCGGCGTGGATAGCCGACTTTAAAGACGCGCGCGGCGAAATTACGGCTTACGTTCCGCGTGAATCGATTGTCGATATTTGCCGGACGCTGAAATTCAATCACGGCTTCGATATGCTCGCCGATTTGTGCGGCGCGGATTCGGGTCCCGAAGAAGACCCGCGTTTTGAAGTCAATTATCATTTATTTTCGACCAAACATTTCACGCGCCTGCGTCTGAAAGTTCTCCTTAGTGAAGATGAGCCGAGTGTTTCAACCGTCGTCGGCGTCTGGAAAACGGCGGACTGGCACGAACGCGAAACTTTCGATATGTTCGGCGTAATTTTCGACGGACATCCGAATTTAACGAGAATTCTGCTGCCGTCGGATTTCGACGGACACGCGCTTCGCAAAGATTATCCGCTGCGCGGATACGAGCCGTATAGTTTAACCTAATTTAGGTGTTAGGGTTTAGCTTTTATACTGAACACTGACTGCCGACTACTAAAAAAATGAGCGTTGCAGTAGAAAATTTATCGAGTAAATTTGAAGTCGTCGACCAGCCGCTTGAATCGCAGATGACGCTTTCGATGGGACCTCAGCACCCTTCGACGCACGGCGTTCTGCGCCTCGAACTCCAGCTTGACGGCGAAATGGTTATCCGCGCCGTTCCCGACATCGGTTATTTGCACACGGGAATGGAAAAGCTGTTCGAGTATAAAAAATATCAGCAAGGCATTGTTATTACCGATAGAATGGATTATCTGAATCCGCTCGGCAACAATCTGGCGTATGTAATGGCGGCGGAAAAGTTGCTCGATTTGGAAATCCCCGAACGCGCGCAGGTTATTCGCGTGATGTTTTGCGAGCTTCAAAGAATCGCGTCGCATATGGTCTGGTTGGGAACGCACGCGCTCGACATCGGCGCGATGAGCGTTTTCTTTTACTGCTTTCGCCAGCGCGAAAAGATTTTAAATTTAATCGAAGCCGCGTCGGGCGGACGAATGACGCCGAGCTATTTTCGTATCGGCGGTTTGATGATGGATTTGCCCGCCGGTTTTGACCGCCGCGTTCGTCAATTTTTGGAAGATTTTCCCGCCGCGATGTCGATGTTTGAAACGCTCGTTACCGGAAATACTTTGTGGCAAAGCCGCACCAAAGGCATCGGCGTTATCACTGCGGAAGAAGCGATTGATTGGGGTTTGACCGGACCGTGTTTGCGCGGCAGTAATGTCAATCTGGATTTGCGGCGCGACAATCCGTATTCGGGTTATGAAACTTACGATTTTGAAGTTCCCGTCGAACCGGACGGCGACGTTTGGGCGCGCTTCCGCGTTCGGATGCGCGAGCTTTACGAATCATATAAAATCGTTCGCCAAGCTGTAGACCGCCTGAAACCGGGACCGATTAAAGCCGACGCGCCGAAAGTCGTTCTTCCCGACCGCGACGATATGCGAAAACATATGGATTCGCTGATTCACCATTTTCTAATCGTCGCCGAAGGTTTTTCGATTCCCGAAGGCGAAGTTTATATGCCGATTGAAGCGTCGAAAGGCGAACTCGGCGTCTATATGAAAGCGGACGGCTCGCCGAAACCGGCGCGCGTTCATTTCCGCGGACCGAGTTTCGTCAATCTTTCGGCTCTGCCCGTGATGAGCGAAGGCGAAATGGTCGCCGACGTTGTTGCGATTATCGGCTCGCTCGATATTGTTTTGGGAGAAATCGACAGATAATATTCGAGGAAGTATGACGGATACTCAGGAAAAAGAACTCTTTAATACTCTCGCCGTTTTGGTTACCGGAGTTCGGGCAATCAAATCGGACGTTGTGGACATTAAAACGGATGTTCAGGAAATTAAAGAAACGCAAAACGAGCATTCTCTAATTTTGAATGAGCATTCTCGGATTTTGGATGAGCATTCTCTAATTTTGAATGAGCATTCTCGGATTTTGGATGAGCATTCTCTAATTTTGAATGAGCATTCTCGGATTTTGGATGGGCATTCTCTAATTTTGAATGAGCATTCTCGGATTTTGAATCGTTTAGATGCGAAAACAGACAGCATTGCCGAAACGGTTATAGCGAACGACAAGCGTTTGACGGCGGTCGAAAAGGACGTTTCAAATCTGCGCGACGGCGTTCATTAACATTCACGACGGAATTAACGGATTTAATTTTAAGGCTTGAAAGATTAATAGAAAACGTATTTGCACAAATTATGTCAACGGCAGCAGTTCCGACAGACTACACAAATCAAGTTGTTTATACCGAAGAGGCTGCGAGTTTTTCGCCCGAAGTTTTGGCGGAAATCGACGCGCACATCGCAAAATATCCGCCCGAAAGAAAACGTTCGGCGCTGATTCCGATTTTGCTGCTCGTCATCCAGCGCGAGCGCGGCTACGTCGATAACGCGGGCGTCAATTATCTGGCGCAAAAACTCGAAGTCGAAGTAACCGACATCTGGGAAACGGCGACGTTTTACTCGATGTTCAATATGCGTCCCGTCGGACGACATCATTTGCAGATTTGCAAAACGCTGTCGTGCAAAATTATGGGCGAGCCGCAGATTACCGAACACATCTGCAATCGTCTGGGAATTCACGCCGGAGAAACGACGGCGGACGGAAAATATACGGTTTCGCTGGTCGAATGTTTGGGAAGCTGCGGCACAGCGCCGATGATGCAAATCGGGTTCGATTATCACGAAGATTTAACAATCGAAAAGGTTGATAAGTTAATGGATTCATTAAAATAAATTTATTTTAGTTCCTTTTTATGGAAATCAAAGCAATCGGCTGCGAACCGTTACAGCTCAAGCGAATGCACACAAAAGACGGGCATACGCTCAAGGTTTATCAGGAAACCGGCGGTTACGCGAGTCTTAGAAAAGCGCTCGGAATGACGCGCGACGAAATTATCAACGAAGTCAAAGCGTCGGCTCTGCGCGGGCGCGGCGGCGCGGGTTTTCCGACCGGAATGAAATGGTCGTTCGTGCCGAAAGATTCGCCGAAGCAGAAATATATCGTCTGCAACGCCGACGAAAGCGAGCCGGGAACATTCAAAGACCGTTATTTGCTCGAACGTGACCCGCACGCGCTTATCGAAGGAATGCTTATCGGCGCGTTCGCTTTAGGAGCAAGCGCCTGCTACGTTTATTTTCGCGGCGAATATAATTATTTAATCGATATAATGGACGCGGCAATCGAAGAAGCGCGAGCCGCCGGAATCGTCGGCAAAAACATTTTGGGTTCGGATTTATCGTGCGAAGTTTACACGCACACGGGCGCGGGCGCTTACATTTGCGGCGAAGAAACCGCGCTTCTTTCGTCTTTGGAAGGTTATCGCGGACACCCGCGAATGAAGCCGCCGTTTCCGGCAATCGAAGGTTTATACGCTTCGCCAACGGTTGTCAACAACGTCGAAACTCTAACCGCCGTTCCGCAGATTATCGAAATGGGCGGCGAAAATTGGCGCAATTTGGGAACCGAAAAATCGGGCGGCACGAAATTGTGGTCTGTGTCGGGACACGTCAGAAAACCGGGCGTTTATGAGTTGCCGATGGGCTACGCCGATTTAGAAAAATTCATAATGGAAGACTGCGGCGGAATGCTGCGCGACGACAAAAAACTGAAAGCCGTAATTCCAGGCGGCTCAAGCGTTTACATTATGAACGCCGAACAAATCGTCGGCAAAAAAGTTTTGATGGATTACGAAGGTCTCGTCGTCGGCGGCTCGATGGTCGGTTCGGGCGGTTTTATCGTGATGGACGAAACGGTCGATATAATGGAATCGACGAAGAATCTGACCGAATTCTACAAGCACGAATCGTGCGGTTGGTGTACGCCGTGCCGCGAAGGAACCGACTGGCTTTTAAAGGTTTTCAACCGCGTCGCAACCGGCGGCGGGCGACCGGAAGACGCGCAATTATTATTGGACATTTGCGACAACATCGAAGGAAAATCGTTTTGCCCGCTCGGAGACGCCGCAGCGTGGCCTATCCAAAGCGCGATAAAACGATTTCCCGAAGATTTCAAAAAACATTTACTGCGACAAGATTTTGCTCCGGCGGAAGCCGAAGCGCAGAAATTCTAAAAATAAAACAGATAAAAAAGAGGTAAAACAAAATGGGTAAAGGCGATAAAAGAAGCAGGCGCGGAAAGATTTTTGCGGGAAGTTACGGCAAGACGCGCCCGAAGAAAAAGAAAAACTCGGCGACGAATAAACAAACTAATGCCGAAACGACCACCAAAGAGTAGAATTTAACAGCAGTATTAAAGTTAAAAAATGCCAACAGAAACTATCAAAGTTACCATCAACGAACAGGAATTCGAGGTTGACAAAGGCGCGCGCCTGATTGACGTGTGCCGGGAGAAAGCCTTTAACATTCCGTCATTTTGCTATTACGGCGACCTCGCGCTTCAAGCGTCGTGCCGGATGTGTCTGGTTCGCATCGAAAAAATGCCGAAACTTCAGACTTCCTGCACGATAACCTGCACCGACGGGATGATTGTAACGACGCAGAGCGAAGAAATCGAAAAAGCGCAGCGCGCGATGTCGGAATTTCTGCTTGCCAATCACCCGCTCGACTGCCCGGTCTGCGACCGCGGCGGCGAATGCGAATTGCAGGAAATGGTGATGGATTGGGGCGATGTCGAAGAGCGCTTTGTCGAACCGAAAAACGCCCAGCCGGAAAAGTTCCTCTCGCCGGTTGTCGCCAACGACCCGCAGCGCTGTATTTTGTGCAAACGATGCACGAGAGTTTGCGACGAATGGATGGGCGAAGACGCCATCGAAGCCGGAAATCGCGGCGTCAATACGGTTATCGGCACATATGGCGGCTGGCTCGGCTGTTCGCAGTGCGGAAACTGTATCGAAGTCTGCCCGACCGGAACGCTCCTCGACGGAACTTATCGCCACGAAACGCGCCCGTGGGAATTAGACCAGACGGTCAGCACAGACCCGTATAGTTCGGACGGAATGCAGTTGAGTCTCGGCGCGCGCGGCGGAAAAATTCATCGCATCGTCGCCCGCGACCGTTACGTTGACGGTTTGAACGGCGAATTTCTCGACGTTAAATCGCGTTTCGGACACGGCTTCGTCAATCACGAAGACCGCATAAAGACGCCGCTTATTCGCTACACCAAAGGCGGAAAACTGATTCCTTCGACGTGGGACGACGCGATTCATTTTGTTGCCAATAAATTTAAAGAATCAGCCAATATCGGAGTCGTCGCAACGGCGCGATTGACAAACGAATCGGTTTTCACCTTAAAACGATTTGCCGGAGAAGTCGCCGGAAACGATAATTTCGCCGTTTCCGACGCTTACGATTTAGCGCCGGTTTTCGACAATTTGAGCGTTCCGCTCTGCACGCATAAAGAGATTCGCCACGCCAAAACGATTCTGCTTATCGGCGGCGAACCTGAAGAAGAACAAACATTTACGGGCAAACAAATTCGTCAGGCAGTCAGAAACGACGGCGCGAAATTTATCGTCGTTCACGATACGACGATTCGGATGACCGAGCAGGCGACGCAGTTTATCCATATCAACAAAGGCTCGTTCGACGCTTTCGCGCTTGCTTTCGCGGATAAATCAGAGGCGACGCTTTTGAAAAAAATCGGCGCGGCGCAAAGCGAAATCGACGAATTATTAAAAACAATCGGCGAAACCGAAGGCGATTTTATCATAATGCTCGGCAGAGATTTATCCGCCGAAGCGCAGGCGATTATCGCCAACTCAGCCGCGAATTTCAGTTCGGAAAATCGCCGCGTTTTGCTTCATCCGCTGCCGCTTTACAATAATTCAGTCGGCGCGAACGATATGAGCGCGGGCAAAAAATCGCTCGCCGAAGTCTTAAAAAATCCCAAAACTCTTTTAATCGGCGGAAGTTTGCAGGAAAGCGACGCGAAACTTCTGACAAACAAAGATTTTATCGTCGTGCAGGAAATGTTTGAAACGGCGACGACCGATTACGCCGACGTTGTGCTTCCCGCCGCGAGCTTTGCCGAAGTTGACGGAACATATACCAACAATTCGGGTTTTGTCCAGCGAGTTCGCCAGTCGATCGAGCCGGTCAATCAATCGAAAGCCGATTGGGCGATAACGTCGATGATTGCCAGAGAAATGGGCGTCGATTTCGGCTACAATTTCGCGGCGACGGCGGTTTTCAAACAAATTGCCGACGCGATTCCGGCTTATGAAGGAATTCGCTACCCGCACTTAAAGGACGAATCGCGTCCGGTCAAAGTCAAACACCAGATTGCCGGAAAACGCGATTTGAGTATTGAAATTGAAACATTGCGGCAAAAAGTCGAAGCGATGCCGGACGAGCCGGGCAAAAACACTGAAAAGCCGAGAGTCGGGCATAAACTGCACCGTTTGACGACGCTGACGAGTAAAACGCCGCAGTTTCATTTATTGGCGCACGGCAATCCGAAACCGGAAAATCTATTGGTTTCGCCGCTCGTCCAATTTAATCTGGACGGCACGCCGCGCCGTGAAGAAATTGCCGTCGCAGTTAATCAGACGGATAAAATTTCAGATGTCAAACGCACCGTCGGCGAACCTATCGACGGAAAGGTTTAGCGGATTTTATGAAGTATCGCGTTACAATCGAACAGGACGAAGACGGCGTTTATATCGCCGAAGTTCCTTCGCTTCCGGGCTGTATTACACAAGGCGCGACGCGGGGCGAAGCGGTTGAAAATATCAAAGAAGCGATTGAACTTTATCTGGAAAGTTTGGAAGCGCGCGGCGAGCCGATTTCGCCACCGATTTGGGAAGAAATCGTCGAGGTTGCGGCTTGAGCGAGATTCCGCGCGTTTCGGGACGCGAAACCGTTAAGGTTTTACGAAAAATCGGCTAAGAATTTGACCGGCAGCGCGGCAGTCATATTATTTTACGGCAGAGCGTTTCTCCGTTTCGTCGGGTCGTCGTTCCCGACCACAAGGAAGTAGCGAAAGGGACTTTGCGCGGAATCGTCAAACAAGTCGGTTTGACGGTCGATGAATTCAGAAATTTATGGAAGCTATCGTAAAATCAATGTTCCCGCTGGTCGTGCTGTTCGGCGCGGCGACCGTTGCGTTCGGCGTCGTGATGATGATTGTCGCCTACACCGTGCTGGCGGAACGCAAAGTTTTGGGCTGGATTCAGGGACGCATCGGACCGAATCGCGTCGGACCTTGGGGAATGATGCAGCCGTTTGCCGACCTTTTAAAATTTATTTTTAAGGAAGACATCGTTCCCGACAAATCGACGCGCTTCGTTTATTTTCTCGCGCCGATTATCGCCGTAACCTGCGCGCTGATGCCGATGATTGTTTACCCGTTCGGTCCGGCGATAACCAATGTCGATTTGAGTTTTCTGCCCTACGGTTTGGGCGACGGCATCAAGCGGATTCCTTTGACGATTGCCCAAATCGATGTCGGCGTGTTGTTTGTTCTGGGCATTACGTCAGTCGGCGTTTACGGCATCGCGCTTGCCGGTTGGTCTTCAAACAACAAATACAGTTTGATGGGCGGTCTCCGTTCGTCGGCGCAGATGATTTCTTACGAGCTGGCGATGGGCGCGTCGGTTATCGGCGTCGTGATGCTTGCCGGAACGCTCGATTTAAACGGCATTATTTACGCGCAGATGGCGTCGCCGTTTCGCTGGTTTATTATTCCTCAGTTTATCGGTTTCATCGTCTTTTTGATTGCCGCGTTTGCCGAAACGAACCGCGTTCCGTTCGATTTGCCCGAAGCCGAAACCGAGCTTGTCGCCGGTTTTCACACCGAATATTCGGCGCTCAAATTCGCGCTCTTTTTTATGGGCGAATACGTCAATATGTTCACCGTTTCGGTAATGTGCGCGACGCTCTTTCTGGGCGGCTGGTATATTCCCGGCTTGAGCCATATTGTCGCCGTCGGTTCGATTGCCTACGCGCTTTTGAGCGTCGTCGGTTTTATATTGAAAATTTGCGCGTTTCTATTCTTTTACATCTGGATTCGCGGAACGCTGCCGCGTTTTAGATTTGACCAATTGATGAATTTCGGCTGGAAATTCCTATTGCCCGTCGCGCTGGCGAACGTAATTTTAACGATAGTTTTAGTTTATTTTTTGAACGGATAAAAGGATGACGGATTTATTTATCCTTCATCCTTTATCCCTTATCCTTTAAAGAATGGTTACTTCCGCTTTATTTTTTCTGTTCGCGGGTTTGGCAATCGCTTCGGCGATTTCGCTCGTCTATCACAAAAATCCGCTTTACTCGGCGATTTCCCTTGTGGGTGTGCTGATTTCGCTGGCGTGCGTTTACGTTCTGCTCGCCGCGCCGTTTATCGCCGCCGTGCAGATTTTGATTTACGCGGGCGCGATTATGGTGCTGGTCGTTTTCGTCATTATGCTTTTAAATTTGGACGAAGACACGACGCTCGGACGATTAAAACATTTATACGCCGTCGGCGCTGGTCTGGGCGTGATTCTGCTGGCGCAGACGTTTTTTATTTTCTATGCCGTCAGCCGCAAGCCGAATCAGTATATCGAAGTTGACGAAACGGTCGGGAAAACCTTGAGCATCGGGACAGGAATGTATACCGAATATCTTCTGCCGGTCGAGATTGTCGGGATTTTGCTGCTGATGGCAGTTGTCGGCTCGGTGATGCTGGCGCGTCGTCTGAAACAGCCGCAGCTTGAATTAGTTGTCGATAACGAACTGGAGCGACGCGGCGAAGGCGAAATAAAGGACGAATTTCGCATCAGACACTAAACGAGTAAGTTATTAATAAAATGCCCGTTTCGCTCAATCAAATTCTGGAGATGCCGAACGCCGCGATTTTAGCGGAAAAGATTCGGCGCGCGCTCGAAGAAGAAAAAGCCGAACGCCGTCGTTTCTATGAAACCGTTGACGAAAACAAAAAAATGGAGTTTATCAACGGCGAAATCGTTTTCCATTCGCCCGTCAAACTGGAACACAATTCGGCGACCAAACTGCTTTGCAAATTGATTGATACTTTTGTCATAAAACACAATTTCGGTTTTGTCGGCATCGAAAAAATTCTCGTATCCTTGACGCGCAACGATTACGAGCCGGACATTTGCTTTTTCGGACGGGAAAAAAGCGAAAAATTCGAGCGCGGTCAGATGCGTTTTCCCGCGCCGGATTTGGCGGTCGAAGTTTTATCGAAATCGACAGCGGAAAAAGACCGCACGGTGAAATTTCAAGATTACGCGGCGCACGGCGTCGGCGAATATTGGATTATCGACGCCGAGAACGAAACAATCGAACAGTATTTTCTGCGCGGCGAAGAATATGAGCTTTTACTAAAAGCCAAAGACGGAACGATTCAAAGCGTCGTTCTGCCCGATTTCAAAATTCAAATTCGCGCCGTATTTGACGAAAAAACGAATCTGGAAGAATTAAAAAGGCTGATTTAGATTTTGTCATTAGTCAATTGTCCTTCGTCGTTCGCAAAAATCAGACTAAGGACTAAGGACTAAGGGCTAAGGACTTAAGACAATGGAACCGAGTTTAGCGACATACTTAGCACTTTCAGGAATTTTATTTACCATCGGCGCGACGGGCGTGATTTTTAAACGCAACGCCATCGGAATGTTTATGTGCATCGAGCTGATGCTCAACGCCGTAAATTTAACATTCGTCGCCTTTTCGCGCTATTACGGCGACGTAACCGGACAGCTTTTCGTCTTTATGGTAATGTCGGTCGCGGCGGCGGAAGCGGCGGTCGGACTCGGAATCATCATCGCGTTTTTCCGCAACCGCATCTCGATTGACGTTGACGACGCGAGTATTTTGAAGAATTAGTTTTCAAATGATAAACGCCGGTGTTTTAACATTTCAAGAATTTGCGATGCGAGAAACATTACCGTTATCAAAAATTCAGGAAGCGATTCTCGGATTTCTGCAAGGACGCGAGGATGTCGTTCTTTTCGGCGCGCAAGCCGTCAACGCTTATGTTTCCGAGCCGCGAATGACGCAGGATATTGACTTGCTTTCGACGAACGCGAAAAATTTAGCTGAAGAATTACGAGTATTTTTGAGCGATAAATTTCATATCGCCGTTCGCGTTCGGGAAATCGGCGACAAAGGTTTGAGAATTTATCAAGTTCGTAAAGAAGGCAATCGACATTTAATTGACGTTCGAGCCGTAACGGAATTACCGGAAACGCAAATTGTCGAAGAAATACAAGTTTTATCGCCGTTGGAGTTGATTGCGAGCAAAGTCATTTCCTTTCAATCAAGATACGGCAAGCCGAAATCGTGGACGGACAGGCGCGATTTAGCGGTTTTGCTTTTGCGGTTTCCCGAATTAAAGGAAAAAGTTTCGGAAACTTTGCAGGCGAAAAATGTCGGCGAAGCGGTTTTGGAAACTTGGGCGGAAATTTCGAGACAGGATTTTCAGTTTGATGAAGATGAAGATTTGATTTTTTAGAAGTATGATTTTTAACGTAACAATCGAGCGCGACGAAGACGGTGTTGGATTACGGAATGTCCTTCGATTCCGGGCTGTGTCAGTCAGGGCGCGACGAAAGATGAAGCGATTGAAACATTAAGGACGCGATTAAAGTTTGTCTTGAAGTTCGCGCCGAAAAAGGTTTGCCGTTGACAATTGAAACCCGACAGGTAGAGGTCGCGGCGTAATGGCGCAATTGCCGACTTTGAGCGGAAAGGAAACCGTCAGAGTTTTTGGGAAACTCGGCTGGCAATTTTCCAGACAAAGCGGCAGTCATATCGTATTGCCAAAAGAGGGCGAAATGGCTTCGCTTTCCGTGCCGAATCACAAGGAAGTCGCGCGAGGAACTTTGCGAAGTTTGATACGCGCCGCGAATTTAACCGTTGACGAATTTGTCGAAGCAATTTAGAAACGGCTTTTTGAAAGCGTCAGAGCATTATATTCGGAACTGTATTTTTTAGAAAAATGACCGAAAACAATTTTTTAAGTTTAATAATTTTCGCGCCGCTCGTCGGCGCGTTTGCCAACTGGATTTTTGGCGGCTGGCTCAAACAGAGAAACGAAGCAATCAGCGGAATTATCGCGTGTTCGGCGGTCGGCGTGTCGTGTGTTGTGGCGTTTATGGTTTCGTTCGGCATCGGGACGGGACACGAAGGCGCGCTTTTTGCGGAAAAGCCGGTGCTTGACCAGCTTTGGACGTGGATTCAGGTCGGCGGATTTCGCGCCGATTTCGGACTGGGCGTTGACCATTTGTCAGGAATTTACGTTTGTTTTATCACGTTTGTCGGTCTGCTGATTCACGTTTTTGCGACGGGTTATATGCACGGCGATAAAGGATTTTATCGCTTTTTCGCGTATTTGAATTTGTTTATGTTCGCGATGCTGACGCTGATTCTGGCGGATAATTTTCTGCTGATGTTTGTCGGCTGGGAAGGCGTCGGGCTGTGTTCTTATCTGCTTATCGGTTATTACATCAAGCGCGACGAAGCCAGACGCGCGGCGAAAAAGGCGTTTGTGATGAACAGAATCGGAGATTGGGGCGTTCTGATGGGCGTATTTCTCATCTTTTCGCTGACCGGCTCGATTTCGTTTTACGACAAGGTTGTTGACGGCGTTCAAGTCAACAGCGCGCTCGGAATATTAGCGCAAATGGCGGCTGACCCGTTTACGTTCGGCGCTTTGTTTGCGGGCGGTTTGACGACTGCGGCGATTCTGCTTTTTATCGGCGCGACGGGAAAATCGGCGCAGATTCCATTATTTACTTGGCTGCCCGACGCGATGGCTGGACCGACGCCGGTTTCGGCGCTGATTCACGCGGCGACGATGGTTACGGCTGGCGTTTATCTCGTCGTCCGCTGCAACGGACTTTTTCAAAACGCGCCGACGGCGATGTTTATCGTGGCGATTATCGGCGCTTCGACGGCGATTTTTGCGGCGACGATTGGTTTGGCGCAGAACGATATTAAAAAAGTTCTCGCGTATTCGACCGTTTCGCAGCTCGGTTATATGTTTCTGGCGTGCGGCGTCGGCGCGTTCGGCGCGGCGATTTTCCACGTGATGACGCACGCTTTTTTCAAAGCTCTCTTATTTTTGGGTTCGGGTTCGGTCATTCACGGAATGCATCACGAACAGGATATGCGGCGAATGGGCAACTTGAAAAAGTATATGCCGATTACGTTCGTTACGATGATTACGGGCTGGCTGGCGATTTCCGGCATACCGATTTTCGCCGGATTTTTCTCGAAAGACGAAATTCTTTATAAAACATTCGCATCGCCGTATCTGCCGCTGTCCTGGAATTATGTTTTGTGGGGCATCGGGCTGCTTACGGCAGTTTTGACTGCCGTTTATATGACCAGAATGATGGTTATGACGTTCTGGGGCGCGGAGAGATTTCACGACGAATTGCCGGTTTTGCAAAGTCCCGGCGAATCTTCACGCGCCGAAGAAAACGCCTTCGCAACCGGCGACGCGCACGACGCGAAAGTTCCGCACGAAGGCGCGCGCTCCCTAGACCACGCATACGAAGACGCGGCGCACGACGACGATGAAGACGAAGAACATCACCATATTGCGCCCGACTTTAAGCCGCACGAATCGCCCTGGACGATGACCGTTCCGCTCGTCGTTCTGGCGATTCTTTCGACATTCGGCGGATTAGTCGGCATTCCATATGCTTTAAGTTCGATATTCGGCGCGGGCGAAATTAATGTTTTTGAACGCGTGCTTGAACCTGTGATTGCAAAAGTTTCACATAAAGATTCAAGCCATTCGCCCGCTGTTGCGAGCGAACACGGAACGACGGGCGAAAATGCGGTTACAAACGAACCGACAGAACACGGCGGCGCGTCCGCTTCCGCTGTTGCGGCAGAACACGCCGTTGAAGCTGAACACGGTGAACATTCGGCGGAAGAAATCCATACGGAACAGTTATTAGCAGGTCTTTCAGTCGCTTTAGCATTGATTGGTATCGGCATCGGCTGGGTTTTATTTAGAAAAAATCCGCTGACACGTATGCCGAAAATTTTGGAAGACAAATGGCGCATCGACGAAATTTACAACGGCTTTATCGTCAATCCGCTGACACGCTTTTCAATTAGAGGCTTGTGGCAAGGCTTTGATGTCAGCATCGTTGACGGCATTGTCAACGGCATCGGGCATTCGGTCGCCGCGCTCGGCGGCGTGGCGCGCGGCATTCAAGTCGGATTCGTGCGTTCTTACGCGGCGTTTATGCTGTTCGGCGCGCTGATTGTCATCGGATATTTTATTTATTACGGCTTCGGATTGATTGGTTAGTTTTATTACTATGAAACTCATCTTTAAAACTTTGGTTAATTGTATTTTCGTGCTGTCTTTAGTTCTGATTGCGTCCTCGGAACTTACGGCGCAGGCTGTAAATTTAACTCAAACCGGAAAGGTCAAATGGCAAGGTTTAAGCGGAAAGGAAGACGAATTTTATTTTCTTATACCAGAAGGTTTTCAGGCGTCTGCCGACGGAAATTATTTTACGATGACAAAAGACGGCGGCAAGGCGCGAATTGACAGCCGCCGCACGCTGGCTCGTTATATCAACGGCGTTGTTTTGATACTGGAATTTTACGAAGGCGACGCGAAAGATATTGAAGCCGCTCTGACGGAACGCCAAAAAGGACAATTGATTAGAAACGAACTTGTGAACGGTTTTCAAGTCAAGTCATACATTGAAAAAACGCCCGAATTTGTTTGGGAAACACAATATTTTTCTCTCAAAAAGCGTCTTTATGTTTTGCAGGCTGTTTCGCGCGCTGAAAACAACTCAATCGCTCGAAATTTTTTAGAATCGGTTCGATTGGAAAATCAAAAACAGTTTGCCGCGCCGAATTCAAACAAGGATGTAAAACCGGATTCTTTAATCAGCTTGCCGGAGATTGCGGAAAATATACCTGAAAGGCTTGACGATTCGCAGCCGTTTCAAGACAAACCCGATAGAAGCGTAATTATTCTCTATCGTCCGCGTCCGCGATTCAGCCCGGCGGCACGGCAATCGAGATTGTCCGGCAACGTAAAGTTAAAAGGTTTGTTTTCTTCGTCCGGGAAAATAACTAAAGTAGAAGTCGTTTCCAGTCCGGGACGCGAATTAACCGAGGCGGCGATTAAAGCGGCTGAACAAATACAATTTCTTCCGGCTGAAAATGATGGGAAGCTGGTCTCAATCTATAAAACTATTGAGTATAATTTTTCGACCTATTAATTAAAATGGACTTTTTAACGGAAAATCTTTTAACAATTTTAATTTTGCTGCCGGTTTTCGGCGCGCTGGCGACGCTCGGACACCGGATGTTCTGGAAGCGGGAAAGCGGCTTGAAATGGGTAGCGCTCGGCTTTACGCTGTTGAATTTTGTCGTGTCGCTTCTTCTTATTTTTGATAAAGGCGCGGCTTCGGCAAACGGCTTTTTCTTTGAGAAAAACGTTTCGTGGATTCGGGCGATAAACACCAATTATCACGTCGGCGTTGATGGTTTGAGCGTTTGGCTGGTGATTCTGACGACGTTTATAATGCCGATTGCCGTTCTTTCGGCGTGGCGCGCGGTTGAAGAACGACAGACGGCTTTTTATGTTTTCCTGCTTCTGCTTGAAAGCGCGATGCTCGGCGTCTTTGTGTCGCTGGATTTGCTCGTCTTTTACCTTTTCTTTGAAACGTCGCTCGTTCCGATGTTTTTTCTCATCGGCATTTGGGGCGGACAAAATCGCGTCTATGCGGCTGTTAAGTTTTTTGTTTACACGGCGTTGGGAAGTTTGCTGATGCTCGTTGCGATAATCGGTTTGTATTATTTGCAGGCAACGGCGACGGGCGGCGCGGGCAGTTTCGATTACGTTACGCTGCTCGATTCGATGAAAGCCGGAACGCTCGGCTTTTCGGCGGAAACCGGCGCGATTCTTTTCTGGGCGTTTGCGGTCGCGTTTATGATAAAAGTTCCGGTTTTCCCGTTTCACACGTGGCTGCCGGACGCGCACACCGAAGCGCCGACCGCCGGTTCGGTTATTTTAGCCGCCGTGATGCTCAAGATGGGAACTTACGGCTTGATGCGTTTTAATTTCGGCTTATTTCCCGAACAAAGCCGCCAGTTTGCCGGAATCTTTATCGTGCTGGCGATTATCGGAATTATTTACGGCGCGCTCGTTGCAATGGTTCAGCCGGACATTAAAAGACTTGTCGCTTACTCGTCGGTCGCGCATATGGGTTTCGTCATTTTGGGAATGTTTTCGTTTACCGAAATGGGAATGCAGGGCGCGCTTTACCAGATGCTCAATCACGGCGTTGCGACCGGCGCGCTCTTTTTGCTCGTCGGATTCATTTACGAGCGGCGACACACGCGCGCGATTGCGGATTTCGGCGGAATCGCCGGCGTGATGCCGATTTACACGACGATTTTCGTTTTAACGACAATGGCGTCAATCGGTCTGCCGTTTCTGAACGGATTTGTCGGCGAATTCCTGACGATGATTGGAATGTGGACTTCGACAATTTTAGCCACGGTCAACGGTTTTAATCTCAATCATATAGCGGCGATGTTTGCCGGAACGGGCGTAATTTTCGCGGCGGTTTATCTGTTGTGGATGGTGCAGCGCGTGTTTTTCGGCAAGATTACCAATCCGAACAACAGAACATTAAAGGATTTAAGCCGGCGCGAAATCGCTTTGATTGCGCCGCTCGTCGTTTTAATGGTTTTTATGGGCGTTTACCCGTCGCCGTTTTTGAATCGTTCGAGAGAAAGTATTGTCGCCATTGAACAAAGATTAAACAAACAGGCGGGCGGCACGGTTGCCGAAATTTCCGAAAAGGATAAATAATAAATTTGACGACAAGGAGATTTGCAAAAATTTGTCCGTGCCGAAACCTTGAATAGAACTTTAAAATGAATACAGTATTTTTAGCCGAATTAGTTAATCCGAACACGAGTTTTCCGGCGATTATGCCGGAAATAATCGTCGCCGTCGCGGGCATTGTAGTGATGCTTTACGACAGTTTTTCCCCGAAACAGCGGCTTGTTACGGGCGCGATTTCGCTTGTCGGATTATTGCTCGCGGCAGTCGTTTTATACACGATGTGGGACAACCAGATTCCGACGACGGCGTGGAACGGAATGGTCGCCAACGACGGTTTGAGATTGAGCTTTTCCTTCGTTTCCCTGTTCGTTACGGCGATAACCATTTTGATTTCAACCGTTTGGACTGACCGCGAAAAAAACGTGCCGGTCGGCGAATATCACACGCTGTTGATGTTTGCCACCGTCGGGATGATGTTTATGGCGGCGGGCAACGATTTGGTGATTTTGTTTCTCGGTCTGGAAACTTCGTCGATTGCCACTTACGTTATGGCTGGACTTCGCAAAAGCGATTTGCGCTCGAACGAATCTTCGATGAAATATTTCATTCTGGGTTCGTTCGCGACGGGTTTTCTGCTCTACGGAATGGGTTTGATTTACGGCGCGACGGGAACGACGAATATTACGGAAATTGCCGCTCGCGTCGCCAATCCGAATTTTCCCGCGCTTTTACTAATCGGCGCGGCGATGCTGGTTATCGGTTTCGGTTTCAAAGCGGCGACCGTTCCGTTTCACGTCTGGACGCCGGACGTTTACGAAGGCGCGCCGTCGGCGATTACCGCGTTTATGATGACGGGTCCGAAATCCGCCGCGTTCGCCGCGTTTATGCGAATGTTCGTGCTTGGTTTTCCGCTGGTTGCAGGCGCGGCGGCGGCTGAATCTCTGCACGAAACGTGGACGACGGCTTTAGTCGTGATGGCGATGCTGACGATGACCGTCGGAAATCTGGCGGCTGTCGTTCAAAACAACGTCAAGCGAATGCTCGCGTATTCGTCAATCGCCCACGCCGGTTATGCGCTCGTCGGATTTATCGGCGCGGGAATGGCGCAGACGACTGATAAACGCGACGCGGCAATCGCGGCGGTGGCATTTTATATGCTGACCTACGCCGTTACAAATCTCGGCGCGTTCGCAGTCGTTACGCTGCTCGCGCAGAAAAATGACCGGCGCACCGAATTTGAAGATTATAACGGTATCGGTTTTAAAACGCCGGTTCTCGCCTTCGCGCTGTCGCTCTTTATGCTTTCGCTTCTCGGTTTGCCTTTGACCGCCGGATTTATGGGCAAAGTTCTGGTTTTTCGTCCGGCGCTCGAAGCCGGAAGTTCGCTGTTGACAATTTTAGTCGTCGTTGCGGTTATCAATACGGCAATTTCGGCTTATTACTATTTGCGCTTAATTGTCGTGATGTTCTTCCGCGAACGCGTCGGCGATTGGTTCGCGCCGAAAATTTCCGTGCCGATGACGGCGGCTTTGTTTGTAACGATTCTCGGCGTCTTGTATTTCGGAATTTTCAGTGAAGGCGTCATCGAAAGATTTTCGCGCCCGTCGGTAAGCGCGGTAGTAAAAGCAGAAAAATAAACTAACAGGGATTAAGAGGATAGGCAGGGATGAAAAGCAAAAAACCAAAAGTTCAATGCTTTTGTTTTATCCTCTTTATCCTCTTCATCCCTGTTAATTTTTTCGTGTTATTCTGTTAATCGGCTTTTGTAATATGGAAATCGCAGCCGAGATAAAAGAAAATCTGAGCGCCGAATGGCTTCCCGAAATTTACCGCGCTAAAGTGCGGACGCAGCGGACGCGCTCTTATAACCTAGACATTGCACGCCGCGAGAACCGCGCCATTATTCAGCACACCTTACTCGGCGTCGAATTGAAAGTCGGCAATCAACGCTTTTCCTGTCCCGATTTATCGACCGCCAGATACCTGCAAATCTTTGCCCGCATCGGCTGCCGTCAAATCGCCGTCCCTTATGATATAACGAAAATTTCGACTTTAGCCGACGAACTCGAATCTTCGTGGCACAAAAGCCTGCTTATTTTAGACGAAACCGCAAAAGACAAAACTTCCGCCGTCAAAGGGCGAATGCGCGCCGGTTTAATTAAAGAAATACGTGAAGAAATAGAAGAAATCGGCGCGGGTTCGCTAATGCCGGAATTTAAGCAAAGCACCAAACAACGCAAAACGTAAATACAGAATCGAAATTGCCGTTGGAAAATTATTAACGGTAAATGGTAAATTAAGAAAGGTATTTATTATTTATTATTTGAGAAATTTTATGTTAGACGCATTGCCGGTTTCAGTTAAAGACAAATTAGACGCGCACGAGCTGCCGTTTCCGTATAACAATCGCCCGTTTTGCCGTTACGAGCCGATTGAAAAGAAAATAACGCACGCGAAGGTTTTAATCGTCAATGACCTTTTGCGCTATCCTTCGGATTTGTCCGAGCTTGCATTGAGCGAGTGGAACGGCACGAAGGAAAGCAAATTAAGATTCGAGCGCAAAATTTCGGGAATGGCTTGCGACAATATCGCCAAAAACGTTTTGCGTCTCGTCAAGCGTCCGAAAACTTTGACGGTTCACTTGTCGGAAGTCGGCGAAGCGGCGGCGCGTTTTAACCCGGACGCGATTGTGATGAGCGGCACACTTTCCGATTTCGATTACTACAATCCGGCGCATCTCGAAAAATTTCGACAATTTATCACTACTACAAAAATTCCGGTTTTAGGAATTTGCGGCGCGCACCAGCTTATCGGAATGAGTTTCGGCAACAATTTAAAGACGCTCGACGACATTGCCCCGTCAGAAAAACGCGCCGGTAGAGTTGTCGAATACCAATACCGATTTATAAAAATTACAGACGCGAGCGACCCGATTTTCGCGGGCGCGGCTGAGAGCGGCGACTCGCGCGAAAGCCGCGTCTGGCAGGATTACACGCTTGAAGACGACATTCTGCGCGTCTGGCAAAATCACGGCTTGCAGGTCGAAGGCATACCCGAAGGCTTTCACCAGTTAGCGACCGCTTATCTGTGCAAAAATCAAATGATGGTCAAACACTGCGACGGGCAATTGATTTACACCGTCCAGTTTCACCTCGAAAAATCCTTTGAAGACTGGTCGAAGAACCCGACGCGCTGGGAACACGTCAACGAATCGCGCGACGGCAGAATTTTATTCGAGAATTTTCTGAAGCTGGCTTTGGAGCATAACAAAAGCTGATTTTTTCTGGTTTAACAAAGTAAGCAATCTAAAGTAAGCCCGATAAAGTTCAATGTTGATTTTTATCTAAACTTTTGCGGACGCCTGGGCGTTTAAGAGCGGGCAGGATGCCCGCGCTCCGACAAAGAGACGCTTCTCAAATTTGAGAAAGTCCTGTCAACAAAGAAAAGGCTGGATTGTTGATACATCCAGCCTTTTCTTTGTGTTTAGTCCGGCTCGTCCGACGGATTTTTTGAATCGATTTTGTCGGTCTTCTGTTTCGGCGCGGTCGGCGGTTTCGCTGTTTCGGTAGTCGCCGGTTCGGGTGTTTCAGGCTCGGTCGGCTCTATCGGAACGGCTTGCGCGGGCGGCGTTTGAACCGGAAATCTATAACCCGGCATCGGCTGGAGCGGCGGCTGGCTGGTTTGAACAATCGTCGGTTCGCGGCGTCCTTGAAAAATGCCCGCCGCCGCCGCCAAATCATTTGCCGGCGCGGTTAAAACTTTATCGAGCATATTTGCCGGTAGTTGTTTGACCTCGCCGTTCTGCGCGAAGACGGAAACCTGCTTTTCTCCGCTGGCGGAAGTGCGCACGCTGATAATCTGCACAAGCGGATTGTCATCGAAAAAACGTGTTTCCGTTTTATTGCCGAAACCGTCATACATCGTCGTTATACGCGAGCCGTCGGGCGCGATTCTGGTTATTTCCTGCGAGCCGGAGCGCTGTTGAGAAGCCGCCGCCGCGCCTTTTTCTTCAAAAGAATAATCGTCAATCACGATTTCTTCCCTGTCGCCGGTTTTGTAGCCGTCGTCGAAAAAGACTTCTTCGCTTTCGGCGCTGCGGCTGTCCGAACAGGCTATAGAAAGAGAAACGAAAATTATTAACAGAAGGCAGACAGGAAATTTCATTACTTTAAACGAAGGGCTTCGGAAGGAAAATTTAAAAACGAAAACCGGGGCGGCGAGAGACGCGGGAAAGGAATTCGCCGCACCGGATTTTTCGAGAGTTATTTTTCGACAACGCCTAAAACCAAATTGCTGACGGCGTTTAGACCGTTATCGACACTGCTCGAATTGTATCGCAGAGTCGAGCTGCCGCCGCCTGAGATGTCGTATTTCGGCGATAGAAAATCCGGCATTGTCGGCGTTGTCGCGGTGCCTGGGTTTGCGTTATAAGCGGCTAACTGCGCTCTATAATTATTCATTTGAGCTTTGTCGTAAGGCGCGATTACGGTATTTCCCTGCAAAGTTCCGCCGCCGCCGCCGCTGCGGTCGAGTCCGCCAGCGCCGGTAACGATAATCAATCCGTTAAAGTTAATGTCGCCTTTAAATACCAATTGTCCGGTAACGACTAAGATTCCGCCGCCCGTGCCGTATTTATTGCCGTCGAAAACGCAGTTTCCGTCGCAGAAAGTAATTCCCGTGCCATTGCTGTTTCCGAAATTCAGCGGCTGTTCGCCGTTCGCGTAGTAACTTCCTGAAGTCTCGGCACGTTTTTTCAATACTTGAATCGCTTCGTCCAGACTAAACGTATCGCTTAACCAATCGGGCGTATCGAGCGTAACATCAGCCGGTTCGGGAACAAAATCTGTTTTCGTGCTGTGGCTGAGAACATATTCTAAATTCTTAGCATTGGTTACTCCAATCGAAGGCAGATTTACTTTTGAGGCTGCCGAAGCCGAATCAATGCCCGAATAAATTACGCGCCGCGAGCTGCCGCCGGCAAATTCAAATCCTGTGTTTGAACCGACCAGAGTTAATGCGGCGGGCGCGGACAAACCGTCGAAATAGTTTTTTTGCACGGTCGCTTCGAGCTGTTTGACCGCGCCGCGCGGTCCGTATCCGGTCGAACGAATCAATATCTTGAGCGGTTCGGGCTGCGTCATCAAGCATACGATGTTCTTTCCGCCTGCGTTCGGCGTAAGCGTCAAACTAAAATCCGTCGGGTCAATTTCGGTAAGAGCCGTAGGAGTTCCCGCTAAATTAAAATTCGGCGAGTCGAATTTTAATTTAACGGTTTTAGTGCCGTTTATCGTCGCGGCTTGAATAAAACCGCGAACGACGCTGGTCGATTTCTGCGGCTCGGTCATATTTACAACGACTCGAAAGCGCGTGTCGGGGATAGTTACACCCGCGCTTCCCGGAGCGACGGTAATGGTAAAACTGCCGATGTTCGTACTTTTGGCGCTCGCGCTGACATCTAACGGAGCGGGTGAAACTGCAATGTAACTGATGGAAACGCCGTTTCCTAAATTTACGGTCGGTTGATAATTAACCGTGCCGTCAACGTTAATTCCCGAATTTACGGCAGAGGTGTTAAAGACGATAGTGCCGTTATTTTCCGGGTCGCTCAGAGATATTTTGTAAGCAAAACCGTTTCGCTGAGTGTATGGGTTGTCTGTTGTCGAGCCGAGCGTTATACGGTTGCGGTCGGTAAGCGAAGAACCGAAAGGATAATCGTAGGTTATCCAGCGCGATAAACGGGCTTCGGCGTATGAATCGCCGTCCGCGTTTGATAACATCGGCGTTACGGCTTTCTTATAATCAACCTGAAAGTCGGGTCTGCGAAGCACGTATATCGCCGATTGAATGCCGCTTTCCGCCGCGTTGTATGCCTGCTGGTCGGCGGTTGCGTCCGAAACATTTGCCGTGTTCATCGTTGATTCAAGCAGAATGCCCGCGCTCGCTATCAACAGCAGAAACGAGATGAGCAAAACCATTACTATAGCCGCGCCTTTTTCGTTTTCCCTGTTTTTCGTTTTTCGCATCTTGTCGTTTCCCATAAAAATTCCTCTCCACCGCCTGAAAATTTCTAGTATTGGTTAAGCATATAATTTGAGTTTCTAAGCGTTACGTCCGAAGTAAAGGTAACGACTTGATTGTCGGGCTGTCCCTGAACGCGGTCGAGCGTAACTTTGACCGTTATTCGGACGCGCCCGGTGTTCTCCGACGCGGCTACAGCGCCGTCTTTCGGCGGCTGCGTTACTCCGTTGTAATCGAAATACGCGAAGGTAACTTCGCTGATGTTGTTGACGATAACCGATGTCAATTCCTTCGGCGGCAATGGCGGAGTTTGAGGCGTGCCGCGCGGGTCGTATCGGACGATGGATTTTTTAGCCGAATCGAAAAAATACGTAACGTCTTCGCCCGGACTTTCGGTTTTTTCTCCAGCCGCGCCTTCATTTGTTATATTGGCGCGAAAATGTATTCGCTTGCTGTTTGAATCGGCGGCAATGATTCCGTTGCTCGGAAACTGCGTTCCGTTATCCAGATAATAGATGCCGAAACCGGCGTTGGAAATTTCGTGCGACATCACGTTGAGCGCGGCTTGCGCCGAAGTCAGAGCGTCGGTGCGTCTGCTCTCGCGCGCTCTTGTGCCGAGCGCCCGCGAGAAAAGACCGGAAGCCAAGCCAAGCAGAAGCAGCGTGATGGTCATCGCAATCAGTAATTCGGCTAATGAAAAACCGGCGTTTCCGTTATTTTTAACCTTTTTCATTTCAGCTCTCCTCTAATTGGCTCGAACGCGCCGCAGAACGACCGTCGCCGGAAGCGATGTCTGCCAGCCGGGAGTCGGACTGTCGAGCGTTACCGTAATAGCTATTTCTTTCATCGTTACGTTTTTATTCGTAGTGTCAACCTGCGGATTCGGATTGTTCGGGGTGAACGGGTCATCATCGACGACGACCGCAACGCGAAATCTTCTCTCGTCAGCCGACGTAACGATTCTTGACGGTTTAATGCCGCCGGTCAGGTCTCGTCTGCCGTCGTCCGGGCTGGCGGGCGTAGCGGGCGGAGTGTAATTGTCCGTAACGTTAGGGGTGAATTTGGCGCTCCGGTAAAGCTCGACCTCGCGCTGCAAAACGGCTAATGCCTGCGCGCGCGAGTTGTTTCCGGCGTTGTAATTGACGGCGTAGGTGAATGTAACGAAAACTCCGAGCAGAACAATCAGTAAAATAACCATCGCTATAGTTACTTCGACGAGCGAAAAACCTTTTTGCCCGATTCGATTATCGTCCGGTAATTTACAATCGGAGAAAATTTCTTTTGCTTGATTCATAAAATCTATCGCGGAATAGAAAATTCGGATGAATAACTCGCTCGCCGCCCGTTTGCTTTCCTAACGCGGCGGCAAACTTAAATAGGAAGAATTGGATGACTTTACGCGAAGGTCGTCGTTAATTCGCGAATCGGCATTTTCAACCGTAATGTTCGCCGGACTGGTAAAGGTCGGCTGTGGTTCGCCGCCCTTGAGCATCGCGACCGTTCCCGAAGGCGAAACGTAAATTACGTCGGCGTTGGCGGCGGAGATGTTGGCGGCTTCGCCGGTGCTGATGGTAAAAAGCGGCGTTATGTCCTTTGGAGTTCCGTCTTTAGCCTCGATGCGCCCGTAGCGGTCGAAACTTATAGTTATCGGAAAGACGAGCAGCGGTTTGCCGTCCTTGTCTCTATCGACGATTTTAATATTGCTTTGTCCGGTAAAATCTATCGTTTTCTTATCGGAAGCGTCGAGCGTTCCGTTTTGATTTATGTCGGTTTTAACCGTGAACGAGGTAGGACTTGTAATCTTTACTTCCGCTCTGGAATCGACTGCGCCGACGACTTCGGCGCGGCGTTTGACCGAATCGAAGCGGGCGCGTTCGAGATTGACTTTCAGCTCGCGGGAGATGTTTTGGCGCTTAAAATTTGTGTTGGCGCTTCCGAAACGGGCGACGGCAAAGGTAATTATAATTGACATAATTACAAGAACAATCATTATCTCGATTAAAGAATAACCGCGCTGAGAAACAACATTTCTCTTTTTCATTTGTATTATTTCTCCAGAACAACAGAGACTCGGAGCGCTTTGCCGCCGACAAATTTGGAACGCCCTCAAGATTTATAACAGTTTAATAAAACAATGTCAATATATGTTAATTGTTGTTTAACATATGTTGATTAAAAAAAATTGCCTCTTTCAAGACAATTTTTAATTCGTAATAATGTTTGTTAGATTACTTAACCGAAACAATTTTCCGGCACGTTTTCCATCGTGTTTTTAATCAGCATATCGACAACCGGATTAAAATCGTTGCTGTTCGCTTCCCAGACTTTTAACTGCTCGTCGGCGGAAGTGCCGCGCTCTAAAATAGTGTGAATGTGTTCGATTTCCTTGCGCGAGCCTAAATCATCGACGACTTCATCGACAAAATCGAGCAGTTCACGAATCAAATCGACCGCCGGAACTTCTTTCTGCTTGCCCAAATCGAGCATCTTTCCCTGTAAACCCCAGCGAACGGCGCGCCATTTGTTTTCCTGAATCAGTCGGCGATGATAAAGTTGAAAGCCGAGATTTTTGTCGTTTAAGGTGTGCAGTTTAGCGACAATTGCCTGAAAGAGCGCGGCGACGGCAATCGTATCGTCAACGCGCGTCGGAATATCGCAGACGCGAAACTCCAGAGTCGGAAAAAACGGGTGCGGGCGCAAATCCCAGTAAATCTTTTTGGCGTTGTCGATGCAGTTCATACTGACGAGCAAATCGACGTAGCGCTGATATTGCGCGTAAGAATCGAAATGGTCTGGAATGTCGGTGCGCGGAAATTTTTTAAATACTTCCGAGCGATACGATTTCAAACCCGTGTGATGACCGAGCCAGAACGGGCTTGATGTCGTCATCGCCAGAACGTGCGGCAGGAAATAACGCGCCGCGTTCATAATGTGAACGCGGCGGTCTAAATCGACGATGCCGACGTGAACGTGCAGACCGAAAATCAGAAGCGAGCGCGCCACCATTTGCAGTTCTTCGACCAGAAATTCGTAACGCTCGTCGTCGAAAATCTCCTGCTCGCTCCATTTGGAAAACGGGTGCGTCGAGGCGGCGATAATCTCCATTCCCTTTTTGCGCGACAGCCACGAAATAATGCAGCGCAGCTTTGTAATATCTTCGCGCGCTTCCTGAATATTGGCGCAGACGCCCGTTCCGACTTCAATCATCGATTGAATCATTTCAGGCTTTATCTTCTCGCCGAGCAGCAATCTGCCTTCGTCCAGAATCTCCGAAACGTGCGATTTTAATTCGCGCGTGTTCGGGTCAACGATTTGAAATTCTTCTTCGATACCGAGCGTAAATTGTTCAAACATATTTTCTTAGCAGCAAATAATTCGTCTTTTCTCCTGTCGTTCGCCGTTATTCGAGATGTAATTCTTTTTTAAGTATCCGCTCATTAGTTTCGGACATAGCCTGAAACCGGATGCCGACGCCGTGTCCGGGGTCGGTGTAAGTTACCACGCCGTCAAGACCGAGTTCGTTGCCGCCGACGGTCATTCGCATAAAAAGCGGCGCGCCGGTTTCGAGCGGCGCGCTCGTCAGCATATATAATCCGCCGATGCCGATGTCGCGCGTATTGGCGATGCCCGTGCCGTCGCCGCCTTCATACTCGACGTTGATAATCAGTTTCTTACGGTCTGACCCGCGCTTTTCCGAAGGCGCAAGCGCTTCGTCAGGCTCTTTCGATGTCATTATTTATCCTCTTTTTATTTAAATTGCGAAAAACTTACTCATTCATTTTAACTATTTTTCGTTTTATTAAAAGAAATATTTTCAAAAACAGCCGAATCAGTCAAATTAAATCGGCGTAAGTTTGTAATATTAAGGAAAAACAAGTAACGCGAAACCGGGAGCGCGGGCATCCTGCCCGCTAATAGAACGCGAAAACTCGAACAATCAAGTATATCTAACGTCGAGCTTGGGCAAACTTGCGTTACGCTGCTTGTGCGCGCTATTAGCGGGCAGGACGCCCGCGCTCCGACGATGCTGAATATCTTCGATTACCAATCGAGCGATAAAGCGCGCGGTTCGCGATTTCTGCCCGTATCTGTTGCAATTTTCCCTATCGCAAGTTACCATAAAGCCTCAATAAAACAAGCACTTTATTGAAATAATCTATTGAAATCGAAATAAAACAGCTCGTTTTTTTATTTTTTATTCTACCGTATTTTTGTATTATTTATGGGTTTTTCGACAACTGCAATTCACGCCGGCAACGAGCCGGACAGCGCGACCGGCGCGGTCAGCGTTCCGATTTATCAAACTTCGACTTACGCGCAGGAAGGTTTGGGAAAACACAAAGGTTTTGAATACGCGCGCACACAGAATCCGACACGTTCGGCGCTCGAGAAAAACATCGCCGCGCTGGAAAACGCCAAATTCGGTTTCGCTTTCGCTTCGGGAATGTCGGCGATTGACGCGACATTAAAACTCGTTAAAGGCGGCGAACACGTTATTTTAGGCGATAACACTTACGGCGGAACTTTTCGCCTGTTCAGCCGTGTTTTAGCCGACTACGGCGTCGAATTCGATTTGGTCGACACGTCGGACGCGACAAATATCGAGCGAGCTTTTAAGCCGAATACGAAAATGGTTTTTGTCGAAACGCCGACCAATCCGGTGATGACCGTTACGGATTTGCAGGCGGTTTCCGATGTTTCGCACGCTCACGGCGCGCGCGTCGTTTGCGATAATACGTTTATGTCGCCGTATTTGCAGCGCCCGATTGATTGGGGCGTCGATATTGTCGTTCATTCGACAACTAAATATCTGAACGGTCATTCGGACGGCGTGGGCGGATTCGTCGCGCTCAACAATGAAGAAGACGCCGAGTGGATTGGGTTTATCCAAAACAGCGTCGGCGCGATTTTGTCGCCGTTCGATTCTTTTCTCGTCTTGCGCGGCACGAAAACACTGGCGCTGAGAATGGAAGCGCACGACAAAAACGGGCGCGCCGTCGCCGCCTTTCTAGCCGAACATCCGAAAGTCGAGAAAGTTTATTATCCCGGACTCGAATCGCACCCGCAGCACGAAATCGCCAGGCGCCAGCAGAAAGGTTTCGGCGGAATGGTTTCATTTGAAACCGGCTCGCTCTCAAATGCCAAGAAAGTTTTGGAAAGCGTTAAACTTTGCACTTTAGCCGAAAGTTTGGGCGGCGTCGAAAGTCTTATTTCGCATCCGGCGTCGATGACGCACGCGTCGATTCCGCTTGACCGCCGACAGAATCTCGGCATCTCCGACGGTCTGGTGCGCGTCTCTGTCGGCGTCGAAGATATTGAGGATATAATTGCAGATTTAGACCAAGCCCTTCAATAACGGCAAATAATTAAATGATAAATTCGTTTTGTCCATTTACCATTTACTATTTACCTTTTACCATCATTTATGATTGTTGAAACACACGCCGCATCGCACGTCGGGCGAGTTCGCAAAGGCAACGAAGATAATTATCTTCTGCTAGATATTTCCGGCTCGAAAACCTGGATGGGTTCGCCGGAAGCGAAAGAATTTATCATCGAAACGCAGAAATTCGAGATTGACGCCGACGGCATCGTTTTAGCCGTTTCTGACGGAATGGGCGGCGCTCTGGCGGGCGAAGTCGCCAGTAAAATGGCGGTCGAAACCGTCAGCCGGCAGTTTTTAAATGAAGATTTGGACAAAACCGCCGCTCCCGAAGCGTTCGGCAATTCGCTCGTCGGGAAACTTTATGAAGCGACTGTCTACGCCAATCATTTAATTCACCGGCAGGGACGCTCCGACCCGCAATACAGCGGTATGGGCGCGACTTTTACGGGCGTCGGCTTGACGGGCGAGACAATCGATTTGGTGCAGGTCGGCGACAGCCGCGCTTATCTGATGCGCAACAGTAAGATTTATCAGGTTACAAAAGACCAGTCGCTCGTCCAGCAATTGATTGACGCCAAGCAAATCACCGCTGAAGAAGCCGAAACGCACTCGCTTAAAAACGTCATACTTCAAGCGCTCGGCGCGCAGAATGAAATTTATCCGGTTGCGGCGCGTTTAATTCCGCAGCGCGACGACGTTTTGCTGGTATGCAGCGACGGTTTGTCGAACAAAATCGGCAGCGGCGATATGCAGAGAATTATCTTAAATAATTTCAATCAACTGCATCTGGCTTGCGCCGAAATGGTAAAATTAGCCAACGAGCGCGGCGGCGAAGACAATATCACTTTAATTTTAGCAAAACTCACGGGCGAAAATTTACCCGAACCGACCGGAGAAGCGATTAAATTAGAGATTGTAGATTTCGGAAGCATACACGATACAGCCGACCAGGACACGGCGGAAATACTTTAAGCAAAAGGCGAATTAACGATTGTAAATTTATTAAATAAGGAAATTGCTTTTTCGCAACGCGCTCATTGTTAATCACCCGAATCGCGCCATTCGGGAAGCTCGCCCGCTCGCCTAACGAATATCGAAGAACCTTTGACATAGACGACTTCGACTTTTTCGCCTTCTTCAAGCGGCTTTTTGCCGTCAATCGGAAACGCCGTCCAGATTGAACCATAAACTTTAACCGCGCCTTCGTGCAGCGCGCCGCGACTCGACACCGTTACCGTTCCGATTTGTCCGGGCAAATTATCCATTCCCGATTTGAGCGCGTTTTCATCTTTGTTCCGGTATAAATTAGCGAAAATCGTCCGCGACATAAAGGTCAACGCAATTGAAACCACGGCAAAGATTAAAAACTGCAAACCCAAACCTAAACCGAGCCATCCGGCGAGCGCCGCCGCCAAAGCGCCGATTCCGAACCAGAAAAGCACAAAACCAAACGTGAAGATTTCGGCGACAATTAAAATTACGCCTAAAATAATCCAGAAAATCCAGGCAAACTGTTCCATATTTTATTTTGAAAAAGGCACATCCGCCAAAAGTATTACAGCAATTTACGTTTCTGTCATTATACTTCGATTTTCCACTTTTGCTTCTAAAATTTAGACATACGTCTTTGAACAAAAAAAAAAAGCGTGTTACTCTTTTTTTCGTGCTTGGGTGGCGGAATAGGTAGACGCACAGGACTTAAAATCCGCAATCACTTTACGACATACCTACTCAATCAAATCCGTATCTTCAATAAATTCAATAACTTTTCAAATATCAACACTCTGACCTTTGTTTATTATTTGTCAAAGTTGCGCTTTGCATTGCGCTTTGAGCTAATAATTAAAGAGGGCTACTCAATTTCACCCTCAATTCCCTGTCTATTTTAACTTAATACTCTTCGGGTAAAAGTATTGTAGTCGAACTTCGGCAAGCCTCAGTTATACACCAAATTTTTACATTTTTTGAAGTTCTATAACTCGAAAGAATCCTAAAACCTTCTTTTACTGAAAAAATATTCTCTTGAGCATCTTCTTTGCAAACTTCGCCCCAATTTCCCGATTGATGAAGTGCTAAAAATTCATTCGGCAGTTCATTTGATTCTGACAATGCTTCCCTAGCTCCGATGGTTAAATGAACGCTACCAAGCGGAAACAAAACTTTCGGCTCGGTTAAGATTTCAAGTTTGCGCCGAAACTTTAGCCAGAAGGCTTTAGAATCTTGCGGAAGAACCGAAAGAAACGAATCAATTTGCCTGATAATCGCGTTTCTTTCGGTTTTATCCGCTTGTTTATAAAGAGCAAGCATTTCATCTTGCTGTCGATTTAGATAGGCTTGCTTAGCCTGTTGTTGTGTTTGTGTTAAATTATTCATTGTAAGCTCCTGATTTTTAATTAGGGGAAAAGAGAGGCTTTCCTAGCTTTGCGGTTTAGGAAAGCCTTTCCGTTTTAGGCTGTTTGACGTTTCAAACTTTGCCTATAAATGTTAGCCGTTGCCGCGCCGATGATGTGATAACAAATCATTCCCTTTTCGCTTGCCTTGCATTCGCATTCACCAAACTTTTCTCCGTCTTTTACGTCAAAGCGGACAGTGTATGAATTAGTGTTATTTGCTGATTTAACGCTAAAAACTCTTTCAGCGATAAAGCGGACAGTTGGTTTAAGTTTGCGACATCTTTCAATAGCTTTTGCTGTGTTTTCTGTGGTTAATTTAATCATTTTAATTTCCTCTTTTGTTTTTGATTTGTCATTTCTGACCTAAATAAATTATATACAATTGTATAGAGTAATGCAAGTCAAAACTCTATACAATTGACAACAATTCAAAAAATAATTATGCTTTGTTCGTGAATAAAGAAATAAAATTATTAAGCGTTGCAGAGGTAGCCGAAAGGCTCGGCGTTACAAGGGCGCGAGTAAATCAGTTTATTAGCGAAAACAGATTGCCAGCACAAAGAATTGGGCGTTCCTTTGCTATTCGGGAAGAAGATTTAAGCCTTATTGAAAACAGAAGAACAGGCAGACCTAAAAAGATTTTATAATTAAATTCTTTTTTGGTAGTAAAAGAATATAATGCGAGAAATTATTGGTGTTGAAAGTTGGATAAGCATTTTTGATATTAATGAATCTGTTAAAAGAAAAGCATTGTTTTTTGATAAAATAGCCATACCTCACCTGAATCTCTTTCTAAACTCGTTTAAATCTCTTAAAAAAGATGAACCTGAGTTATATCCACTAATTGATAAAAGGCTCTCTATCGATGACTGCCTTAGAGAAACAGAGTGGCTACTTGATAATGGTTTCTTATTTGAAACTACTCATCAATTTGATAATCCACGATTAAACTCAAATACAGACTTTAAAGCTAATAGTTTACGATTTAGTAGCCTTATAACTTCAATACAGGAAATATGGAAGGATGGTGGTATAGAAGCTTTTGATGGCTTAATTGAGCAATTCAGGCAACCTGATAATAAAATTGTCTTTAACCCAAAATTAAGAGAAATATTTGATGAAGTCGTTCTTTTTATTGAGACGACTAACAGACTTTTTGCTATCCAACTCCGCGAATTAGAAAATCTTGAAGCCTATCCAATTTTATTAAGTGATATAAAGGTTAATGAAGAATCAGAAGCAAAAAGGTCAGATATTATTCAAATCACTTTGAATAGCTTACCAATGCCTAGCGAAACGACTTCTTGGGAGCAAATAGAAGATTTTCGTAATGATAACGATTCAAAAAATAAATTTTTAGACTTGAGAAATTGGATGAATGAAGTAGCAAGAAATAAGTTAAGCCCTTTAGAGATTGAACAAAAACTTGAATTTTTGGTTAGTCAATATCAGAGACAAATAAAACTTCATAACCTGAAAACCAAAACAGGAACAATGGAAATTTTTCTTATTTCAGGTGCAGAAGTCTTTGAAAATTTAGCAAAGTTTAGCTTCAGTAAAATTGCCAAATCAATATTTTCAATCAAACACAGAAAAATTGAACTTATGGAGAATGAGTTAAATGCTAAAGGTAGCGAGATTGCTTACATAATTAAAGCACAAGATAAATTTCTATAATTATAAAACAAATTGGGCTATTTCAGTTGAATTTGGAAGTATTAAACCTAAAGCTAGCTCTTGGTCAAAAGATGTGTTTTACATTGGTTCTTCTCAGCCTTGTAATCTAAAACTCAATGCCGTAATTTATGCAGACAATTTAGCTGAACCAATTAAAGTCTTGATGAGTATAAATATAAAAATCCAAAAAAAGAGACTAGATATTAATAACTTAATAAAGCTTTTAATAGGGGTTGAGTAACTTAGTAAATTTAAGGCAAATTTAATTGAGGAATTGTAAAAAGGAGTGCTCACTTCCAAAAAAAGCCAAAAAAATAGGAATAACCTTATATGGGTAATTATAAAAGAGAAGACCTTATTTTTTATGCAACAATTAGCGCAAAAGATTTTGTCCTAGAGAACATTTTTTGTCGTATTTATTTACCTGTTAGAGTAGCTGATGAAATTGAAATTCGATTTTACCCAAATAAAGAACATTCAGAAATATTGCAAAAGAGAGATAATCGCTTATCAATATTTACGATAAATGGTGAAATTAAGAATCACTTAAATGAAATTCAGCAAAGTATATATGCCGAGAGAGTCATTTCCAACGGACTAAGCACGGATTCACGTGGTTATAATGTCAGCGAAACAAAGTTAAGTGGTAAAGCTTTGGATTTACGAATTACACATCACCTTAACCACTCAAAAGTGCCTCAAGTATTTGAAGGTAATTTTGAGATTTCACCTAATCCTTTACTCCAATCTAGTTTTATTTTTAATAGCTCAAGACTGGGCGAAATCAGTTTTACACATCCTCATAACTTTAAATTTACAATTAATGAAAAGACTGAATTAGTATTTGAGGATGTTTATAAAAGTTGTAAAAATGAACACGATGATAATGTTCATTTCTTTGAAACGATTGCGAGTTTCTTGATTAAGGGGGGAACAAGTGAAAGTGCAAAATTTGATGAAATTTTTGAAAAACTCAAGATTATTCTACTTCTAGCGTCATTTGCAGCACGTCAAAGTTGCCATTGTTTTGGATGGTCGACTTACGATACGAAAAGTAGCATAACTCAATATCTAAGAGACAAAACCAAGCCAAGTGATTCAGTATTAAAAAGAAGAAATTACGATAGAGATGGAGTTATAGACTTAGCAGACTTTAATGAATTTATGACTATTGCTTATGATAGCTTTATAAAGTTTCCTGATACTGCCATTCTGACTAGAGTTATTAACTTTGCCATTCCAAACGAGGAAGGCACAATTGAAAGCGAGTTTGTAACTTTATATGCTGCACTTGAAATGCTTGTCTCTCATTATCGTAAAAGCAACAATTTAGAATTTATTATTAAAAATAATCCTTTTAAAAAGGTTCGTAATGGCTTAAAAACTATAATTGAAGAATTAGAAATAGAACCTTTTCAAAAGAAAATGATGCAAGATAAGTTATCTGAATTGAATAGAGTTCCATTTGTTACAGCGTTTGATGAATTTTGCAAAAACTACTCTATTGAATTTCAAGATTTATGGTCAGTAACAGATAACACTGATGGAATAACACTTGCACAAGTAAGAAACAGATTAGTTCACGGCGAACACTTTGAAGCCGAAGACAATTTTGCTCTGACTTATGCAAAAGACCATCTTCAATGGCTCGTTGAGAGAATGATTTTAGGAATCTTGAATTTTCCAACCTCAAAATCTCTAGTTTGTCCTGAACGTTTAGGAATTTGGTATAGCTATACTAAATGGAGTGAATATCGACAAATTCTTACAAAGTAGCAGTAAAATAGAAAAAATAATGGAAGACAAAGAAACTAAAAAAAGACTTAGAAAAATTCCTGATGTAGATAAAAAAGGCGACCCGATTTATAAGATTGACGGTATTAAAAAGGAATCGGGAAAAGAGAGAAATAAACCAACCAAGAAAAATTGATAAAACGTGGTGATTATTTGTGTTTCTTCTTTCTAGGAAGGTTTTTCGGGTAAGTTTAACCCATCATTAATTAATACATCTGTGCTGACTTTTGCTAAACGCGCATAAGCTAAAATTAACGGCAAAGAAGGTTCGCGTTTCCCAAGTTCGTAAGTAGAAATAGTGCCTTGAACAAGTTCCAACTCAACGAAATTTAGCCGTTTTATCAATTCTGTTTGAGACAATCCTAAATTCAAACGAATTTGCAGAAGTTTTTCAGCTAATCTTTTAGGTTTAGGTCTCTGTGCTTTGCCCATTCAGAAGTTTTCTCCTGATTGAGCAAGATTTTCTTTTATATTGCTAAAGTCATTTGACTTTACAAGTTGTTTGCCTGTAAGATTCGCCGTAAATCGTTGAAAGTTTTCAACTACGGCTCTAATCATTGCCTAGATTTTTGTTTCCTTTGGCATTGAGAAGTTAGAGATAAGTTAAACGGTCAGACATAAAAATACAAGATACAAAAACTAAATATGAAAAATCTTAAATTCTATATTTTAATTATTGCAATTATTTTGATTTCAGCTTGTGGCGGATTAACTGAGAAGCAGAAAAAATCTGCGGAAGATGCGGTTTCAGCCTTGAAGAAAATAAATGCGGGAGTTGAAATAGGTATTAATAACTCTGAGTACTCAAAACTGTTAATTGAAGCACAAGCATCAGTTAATCAGGCAACTGAAAATTTACCAGACAAAGAATTCGATGAATTTAGACAAGCACTTAAATTAGCAACGGAAGCCTATTCAGATGCAAGAATAGTGTGGAATAAAGCTGGCACTGATAAAATTCTTTTTGCCTGTGAAATAAAGTTTCCAGAAAAATCTAAAAATCCAGCGGAAGAATCTATGATGGGTTTTTATACAAGTAAGTGCGACCCTAAAATTTATCAATTAGCCCAAAAATACAAAATTCCCAGATCAGAAATTTATAATGATGTAAAACTACCCGCAATGTATTTAGATGAAGGATTAAGTACAATTTGGAAAAAAGCAAAAGAGCATACTGACCGCGCTTCAAATATACTTAAGAGCAAAACTTAGCTATAAAGCAAACATATAATACTTTCAAAACGATTTGTGTAATGAAAGTCTTCTAAACAACGCACGGCACAACAAATAATTGGACGAAAGGCAAAAAAGCTACCTTCTTAAAAACCCAATTCTTTTTCATTCTAAATTTGTGGCTAATGATTAAACTTCTTAAGTTTGAATCTAGTAGTGAAAAAACCAATCAACCAGCCCTCTAAACCTCCTCTTTGAGCGTTAAAAGCAATATAAGAGCCTTTTCTGGCTTTTCCTTATCCTAGCCTATCTTTTTTATTCAGAGCAGTTTAAAGGGATTTTTGGTCTATATCTTAAACTTTTTCAGCCAAAAACCTTGAGTAGAGAGACAACCCTCATTATATCAACAATTAGGGGTATTAGGTCGTAATCTGTAGGTTTTATATATACCCCTACCCGACCATAGAGAAGAATAAGAATTTCACAGAGCAAATACCGACCTGAAAGTAATAATAAGAGGCAGAACTTTTTAACAGTCCAATGAAAGATTTACTTTCGGGTTACTTCATTAAAGAAAAATTCTACACTTTTTATTATTTATTAAAGTGGAAGCAGTGGAAGCAAAAAAGGATTAACTCTATAGAAAGCGAAGTATAAGTTAATGCTTTTTTCCATCCACTCCTTCCACTCTCCTATTTAAGGTTGAAAGGAGTGCCAAAACCTACCCAATAATTCCCATCATTTTTCTTTCTAATGTAAAACTTACGTTCCTCCAAAGTTGATTTGAAGGATTTATTACCTAGAGGACAATGACCGTTCTCTATAGCCCAATCTTTATAATTATTGTAGGCTTCGGATGATTTTATCTCGCTGTTTGAATGTTCAAACATATTACATTCTAACCATTGCCCGACCGTATCGCTATCTTTTTTGTATTTATCAGTAGCATCAATTACAGCTTGAGGGCGTTTCTTCAAACCTTCATTATTCCATTTCTTTAAGCCTTCTACCGCCCAATTCAAAATTCCAGGAAGCTCTGTAAGCAGTTGTTCTTTTAATCCTGATTCTTCACGCCCATCGAAATTCTGTTCAAATGGAATGAGGACAATTCTTCGCCAAATACCGAAATCACTTTGCGTAATGATAGGTTTATGGTTCGTTGCTAAAAATAACTTGAACTGCGGAGTGTATGAGAAAAACTCTTTTCTTAAAAAGCGACAAGTGATTTCATCTCCGCCCGTAACCTGTTTTATTAACGGCTCGTTCAATCTTCTATCCGCTGCTGATTCACTCATTGAGACAAATCTTTTACCTTTCAACATCGCTAAATCATTTGATTGTTCGCTTTGCTTATCGGCATCGAAAGTTTTGAAACTAGCCGTTCCTGCATAATCTCCAAGCAATGCTCCGAGAACGCTGAGAAAAACAGATTTTCCATTCTTACCGAATCCATAAAGAATAAACATCGCTTGTTCAGTAATATCGCCTGTTAGTGAATATCCTGCAATTCGCTGAATGAAATCAATCATTTCATCATCATTATTGAAAATTTCTCGTAGAAACTTTTTCCATCTCGGGCAATCCGCATCAAGTTTGTATTCAGTTCCAGTCTGTAAAGTTAAATAATCTTCCTGTATGGAATCACGGAAACTGCCGTTTTTTAAATCTAAAGTTCCGTTCTGCGTGGCAGCCAAAAATAAATCTTTGTCATACCGCTCAATCGTGGTAATGAATTTGGGTAATAATTCGACAGCCTCTTTTATATACTTACGTTTCGCAACGTCCTCACATCTAATCATATAATTGATGCTTTTCAGTTTTTTATTGACATCATCATAATTGGGCATTTCAAGAGTTACGTTTTGTCTGCTTCTAATCATTTTTAGGATGGCGTCATCAACAGCATTTATTTTATCCTTGTTCCAAATCACGCCATTCCATTGATACCACTCCTGATTTGTTTTATTGAAGATAAATTCATTTTCATATTCCATCAAAAAACATTCGGCATTTCCTGTATCGGTTAAAGGGGCAGTTATTAAATAATCATCACAAGTTCCTTCAATAACATTTTCATTCAAACTATTTTGAACCTTTACTAATTCTGTGTTTTTCAAATGCCATTCATCGGTTTTTGAAATAAGCTCCAACAACTGTTCACCGTTCCCGCCTTTTTCAATCCAATCCGTTACGTCTTCTTTTTCCGAAAGATTTGGAAGGTTTATAATTTTAACCGACTGAGCTTTGTTATAAATTGAGTTCGCAACTTTTTCTGCGTGCTTAATGCCCGCTTCATCATTGTCAGGAAGTATTACAACATCCAGTCCAGTCAATAAATTGGCATACTCATTTTTCCAGGCACTTGCTCCCAAAGGTGAGGTTGTAGCTGGTAAATCTAATTTTGCCTGTACATTTTGAACATCCTTTTCTCCTTCACAAAAAATAACGATGCCGTTATTTTCTTTTGCTTTTTGAATTTCAGGTAAATGGTAAAGAGTTTTTTCAACTCCATTAGCACTCCAATTCCACCCGCCTTGACCGTCTGGTTTTCTTAGAGCAAATCCTTTCGGCTCAAAACGAACGATTTGATAAAGTAAATTGCCGTTTTCGTCCGTATAATCATAAACTTCGACAATCTGTTTAGGTTTTTGGTTATATGCGCCTGATTCTTTGCCTTTCTGTTTTGGAGCATACAAATCTAAGGCTCGAAGGATTTCATTAAATTGGCATCCACTAAAACAATGTAACAACAGTTTTCCATTATCTTCAGATATTGAAAGGCTTGGATTCTCGTCTAAATGTGCTGGGCAGCAAGCGACCCATCCATTCCCATTTTCTTTTACCTTTTTAAGTTTTGGTAACACGTCTCTTTTGATATTCATACTCATAATAATTTTCTTTAGTTTTCTGATTTTTGGGCGCACTTCGCCTTTATCGGCTTTTCTCCTTATTGCCGAAATAATTTGATTAATTTTTATTGGTTAGCCAGAAGCGTTAAGCTACTTGCTTCAAGTGTCGGCTTTTATAAGCGTCCAGTTGCTCCAGCGTATATCGGACTGTCTTGTTGTTAAAAAGTAAGTGCTGAATTTCTCCGCGCTTTCTAATTTCTCTCATCGTAAAAACTGACCAACCAAAATAGTCGGCGGCTTCTTGCTCAGAGAAAAGTTTTTGATTTGCATCAATTATCTCATTCATATTAAACTCTCCATTTTCTTCTTGACTTTTGCTACCGACTCGTTTAAACTAAAATTAGCGAGTGGATAACTCCTAAAAAATTAACGGACACAATAATCCCGTTAAGAAAGCTACTAAACAGAGCGTATTCCCTATGATTTTAGAAGGTTAAAGGGTTTGCGCTCTTTTTCTATCTTATGTAAACATTATACCACACTTTAAATTGTTTGTCAAGTCTCACTTGCTTTTTCTTTTGAGATAAGCTATAATGCGAAATTTTTGATTTTAAGGTCTCAAATATGCCTGTTAAAGACCCTCTATTTGCCCCATAAATGCGATTTAAAGAGGTTTTATTCGGGTTTGGACTAACAGGATGGTTATTTTGTGAATAAGGCAATTTTGAGCAAAATTATAAAAGCTATTTAACAGGAAAAAGAAAAAAGCCCATATCTTTTAGGATAAAGGCTCAGGCTTTTCTATTTTGTAAAATTCTGAACTTACAATGCTCTGCTTTCTCTTCTCTGACTTCGCCAACGTCTTGTTCTATGACCGCCAGTAAAATAAGTCAGAATCAGTGCTACTAAATGAGCGATAAACCAGATGTTATTCGCTCCCATACTCTGATAAATAAAAATGCGAATCAGTAGTTGAAAACGAGCAAATAGAAAGCGACTGCGAGTTTTCCCCAACAATGTAGCATCAAGCCATCGGTGGAACGAACTTTACTGGCTTTTTGAATATGAGTTTTCTCATTTATC